>Ga0335074_10012498_pt1 | contig 11904 bp, 9 predicted proteins | sample Lox_Sample_23_FD_206715 | JGI IMG/M metagenome (GOLD analysis project Ga0335074, IMG submission 206715) | Soil microbial communities from Loxahatchee National Wildlife Refuge, Florida, United States - Lox_Sample_2.3 | ecosystem: Environmental > Terrestrial > Soil > Wetlands | place: USA: Florida...
CCGGGTACGGCGGTGCTGTGCTCGGCGGTGCCGGTGCCGTGCTCGGCGAGGCCGCCGTCACCGGCGGGCACGTGAACGGCCCCGGACCGGTGAGCTACATCGACGCCGACCTGCGCGATGTCAGGGCCGTGCTGAACGGGGCGGCCAGCACGCTCGACTTCCGCAGGCCGGTCGCGCTGATCATGCTCGGCGTTCTCGGTCATCTCACCGACTATGGTGCGGCGCGGTCGATCATCAGCCAATTGCTGGCGGCACTTCCGCCCGGCAGCTACCTCGCTCTCGCCGACGGGGTCAGTACCGATGACGCCATCAATCGGGCGCAATTGCGTTTCAACTCACATGCGGACACGATTTACGATTCGTACGCGGACACCTACTACCTGCGCAGACCGGATGAGTTCGCTAGCTTCTTCGATGGCCTGGATCTGGTCGAGCCCGGGATAGTACCGTGCGCGAAATGGAAGCCGGACCGGGCCTCGGCCGCCGAACGGAGGGCGCCGGTGCACTGCGGCGTCGCCAGGACCTGAGCCAGTCCCGAGCCGGACTCGAGCCAGTCCGGGCCAGACCCGAACCGGACCGGGCCAGACCCGAACCCGGACCGACCCGGACCCGGACCCGGACCGACCCGGACCGGGACCGAGCCGGACCGGAGCCCGGCTGCTGCGGACGTTAGCCTTGGACTGGCGCTAGCGGCTAAACGCAATAAACTGTCGTCAACCGACCGAACTGCGCAACGAATCACCGTCAGGACGCATGATCGGCGTATTTCTTACGGCATACAGGCCCCTCTAGCCTTAGATGTATGATTAACAGCCAAACTGTGCCCGGTCCGCGGCGCCGGGCGTCTCAACGCCGATACCTGATGTGCCCGCCGGAGCACTTCACCGTGGCCTACGCCATCAACCCGTGGATGCGGCCCGATCAGCCGACCGATCCCGCCCTGGCAATGCGCCAGTGGGCCCAGTTGCGTGAGGTATATGAAGGGCTTGGGCACGATGTACGAACCATCGAGCCGGTTGAGGGATTGCCAGACATGGTGTACGCGGCCAACGGCGCCATGGTGGTTGGCGGCAAGGTGCTGGGAGCACAGTTCCGCTACCCGGAGCGGGCGGAGGAAGCCGAGGCGTACCTGGATTGGTTCCGGCGCAGTGGCTACGAGGATCTGTGGGAGCCCGAGCACGTCAACGAGGGCGAAGGCGACATCCTGTTCACCGGGCGGACACTGCTCGCCGGACACGGGTTCCGCAGCGACCAGGCAGCGGCTTGCGACATCAGCCGGGTCTTCGGTCTGCCCGTAGTCAGCCTGCGACTCGTTGACCAGCGCTATTATCATCTGGACACCGCGCTGTGCGTGCTGGACGCGGACACGGCGATGTATTACCCCGCGGCGTTCGACGACGCCGGCCGCGCCGCCCTCGCGGAGTTGTTCGCGGAGCTGATCGAGGCCAAGGACGAGGACGCGGAGGTGCTCGGCCTGAACGCGGTCAGCGACGGGCTGCACGTTGTATTGCCGACCGCCGCACGCGGCCTGACGGCTCAGCTCACCGAACACGGCTTCGAGCCGATCGGCGTCGACATGTCCGAGCTGCTCAAGGGCGGCGGCGGACCCAAGTGCTGCACCTTGGAGCTCCGCCCATGACCGCGGACACGCTAGAACTGACAAGCGTTTACAGCGCGCGCAACTACTCTCCGCTGCCGGTGGTCGCGGCGTCCGCCGAGGGTGTCTGGGTGACCGACGTACACGGCCGCCGCTACCTCGACATGCTCGCCGCATACTCGGCGCTGAACTTCGGGCACCGGCATCCCCGGCTGATCGAGGCCGCGCGGCGTCAGCTTGAGCGGGTGACGCTGGTCAGCCGCGCGTTTGACCACGACCAGTTCGGCCCATTCTGCGCTGAGCTGGCGGAACTGGCTGGCATGGAGATGGTCCTGCCGATGAACACCGGCGCCGAGGCGGTGGAGAGCGCGATCAAGGTGGCCCGAAAGTGGGGGTACGAGGTCAAGGGCGTGCCGGCCGGTCAGGCCGTCATCGTCGTATTTGACGGGAACTTCCACGGTCGGACCACGACGATCGTGTCGTTTTCCTCCGACCCGGACGCGCGTGACGGGTTCGGACCGTACACGCCGGGCTTCGTCAGCGTGCCGTACGGCGACCTGAACGCGCTGTCGACGGCGATAAGCGAGCACGGCGACCGGGTCGTGGCGGTACTGGTCGAGCCGATCCAGGGCGAGGCCGGCGTGCTGGTCCCGCCGCCGGGGTTCCTGCCTGGCATCAGGGAACTGTGCAGCGCTGAGAACATCTTGATGATCGCGGACGAGATCCAGTCCGGGCTCGGCCGCACCGGCTACACGTTCGCGTGCGAGGCCGACGGCGTAACCCCGGATGCCTACCTGCTCGGCAAAGCGCTGGGCGGCGGCATCGTGCCGGTGTCCGCGATGGTCTCCTCGCGTGAGGTGCTCGGGGTCCTGCGCCCTGGCCAGCACGGCTCCACGTTCGGCGGTAACCCGCTGGCCTGCGCGGTGGCCCGTGAGGTCATCGCGATGATGCGCGAAGGGGAATTGCAGACCCGGGCACGAGAGCTAGGCAAGATCATGCACGCGCGGCTCGCCGCGCTCGCGGAAGACAGGGTGCCGCTCGCGGGAGACAGGGTGCCGCTCGCGGGAGACAGGGTGCCGCTTGCGGGAGACAGGGTGCCGCTTGCGGAAGACCTTGCGGGAGACACAGTGTCGGAGGTGCATGGCCGCGGGCTGTGGGCAGGTGTCGAGTTCAGCGACATGAGCGGCCGGGCCGTATGCGAGCGGCTGGCCGAGCACGGGGTGCTGGCGAAGGAGACGCATGGCAACACGATCCGGCTAGCGCCGCCGCTCATCATCACCGAAGCCGAGCTCACCTGGGCCATGGACCGCATCGAGCTGGCCCTGGCCGGATAACCTGCGGGCGGTCCTGACCCACAGGGCGAACGCGATCACCACGGCGGCGGCGGCGCTCAGCGTGCCACCGTACAGGTACCACTTGCCCGCGCTGGTGTTCGCGATCAGCACGCTGCCGTTGGACATCGGCTGGGCCAGCACGAACGTCGCGATCACCCAGCCGACGGCCGGCATGAACGCGCCGGTGATCGACTGCGTGCCCCAGCCGCCCGCGAGGCAGGTGATGAAGATCCCGGCGCAGAACAGCATCGCGCCGCCTGGCGCCCAGCGGTTGTACTGGAAGCTGCCGATCAGTCCCTCCGCCGCGCCGAACAGCAGCAACGCCACATAGGCGGCCGCGGTGACGAACGACGCTGCGGAGCGCGAGCCAGTCATGCCCCGAAGGTTACCGCCCGAACAGGCCGGTTGCGGTGCCGCCGGGGCCGGCCAGCAGCGTGTAGCACTCGGTGCCGAGCAATTCCTGGCGGATGTTGTTGGACAGCGCGAAGAACGGCTCGTTCACCGTGATCTGGGTGGCGTGCGCGCGCATCGCGGCGGCCTTCCTGTCCAGGTACTCGCCGGCGTCGACCCGCGTCGTCACGTTGCTGAAGCCGGGGGCGGCGGTCGCGTACAAACTCACCGATGCCGGGTCGCAGGCCAGCTCATACGCACGCCGCGTCACGCGGTGCGCCTGGATGTGATCGGGATGCCCGTAGAAGCCATTCGCGTCGTAGGTCACGATCGCCTCCGGCCGCACCTGTTCGATGACGGGAAGGAGGGCGGCGGCGGCCTCGTCGACCGAAGCCCGCCAGAAGCAGCGCGGGTCCTCGTTGGACGGCACGCCCATCATGCCCGAGTCACGCCAGCGGCCGGGACCGCCGAGGAACCGGTGGTCGGTCACGCCCAATTCGGTGCACGCGGCCTTGAGCTCGCCGATCCGGTGCTCCCCCAGCTGGTCCGGGGTCAGATGGCCGAGCGCCGGCGGGATGATCTCCCCCATCTCGCCTAGCGTGCAGGTGACGAGCGTGACGCCGACACCCTCGGCGGCGTACATGGCCATCGTCGCGCCGGTACCGATCGACTCGTCGTCCGGATGAGCGTGTACGAGGAGCAGGCGGAGTCCGCTGTCAGCGTTAGCCATACGGAGTAGCTTAAGAGGTCGCGCGGATAGGACTGCCGGGCTCGCGACGCCCAGGCTGCCCCTGGCCGCGTTGTCGTCGGTCGCCAGCCGGACCAGGCTGGCTCCCTCCTCCGCCTTGCCAGGGATTGCCTGGACGCCGCTCCCTGATCCGGCGCCCTATCCGCGCGACCTCTAAGCCGCGAGTACGGCCCGCCCGCGCGCCACGGACTTGAGCACCGGCTGGACCTGGCATGATCTGAGGTCATGAGCGAGAGCTTCCCGAGGCAGTACGCGCGCACGAAACGGTTCACTCTAGGCGTTCCGCGCTCGTTCCGTCTCTCACCGGACGGCAGCCGGGTTATCTTCCTGCGTACCAAGAGCGGCGCCGACGTCGTCACCTGCCTGTGGGCGCTGGACGTTGTCACCGGGAAGGAACGCCTGATCGCGGACCCTCGGGCCATGGGCGCGAGCGAGGGGGACCTGCCGCCGGAGGAAAGAGCCCGCCGGGAACGGGTCAGGGAGGCCCACGGCGGCATCGTCACCTATTCCACCGACAGGGCCGTCACGGTCGCGGTGTTCGCTCTGTCCGGCCGTGTGTACGCGGTTGACCTGACCAACCCCGATGCTGAGCCCGCCGAGGTAACCACGCACACACCCGCGCTCGATCCCCGCCCGGGACCGGACGGCCGCCTGGTCGCCTACGTCTGCGAGGGCGCGCTCCGGGTCACCGGACTGTCCGGCAAGTCCTGGGACCGTGGCCTGGCCGACCCGGCCGGCGAGAAGAACGTCACCTACGGCCTGCCGGAGTTCATCGCGGGCGAGGAGATGGACCGCACCCGTGGCTACTGGTGGTCACCGGACGGGGACGCCCTGCTGGTCGAGCGCGTGGACACCTCGAACGTGCAGCGCTGGCACATCGCCGAGCCGGCTAATCCGGCGAGCGAGCCCGCCGAGATCGCCTATCCCTCCGCGGGCACGCCGAACGCCGATACCTGCCTGCTCATCGCCCGCCTCAACGGCCGCCGGGTAAGCGTGGACATCGACCACGCCGCGTTCCCCTACATCACGACCGCGACCTGGCAGCGGGGTCACGACCCGCTGGTTGTCGTGCAGAGCCGGGACCAGCGGGTGATGCGGCTGCTCAGCGTCGACCAGTTCACCGGCAAGACAGAGCTGATCCGCGAGGACACCGACCCGGACTGGCTGGAGATCGTCCTGGGCGTGCCGGCCTGGACCGGTGACGGGAAGATCGTCTGGACCCAGGACAGCGAGGGGGCACGCCGCTTGCTGGTGGCCGCTCCCGCCCAGCTCCGCGACCGCACCGCCGCGCCGGTGACGCCGTCTGGCCTGCAGGTCCGCGAGGTGGTCGACGTGGACGGCGGTGCCGTGGTGTTCCGCGCGTCGTCGCTCGAACCCGCGGAGATCGACCTGTGGTGCCATCGCCCCGATGACGGCTTGACCAAGCTGAGCCACGGCTCCGGCGTACATGCCGGACGCCGGTCGGGCGGTGTCACGCTGATCGCCAGCCGCACGCTCGGGCACGATGACCTGACCGTGCACGTCAACGGCCACGTAATCGAGTCATTCGCCGAGAAACCAGCGCTGCCTGTCCCCGCCCCGGCGCTGCTCGCCGCCGGCGGCAGAGGCGTCCGCACCGCGGTGCTGCTGCCGTCCTGGCACAAGCCGGGGGAACGGAAACTGCCTGTGCTCGTCGATTCGTACGGTGGCCCGCACGCGCAGCGGGTGCTCGCCGCGCGCGCCAGCTACCTGGAACCGCAGTGGTTCGCCGAGCAGGGCTTCGCCGTGGTGATCGCGGACGGCCGGGGCACTCCGGGCCGCGGCCCGGAGTGGGAGCGCGCGGTTGCCGGCGACCTGGCCGGCCCGGTGCTCGAGGATCAGGTCGACGCGCTGCGCGCGGCCGCGGCCGGGTTCCCTGACCTGGATACCGGGAGGGTGGCGATCCGGGGATGGTCGTTCGGCGGTTACCTGGCCGCCCTCGCGGTGCTGCGCCGGCCCGACGTCTTCCACGCCGCGGTGGCCGGTGCACCGGTCACCGACTGGCGGCTGTACGACACCCACTACACCGAGCGATACCTGGGCGTCGATGCCACCGCTGTTTCATATGAAAGATCCTCTCTATCTGAACTAACCGTGGTGCTTCCGCACCGCCCGCTGCTTCTGATCCACGGCCTGGCCGACGACAACGTGGTGGTCGCGCACACGCTGCGCCTGTCCGGCGCGCTGCTGGCGGCGGGCTACCCGCATCAGGTGCTGCCGCTGACCGGCATCACGCACATGGCCTCGTCCGAGACCGTCGCCGAGAACCTGCTCACCCACCAGCTCGGTTTCCTGCGCGGCGCTCTCTCCCTCGGCTGAACGCCGCCGCCGCACCCTAGCTAGCGAGTGAGGGCGTGCAGGGCGGTCAGGGCGTGGGCGGTGTCGGCGGTGGGGCGGGAGGCGCGTAGCAGGCTGGTCAGGTAGGCGGAGATGTCATCCAGGCGCCAGCGGAGGCGGTACAACTCCACGGCCGCTGGGGCGGGGCGGTAGTCAGTGGCCGCCTGGTAGCGGGCGAAGCCGGCCGAGGCGTCGTCTTCGGCCAGGAACCACAGGTCGCGTTCGGGCGGGGCCAAGCCTACGGTGTCCCAGTCGATGAGGACGGGTCCGGTGGCGGTCCGGATGATGTTGCCGGGGTGCGGTTCGCCGTGGGTGATCACCTTCGGCAACGCGTCAAAACCGACGGCTAGCCGACCGAAGTCCGCAAGCAGGCCGCGGATCACCGGGGCGGCCTCGGTGAGGAGGGTGCGGATCTCGGCCGCGTACGGGCCGCCGGCGGACAGGGGGTCATCCAGCAGGGCATGCAGGGCCGCGCTGCCGGGGAGCGACACCGGGCGCGGCGGGCCGGTAACGGCCGCGCTGTGCAGGACGGCCAGCAGGTCCAGGACCTCGGCGCGTTCGCGGGCGCTGGGGTACGCGCCCCACGTCCCCGCGGCGCCGTCCAGGTACGGGAAGACGGTGACCGCGTACCGCTCCCCGAGCCGTTCCGCGCACTGGCCGGTACTCGCCGGAATCGGAGCCAGCACGAACGGGAGACCCGCCAGGGAAAGCGCGACGTCCAGCGCCGCCCGTAGCCCGGCCAGCACCGATTCGCGGCCAGATCCGAGCCAGGGCTTATCGTCTAGGTCATCGACGGTGACGAAGAACCGGCCGGCCGTCCAGTGATAGCTGCCCGCCCCGACCGGCGTGTACCGGAGCCGCACGTCCGCCAGTCCCCATCCAGCAGCGAGTACTGCCAGCAGATCCGCGTCGGTTACGCCGTCCGGCCGGGCGCGCATTCATCTATCCACTCGGCGATCGTCGTGACCTCGGCCTGGCGGGGGAACACCTTGCCGGTCAGCACCCCGTGTACCTCTGGGTCCGAGTCCAGGCAGCCATCGGCGAGAACGGTCAGCCGGTAATCCAGGTCGGCGGCCTGGCGGACGGTGGAGAGCACCACCCCGCTGGTGGCTATGCCGGCCAGGACCAGGCTGTCCGCCCCAAGCCCGCGCAGTACCACGTCGAGATCGCTGCCGGCGAAGGCGGAGACCCGCTTCTTGACGACGATCACGTCATCCGGCGTCGGCGCGACCGCCGGGTGAATCTCTGCACCCGGATCCGTCGAGGTGAAGCGGCCGGTCCCGGCGATCGCGGCGAAGCCCTTATTGCGCTCGCTGACCTCCGGATAGCCGGGGCGGAACCCGACGGTGACATAGATGACCGGGAGGCTTGCCGCGTGCGCGGCGCCGATCGCCTCGGCCAGCCTGGACAGGTAGCCGTCGGCTCCGGGGAACCGGTCCACGATGCCGCGCTGGACATCCATCACCAGGAAGGCGCTAGCCGTCAAAGCGGAACACTCCGTCCGATCCGGGCCCGTATACGAAACGTCACGCTCTGCCTGCTCCCAGTCTGAACGCGCGGCGATATGGTAAATAGGCGCATATTACAGGCAGTCTAGATGCTGGTGGCCATCCTGCCTGGCTTAGTGCCATCGGCGGCGGGGATGTTCCATCTCGCGCATGGACACGTCAATGCGCGTCGCCGGCCGGGGAGGCGGTGCGGGATCTGGTGCGGGCCCGCGGGGCGGCGGGGCGGCGGGGCGTGCCCTATGGGCTGATAGGCCACCGGGATCGGTCTAACCAGCAGGCGCGGCGCGGCCAGCAGGCGCGGTGCAGTGTAGCCAGGGTCACATTGGCTATGAGTGCTGCGTCACTGCGATCAGGTCGCCTTCTGCAATAAGTTTTCTCGCATACGCGCCACGGCCCGTGCGGGGACTGGCCATTGCGGTGCGTCGCGCTACGCTTACATTCGAATGCAGCGAGGACGCTGAGGATGACACAAGCACCGGAAGCCCCGGCCCAGCCCCAGGGACACAGGACCAGGGCGCAGATCGTCGAACGCACGTTCAGAACCGACCAGTGGTGGAAGTCGCCGCGGATCACCGCACTCTTGCTCACCCTCTGGGTGACGTATGCCACCGTGCGGGTTTTCACCGGGCACTGGTACTGGGTGCCCCAATACCACTACCTGACGCCGTTCTATTCGCCGTGTGTCAGCGGCGAATGCGTAAAGGGCTCCAGTTCGCTGGGGCACTGGATCGGGCAGATCCCGCCGATCATTCCGTACGCGTTCGTCTCGCTGGTGTTCGTGCTCGGATTCCGTCTCACCTGCTATTACTACCGGCGCGCGTACTACCGCGCGTTCTGGCTGTCGCCGCCGGCCTGCGCGGTACGCGAGCCGCACGGCAAGTACACCGGCGAGACCAGGTTCCCGTTGATCATGCAGAATCTGCACCGCTACTTCTTCTACATGGTGATCCTGATCTCGATCCTGAATACCTATGACGTGACGCAGGCTTTCCGCGGGCCGGACGGAGACTTCGGCTTCGGGCTCGGCTCGCTCATCATGCTGGCGAACGTCATCCTGCTGTGGGCGTACACGCTGAGCTGCCACTCCTGCCGGCACATCACCGGCGGCCGGCTGAAGAACTTCTCCAAACACCCGGTCCGCTACTGGGCATGGACGAAGGTCTCCCGGCTCAATACGAGGCATATGCAGCTCGCCTGGACCACCCTCGGCACGCTGATGCTGACCGATCTCTACATCATGCTCGTGGCCAGCGGCGCCTTCTCCGACCCTAGGATCTTTAATTAAGCAGAACAGGCAGTGGTTATGAGTGACGTAGACCGCTATTCCTACGATGTGGTCGTCGTGGGCGCGGGCGGCTCCGGCCTGCGCGCAGCGATCGAGGCGCGGCTGCAAGGCAAGAAGACGGCGATCATTTCCAAGTCGCTGTTCGGCAAGGCCCACACCGTGATGGCCGAGGGCGGTTGCGCCGCCGCGATGGGGAACGCCAACCCGAACGACAACTGGCAGGTGCACTTCCGCGACACGATGCGCGGCGGGAAGTTCCTCAACAACTGGCGGATGGCCGAACTGCACGCCAAGGAGGCACCGGACCGGGTCTGGGAGCTTGAGGCGTGGGGCGCTTTGTTCGACCGGACGCCCGAGGGCAAGATCTCGCAGCGGAACTTCGGCGGCCACGAGTATCCCCGGCTGGCGCATGTCGGCGACCGAACCGGCCTGGAAATCATCCGCACGCTGCAGCAGAAGGTCGTCGCCCTGCAGCAGGAGGACGCCGTCGAGTACGGCGACCCCGAGGCGATGATCAAGGTCTTCGCCGAGACGACGATCACCCGGCTGGTCAAGGACAGCTCCGGCCGGATCGCCGGCGCATTCGGATATATCCGGGATACGGGGCGGTTCGTCCTGTTCGAGGCGCCGGCCGTGGTGCTAGCCACCGGCGGCATCGGCAAGACGTTCAAGGTCACCTCGAACTCCTGGGAGTACACCGGCGACGGGCACGCGCTCGCGCTGCTGGCCGGGGCCACGCTCATCAACATGGAGTTCGTCCAGTTCCATCCGACCGGCATGGTGTGGCCGCCGTCGGTGCGCGGCATCCTGGTCACCGAGTCGGTCCGCGGTGACGGCGGGGTGCTGCGCAACTCCGAGGGCAAGCGGTTCATGTTCAACTACGTGCCGGACGTGTTCCGCGCGCAGTACTCAGAAACCGAGGAGGAGGGCGACCGCTGGTACACCGACCCGGACAACAACCGGCGCCCGCCCGAACTGCTCCCTCGCGACGAGGTGGCCCGCGCGATCAACTCCGAAATCAAGGCGGGCCGCGGCTCACCGCATGGCGGCGTCTTCCTGGACATCGCGTCCCGGCGCTCCCCCGACTACATCCTCAAGCGGCTGCCGTCGATGCACCACCAGTTCAAGGAACTGGCCGACGTCGACATCACCAAGGAGCCGATGGAGATCGGGCCGACCTGTCACTACGTGATGGGCGGCGTCGAAGTCGACCCGGACACCGGAGCGACGAAGGTCGACGGCCTGTTCGCGGTCGGCGAGGTGTCCGGGGGCATGCACGGCTCGAACCGGCTCGGCGGCAACTCGCTGTCCGACCTTATCGTGTTCGGCCAGCGTGCCGGGGCTGGAGCAGCCGCGTATGTTTCTTCAATCGGCTCTGAAAAGCCCGCGGTGTCAGACGCCGATGTGACGGCGGCCACGGAGGAGGCGCTGGCCCCGCTGTCCCGCGACGGCGGCGAGTCTCCGTACGCGCTGCACGCCGAACTACAGCAGATGATGAACGACCTGGCCGGCCTGATCCGCCGCGAGGCAGAGCTCAAGCAGGCACTGGAGGAACTGGCGGGGTTGCGCACCCGCTTCGAGTCGGTCGCGGCACCGGGCGGGCGGGCCTACAACCCCGGCTGGCACCTGGCGCTCGACCTGCGCAACATGCTGCTGATCGCGGAGTGCGTCGCGATGGCGGCGCTTGAGCGGCAGGAGTCGCGCGGCGGGCATACCCGGGAGGACTTCCCCGCGATGTCAGCGGAGTGGCGCAAGCTCAACCTGGTCCTGTCCTATGGCGGTGCCTCGGTTTCCCTGAAGCGCCAGCCCATCGTGCCGATGCGGGAGGATCTGCTCGCCCTGTTCGACAAGAGTGAGCTGAAGAAGTACATGACAGACGAAGAACTCGCAGTCCTTGGTGAGGAGCACTGATGGGTTACAAGGCTTCGCTGCGGGTGTGGCGCGGAGACGCCGGTGCCGGTTCGCTCGCCGATTTCGAGGTCGAGGTCAACGAGGGCGAGGTGGTCCTGGACGTGCTGCACCGTCTGCAGGCCACTCAGGTCAACGACCTGGCCATCCGGTGGAACTGCAAGGCCGGCAAGTGCGGGTCGTGCTCGATGGAGATCAACGGCCGGCCCCGGCTCGCGTGCATGACGCGGATGTCCGTCGTCGCCGCCGAGTCCGACGTCTTGACGATCACGCCGATGCGCACGTTCCCCGTGATCAGGGACCTAGTCACCGATGTGTCGTTCAACTACGCGAAGGCACGGCAGATCCCGTCGTTCAGCCCTGACCCAGCGGTTAAGCCCGGCGAGTTCCGGATGCAGCAGGTGGATGTCGAGCGATCGCAGGAGTTCCGCAAGTGCATCGAGTGCTACCTGTGCCAGAACACCTGCCACGCGATCCGGGATCATGCCGACAATGAGCTGGCCTTTGCCGGGCCGCGGTTCCTGATGCGGGTCGCCGAACTGGAGATGCACCCCGCCGACGAGGCGGACCGGCGCTCGATCGCCCAGGACGACTTCGGCCTGGGTCTGTGCAACATCACCAAGTGCTGCACCGAGGTGTGCCCGGAACACATCAAGATCACCGACAACGCGCTGATCCCGATGAAGGAGCGCGTCGCCGGCCGCAAGTACGACCCGCTGGTGTGGCTCGGCTCGAAGATCGGGCTCGGCCGCCCGGCCAAGGACACCCCGAAGGTCCCC
>Ga0335074_10012499_pt1 | contig 11904 bp, 11 predicted proteins | sample Lox_Sample_23_FD_206715 | JGI IMG/M metagenome (GOLD analysis project Ga0335074, IMG submission 206715) | Soil microbial communities from Loxahatchee National Wildlife Refuge, Florida, United States - Lox_Sample_2.3 | ecosystem: Environmental > Terrestrial > Soil > Wetlands | place: USA...
GCGATGTTGCGCGTGGAGATCGTCGCCGAGGTCATCTGGTCGAGGCTGTTGACGTTGGCCTCCTGGCCGAAGACAAAGTCGCCGCCGACATGCGGGCATTTGAACGGTGCCGCGTGCACCGCCCCGGCGAGCACGGTCATGCCGGCCAGAAGGCCGACGCTCCGCAGGCTTTTGTGTCCCATTCCGAAAATCCCCCGATCCCGAGCAGGTCCTCACCCGTTGGGAAAACCTGCGGGCGAGGCGCGAGGGCCGTCAAGGGCACGCCCACCTCTCCCGCTCCCTGGAAGAGGTCGGCGCGCACCGGGTAAGGGTGCTGGGGCCTGTCGACCCTCTCCCGCTTCCCTTCACGAACCAACCTCTCCTGCAGAACGCGGAGGTCGCCACTCCTGACATGGCACTGGCTTGGCCGCCGCCGCGGTCGCTGGCATTGTCGCGACCGGACAGCGGGAGGCCGAAATGGCGGAGAGATGGGTGCGCGTGGCGAGCAAGGCGGACGTGCCCGAGAACGGAATGATCGGGGTCCGCGTCGGCGACCACGAGATAGCGCTCTATCACCTGCCGGGCGGCGAATTCCGCGCCACCGACAATGTCTGCACGCATGAGTATGCACAGCTCACCGACGGGTGGCTGGAGGACGGCGTGATCGAGTGCCCGCTGCACGCCGGCCGCTTCGACGTGCGCACCGGCAAGGGGCTGTGCGCGCCGATCGAAACGGACCTGCCGGTCTCCGAGCTGCGCGTAGAAGGCGAGGACCTGCTGGTGAAACTACCGGACTGACGGGTTTCCCCGACGGCTCGGAACAGGGAGGGCCGGGCATTGGATCGAACTGTATCGGACTATGCGGAGGCCTATGGGGCCTGGCGGCGGGACCCGGAAGCCTGGTGGGCGGGGATTGCCGAGGGCATTGCCTGGGAGCGTCGCTGGGACCGGGTGTTCGATCCGGCTCAAGGGCCGTATGGGCGGTGGTTTCCGGGCGGGGTGCTGAATACGTGTTTCAATTGCCTCGACCGGCACGTGGCCGCCGGGCGGGGACAGCAGGCCGCGCTGATCTGGGACAGCCCAATGACCGGCCGGATCGAGACGCTGACCTATGCCGAGATGCAGCGGCGGACCGCGAAGCTCGCCGGGGCGCTTGCGGCGCTCGGAGTCAGGCGAGGCGACCGGGTGGTGATCTATATGCCGATGGTCCCGGAAGCAGCGCTGGCGATGCTGGCCTGTGCGCGGATGGGCGCGGTGCACTCGGTGGTGTTTGGGGGTTTCGCGGCGGCGGAGCTGGCGTCGCGCATCGCCGATGCAAAGCCGAAGGCGATCGTTTCGGCTTCATGTGGGCTGGAGCCAGGGCGGGTCGTTCCCTACAAGCCGCTGCTCGATGCGGCGATTGCGCTATCGCCGCATAAGCCCGACGCATGCCTGATTTTGCAACGCGAGGCGGCGCCGGCGGAGCTGATCCTCGGTCGGGACCACGACCTGTTGGAGGCAGAGGCAGTGGCGAGCCCTCTGGCGCCGGTGCCGGTGGAGGCGACGGACCCGCTTTATATTCTGTACACATCCGGGACGACCGGACGGCCCAAGGGCATCGTGCGCGACAATGGCGGGCACGCAGTGGCGCTTTGGAACTCCATGCGGATGATCTACGGCGTGGATGCGGGGGATGCGTACTGGGCTGCGTCCGACGTCGGCTGGGTCGTTGGCCACAGCTACATCGTGTATGCGCCGCTGCTGCGGGGCTGCACGAGCGTCATGTACGAGGGCAAGCCGGTGGGAACGCCGGATGCCGGCGCCTATTGGCGGGTCGGCGCGCAGCATGGGGTGAAGGTCCTGTTCACGGCGCCGACTGCGATGCGAGCGATCAAGCAGCAGGATCCGGAGGGTCGGCTCGGGGCGCGCTACGATCTGTCCAAGCTGGAGGCGCTGTATCTCGCCGGCGAGCGCTGCGATCCGCCGACGGCGGTCTGGGCGGCGGAGATGCTGGGCAAGCCGGTCGTGGACCACTGGTGGCAGACCGAAACAGGCTGGGCGATCACCGGCGGGTTCCGGCAGTTCGGGCTGTTTCCATTCAAGCCCGGCTCCGGTGGGCGGCCGTGTCCTGGCTATGACCTGGGCGCGCTGGATGATGAGGGGCGGCCGGTCACCGCGGGGCAGACTGGGAATCTTTCGGTGCGCCTGCCGCTGCCGCCCGGATGTGCGCCGACGCTGTGGCAGGACGAAGCGGGGTATCGGGCGGCGTATCTGGGCGATTTTCCGGGTTGGTATCGGACCGGGGACGCCGGGTCGATCGATACGGACGGCGATGTGTGGGTGATGGGGCGCACTGACGACATCATCAATGTCGCCGGGCATCGGCTTTCGACCGGCGCCATGGAGGAAGTGCTGGCGGCGCATGCCGATGTAGCGGAATGCGCGGTGATCGGGACGCACGACACGATCAAGGGGCAGGTGCCGCTGGGGCTGGTCGTGCTGAAAGCCGGGGTGCGGCGGTCGGAGGCCGAGATCGCAGCCGAGCTGGTGGCGCTGGTGCGGGAGCGGATCGGGCCGGTGGCTTCGTTCCATGAGGCACGAGTGGTGCTTCGCTTGCCGAAGACGCGGTCGGGGAAGATCTTGCGGGGCAGTATCCGGCGGATCGCCGACGGCCAGGCGGTAGCGGTGCCGCCGACGATCGAGGATCCAGCGGCGCTGGAGGAAATCCGGGCGGTGTTGGCCGGGGCTTGAACGGGACCGGGGGCCTGCCACTTTTCCAGCATGACGAATCGTGTTCCGCCGCAGATCGACGTGTATCTGGACGGGCGCTTCCAAATGCCGAGGCGGCCGTCGTGGCCGATGCGCATCGCCGGGATTGCGGTGGTGGTGGCGGTGCTGGCGGGGGCGCTGGTCGTCGCGGCGTTGGCGCTATGGCTGGTCGCCGCGCTGATCCCGGTCGTGGTGGTAGCGGGGGTGGTCGCCTGGGCGGCGATCACCTGGCAGCGTTGGCGGGCCGGTCGGGCTTATGGGCGGCGGCAGGATTTGTTTCGGCCGTAGAAGCCGACCTGTCTCGCTTTGCGGGAGAGGTTCGTTCGCGCTGCGAACCGGGTGAGGGCCTCGCCGCCAGGTCTATTGCGCCGTGATCTCCTTCGTCGTGCCGGAAAAGTTGCCGGAGGCCAGCCCGAACTCCTCTGCCAGCAGGGTGTACGAGTGGCGGCGAGCTTGAGGGTGGTGGAGCGTGGTGAGGATGGCGACCTCTTGCACATTGTTTTCGTCCCCGAGGGCGCGCAGGCGGGCGCCAACTACTTCGGGGGTACCGTAGAAGGCGCGTTCGCGGAGGCGGGCGATCCGCAGGAGCTCGGCCTCGGTGTAGTCGTGCGCCGCGGCCTCTTCCGGCGAGGACAGCGCGGTGAAGATGCCGCGGTCGCGGCCGAGTCGCCATAGCTCGCGCGATGTGAACAGGCGCGCGGCCTCCGTTTCCGTGTCCGCGGCCATGGCCCAGACGCAGAGCGCGGCGTACGGCTCGTGGTAGCGGGGGCTGGGGCGGTAGTGCTGGCGGTAGAGCGCCAGCGCCTCGGCGGTGCCGCGGCCATCAGTGATGAAATGGGCGAAGCAGAAAGGCAGGCCGAAATAAGCCGCGACCTGCGCCCCGTACTCGGAGCTGCCGAGCATCCACACTTCGGGAGTGGTGGGGCCCTGCGGCTGGGCGATGATGTCGCGGAACGGGTGCCCCTCAACCAGCTTCTCGCCGGCGAGCCAGGCGAGGAGGTCGCGGACCTGTGCAGGAAAATGGTCGACGGCGGTCTCGGCCAGCGGGTTCAGCGCGAAGGCGGTGCGGCCGTCGGAGCCGGGGGCGCGGCCCAGGCCAAGATCAATGCGGCCGGGCGCGATCGCTTCCAACACCCGGAACTGCTCGGCGACTTTCAGAGCAGAGTAGTGCGGCAGCATGACTCCGGCGCTGCCGACGCGGATGCGCGTGGTGGTGGCGGCGATGGCGCTGATCAGGATCTCGGGCGCGGTACCGGCCTGGCTCTGCGAGGCGTGGTGCTCGGCGAGCCAGTAGCGGGCGTAGCCCAGGGCCTCGCAGTGTTGGGCGAGGGCGATGCTTTCTCGGATCGACGCGTCGGGCGAGCGACCGGTCACCACGGTGGATTGGTCGAGGACGGAGAGTTTCATGGTGCGGAGGAGATGGGGCGGCGGACGGTGCCGTTCAGTCTGCCGCCAGCCTGGGCATGGCAGCAATCTCGGCGCGCTTGGGTTTGGTGACCCAACGGGGGACGTGGCAGGTCAATCGTGGCAAACATTGCACGCGGGCTCGAGCGAACAGTATCGCCTCCCGGGAGCAGCTTTTGCTGGCCGAGAGGTTGTTGGTGGATTCCAGGGCGGACGTAGAGACCTGGAGGTCGGCACAATGAGCACGGTGACGATAGGCGTTTCGAGCCTTGACGACGTGATGCGGCGCACCGCTGCGGCGTTCTGAGGAAAAACGCAGGGCGAGCATATTTCGTTCGCCTCGGTTGAGCTTCTTTGGAAGACCCTGACGCCGCGCCGCTGGGCATTGATCCGAGCCATGACCGGAAAGGGGCCGATGAGCATGCGTGCGGCTGGCCGGCTTGTCGGCCACGACATCAAGACGATGCACGGCGACGTGCAAGTTCTCCTGGAAGCCGGCGTGCTCGAGAAAGACGAAGCCGGATGGATCATTTTTCCATATAACGCGATCCACGTTGATTTCATGATTGAGGTGGCGTGATGACCGGGATTTACTCGGACCGTTGCTTGCTGACGGAAGCACTTTGAGGATTCTCACCGCAAGAACCTGATCCCGCGTATTGAGCCGATCGTCCCTACGATTGTTCCAGCGCCTCCGCCCTGGCCCGCTCCTTGTAGTCACTCCGGCATGACGAATGGCGCCGGATCCTTGAAGCGGTTCAGCACGTTTGTCGTTAGCCGGAACAGGTTGTTGTCGAAGCCGTTCCATCCCAGCGATCCCGCATAGGCGATGGAGCCGGTCGAGAACACGGCGCCGCCGTTCAGCGTTTCGAAGAACGTCATGTCGGCATGGATGTCGGGATTGATGATCGCGTCGGTCGCGCCGTGCGGGACCAGCACCTCCTCGGCGACCAGCTCGTAGGTGTTGGAGTGGTGCTCGCTGCGCGCCACCACCAGCGCGTGCGGCGGGGTGCCCAGGCGGGGGTCGACGGCGTCGATCTCCAGCCCGGCCGCGCCATCCTGCAGCACCCCGAAATTGCCGATCACGTCGCCATCGACTCCGTCGAACATCCAACCGACGCGCGGATCGTCGGCCTGTTCGGTCCGGTGGTAGTAGCTGCACTTGTCGAATCCCTGACTGATGAAGCCGACGCCGACGAGCCGTTGTGGCGCACGCCCGTTGCGCCGCCACAGTCCGCCGTATTCGCCGGTGAAACTGTGGAAGGCTTCGCCGGGATCGGCGTCCCAGGCGCGCACGCCGCCTTCCGCACGACGCACCTCGATCACGCCCCGGCGCGTCGGATGATGCGCGATGCGCCAGTAGAACCCGTTGCCGCCCATATACATCAACCGCCCGCCACGGCGGAGATACGCCTCGAAACTATCGAGCATATCGACGGAATCATATTCGGGGTGCGAGCCGGTGATCACGACCCGATAGGGCGCCAGCAAACCAAGGCCCTCTGCTTCCAGGTCCTCTTCGGTGATCACGTCGTAGTCGCCGCCAAGTTTCTCCAGCCAGTCGATGATGAACAGATCGATGTTGAAGTTCCAGTGCCGTCCTGTCGGCCTGACGTTCTGCACCGGACGGTGCCGGCTGGAATAGGCGACGCCGCTGCCGTCAGAATGGCGATCGTACAGCGACAGGCCCATCTCGGGATGTTCGATCAGCAGCGCGTCGATGTCGTCGAGCAGCATCAGCCGGCCCTGGTAGCGCTCGGTAAGCAGCGACAGGAAGCGGCCGACATTGTTCAGATAGGCGGTGTACGTCGCGGTCGATGCCAGGAAGGCGACCGCCGATCGTGTCGTGCCGCGCGGGGGGCGAACGAAGAACGGCACCCAGAAATCAAAACCGTCGGCGCTGAGCCGTGCGGCATAGATGCCGGAGCGCAGAGTCGGCGGGATGGTGAAGGCGAAATCCGGCTCCCAGCAGGCATCGACAAGATCATCGTCGTGGAAATGGATGGCGCCGTACTGGGATGGCGCGTGCATCCAGCAGGTTTCGCTCCCATCCCAGTTCCATCCGGGGACCGCTCGGGTTGGCTGGTTGACGATCACGCCGTGGAGCTTCCACGGACCCAGATCGCGGATGGTCTCGGTCGGGATGTCGCGGCCGAAATCCCACCCGCCGATCAGCTCCCCGCTGGCGCCCGACATCAGGGCGTCGATGCCGGCACGGTCGAGCACGCCGGCAGCCAGGCGCGGGCTATCGATACGGCCGTTGAAGTGACAGGTGAAACCAAGGCCGCCCCAGGCGGATGGACCGGAATGCGAACCCGTGCTCCACGCGGCGAAGGTCAGCGGACCGCCGGCTGCGGGATGCAAGCTGGTGGTTGCGGTAGCCGTGGCGGCGGTTTCGGTATTGAACAGATGGGCGGACACCGGCTGTTGCCGGACGGTCATCGTGCCAGCCGCGGAATCGAAGATGGCGGTAACGAAATACCACCGCCGCGCGGTGAGTGGGGTCTGGGTGGAGACGCTGGCTACGCGGCCAGGGCCGGCGCCGCAGCGGAAGGTCAGCGCGCCGGCCACGTCGATCTCCAGGCCGAAGCCGCTTTGAGTATCCTCGCGCCACGTTCCCATGATCGCCTGGCGGGATTTGTTTGGCGTGGTGGGAAACAACCATGTTGCGAGGGTGAAGCTGCCAGGTGGGGCCAGCGCGGGATGGTGCGGCACGACGGCAAGGGAGCCGACGGGAATTCGCTGGGTGCGGCCGGCGTGGATGCCGTTGCAGGGTGCCTCGACCGGCTCGGGCGCGAATTTCGTGGCGAGCGGTCCGGCATCGGGCTGCTTCAGCCGTACGATCTGGGCTGTATAGCGGTCGCCGTCGAGGCAGCTCACCATGAAGCGCGCGGTCTCTCCGGCAGCGACGCTCCAGCGGTCGCAATATCCCATGAGCCTGGTCATTCGATCGGCAGCTCCTCCCCGGCGAGTTGCGCCCAGCGGAGACGAAAGACATGCCACTCGGCTTCTTTGAGGTCGGTGAAGACGGTGTTCGTGCGCCGAGGCGGCTTGCGTTGTCCGGGCTCCATCAGGCCAAGCGTGAAGCGGTCGCCCGCCTTGTCGATGAACAGCACGTGGAAAGGAGCCGTGCCCGCTGTGCGCATGAGGTTGAGCAGGTATTGCAGGTCCGGGCTATGCTCGCCGAAGGGGTTGGCGCGGAATTCCCGGGCGAGGTCGAGGCGGGTCTTGTCGAAACGGTACATGCTGGGGCCTTCTTGTCGGCGAGCGCGATCCCGCACAGGAGCGCAAGGACGCTAGACCACTTTCCGAGGATGCGGAACCTTTTCACCTCTCCTGCGGAGCCGAAGAAGCGATTATGATGCGAAGCATGAACGGTCCCCTGGCAGGCGTGCGCGTGATCGATCTAACGGTCAACGTGTTGGGGCCGATGGCCACACAGGTGCTGGGCGATGCCGGCGCCGACGTGATCAAGATCGAAGCGCCGGGCGGCGATCCGATGCGCCAGATCGGCCCGAACCGCACCGCCGATATGGGCGTGTATTTCCTGAATCTGAACCGCAACAAGCGGAGCGTCGTGCTCGATCTGAAGCGCGAGGCGGCGCGCACGGCGTTGCGGCGGCTTGTCGCGGACGCCGATGTGTTCGTGCACAACATGCGGACTGCCGCCGTGGAGCGGCTGGGCTTCGGCTACGCCAAGGTCGCGGCAATCAAGCCGCGGATCATTTATGCCTCGGCTACCGGGTTCCGTCGCAACGGGCCGTATCGTGACCGTGGCGCCTTCGACGATCTGATCCAGGGCATGAGTGGGCTGGCTGCGCTGAACCATGGCCCGGACGGAGCACCGCGTTATGTGCCCACGGTGATGGCCGACAAGTTGTGCGGCCACGTGCTGGCGTCGGCGGTCGTGATGGCGCTTTATGCACGCAGCGTCACCGGCAAAGGTCAGGAAGTCCACGTGCCGATGCTGGAGACAATGCTCGCCTTCAACCTGGTCGAGCATTTGTGGGGCGCGACGTTGCGGGCGCCGGAGCTGGGCCTGGGCTACACCCGGATGTTGTCGCCGCACCGGCGTCCGTATGCAACGAGGGACGGCTATATCTGCGTGATCGCCGTCACCGACGAACAATGGCGGCGGCTGTTCGCCGCGATCGGCCGGCCGGCGCTGATCGAGGACGAACGCTTCGCCACGATAAGTGCCCGCGCGCGCAACATCGATGCAGTCTACGCCGTGCTGACCGAGGCGATGCCGGAGCGCACGACCGCGGAGTGGGGCACGATCCTGGATGCTGCCGATGTCCCCAACGGCGCGGTGAACACGCTCGAGGGGCTGCTGGCGGACCAATACTTGCAGCAGACGGCGTTCTTTCAGCCGGTCGAGCATCCGACCGAAGGCCCGATGACGACGCTGGCGATCCCAGTGGAGTTCGACGGCACGCCCGCTTCGATTCGTCTACAGGCGCCGAAGCTCGGCGAGCATACCGAGCCGGTGCTACACGATGCCGGGCTAAGCAAAGCCGAGATCGCCGCCGCCCAAGGGAGCGACCACTAGCCCGTGTCATAAACGGGAGCGTTAGTCTCTATGTTCACTGCTTGAGGAAGCTGCCCTCTATACCCGAGCCGAAACTTCGGTGAGAAAGTCGTTCTCAATTTTGTAAGACGGTCGGCACGTCACCTGCACACCAAGATTTTGCGTATCGGCGGTCCCGCTGGTGAACCGCCACTCGGCGGCCTTCTCCAGTCCGCCATATGGGCTGGGACGGAAACCTTCGAGCGTATATTGGCTGTTGAATTGAACTGCTGTTCTGTTCCGTCCTTCCGATCTGATGGTTATGTTCGCGGTTCCGCTGAGGCTGACGGCGGAAAGGCCGAGTGCGAGCAGGGCCGGAGTGGTCTGGTGGGTCGTGCTGTTGACCGCGCTGCCGCAATCGACATACGGAGTCACGTCTCTCAGGTCGAAATCCAATGTCATCAGCCCGCTGGCTCGTTCGAAGGCCTTGATTTTAAAGAAGCTCGCGCCGGCCACGTAAGTGATGGCGGACCAGGTTTGACCATAAGACGCGTTGATATCCCGCGAAAATTCTTCCGGCGAGGCGGGCGTCGGGGGAACGTACATTGCGCATCCCGCAATCGATGCAGCCAAGATGAGGGAGACCCATCCCGATGCGCCACGTCGGTTCATGCATCACCTCCCCCAAATTACACGTGCAAGCTCTTGTGTGTCGTAATGAAACACGGTGCGGGTGAGAACTGGTCTTGTCAAGCTGACTTTCGCCGCTGCACCGTGGTAATAGGTTACTATACGGTAAGCCGTTCCTTTACAGATCATATTTCGTTGGATCGTATCATGATCCGCCGCCCACCGAAGGGGGACACAGTGCGGAAACTCACGATTCGTGCGCATCATCGCCCTGCCACGCTCTATGTGGCGAGGAACCTTCATCTGCATGATGAACGAAGGCCAGGGCGCCGGGGAGAAAGCGCCCGTGGCCTCGCCGTGGCCGGTCAGTCGCGCGGTTGGGCGACCACGCGCAGATAGGGCTTTAGCGTTTTCCAACCCTGGGGGAATTTCTGCTTCGCCTGCTCGTCCGAAATCGCCGGCGGGATGATGACATCGTCGCCCATCTTCCAGTTCACTGGAGTCGCAATCCCATGTTTTGCGGTGAGCTGGATGGAATCGAGCAGCCGCAGCACCTCATCGAAATTGCGGCCGCTGCTCATGGGATAGGTGAGCATCGCTTTGATCTTCTTGTCGGGGCCGACGATGAAGACTGAACGGACCGTCGCGTTGTCCGCCGCCGTCCGCCCCTCCGCCGTGTCACCGGCTCCTTCGGGCAGCATGTCGTAGACTTTCGCTATCTTCAATTCGGGATCGCCGATCATCGGATAGGTGACGGCGTGCCCCTGCGTCTCTTCGATGTCCTTGGCCCAGCGGCCGTGGTTGCCGACCGGGTCGACGCTGAGGCCAATGATCTTGGTGTTGCGACGCGCGAATTGCGGCGCCAGGCCGGCCATGTAGCCGAGTTCGGTGGTGCAGACCGGGGTGAAGTCCTTGGGATGGCTGAACAGGATAGCCCAGCCGTTGCCGATCCAATCGTGAAAGTGGATCGTGCCCTGGGTCGTTTCGGCAGTAAAGTCCGGCGCTTCGGAGTTGATTCTAAGTGACATCGCGACCTCTTTCGGTTTTCATTTTCCCGACATTTCCCGGGCAGCCGACGGCTTCGCGGGACCGGAGCCGAACGTAGGCGCCGCCCATGCGCATTGCAATGCCGTCAGCGCGCACTGTATGTGACATTGGCATCCACTATCGACAGCGGAAGCCTGGGCCGACGGAGATGTTCGTTCAGTAGAATGGGATATGTATTCTCGGTCGCGGCCGGTGACGCGATCAGGTCGATATTTTGAGCAATCACCGAGAATATCTTTCCATATCCAGTGTGACGTCGCGCATATAGATCGATCTCGCACTGCCCCGTTTGCCGAGCAACGAATAGCGTTTGCATAACCTCCTTCTCGCGATTGTGCTGAAGGTCGTAAAAGGCCACATAGAACGATGGCGGAGGGACACCAGGTTCTTGGGAATCGCTGGTTGGTTGCTCGTAATTGCCAGCGATCCGATTCGGAAGTTCGCTCGTTCGTTCGGTTACTCCCTCCCGTCCGTGTGTAGATGCCGCCGCTAAAAACTTTGGATTGAGCAGGGCTGCGGGAATTCCCCACGATCCAGCAACACAACAGCCGAGGACAACCGCTGCATCACAGGCTGCCGAGGGCGCTTTTGATGCCAAGTCGCAAACCACGCAGCATCGCCCTGATCGGGCATGATATTTCAGCATAGACGCGGCACAAAACCCCGGAGAGATAGATGCGTGGTTTCACCAGGCTGCCTCCCCGCGACTGGCGCGATGTCGCGCCGTTCGCACGCACCGCCGAACAGGCTGGCTTCGACGCCCTGACCACCGTCGAATTGGGCCATGACTGCTTCGCCCCGCTCGGTTTCGCCGCCGTCGCGACCGAGCGCGTCGAGCTGACCCCCTCGATCGCAGTTGCCTTCCCCCGCAGCCCGACCGTGCTCGCGAGCCAGGCCTGGGACCTGCACGCCAATTCCAACGGCCGCTTCGTGCTGGGCCTTGGCAGCCAGGTGAAAGGCCACAACGAACGTCGCTTCGGCATCCCATGGTCGCCGCCGGCGCCGCGGCTCGCCGACTATGTGCGCGCGCTGCGGGCGATCTGGCGCTGCTGGGAGACGCGCGGCCGGCTCGATTATCGCGGCCCGCACTATCAGCTCACGCTGATGACGCCGGACTTCTCGCCCGAGCCGACCGGGCTCCCGATGATCCCGGTGGCGATCGCCGCGGTCGGGGAGGCAATGCTGCGCGTGGCCGGCCGCGTCGCCGACGGCGTCCGCCTGCACCCGCTGTGCTCGCGTCGTTATCTGGAACAGGTCTGCCTGCCGTGCCTCGCCGAGGGGATGCAGGCCGCCGGCCGCCAGCGCGAGAATTTCGACATCCATGGCGGCGGCTTCGTCGTCACCGGGCCCGATGAAGCGGCCGTGGCCGGGGCGCTGGAACCGGTGCGCGCCCGCATCGCATTCTATGGCTCGACCCGCGCTTATCTGCCCATCCTGGCGCTGCACGGGCTCGACGAGCTCGGCCAGCGCCTGCATCGTCTGTCGGTCGAAGGGCGCTGGCGCGAGATGCCGGCCCTGGTGTCCGACGACGTGGTGCGGATTTTCGCCGCCTGCGGGACGTACGATGTGATCGCCGACGACATCGC
>Ga0335074_10012500_pt1 | contig 11902 bp, 11 predicted proteins | sample Lox_Sample_23_FD_206715 | JGI IMG/M metagenome (GOLD analysis project Ga0335074, IMG submission 206715) | Soil microbial communities from Loxahatchee National Wildlife Refuge, Florida, United States - Lox_Sample_2.3 | ecosystem: Environmental > Terrestrial > Soil > Wetlands | place: USA...
ATCCTGCTCTGGCGCACGGGCCCTGAGGTCTTCCACGTCGAGACGGCGCGCTCGTTCGCCCCCTACGTGACGAAAATCCTCGCTCTGGCGGCCCGGGAGCGGATGTCCTGATCGCCGGCGTTCCCGGAAGACTCGAGAGATGCCAGACGCATCGTAGCAAGCCTTCCCTGTGGGGAAAGCAGTAGTCCCAGGAGCGATGCTGCGCCCATCTGCCAAATTATAAACAGCGACTCGAAGGTGAGGCTGTTAGGGAGCGGTAGTGGCATACCAGGAGGCTGCGATGGCACGCTCGGTTACTCCCTCATGATTTCCGCTGGATTGAGGCGTGTCGCGCGCCAGACCGGGAGCGCCGCAGCCACGAACACCGCGGCAGCGATCAGTCCCAGGCTGCCCAGATACGTCGCGGGATCGACGGGGTCAACTCCGTAGAGGAGCGAGCGCAATCCCCGCGCCATCACATACGCGAGCGTAAGGCCAACTGTTCCGCCCGCGAGCAGTAAGACGACCATCTCTCTCAAGGCAAGCGCCAGGACCCGCTTGCGGCTCGCGCCCACTACTTGGCGGATCGCGAACTCGAACAGCCGCAGGCGCGTGCCGTATGCGACCATGGCGTACACACCGAATACCGCTATCAAGAAGGCGAGCGCGCCGAAACCGACCACCAGCCAAGTGAACGCAGCGCGGTTGAGCGAGGCCTGCTGCATCATTTGCGGGAGCGTGTATATCCGGTCAATTGCGGCACCGGGCGCAATGGCTGCAACCGCACGACGGATGGCTGGCATAAGCACCGCGGGGGCAGCGTTGGATCTTATGAGAATATCGACGTAAGTTCCCCGATCGGCGGCGATCGGAGAATAAACCGTATAACCGTGATTGTCCGACTCGGGGTCCAGCTTCCAGGGTAGCGTCGGCGCGACGCCGATGATCCGCAGGTTCCCATTCAGCGTTTCGCCGACCACATCGGTCTTTCCATAGAAAGCGCGTGCTAGCGCCGCACTGACGATCACATTATTCGACCCTGGCTCTTCATCTGTCGGGCCGAAGGGAAGTCCGGCTAGGAGATGACTACCTATCGCCTCGAAGAAACCTGAACTGATCGCCGGATGCCACGTCAACGTCCGTTGGCCAGGGTTGCCCGTGGGGTAAAAGTCAGTTTCGGTAGAGCTCGCGCCGAAGGGCGCCATATTGCTGAGGCCCGCGGATTGCGTGCCCGGTAGGTCATGGAATATCGGACGAGCCCGCTGCCAGAACTCCGGCACGGTGGTCGTGTGCGGCAGCAGGACCGACGCCACGGTCAGGTGCTGGCTTCTGAAGTGCAGCGGCTGATTCACCAACGCGATCAGGCTCTGACTGAGGAGCGCACTGCAAACAATCAAAACCACCGCGATGCCAATCTGCGTCGCCGCCATTATCCGCTGAGCCCTCCGGAAAGCGCGGCTCGCGGTGCCGCGCGGTGCAAGCTCTTGCAGTGCGCTGACCGACGGCCGACTGAGCAGGGTCGTCCCGACCGCACTGCCCGTGACGCAGAGCATCACGATGACAGCGGCCACGATCAAATAGATGATCGTGGTGGAACCGAAACGGATCTCGAAGGGCATATAAGGTGATGGCAGTTGATAAGCGTGCAACAGATCTATGCAATAGGCGGCCAACGCCGCGGCGATCACACTCATCAACACCAGAACCGGCAGGAAGTCGAGCAGTGTCGCGCGCACGATGGCGCCGCGCCTTGCGCCCAGGACTTGCCGGAGGTTGAGGTCGCCGAGTCGCTCGCGCTGGTGCGCGAGCGCCAGATTCGTGCTGTTGAGTGTCGTGAGCACCAGCAGCAGCAGGGTAAACCCAAACAGGCCCCAGAACATTGGAGGCCCGCCGGCATAGGACAAGAGCACTTGGCGATACGGTAAAGCGTCTATGACATAGCCTCCCTTCCTCGCTTCGGCTTGGAACACCGGCGATCCGTCGCGCACCTCACGGTCACGAAAGGCACCGAGGAAGGCGTTCAAGCGTGAAAGATTCCATCCGCGCGGCATTCGGATCAACATCGCATGATTGATGTTGGAGTCTTTCGTGCGCGCCGGCGTAATGACGAACGGTGTCCAAAGTGCGTTTCGTGGGTAAGGAAACACGAAATTTTGAGGCATGACCCCCACTACCCGCATGGTCGTGCCACCCACTTCCAGGGTTCTACCTAGCACGTCAGAATTGCCGCCGAAGGCGCTCTGCCAAAAGGCATAGCTGATCACCACCTCCTGCGGGCCATCCGGCGTGCCACTGGCGTTGGACGGTGTACGGCCAAGCAGGGGCTTGATGCCGAGCAGTGTTAATGTGGAGGGCGTAAGCCTCGTCAAGTCGACGACTTCCTGTCGCCCGTTGATCGCCACGGCGCCGCTGTCGATATTGAACAATCCCGCGTCTCGAAACTCGGGTAACTGTGTCAACCTGTGGTAGAACTGAACTGAAACTTCCGGGGCATTAATGCCCACCTTGACCAGGCGCTCGCGCGAAAGCAGTAGTCGACCCGACGCGTGATACGGCAGAGGCCTGAACAGATAGCCGTAGAGAACCGCAAACGCCAGCACGCTTGCACCCAGTGCCAAGCCGAGCGTCGCACTGTTGATCAAAGTGAAGGCGGGTCTGCGCAGCACGCGCTTGACCGCATGCGTTGCATCGGAGATGAAGGCTTCCCTCAGACTGTTCACGGCGCGCCCCCCAACCGGTGCGTTGCTCGATTTGTCATGCCGCGGAGCCGGACGTCGTCGTCCCGTGCATAGTCCGTGCCAGAGCAGAAGAAGCGGGTAGTCCCTTGATAATGGGATGTTCTTCCCGATTGGATGAACGAGGCTCGGGAAATGTCAGTCTCGCTTGCGGGAATCGTGGTCGGGTAGATCCCGGAAATGGGAATGACAAGGCAGACTAGAACTGCTGCGTCATCTACACAACCTCGACTCCGGCGCACCCTGCTTCGAGCGACGGCTTTCCGGATTTCGAAAGAACGCCGGTCCAACGGCGGGTCTTGGGTGGACTGAGCCGGCCTACCGGCAGAACGCTTTTGGCCCCCTCCTGTTTTGATCGCGAGCATCCGCACGCACCCGCCGCCCAGATCTATCCCGCGCTTCGTGGACCTTGCCTTTCAGTCGGAAACGACGGAATAGAATTTGATTCATCAGGTCGAATTTGTAAGAACGCTTTGCGCCAATCCCAACCGGAATGCCACAAGGTCAGCACAACCGACAGAACGATGGTCAATAGACGCGCAGTGTTCGCTGCGTGACCGGCAAGGGCAGTTTGACTCACGTTGAATATCGACCACCACGCATCCATGAGCACGTGGACCGAGATCGGTACCCACAGATTGTAGTCCCACCGAATGTAGAGCCAGCTGAACCATACGCTTCCAAAACCCGTGAGGGCGATGATAGCCAGGGACTCCCGGAACCCATGTACTTGGTATAAATGACCCCGTGCAAAGGCGGCGGTGGGCAGGATCATTGAGAGCCAGAAGCCCAGGCGCAACTTCCGATACAGCAGTCCGAAGCCAAAGCCGCGGAAAAGGATTTCCTCGCCAGCGCCACTGAGCAAACCGAAAACGCCCACTTGCACGGCGACATCGGCATTGAATGTGGCGTGCCACCAGATCGCAAAGATGATTGGCAACGGGAGAGTCGCAATGATACCCACCATCACTCCGCGCGCGATTCCACGTCTCAATCCCAAGTTCTCGAACGCCTGCGCTCCGCCTCCGCCGAACAACCACATGATGGTCGCCGTGCAAAGGCAGATGGTCAGTATTTCCTGCATCGAGTAGAGGATCGCCTCCAAGGACTCGTGGGAGATGTGTCCCTGGGTGATAACCTGCATCCAGAGAAGAACCTTGTGCCACGGGAAAATCCACGCGTTCCCGGCAACGATAGCCAGAAAAATCAAGATGATGGCAGCGCCGCGGAGGAGCCGAGCTCGCCGATCGATATGTGTCGCGGTCTCGAGCATCATTGATTACAGCGCCCTGACTATCGTGAAATTTTACGACGTAGAATCGTAACTTGCGGCTTCAGCGAGAATGCGGCGCACGACTGATCAGATCAGACCCGGTACGAGCGCCCGCACCCGCTGTGCGTATACGTCGTATCCCGTCCCGAACTCCTGGCGCATGAATCGCTCTTCGACGATGATCCGGTGCGCGACGGCAACGAGCGCTAACACCACGGCCAGCACTCCCCGCCACTGCCCGACCGCCAGAGCCGTTCCGACGAAGGCGAGCAGCAAGCCCGAGTAGATGGGATGACGAACCCAGCGGTACGGACCGCAGGTGATCAGTTCGTGATCGGCTTTGACTGCAGCCACTGCGCTCCAGTTGCGCCCGAGATAGAGGCGCGCCCAGATCGTGAACAGCACACCCAAAAGCGTCAGTGCCGCACCGAGGGCGCACCAGATTTTCCACTGCGAATCGGGCAGGACGCGCACTGTGAGCCAGGGTAGCGGGACGAACGGACCCGCCAAGAGCGCAGCGGCGCCGTATAGGAGCGCCAAGTTGAGGAGACGCGGCAGCGCGGCCTGGCGGCGGACCGTGACTTTCACGGTGAGCGCAAGCACCAACCACAAGATCAGCCAGAGAAGCCAAATGGCGTAGAAGAAATGCTGATAGAAATCACCCAAGCTCATGTGTCGCTCCGCGCCGGTTGTTCCGGTATTGGTTCGTCTCTGAACTCCATGGTGCTCCCTCGGGCCCCTCGAACCCAGTGCCGGAAGCCATACGCGGGGGTGCCGGAAGTCATATCCATGGGAGCGGATCTTGAAGGTGATGCCAGTAGGCGGCTATCGTTTCGTATGCGTTTAGCCCGCGTTCTATCCAGATTCACCCCCACCCCGCTTTCTCTTGCCGGTTACCTGGTTTGGGTTACGGTCGCCATCGGCCTTTGGCGAGAAACTTCCCGCAGGACACCCCTTGAATGGACCACCGACAGGGCGATCGCGGCGGTGTGTATGCTCTTCTTCCTTGCCGGCTTTGGGCTACGCGCCAGAGGCTTCGCGGAACACGCGAGAGACGCTCGCAACGTCGCTTCGCTTTTTTTGATGATTGTGTCCGCGCTTGCGCTGCTTGCGCTCGGACCCTCGACCTTCACGCCGATTTTGTTGGTCGTCATCGCGGTGGCGATTGCAGCAATCTACCCGCCAAGAGCAGCAGTGACCGCTCTCGTGCTGCTGAACCTCGCATTTCTTGCGGTCCTCATGACCCGCTGGCGTAACGACAGCCCAGGTTTCGTATTGTTCATCTATAGCGTCTTTCAAGCATTCGCGCTATTGACCACGCTGGACCGCATGCGGGCACAGCAGATATCGCGAGAACTTCGCGAGGTGAACGCTCAGTTGCTGGCCACCCGTGAGCTCCTCGCGGAAAGTGCGCGTGATGGCGAACGGCTGCGCGTCTCGCGTGAGTTGCACGATGTTGCCGGTCACCACCTCACCGCCCTGGCACTCAATCTCGAGCTCCTCGGCCAAGAGACCGGCCTATCGCAACGGCGTGAATGGCTCGTCTCGCGACATCTGGTGACCGAATTGCTGTCCGACCTACGAAGTGTCGTCGCCAGTTTGCGGCGCCACGACGGGATCGATGTGCGCGAGGCGTTGCGACGAATCGCTGATGCATTTCCCGCGCCGCGAATTCACCTTGACCTTGATGAGTCCGTTCGCGTTGACGGGGCGGACAAGGCCGAAGTGATCGTGCGGGCGGGACAAGAGGGGCTCACTAATGCCGTGCGGCACGCAAGCGCCCAGAATATCTGGTTGTCCCTGAATCAGAACAGGAAAGCACTGCGGCTCGAAGTACGCGATGACGGGACTTCTCCAGCGGGGTACTCGGTGGGCTACGGGCTACTTGGTTTGCAGGAGCGCGTGGAGCTGCTCGGCGGTCGGGTGGAGACCGACAGGTCGCCGGAAGGCGGCTTTCGGTTGCAGGTGACTCTGCCGACGGAGCGGCAGCCGTGAGGATCCGGGTCGCGTTGGCTGACGATCAGGACCTCGTACGGGAGGGCCTCCGAGCCCTGCTCGAGCGGCTAGGGGTCGAGGTGGTATTGCTAGCTGAGGACGGAGCCGAATTGCTTGAGCGGATAAATGCAACGCCGGCAGACGTGATCGTGGCCGACATACGAATGCCCGGCCTAGATGGCATAGCGATGGTTCGCGAACTGCGCAGACGCGGCGACCGAACCCCGGTCGTGATGCTCACGTCCTTCGAGGACACTGATTTATTGCTGGCGGCTGTCGAATCAGGTGCTCAGGGCTTCCTTCTCAAAGGAGCCTCTTCCGAGGATCTCATCAACGCGATCGATCGCGCGCATCGCGGCGAACGGTGGTTATCGCCGGTCGCCACCCAGCCGATTCATCCGCGCATGGCTGTAGCAACTGGGACTGAGCCGGGGAGAGTCGATCTCGGCGCACGCGAGTTGGAAATATTGAGACTCTTGGCCGGGGGTTATTCGAATAAGGAGATTGCGCGGAGCCTCAACTTAGCTGAAGGGACGGTCAAGAACTATGTCTCCGATATTCTCACGAAACTCGGCACGCGGGACCGTACGCGGGCTGTATTGAAGGCAATCACCCTGCGGCTCGTCTGACGCCGCGATCTGGATGCAAGTGACGACCCATTCCGGCCCTGGCCCCTCTGCGGATGAGAATCCGTGGGCTTACTCATTCTCCCGCGTAGCCCGCTTCGAGTTGGTGTCGGACCGCCAGAATCAGCACGATGTCCTCGGCCGGAAGCCAACGGTACTTCGCGATATAGCCGTAACGGCCGCGCGAGAGGATCAGTTGCCGTCGTCCCTCTTCCGCAGACCGCCCCAACAGCGGGTGATCGGCAGGCAGCTCAAACGCCTTCCGCACGCTGAGGATCTGTTCACGCGTTCTTTGGGGCTTCTCGGTCGCGATGAAGTCAAACAGTCGCTCGAGGTCAGCGAGCGCTCTTTGAGTTATTTCGACCGTCGACGCCGTCCCTGACTGAATGTCGACGAGGCCACCGCGCCTTGTCTCATCGGCTCTGACAGTTTCGACGAACCTGCGGAGAGGTCCGCATAGACCCTTGTCGGCCGACTTGGCTTGCCGCATGCCCCGCACCGGCTCCACGTGGGCGCGCTGTCGTAGACGGTGATCCCTCAGAAAAACGTCCAGCTCACCCCGACCGATAGCAGGTCCGGATCACCGCCGCTGGCGTTCCCGCTCGCATTCACGCGATCGTACTCCACGCGCCACTCCATCGCCCCAAACCTCCACTGGCTGCCAGCACCGTAGGCGAAGTCCCAATCCGACGCTGTGCCGACTGAGCTACCGGGGAAGGGGGAACATACATTCAGATCACATCCGATCGGCGTGCGGAACTCCCAGGATTTGTGCAAGCGGGCGACGCCCGCCTTCAAATAGAGATCCCACCAAGGCTCAAACGGTAGATATCCCACCGCAAACGCGGCGGGCGCATTAGCCGATCCATGAAATAGCGACTGCTGATTCGAGGGGCCCACCTCTGGGGTGTATTCATACCGACGGGCATTGCCGAAATCGAGATATGCGATTTCGGCTCCGAGGTACCGCAAAGGCCGCATGCCCAGGAAGACATCCCAACCCTGCGTCCCGCGAACGAGCCCTATGTCATTCGTACTCGGTTGCGGATCCTGCCGAATGGTCGATGATCCGATCCCCGCGCCTACATACAATCCCAGGGCACCGTCCTGCGCCCGCACAGAAGACACGGACAGCCAGAGACAGCATCCCACGAGGAGACATGTCGGTTCCCTCGCTCGCCTCACCTGTGTTTCTCCCGTGCCCAGGACCTCTCGCCGATAACGCGAACGGGTGCCAGAGGTTGACTGTCGCCCCGTGTTTAAACCGTCCAACCGGCAGCGGCGGTGCCAAGTGCTGTTGCGGGCCGTGTCCACCCAAGTGGGGTACCGGCAATTGTAACTGGCGGTTTCAGCCGTCGCGCGGGTCCCCAGGTCGTCTCTTCGATGACCGGCTGCAAATCGTCCTCGCGCTCCGGGGTGATGGAGGAGGCAATGTGGTAGTACCTGCTCCAATCCGTGAGAGCCTTAGCGGTTCGCGCGAGCGATAGCCGGGATCGATGCCCGCAGCGGGTAAGCTGACGCTGTGCCAAGCCGCGGCAAGCGGCAGCAGCCATTAGGTAGCCCGTCGAATGGTCCAACGCCTGCACGGGCAGCGGCGTGGGGCGGTCTGCGCCTCGCCACGCCATCCCAGTGGCCGCAATGCCGGAGCTCATTTGCACCAGGCTGTCGAACCCGCGCCGGTCGCACCACGGCCCCTGCCATCCATAGGCGTCGAGACTCACGTCGATCAGACCCGGGGCGATTTTGCGGAGAGTCTCCTCGTCGAATCCCAGAGCCACAAGAGCAGTTGGACGATAGCCGTGCACCAGTACATCGGCCTCCCGAAGTAACGCCATAAAGCACTCCCGATCCACGCTCGCTTTCAAGTTTAGGCGCGCGCACCGCTTTCCGAGTGTCACCTCGGGCACGACGCCGGGCTCATCCCAATCTGGTGGGTCGATGCGCAGCACGTCGGCGCCGTACCCGGCCAGAAACCGCGTCGCCACCGGCCCCGCAAGAACCCGGGTCAGATCGAGAACGCGCACTCCGGCCAGCGGACGCTCGGGATTCCACTGCTGGAGGATACGGTCCGCCGAGTCGGTCGTTCCAGTGCTGTGGACCAACGGCTCTGTCATGACCGCCCGACCCTGCGGATGTTCGAGCCATTCTGCGGCTGAGCGCATCTCCGCTGCGCACCCACCGGCGGCGACGACTGCGTTTTCGAGCTCGGACTTCGCCCAGCCGGCGACCGCGCGCGCAACAGCGGCCCTGTCGCCTCTGCGGCCCAGCACGCGTTCTGCCGCCGCACGGTGGCGCGGCGCATTGGTGTGCAGTCGGATCCATCCGTCTCGCGTGGCATAGTCGCCGGCCATAGGATCCCACGGACCCGGCAGGCTCCAACCAGAGGGGCGGATGGAAACCGCGAACCAGAAAGAGGCGAGTCTTCGGTCCACCTCGATCCTGGGTTGAGAGCCGCTGCGGGCGTACAGCAGTTCGCGAAGCCCTACGGCGGCCGCAGCGACGGCCGCGCACGCGAAGTCTGTCACGGGGAAGGCCGAAGGGAGCTCACCAGCGCCCGTGACATGCACCGACTCCATATCCGAGGCAGCGCCGCCCAATGCTGACCAGAAAGACTCGAGGATCGAGCAAAAGAGCTCAGACATTCAGCGCCGATCGGGTGGATGATCAACTGTTCGACCGCATCCGGCCGGATTGTACCGCAGTCGATCGCGCGTGCCGCGGATTCGCTACCATGGCGTCATGGACGTACGAATCAGATCCGAAACGGCGGAAGATGCTGCGGCGATTGAGACTGTCACGATCGAGGCATTTGCCGCCGCGATCCACACTGATCACCGGGAGCATCTGATTCTCGATGCGCTCCGGAAAGCCAGGCAGCTGACCGTCTCGCTGGTTGCTGAGCTAGACTCAGAACTTGTCGGTCATATCGCTGCCTCTCCCGTAACCATTTCGGACGGAAGCCCGGATTGGGTAGGTCTTGGTCCCGTTTCGGTCATGCGGCAGCACCAACGTCGAGGGATCGGATCGGCTCTCGTGCATGAAGCGCTTCGTCATCTCGTCGAAGCGCGCGCTGCAGGATGCGTCGTACTTGGAGAACCTGCCTACTACAGGCGTTTCGGGTTTCGCGTGCGAGAGGGCCTGACTCTCGCCGGTGTCCCTCGGGAATACTTTCAGGCCATCGCCTTTCGCGACGAGTTTCCTCGGGGAGCGGTGCGCTATCACGTTGCATTCGCGGCCACATGAAATCGAATCGGCTCGCAGGGGCGCCTTCCGGGCTTGCCATGACACTGACGGCCGCAGCGCTTGTGCTCGTCGCCCGGGCCTCGACGCCGCCGGTTATCCAAACGACGGACGGCACGGTTGCGGGCGTTGCGCAGAGTGGCGTGGACGTCTTTAAGGGCGTTCCTTTCGCCGCGCCGCCAGTCGGAAAGTTGCGCTGGCGCGCTCCGCAGCCGGTCAAGCCGTGGTTGGGCATTCTCTCTGCCACGCAGTACCGAGCAGCCTGCATGCAGACCGGGATGTATCCGCCCGATGCTCCGAACGAGCCGGTCAGTGAGGACTGTCTGTACCTCAACGTCTGGAGGCCGGCAAAGACGAGCCTGACGGCGCTGCCCGCCATGGTCTGGATTTATGGCGGCGGACTTGAGAATGGGTCGGCCGCGGTTCCGCTCTACGAGGGTGACGAACTGGCGCGTCGCGGGGTGATAGTCGTTACAGTCAATTATCGACTTGGCGTTTTCGGATTTCTCGCATTGCCGGCACTCACTGCCGAGTCGGCGCGCCATAGCTCCGGCAACTACGGCCTGATGGATCAGATTGCCGCCCTGGAATGGGTACACAGAAACATCGCCGCTTTCGGCGGAGATCCGGATAACGTCACGGTTTTCGGGCAGTCCTCCGGATCGATCTCGATCAGTGCGCTCACCGCCTCGCCCCTGGCCACGGGCCTCTTCCAGAAGGCCATCGGCGAAAGCGGAGGTCTCTTTGAGCCGATGGAGTTGGCATCCGGGCTCCGACTGGCCGGTGCCGAGCGGCAGGGCAAGCGGTTCATGGCCCGTGCAGGTGCGCGATCCCTCTCCGCCCTGCGTGAGATGCCTGCCAATAAGCTGCTGAGCGTGCCGTTTTCAGCCCATATCATCATCGACGGCTATGTCCTGCCGCGTGTACCGTGGAAGGTCTATGCCGACGGTGATGCAAATAAGGTATCGCTGCTCATCGGCTGGAACGCCGACGAGGGAGCGATCTTCCTCGTTCAATCCCATCTAACGCCGACCAACTATGACCAGGTGCTCGAGCGGGATTTCCCCTCGCTTCTCGTGCACATGCTCGCGCCCTCCCCCGGCAATAGTGACAGGAGCGCGCTCGCCGCCGCAGTGACCTTCAGCACCGACATGCGGTTCCGCTGGGACATGTGGCGCTGGGCCGTGCTGGCATCTCAGGAGGAACACGAACCAGTCCGCCTGTACGAATTTACCCGTGCTCCGCCATATCCGGCGAGTTCCCCCTATTACGGCTTGGGCGCGACGCACGGCGTGGAGATGCAATACGTCTTCGGCCACCTGGATTTCCCGGCCGGCAATGGGACCGCCGCAGACCGGCGCCTCGCCCAGGTGATGCCGGCCTTGTGGATCCGCTTTGCTCGAACGGGAAACCCGAACGGCCCGGGACTGCCGCATTGGCCGAGGTTTACCGGTCAGCAACCGAAACTTTTGCAGTTCGGATCAGAAATCCAGGCACGACCTCTCGGTAACCTGACGCCGCTACGCCGAATCAGCCGCGCCTACCGCATCGCGCGAATCGTGCTCGACCATTGGATATCATGGACTGTCCTTGCAGTGCTCGTGGCAGCCGCTGTGGTGATTGCCATCACCCGAATCATGCCGCACAGATTGCGGGCCAGAGCACGAAGAGCGCGAGCTGCGGCATAGCCCGCCGCTGGAAAGGTCCCGAAGACGTCTGTGTAGTGTTAGATTGCACGAAAAGCCGTGGCGACCGATACGCGAGCAGCCTGAAGCGCCGGCATGAGGCCGCCGATAAGACCCATTCCCAGCGCCCAGGCGGCACCCACCGCCTAACTTTCCGTGCTAGGCTCCGCCCTCCATGGTCTATTCGGCATTCCGGCCCGCTCTCTTCACACTCGATCCGGAGCGCGCCCACAGACTCGCACTGGACGCCGCGCGGCTTTACGGGCGTCTTCCCGGCCGCCCGCTGGACGGCCCGGCAATCAATCTCATGGGCCTGCGGTTTCCAAACAGGCTGGGCCTGGCGGCGGGTTTCGACAAGAGCGCGGAAGC
>Ga0335074_10012501_pt1 | contig 11902 bp, 11 predicted proteins | sample Lox_Sample_23_FD_206715 | JGI IMG/M metagenome (GOLD analysis project Ga0335074, IMG submission 206715) | Soil microbial communities from Loxahatchee National Wildlife Refuge, Florida, United States - Lox_Sample_2.3 | ecosystem: Environmental > Terrestrial > Soil > Wetlands | place: USA...
CTCAGTATATCAATTGCTTAAGAAGCAATCAACTAACTCGATTATCAGCTCACGCCAAAGGTCAATTGGTGAAAGGAACCTTCACACCCACCGCCGAAGCCAAAGCTCTCTCGAAGGCACCACACTTCCAACATGACTCGACTCCGGTAGTAGTACGCTTCAGCAACAGCACCGGCATACCGGTGATCCCCGACACCGACTCGAACTCGGTCCCGCGCGGCTTCGCAGTGCGCTTCATGTACGACGGGGAGCACAAGCACACGGACATCATCGGGCACTCGACGCCGCACTTCCCGGTGCGGACAGGCCACGACTTCCTGGAGTTCTTCACCGCGATATTGGGCGGCAAGGCCGGCGAGTACGTGTCGACGCACGCGTCGACGGCCGCGTTCGTGACGGCGCCGAAGCCCTTCGCCGCCAGCTTCGCCACCGAGTCGTACTACGCGCTCAACGCGTTCAAGTTCATCGCGCCGGATGGCAGCGAGCAGTTCGTGCGCTACCAGGTCAAGCCGGCGGCCGGCAACGCGTACCTGAGCGACGAGGAGGTCAAGGCGAAGAGCGCCGACTACGAGTTCGAGGAGCTGGCAGACCGCCTGAAGAAGGGCCCGATTGAGCTGCTGCTGTACGCGCAGCTCGCCGAGGAGGGCGACCCCACCGACGACGTCACGCAGCAGTGGCCTGACGATAGGAAGCAGGTGCTGCTCGGCAAGATCGTGCTCGATGCGCTGGACGAGGACAGCGTCAAGAACCAGAAGCACCTCATCTTTGACCCCATTCCGCGTGTCGAGGGCGTTGTCGAGAGCGATGATCCGATCTTGGACTTCAGAGCTGCGCTGTATCTGATCAGCGGGCGGGAGAGGAGAAAGGCTTGAGCGGGTGGAAGGCTCTTCGTAGAGGCGAAGAGTGGCTTTTGGTGCTTCGAGTCTTTATCGTGTACATTCTCATAGGATGTGTTAGCAGCAGAATACCAAATAATCAATTCGAGCAAAGCATCTCCTCTCTACCACCCGCGAATAGTCATGAAACCTCAGCTCACACCAAATCACAGCAACGCAGAACTCAGTCGACGCCAGAAGCCGCAGCGCAAGCTAGAAGAGAACAAGAGAATCGTCAAATTACGAAGGGATCTAAGATATATACAAGCCCTAGCCAGCCGATATCTATCACGAAGGGCGCCGTTCATCCCGCCAAAATTTCCCAACCAATTCCAATCTATGCAACGTCTACAGCACCAACAAGGCGCCCACCGCCGCGCCTACGACACCAACGACACCTACGCCCATCCGCGCCGCCGCGTTGGCGGTGACCTGGGCGGCGCCCGTGGCCTTGCCCGACCCGGTCACCTTAGCAGTCGTGTTGCCGGCGCTATACGGCGGCGTGACCTTGGCAGGGCCGGCGGATGTGGCGCTGGCGGCGGGCTGGGGCGTGGTGCCGAAGCCCTTGTAGCCGGGCGTGGAGTGCTGGGCCTCGGGGTTGGGCGACGAGTACGGCTTGCCGCTGTAGGCCGGGGGCGACTCGGTGCACGGCACGGTCACGGTGACGGTGGTCGGGCCCGCGCCGCAGCCGGTCGGGCAGGGCTTCGCCGTCGTCGTCCACGGGATCGTCGCGCTGAGGGACGACTCCGGGCAGTAGGTTACGGTCGAGGTGAGGATCACGGTCGTGTAGCCTGTTGGGCACACGTCGGTGTAGGCGGTTGTGACGACGGTGGTGTACACGACGTGCTCCGAGGTTGGGCCGGTTGGCTTGGTCGACGAGCTGCTGCTGGAGCTGCCTGTCACTGGCCCGCTGGATCCGGAAGACGACGACGAGCTGGAGCCGGGGCCTGCTGATGAGGACGATGAAGACGAGCCGTGGCCGGCTGACGACGAGGACGATGAAGACGCAGACGAGGAGCTAGACGATGAATGAGCGTTGCTGGAGCTGCTGCTGCTGGAGTGGGAGCTGGAGCTGCTCGAGGTCGTTGGTGACGAATGGCTCGACGATGAGCTTGACGAACTTGACGAAGAAGTCGTGGTCGTTGTCCTGGTTGAACTGCTGCTGCTGCTGCTGGAAGAAGTCGTGCTGGAGCTGGAGGACGAGGACGACGTAGTTGTAGTCTCAGAGAAGATCTTGATGAAGTTCACCACCCAGTATCCTTCATCATAAGCGGACGGGTTGTTTGCAACCTGAGCGACACATGACTCGTAAGCCGGCTCATCAGGAATCGTGATGGGGCACTGGCTCGTATACACTGCTTGATTAGCAGCCCAGTCTCCACAGAAGTCAGTGCTGAAGATGATAGAGTTGTCAGCGAAGTGGTCGGCAATGTCGCAGCCTGCAAAGTTTGCGTCAGGAGTGCCGAACTGCGTGACATCTGGATGAGCATTGCTCAAGGTAGCTGGTGCCGTGCCACGTTGGAAGAACCAGATCTTGATGAAAGTGTCGGTCCATTGCATAACCCACGTTCCACCTCCATTGTTGTTGAATGAATCGCCATAGTTGTTCGGGGTGTTGGACAAAACGCTGCATCCGGACGTGTCAACGATGACACCATTTACAGTTGTGGTGCAGTCGTTGGCGATCAACGTGCCAGTCTCGCCAGTGCCGTCGATATTGCAAGTTCCATCACCGCTGTGAAGAGTCATTTGGTTCTTTGAGTTCAAGTTGACCCCCTCGATGATGTCGATTTCGCCGTTCTGCGGCCAAGTACCGGATCCCAAAGTCCAGAAAGCCGGCCAGATACCACAAGCATCACCGGGCATATGCGCGATATCCGCAACAAAGAGACCCTTTGTGAAGCTTGAGTAGCTTTGAATCCTAACACTTGCCCGGCCCACTGCATCCTCGGAGTATACGGTAGTGTTATCAACGCCAAACGATGCCGTATTTTTGGTGGTTGAGATCAGGCCCATAGCCTGAGCATTTGCTTGAGACTGATAGCTTTTGATAGTTAGTCAATGTGATTGCATAGCCATCAATCAGCGAACGTACTCAACGAAGCCGCTGTTTGGATCTGCATCGTCAAAGAACTGGAAATTATCGAAGAACGTTTCGCCCTGCCATGTATCGGATAGGGAGTAGGTCTGGGCATTAACGGAGGCAATCAAAGCGCCAAAAGTGACAAAAAGCGTAGAAGCAATCATTATGAAAACGAGAGACTATTCAGTACTGTGTGATAATGAGAGGACACCCTGCCGGAGCAAAGCTGGATTAACGACTGTATATGAAGCAGAGTTGAAATGGTGAGAAGAAAACAGTACGCGTTTATGCATCTAGAGTCAGGCTGGACACCATGGGCACCGAATTTTTCCTTGTTACCCATAGCCAAGTGAGCCAGTCCTGATCCAGGAGGCGCCATGTGCACCAGACATAATTCTAAATGGCTCCGGTCACCATAGTTGGTGGTGAAATGGATAGCAAGCGTGCAAACGGCGCGGAGCATGTCCCAGGTCACGCCATTCCCCCATAGCCTCCATTGGTGGATTGAAAGCCGTACCTGAACGCCACCACAGCCAATATCCAGTTTTGGTCGGCGCCTGTGCGAATAAAGCCTTGGGACCGGGATAGGGCGCGCCTAATCCCCTTTAGACTTGCAGGGACGCGCTATGCACACAATCCATCCATGGTGCTTAGACGCTGCCTGTGAGCATCGTCTCTTACACACCCCTGATGCATCCAGGAGCCGAGAACTTTGAAGCCTTTTGTTTGGTGACGTGCGAGGTTAAAGCGCCAGATTTTGAGATGGTGGCTGATCTTCTGCGGATGAATATCTCCCTATGGCTCTCAGCTGACACCTGAGCCTAGATCCGAAGGGATTTGCAGGGCTGAAGGCTTTGATTTCTTCTCATGAGTATATGCAACCTAACCTCAGCTGATAGGTGAAATGTCGTAAATGTAATTTCCGTCATTTCCGGACATGGCTTTCGTGGCTGAGGGTTCAAGCCGAATCAATAGTCGTGCTTGGTTAGGTAGCGAACCCTAATTAGTTCTTTTAGCTGTAATTCGCCAACATCCTCGGCAGTTTTGTTTCTCTGCCTACTGGTACCTAGGTTAATGAGAAAAGCATAAATCATGTAACGTTGTTTATGCTTGACCTTGTTCATAGAAGAGGCGTAGACGCTGCTGACTGCATAAATACGGGGTTCATGAGCAAATCCCCCGGATGATTATCCTTTCAACTTTTCCATTGATACCCTATTTTCACTCTCGGTTAGCGGAGATACAGCCGTTCCTGGTCATGAGTGTTGGTGGATCGTGGCTGTAGTCTTGCGACCGGATATTCCGATCGCTATCGTATCTCGTCAAAGCCGCACAGAACGTCATCTACCACATGAACATAGTGATATGGGCCCTTGTTCCGCTCAAGATTGCCTCGTGTCCAAATATGAGTGAATTGGTAAAACTTTACTGAAGGTCCTTTCATTCAAAGTCTCATCACAAGGACGTGAGATCGTTAAGCTGTCATACGACAATGCCTTTCAATCCAGCCGAAAAGAACCAACAACTCCCTTCGCTATGCCATGACAATCTAGCAGACTCCTCTCCCACCAGGCAGTCCTACGCGTAAAGGCCATCAAGATCATCCTCATCGTCGTCATCCTGCGGCGGCGGAGGCGGAGCCTTCTTCTTCAGCAGCTCCTTGCGATCGAGCGGACACGTAGCCTGGATCTGCAGCCAGGGCGCAATGCACTCGAGATCAAAGCAATGGCGCGGGTCGCAAGGCAGCCTGACGACGAGGGGGTACTCGTCGTCGAGGAACGGCAGCCCGCAGATCGGGCAGTCCATGTCCTTGCGCAGGGCCTTCTTGGGCACGCGCTCCAGCCCGTCGAGGAACGACTGCGGCACGCCCTTGATCTCGCGCGGCGGGTCGCGCGCGTTCGCCAACAGCGTCGCGATCATCGAGTTTTGCAGGTCCGAGAGCCCCTCTGGTGTTGGTGCGCCCAGGTCGTCGCGTCCGCCGTGGCCCATTGTGTGGATTGCTTCTGCCAGCAGGCGGAACACCGATTCGACGTCGTCGGGTGTGGGAACACTGTGAGGATTTGAGCGTCGTCGACCGCCTGTCGTTCCGCCTGTGGAGTTTGTTGACACATTTTCGAGAGCTGAGAAGAAGCTGGACAGGTCTGGACGCCGAGGTGGGTGCGATGTGCCCGATGAAGTCGAAGTGCTGTTCAGCGGGACATTATGTTCGACTGCGGAAATTATGTTAGTGCAAGTGTCGTGATGGAGAGTAGCTTCGACTTACTCTCGTATTGAGACATTTTTGTAGTATTGTAAACCGAATTGAGTGACTGCCGGAGCTCTGTGATAGCTCTTGGAGCTTTAAAGATCTCCAGCTTTCTTAGGCAAGGAGGTTGACGCGGCATCACGTGGGCCGCATGATTAGCTCTGCATGGCGAGGCTGCCCGAGTAATTGTTATTGCATACCAAAAGCCATTCCGATAAAGTTGACGAATACAATGTCTAAGAGGATCTGGTTCGCTGCCGTCCCGATCACACTCTCCACCGCCTATCTCCTTTGGCAGCATTACTCTCTCACTCGAAGATTCAACGTCAAAACCGTTGTTGGATTATCTGCGCTCGATATTTCTCTCCCAGAAGAAGTGGTTGAAGAACCATCGAAATATGTCATCTGTCATGAGCATGCATCTAAATTGGTGCTCTCCTCAACTCTTCCAAAGAAGCTCAAGGCCAACGATGTTTTGACCGAATATCTGCGATTCGTCATGACCAAGTTTGCATGGTCGCCGCAGGCTTATGCCATGTGGTACTTCACCAAATCACCAAAGCGGCGAGAAACCTTCAAAGCTACTCACATTCAGTCTTTGAACTTCGAGGAGGGAGATGTGGTGTGTGGTGCATACACCGTCATCAAACGAAGCACGACGAAAGTGGAAATCGCTTTTGGCGCTCATGAAGGCTACACCGGTCCCGTTGTTTCTGGCCGCATGGTTATTAGCATCGAACCGGATGGCAATGACACCGCAATCCTAAACGACGTGTACATGTGGAGAAAGGTTGACGAGAAACCGACACCACTGGAGTCGGGAGTGGGACAGTGGCTGCACGAATTCTTCATTGGAAGACTTATTGGTTCTGGAGTTATTCATTTGCAGAGCTTGGCAAGAAGAAATTGATGATAGCCCAATTGACCAGTTTAAATAAATTTGCTAACGTATAATTTTCTTACTCTGGTCGGTTTGTAAGTTATGCATGGCACTTTGCAAAGAGAAATGGTTATTCATTCCACTTATGAACGACGAGATCTATGAAAATGCTACGCCTAATTTGATGATCGCCTATTGTGATGATTGATTGATTCGAAATGCCTTCCACGGTATCCGTGTTGTATTGCGCTTTACCGAGACACCGGACCTATAATCTGAAATTGAAACTGTACTCCGTTTTGTATAGTTTCTTCTGTTGCTCTGCGTTTTCATGGCCTCATTTCCGCGGCAGCTCAGCAAACACCCTTGTAAAAATTCTCTTCGCCATACCCAGATTCACCACTCTGATCCTCTCATTGTCCAAATGCGCATTGTCGCTCGCTTGGCCGCACGGCAGCTGCGCAGCGGGTGCATTGAATTCCTTCTCCAAAAACCGAATCGCAGGGATAGATCCGCCTTCGCGAATGTAGAGCGGCTTTCTCACCACCGGCACGTCCGGCAGGTTCAACGGCGGTAACAGTACCTTCTCTTCGCTTACCTCAGTGGCGTCGTCTACAGCTACACTGTCTATAGGCTCAAGGGTCGGTGAAACGCTTCCGATTGCCAGAGTGGAAGACGTAGTCGGTAGAGCGCGTGGACCAGTCGTTGGAGATGGTAAAGGCCTTAATGAGCTGCGGCGTCGCGTGGTGTTGTCTGCATTGGAGCTCCATGCATCGGTGATGGCACGCTCAAGCGTTTTGTACATTTCGTTGTTAAAATCACCGAGCCACGGTTCAGCAAGATGGTCAATGTTGACGGTTAAAGTATTCTTTGACTCCAGCTGGTCGAATTCGTTGTGTAAGAACGACACAAGTGACTGTGCAATACTCTCAGCCTCCTGATTGGGTACGAGCCGGAGGGAGATGGACGCTCGTGCCATACGGGGGATAATTGTGGAATTGTCAGGACCAGAGGTATGAAATCGGTGAATTGTAAGGCTCGCTTCGCGCCAGCGCCGTTTGAGTGTTTCTGCGAGCTCACGCTGGTCGCCGAGTGATGGATTGCGTTCGAGTAGGGTCCGTGTGATCTCATCGTAATGTGCCTCTTCGTCTGAGGAGAGCGGTAGCACTGGGTCGTAGAAGCCCGGAATTTCGACTCTGTTGTGTCTTCCTGTCAGCTTGGAGAGTAGAGTAACGAGATCTTTGAGCGATTCGTCCAGTAGAGCGCTACCGTCAACACCACTATGGAGATCAGGGTGTTCGCTCTTGACCTCAACCGTCGCGTGTACAACTCCGCGCAACCCGTACGTCAGGCAGGGCACATAGTCGTCAAGCCAGTAACTATTTGCAAGAAGGATCCAGTCAACATCGCCGATGAGCTTCTTATTGACTTTCACAGCCTGTGCGAAGCCTCGTGATCCACATTCTTCTTCTCCTTCGATCAGGAACGTAATATCCGACTCGAGTGCTTTGTTCTGCACCAGTTCTGCGACTGCGTAGATGGCTGCCATTATTGGGCCTTTATTATCGGATGTTCCACGTCCATAGAGGTAGTCATTGATACCAGCCATTGTGAACGGATCGGTGACCCATTTCCCCTTTTCATTGGTTGCAGCAATGACATCGTAGTGACCATAGAACAAGATCTTCTTACGTTGGGACGAGGTAGAAGGATTGCCTTTGAACTTTGCCAGTATGATCGGATTCCATTCGGCGTTCGGAGCTGCAATCATATGTGTCTGGGCACCGAAGCTCTTGAAGACATTACGAAGATGCGATGCTCCTCTTCTGCAATCCGCTTGGTGTCGTGGATCGGATGACACTGTTTCGTATGAGATGAAATGTCGAAGCGATTCAATCAGCTTTTCGTTGCTAGTTTTAATTGTTGGGATTGTTGTCCGAACGCAGTCATTGATATCCCAGATCGAAACTTTGCAGTCGTTACCGCCTGTGACGTATATTGCTCGTTCTGACTGATTTGAGAATGCTGATGCTAAAATGCGTCCTTTGTGAGCTTGAAAGCGTGCTACCCGTTCACACTGCGCATTGAACTTCTCCGCTATACCTGTCAATCCGGCACAGAACAAAAAACCACCGCCGAAAGACAGCGCCAGTACATCATCAGTCTTGCATTTAAGGCTGCGTACCAGTTGGCGGGTGTCCAAGTCCCAAACATTGACCTCTCCTGCAACTCGACCGACGTAGAGAAATGATCCATCGGCAGCAAGAGAGAGCACGGATTCACCTTCTTCTCGTGGATCATCTAGACTGTAAAGCTCAGTAATGGCACCACTTCTCGATGAATCCAAAGCCCAGATCTTGACGGCACCATCACCACCGCCTGAAATCAAGACCTCTTGGTATTGCTCTTGAGCATGAACTCTTGCCAGTAGCATGCAGTAGATGTATCCATAGTGTGCGTATTGTTGGATATGCTGTCTATGTATCTCGAGGTCTTGTCCATCTTTCGCATGCCTCGGGCCATCGCTCTCGGCCCTCGGTGTACGAGTACCGTCGGGTCCAGGAGAGTCGAAGAAGCGGTCTTCGCGGAGGAACGGATGTGCGGTAGGATTTGGAGAGGGTCGAATGTTTCTTTCTTTGAGATCATACCACTGAATCGAGGTATTTTGCGCTCCTAGGTATACGGTCTGTAGAGTGGTGGAGTATGCAACACAGAAGATGTCGCCGACATCGTAGGTCGAGTAGATACAAAACACTCGCCGCAAGTCCTTCGTGTGCCAGACATTCACGAATCGATCTCCGCCGCTTGAAAATAGCAGTCGTCCGTCTTGTGAAATGCACAGGCCCAGTACACTTCCATTATGTGCCTCGATAACGGCGTGACGAATGTATGTCTTCAGATCGAACACTAGGATCTCACCACCCTCAGTACCAGCGTAGATGAAGCTCGAAGAGAGTACCAAGGAGAGGATAGACTTGTCATGCTTCAGTTGGTGGGCCAGCACTGGTGAGGCTGCCGGGGTTTCTGTAGGCGTAAACCTCCCGTTGGAAGTAGATAGAGCTACATGATGATAACCGTTTCTTGAGGGAGCTGCTACATGTTCAGTTAGAGGCATTCAAGTCGTCGATAGAGCTTGTCATGACATGAGACATTGAATAGAGTGGAGCTCCCACAAGGCGGAAAGCTGGTTGTGGATAAAAGCTGGCTTCGTCGGCGGTTTTTCGGTGGAATGAGGGAAAGGAGCGGAATGTGCTTTGGCAACTTTCAACTCACCTTCCTGTTCAGGTCCGTATTCATTGAGGACCGGACCGCACGCCCATCTCAATCCTCCTCTGCTACTGAGCATGTTTTCTTTACTGACATTGCATGCTCAGAAGTTCGAAAAATCTGCGATGAGTCTCACCGGGCACCGGGCGGTGTACGAGATTTTCTTTCTGGGCAAAGAAATTGACCGACTTCGTTGCAGCTGAGAGAAGAACTGACCAATGGATATTGGAATCCACTTAATGAAATCTGCGCTTCACTTTGTCAGAGACTTACAAGAGAGAAGCAAACACCACAACTATCAATAGAAATTCCTTGGAGTCATACTTCGACAACCTTCTGGCCTAAGCGTCGATTGCGAGCGAATTTCCCCCGATTGCACCATATGTTTCTCCTACGTCCGTTTACCTAACAACTTCAACCTGATGCTGTTTCTTTCTTCTGCAATGCTTACAATAAACACCAGGTGGATACCGGTCATGGTTGCACTTCACTGTGCTTGGAATGCCTTCCGGAGCAGAGCCTCTCATGACGAATCTCATTACTTCGATCACGCCAGTTCCTCCTCGGTCTAAAATACGAGATCGCTCAACTGTCTGCTCTACAGAACTTTGTGCCTGGTGGTTCCGTGCATCTCACAGTCCAAGCATGGTTTGGCTAAGTCCAAGCTTCAGTCACGTTTGCGCTGCATTCCTTTGTGTACTTCTTCCAATGCGTCATGATATAACTATCTATGATAATGATAGAGTAGTGGCAGTGGAAAATGACAGCAAACAAGCAACGAAGCTTACGGTAAGAGTGCAGCTGTCATGCCGCCTGGATACTAGACGCCATATGCGGTGTTTCAGCAGAGATTTCCGCCTCGATTTGCTCTCTCAAGCTCTTTTCTTCATCCGCCAAGTTGTCTCCGAAAACGAGAGAGATTTGTTCAAGAGATTTCTTAGATGTTTCAGGGACAAATAAGCAGGAGAATACTCCTGCTCCGAAGCAGAAGATCCCGAAGAACAGATATGTACCCCATCCAATCGATATAACCATTTGAGGAACAACTACACCGATGATGAAGTTTGCAATCCAGATCGTTGCGGTGGCAGCACCTACTCCCTTGGCTCTTTTCGAGTTTGGGAATACTTCGGCTGGTAATGTCCAGGCCAATGGACCATACGAAGTAGCGTAACACAAAACATATGTGTCTAGTCACGGTCAGTTGATGTTGTCGTTCTAGGATGGATCGATCTTACATATCAAAGCCACACCAAACCAACCCATGCCTTCGTGTGTTGCTCAGCTACTACTGAATTTACCTACGATTCCAGCCATGATAATATGGGGAATCCCCATTGCAAAGCCGCCGATAATTGCCAGCTTTCGCCTTCCTATTTGGTCAAGGAACAGAAGAGTTGGGATTCCAGCAACAAGCTGACAGATGTTTACCATTCCGGAGAGGATCAAAGTCATATTATAATCTTGACCTAGTGCTGCGAAGAATGTTGGCGCATAGTATAAGAATGCGTTGATCCCAGAGAACTGGAAGAAACGGTGAGTATTACAGATGGTGATACGAGTAGAGCTTAAGTTACTAACCTGCTGGAAAAAGGGTATGCAAAGTGCTACAATAGTACGCTTAAGACACTTTGGCCGGAAAAGATCGATCCATTGGTTTAATTCTGCCGTGAAGGCATTCGAGTTTGGATGCTCTCGATGAAGAATCTCCTCCTGGAAGCGAACTTCAACGCGAATACTCTTCCACTCCTGCTGCACTCGCGGGTCGTCTTGAGTTTTGCTAGCGATTCGAGACTGTCGCTATCCCGATGTCGCATAGCTAGCCAACGTGGAGAGAAAGGAAAAAAGTGAATACCACAACCGAAGATTAAAGCTGGGATCATCTGAAGCAGGAATGGGAGCCTAAAAACCCACTGTCCTGAAATATCTCTAGGTAATTCATTAGTACAAAGCGCTGAAAATCGGCAGCAACCTTACCTGGTCCCACATGTTATCCAGTAAGCAATAATAGCTCCGATGACAATGCTGATGGCTTCAAGAACCAGCAGAGAGCCTCTAACATTGGCGGGACCTATTTCCGAAATGTAAAGAGGGGCTCCCATGGCCAAAGTTCCAACACCAATGGCGCCGATAAACCGTCCAGCAACGAGCGTACCATAGCCCTGTGAAGCCGTCTGGATCGTGGCACTGAGGCAGAAGAACGCAGTGACGACTGTCAAGCTCTGTTAGGGCAGGAGCGGTGGTGACGGTTATATCTTACCCTTCCACACACTTGTACTTAGCAACAACATCGAACCCAATGCAATAATCAACAACATCGAACTCAATGCAATAATCAATCACCATGATCACGGCTCTGCTGCCCATACCAGAAATGGTAGCTACCCTCAGATCCTAAAGGCAATATCAAAGCGAATATTGACCACCCTTACGACCTCTCACTGCGATGTCGACCTCCACGTCAACGGCACTGCGACCTTGACCTCTCTCTCGACCACCTTATACATTACAATTATCTTCAGCTGGGACAGCTTTGTTATTTGGAGGCGGCA
>Ga0335074_10012504_pt1 | contig 11901 bp, 11 predicted proteins | sample Lox_Sample_23_FD_206715 | JGI IMG/M metagenome (GOLD analysis project Ga0335074, IMG submission 206715) | Soil microbial communities from Loxahatchee National Wildlife Refuge, Florida, United States - Lox_Sample_2.3 | ecosystem: Environmental > Terrestrial > Soil > Wetlands | place: USA...
TGACGGCGAGCCACGTCAACGCCAGGGTGAACAGGAACAGCAGGCCGGCCACGGCGAGCCAGGCCAGCGCTCCGGCCCCCGACCGGAAGCCTATGGCGACGGCGATGAGCACGACGGCCACGAGCGAGATCAGGTTGGCGGCCAGCGAGGTCAGCACGTGCGCCCACAGCACGGACGACCGGGCGATCGGCAGGGACTGGAAGCGCTGGAAGATCCCGCTCTGCACGTCCGTGAAGAGCCGGAGCGCGGTGTAGGAGATGCCCGACGCGATGGTGATGAGCAGGATGCCGGGCAGCAGGTAGGTCACGTACGTTTCCGGCCCGTGTTTGATCGCGCCGCCGAACACGTACACGAAGAGCAGCAGCAGGGCGACCGGCATGATCGCGGTCGTGATGATGGTGTCCGGGCTGCGCGTGATATGGCGCATGGACCGTCCCAGCAGGACGACGGTGTCACCGAAGAAATGCGTGGTCATCGTGCTTCCTTACGCTCGGCGCGGTCGTCGCCGGTGATGGCGAGGAAGATGTCCTCGAGGGTCGGCTGTTTCTCGACGTACTCGACCTGGGCGGGAGGGAACAGCTGCTTCAGCTCCGCGAGGGTGCCGTCCGCGATGATCCGCCCCTGGTGCAAGATCGCGATCCGGCCGGCGAGCTGTTCGGCCTCATCCAGGTACTGCGTCGTGAGCAGTACCGTCGTGCCCTGCCCGGCGAGTTCCCGGACGGCCTGCCACACCTCAAGGCGCGCCTGGGGATCGAGCCCGGCCGTCGGCTCGTCCAGGAAGATCACCGGCGGATTCCCGACCAGGCTCATCGCGACGTCCAGGCGGCGGCGCATGCCCCCGGAATACGTCGACACCCGTCGCTGCGCCGCGTCGGCCAGGCCGAAGCGGGCCAGTAGGTCAGCCACGATCTGGCCGGAGCCCTTCAGGTGCCGCAGCCGCGCCGCGAGCACCAGGTTCTCCCGCCCGGTGAGGATTTCGTCCACGGCCGCGAACTGCCCGGTGAGGCTGATGGACTCCCGCACCTGCGCACCCTGCGCGGCGACGTCGAAGCCGTTGACGGTGGCCGTGCCCGCGTCGGGCTTGAGCAGCGTGGACAGGATGTTCACGACCGTGGTCTTGCCCGCCCCGTTCGCGCCGAGCAGGGCGAAGATGGCGCCCCGCGCCACCTCGAAGTCCACGCCGCGCAGCGCGCGCAGCTTCTGGTACGACTTCTCCAGGCCCTGCACGTGGATGGCGGGTCCCCGGACCTGATGGGCGGCGGGCGGGATGCTCATGACAGCCAGCATGAAGGGCTGACGCAGGGTCAAGGTCAAGCCCGCTGGGCAGATCCAGGGATCAGGCGATGCGGCCCGCGAAGCGGCGGCGGAAGCCGCCGGCGTCGCTGGCGGTGATCACCACGTCGTAGTAGCCGTCCCGGCCGGGCGGCCAGCTGACGGTCTGCGGACGGCCGGGCGGCACGGTGATCGTCTGGGTGCTGCCTCCGTAGTCGTTCGGGGTCAGGGTGTAGACAATCTCGTCCCGGCCCTCGCTGGCCAGCGTGAGCTCGACCGCCTGGGCCGGGCCGGACCGCAGGGCGGCGGTGACGACCGGGACCGGGCCGGCGTCCTGGCCGGCGGGCACCACCTGGCCGGCGAAGCTGGTCAGGAACCCGTCCGGGCCGTAGACCGAGAAGGCGTATTTCCCGCCGGTCGCCGTCGCGTCCCAGACGTAGGAGCGCGGGGCGGACGGCAGCACCGTCACCGGCGTGAGGCCGAACGGCAGGTGGTCGTCGGGGTAGATGGCGAACGACACCCCGACCTGGCCGGTATTGGTGAGGGCGGCGGTGACCTGGCTGGTGGCGCGGTCCACGGTGACGTCGGCGAACGGCTGGTGGACGGACGGGCGGTGCGGCCGGGTACCGGGCTCCTGGGCCGGCATGTGCTGGCCGCCCTCGGCCGGAGGCGCCGTCGATCCGCCGCTGAGCTGGGTCAGCGCCCAGGTCTGGTCGAGGGTGGGGATGCCGGCCGGGATCGAGAAGTCCGGGTTCGCGAAGTCGAACGCGGCGGTCAGGTCACCGGTCACCGACGCCCGCCACGGGGTGACGTTGGCCGGCTTGACCCCGGTCCAGGCGGCCAGGAACCGGAGCATCGAGGTGTGGTCGTAGACGTTGGAGTCCACGTAGCCGCCCCGGGTCCACGGCGAGCAGATGAGCATGGGGACCCGGGTCCCGGGGCCGATCGGCAGTCCCGCGATGTGCTCGTCGGTGACGGCCGCCTCGGGGACGGGCGGAAGCTGGTGGTCGAAGAACCCGTCGTGCTCGTCGTAGGTGACGAACAGCGCCGTGCTCTGCCACAGGCCCGGATTAGCGAACAGCGTCTGGAGCACGGTGTTGACGTAGTGGGCGCCGTAGTCGGGGGTGTAGGCGGGGTGCTCGCAGTAGCCGGCCGGGGCGACGATCCATGACACCCGCGGAAGCCTGTTGTGGGTGACGTCGCTGATGAACGAGGACAGCACGTACGCGGCGTGGGTCTTGCTCATCGGCGGCGCCCCGGCCGTGGTCTGCCAGGGCGTGACGCCGCCGCGGACGGCCAGCTCACTGGTCCCGCCGTTACGGCTGTTGCTGCTGTTGTACTGCTGGTAGAACCAGAGCGGGTTGTCGCCGTAGTCGCCCAGGAAGTAGTCCGGGTAGCTGGCGCTGTCACCGGCCCGGTCGTTGGCGTAGACCCGCCAGGTGATCCCGGCCGCCTGCAGCAGCTCGGGGTAGGTCGTGACCTCGGGCGTTCCGGCGCCGGACCCGAAGTCGACCTGGTAGTCGGCCGGGTTGCTGGTCCAGCCGGACGACGTCCCGGTCCAGAAGTACATCCGGTTGGGGCTGGTCGGCGCCATGATCGCCTGGTGATAGCCGTCGCAGATGGTGAACGCGTCGGCCAGCGCGTACTGGAACGGGATCTCATCGCGGGTGAAGTAGCCCATGGTCTGTTCGGTCTTGGCCGGGACCCACTTGTTCCACAGTCCGCCGTTGCGGGCTTCGTGGTCGCCGTCCCACGAGTGGTCGAGATCACCGTCGGTCTGATCGGTGAGGTTATAGGGGAGCAGGTAGCCCAGGTCGGTCCGGGCCGGGTCGGGCTGGGCGAAAATGCTGGTCCCGTCCGGGTAGGTGAGGATCTGCTTGTCGCCGAAGCCCCGGACTCCGGACAGCGTCCCGAAGTAGTGGTCGAAGGACCGGTTCTCCTGCATGAGGATCACCACGTGCTTCAGGTCGGCGATGGTCCCGGTCCAGCCCGCGGGCAGTCCCTTGGCCGCCGCCGCGCTCGGGTGCCCGCCGCAGGCCGTTACCCCGACGCCGACCCCGGCGGCCGCGACCGCCGCGGCGCCGAGCCCGGTGTACTGCAGGAAACGGCGCCGGTCCATGGTGCTCTATTCTCCGATGCCGGGCTTCACTGCCGCTCGGCGGCCTGGATCCACACCTGGATGTGCGCGGGTTCCAGCGTCTGCTGCACGGAACTGGCCAGGTCGGCCCGCACGGCGTCCAGGTCGACCGTGCCCTGCAGCCGGGCCGCGAACGCGGCGATGATCCGGTCGGCGTCGTAGCGGGCCCGGTTGAACCGCCGGTCCACGATCGTCTGCACCCGGCGGCGCACCGGATTGAACAGCGCCGCCGCGGCCAGCGTGGCCACCGCCACCGCCACCGTGCTGTGGCGGAACTGCAGGACCTCGGTGGCCAGCAGCACGATCCCCGCGTACACGCCGACCAGCAGGCCGGTGACGATCGCGTACGCCAGCGTCCGGGAGATGACCCGGTCGATGTCGAACAGCCGGTACCTCAGCACGGCCACCCCGACGCACAGCGAGAACAGGAACAACCCGGCCAGGTAGCCGGCCGCGCCGATCGCCCCCGTGCCGGGCACGGCGGAGATCCCGACCCCGGCCACGACCGACGCCAGTCCGGCCATCAGCCACTTCAGCTGCTGGCGGCGCTCACCCGACGACCGCCGCCAGCTGACCGCCTGGCCCGCCAGCGAGGCCACCAGGAACAGCCCGACCAGCAGGAAGATCACAGTGGACGCCGCGTCCCACGCCCCGGCGGCCGGGTCGTCGCCGCTGAGCAGGAACAGCTGTCCGTCGGGATCCACCTGCGGGTGGTGGCCGGCGATCGCGCCCACCGTGATGACGGTGGTCCAGGTGATCCAGACCAGGCTGATACCGGCGTAGGCCCACAGCACCCACCGCCACCGCGGGGACGGCGGCCGGCCATCGGGAAACAGCAGGAAGACCAGGCCGAGCAGCACGAGGCTCAGCAGGCCGCTGGGCTGGGCCAGCAGTGCCACCCAGCCCAGGGGCAGCCCGCCAGGATGCACCCGGTAGGCGGCCGCCGCGTAATAAGCGGCATCGTCGGTGAGCATAGACAAGGCCGTCGCGCCCAGGAAGACCCAGCCCAGCGGGTTACCCGGTTTGCGCCAGACCACCACGAAACTCCCCACGGCGCCCGGGGCGGTGACCCACACCGGCGTCGATGCGGTGGAAGCGTTCAGGCTCTGATGCCCCAGCCGGGCCAGCGGCACGGCGGCGGCCGCCAGGATCAGCACCAGGCCGCCCAGCACCAGCGCCGACACGTGCGGATCCAGGCGCAGCCGGCGCGCCACGTCCCGCGGTGTCACGCCCGCCCGCCCGGCCACTCGTCCCCCCTCGCTCACGGATGCGACGCTACGCCCCGAACGTTCCGGAAACGTTACCGCTCGCGGCATGCGCGCCGAGTCGCGTCCGGGGAGCGGGCGGGGAGCGGGCGGGCTGGTACGTTCGGCTCATGACCGCCAGCGAGGATGTCAGGTACGCCGACGACGATCCCGAGTACGCCACCGACGCGGCGGCGGAGATCGACGTCGAAGGGGCCGGGCTCGTGGCCGAGGACCCGCAGAACGTGCCGGCCGACCTGGGCGACTCGCGCACGGCCGAGCCGCCGACGGGGACGGCCGCGGCGGGAGAGGCCTGATGCCGTCCGCGTCCGGGCTGTCGCGTGACCAGCGGATCCGCTGCCGCGACCGGGTCGTGCAGGCGGCCAGGCTGACGCTGGCCAACAAGGAGCACACGCACTACACCGAGGGCCCGCTGCGCTGGGACGGCATCAAGAACCGCAAGGACGCGGAGATCGGGCAGTTCCCGGAGTACTCGGACTGCTCCTCGTTCGCCACCTGGTGCTTGTGGAACGGCCTGGTGCTGAGGTTCGGCCTGGGCGATATCGTCAACGGCGCCGGCTGGACGGCCGGCTACACCGGGACGATGCTCGAGTACGGGCTGCCGGTCCGGTACCCCTCGAACGTGCTGCCCGGCGACTGCGTGATCTACGGCAGCGGCCCGCCGGGCGTGCACTGCGCGGTCATCGTGGACATGGTGAACGGGACGCCGATGGTCATCAGCCACGGCAGCGAGCCCGGGCCGTTCTACCTGGCCTACAACTACCGCCCGGACGTGCTCCAGATCCGGCGGTACATCTAGAATCCGATCGCCTCGCGGAGCAGCAGGACGGTCCCCCGCCCCGGGACGGGTTCGGTGTTGAGGATGAGCAGGCGGCTGACGGCGCTGGGCTGGTGGTAGGCGGCGCAGGCCCGGGCGTCCTCCAGCGGGAGGCAGTAGTCCTGCACCCGGCGCAGCGCGGTGTCCAGATCGGGCACCACCTTCTGGGCCCCGACGACCCAGATCGCGCGGGCGGCGCCGCCGGCGTAGCCGGGCAGCTGGCTGCCGGTGGCCGAGGCGATCACCAGGGAGCCGGTCTCGGTGAGCGCGGCGACGCTGCCGACCTCGACGTCGGGGCTGGCCAGCAGCCGGCGTATCTCGTCGGCCTGCGTGGCGCGGTCCATGGCCATAACGCGCGGCCCGATGGCCTGGTAGCGCCCGCTGGCGTTGATGTCGGTCAGGATGCCGGACAGCCGGAGGGTTTCGCTGGCCCCGGTGAACACGCTGGCGCCCGCGGGTATCAGGTCTTTGATCCGGGTCCGCGCGGCGGCGGCGTCGTCGAGGATCTCGACGGTGAAGCCATGCGCGGTCAGCGCGGCCGCCGCCCGTTCCAGACGCGGCGTGGGCGCTGGGCCGGCGAACGAGGTGGCCGGAACCGGGGTCGTCATGAGTGCCTCCTGCGTGGTCGTCTGAGAGGTACGACAGCGCAGCCCCCCGGAATGTGAGGCCTGACATTCCGGTGTGCTGTCATGTCGGACTGGTGAGGGCCGATACGACCGAGGGAGCTACGGGCATGGACGCGGTCATGGGCGAGCGGCGCCAGCTGATCAACCTCACCTACCGGCTGCTGGGCTCACTGGCCGAGGCCGAGGACGCGGTCCAGGAGACCTACGCCCGCTGGTACGCCCTGCCGGCCGAGCAGCGGGACGCCATCGAGAACCCGGGGGCCTGGCTGACCACGGTGGCCAGCCGCATCTGCCTCAACCTGCTCGGCTCGGCCCGGGCCCGGCGGGAGACCTACGTGGGCGAGTGGATCCCCGAGCCGCTGCCCGGATGCGCCGAGGCGGGTGACGCCGCCGACCCGGCCGACCGGATCACGCTGGACGAGTCGGTCGCCATGGCGTTCCTGGTCGTGCTCGACTCGATGACCCCGGCCGAACGCGTCGCGTTCGTCCTGCACGACGTCTTCGGCTACTCCTTCGCCGAGGTGGCCGGGATCGCCGGGCGCACCCCGGCGGCGTGCCGGCAGCTGGCCTCCTCGGCCCGGCGCCGCATCCGCGCGGCGCGGGCGCCCGCCAGCCCGGCCGGCCAGCAGGCCCGCGTGGTCCGGGCCTTCAAGGCGGCCTGGGAAGCCCAGGACATCGAGGCCCTGATCGGCCTGCTCGACCCCGACGCCACGGCGATCGCCGACGGCGGCGGCCTGGCCGTGACCTTCCTGGACCCGATCGAAGGCGGTGAGCAGGTGGCGCAGGCCTGGATCCAGATCGCCCGCCGGGCCGCCGGCACCATGACCTTTGCGGAACGCACGGTCAACGGCCAGCCCGGGCTGGTGGCCGAGCAGGACGGGGTCACCGTGACCGTGTTCGCGTTCGAGGTGGCGGGCGACCGGATCAAGCACATCTGGGTCGTGCGCAACCCCGACAAACTCCGGGCCTGGACGACCGGCTGAGCGCCAGTACGTGCCGCTCAGTACACGCAGGGGATGCCGAACTTCGCGTTCGCCTTGACCGTGACCGTGCCGCCCGTCGCGCCGTTGCTGGCGCCGGTCGCCGGCGAGGGCGAGAGCTCGCTGCCCGTGTCCGGAGAACCGGCCGAGGACAGGCTCTGGGGTGCCGCGGTCACGCTCGAGCCGAGCAGTACCTCGACCTGGCCCGCGCCCAGCGAGGTCAGCGCGGTGGCGGTCGCGCCGAACTTGGCCGCGATCTTGGCCGCGTTGGCCGACGTCCCGGCGCCGTAGAACACCTGCGTACCGGACTGGACGGGCTGCGACTGGGCGGAGGAGTTGGCCACGGTGCCGGCCTTGTAGCCCAGCCCGGTGAGCGCCTGGGAGACGTCGGCGGCCAGCCCGTTCACGCCACCGCCGTTGTAGACGGCCACGGTGACCGTCGACGGCGCCGGGGCCGGGGCGGTCTTCCGGGCGCCGGCCTTGGTCTTGGCGACCACCGGCGGGTAGAAGGCGTTGTGCACGACCTGCTCGATGTAGGGCACGTCGATGAGGTTGACGTCCTGCGACGAGCCGTTGAGCTGCATGCCGTTCACCTGGTTGGCCACCGGCAGGGTCTGGAAACTCAGATGGCTGCCGCTGAGCGCGCGCATGTTGGTGGCGAAGTCGAGCGGGTTGAAGGTGGAGTCGGTGATCAGGTACTGGCTCGCCGTGCCGAGCAGGCTGTTGAGCAGGCCGAGGTCGGTGAACGCGCCCTCGTTCTTCAGCTTCCAGACCACGTAGTCGATCACCGCCTGCTGCCGCTTGGTCCGGCCCAGGTCGATCCCGGGCAGCGTGTCCCGGGCGCGGACGAACGCGAGCGCCTGCGGTGCCGCCAGGTGCAGGTACTGGGCGCCGCCCTTGCGCAGGCGGTAACCGTCGTTGAGCGCATCCCACCCCGACGCCGAGTCCTGCAGGTTCGCGCCGTTGTTCCCGCTCCACGGCTTCACGCAGACCTCGATGCCGCCGAACGCCTGGGCCAGGTAGTAGAACCCGATCAGGTTCACCTCGACGAAGTGGTCGATCTCCACCCCGGTGACCGACTCGACGGTCTGGACCTCGAACTGCTGGCCCGCCTGGTTGGCCTCGAGGTAGCGCTGGTTGGAGCTCAGCGACGAGCCGTAGGTCTGGCCCAGCGACTGGTTGTAGGCGAAGTCGTAGGCCTGGTCGATCTTGCCTTCGGTGATCCCGAGGTAGGTCGCATGCGGGTAGGTGACCAGGTCATCGCGCGGGATAGAGAAACCGACCGCCTTCTGCCCGCCCGCGAAGATGTGGATGAGGATCAGCGTGTCGGTGTCCTGGGCGCCGACCTCGCCCGAGGAGACCGACTCCTCGTTGCCCGAGTGTGTCTCCACCAACTGCTGGACCGACAGCGGCTGCCCCTCGTAGTTGGTCCGGCTCTCCAGCCCCATGACCAGGATGTTCATCGCGCCCACCGTGGCGCCGCCGTTGAGCGCGATGCCGCGGCCGAGCGCCGCGGTCTGCCCGACCACCTGGTGGGCGTAGCCGGCCACGACCAGGGTCACCGCCGCCAGGAGACAGGTCAGCGTGTACCCCAGATGCCCCGCGACCAGGCGCGACGTGGACATGACCGTCCCTTCCGGCGATCAGCGATGCGGGTAAGGGTACCGGGTTGATCATTTGGGGGACGGGCACTCTGGCGTACTGATCCGGGCCGCCACCAGGGCAGGCGTTCAGGAGGGCGGGCCAGGTGCACCACGTTTCGTTCGGGAAATTTAATAGTCCGAACGGGCCGTGATGCGTGCCGCCGGCCTGGGCCGGATGATGACCAGGGCGGCCAGCACGGCGGCCAGAGCGGTCAGCCCGCACACCAGCAGGGCCAGCTGGAAACCGCCGGTGAGGGCGGCCGCGGTTCCGTACCCGCGGTGCGCCAGGGTGCGGACGTGCGAGGCCGCGATGGACGAGGCGACGGCCACGCCGATCACGCCGCCCAGGTTCTGCGAGGTGGACAGGAGTCCGGATGCGACTCCAGCGTCGCGTTCGGCGATACCGGTGAGCGCGCCGATCGAGACCGGGATGAAGCTGAGCGCGGTGCCGATGCCGCAGATGAAGAACGGCCCGGCCAGGTCGCCCCAGAAGCTGCCGTGGGGCGGGGCCTGGGCGGCCCACAGCATCCCGGTGCCGATCAGGGTCATGCCGACGGCCATGACGGCCTTGGGCGAGGTCCTGGTCACGAGCTTCTGGGACAGCCCGGCGCAGGCCAGCGAGGTGACCGAGGCCGTCATCCAGGCCGCACCGGTGGCCAGCGCGCCCAGGCCGAGGACCTGCTGCATGTACAGGGTGCCCAGGAACACGAAGGTGAGGAAGCTGGTGCCGAGACCGAAGCCGACCACGTTCGATCCGGCCACGCTGCCCGAGCGCAGCAGCCGCAGGGGCAGCAGGGGCGCTTCGGCCTTGGTCTCGATGAGCAGGAACAGGGCCAGCAGCGCGGCGCCGGCCGCGAACAGGGCGATGGTCCCGGTGGCGGCCCAGCCGGCCTGGGGCGCCTGCGAGATGGCGTAGACGAAGACCAGCAGGGCGGCGGTGATGGTGACCGCGCCGAACGGGTCGTAGCGCCGGCGGGCGGTGCCGATGCGGCTCTCGGGGACCACCTTGGGCGCCAGGATCAGCGCGGCGGCGCCGATGGGGACGTTGAAGAAGAAGATGTACTGCCATCCCACGTAGGTGGTGAGGAGGCCGCCGGCCAGCAGGCCGACCGTCCCGCCCAGCGCGCCGACCCCGCCCCAGATGCCGAGGGCCTTGTTGCGTTCGGCCCCTTCACCGAACAGGTTCGTCACGATCGACAGGCCGGCGGGCAGCACGAGCGCGGCCCCCAGACCCTGGATCCCGCGCATCACGATCAGGAACGTGCCGCCGGTGGCCAGGCCGCCGCCGAGCGAGGCGGCGGTGAAGACGGCCAAGCCCGCCATGAGCAGGCGGCGCCGGCCCAGCAGGTCAGCGGCCCGCCCGCCGAGGAGTACGAACCCGGCGTAGGTCAGCCCGTAGGCGGTGACCACCCACTGCAGGTCGGACTCGGCGAAGTGGAGCCTGCGGCCGATGGTGGGCAGGGCCACGTTGACGATCGTGAAGTCCACGATCGTGATGAAGTAGGCCACGACCAGCAGCGCGAAGGCGCGCCAGCGGTGGTTGGGCGTGCGGGGCCGGGTCGCCGGGGCGGTGGCCGGTTCGTGGTGCAGGACGGTCTGCATGTCTTCGCTCCCTCGTTCTTCTCAATGTGCAACCAATAGTTGCATATCCTGCGATCGATATGCAACCGATGGTTGCAAGTTGATGTGTGACATGCTACCTTTGGTTGCAGATCAAGAGGCGCTGAGCAGGAAGGAGCTGATCGTGATGGCAGACCTGGTGATCGAGCGGGAGGTCGTGATCGAGGCGCCGGCCGAGGTGGTGTGGCGCACCATCACCGAGCCCGACCAGATGAGCCAGTGGTTCGCCGACCGGGTGGAACTCGTGATCGAGCCGGGAGCTCATGGCTACATGGGGTTCGGCGACCAGGGCGGCCCGGTCGTGGTGGAGACCGTTGACCCGCCGACGCGCTTGTCGTTCCGCTGGAATTTTCCGCGCGACGAGGAGCCGGTGGCGGGCAACTCGATGCTCGTCGAGTTCACGCTGACGCCCGAGGGTGACGAGCGGACCCGGCTGCGGGTTTCCGAACGCGGCCACGAACTGCGCGACTGGCCCGACGCGGAGAAGCAGCGTTACGCCGACGAGCATCAAGAAGGCTGGGGCGAGTACCTGGACCGCCTGGCCGAGGTGCTCGCGAAGGGCCAGCCGGGATGACCGCGCAGGCCGATGACGAGCTGTGGTCGGCCGTCGCGGACCCATCTCGCCGCCGGGTCCTGGACCTGCTGGTCAGCAACGGCGAGGTCAGCGCCAGCTGGCTGGCGGGCCGGGTCCCGTTCTCCCGCCAGGCCGTCTCCAAGCACCTGGTCGTGCTCGAGCAGGCCGGGCTCATCAGCCGGCGCAAGCAGGGCCGGGAGGTGCTCTACCACGTGGAGGCCGACCGTCTGGACCAGGCCGCACAGGCCCTGGCTGAGCTGGCCGCGCAGTGGGACCGGCGGCTGGCCACGATCAAGCGCCTGGCCGAAACAGCACACGCCGAAGCAGCACACGCCGCAGCGGCACACGCCGAAGCAAAGAAGGGGAAAGAGTCATGACTGACACACCGAGCCTGCCCGCGACCGTGGACCGGGCCGCCTTCCAGGCCGAACTGGACCGGCTGCGGATCCGGGAGAAGGCGCACACCCGCGAGGGCGACGCGATCGCCGCCGCCCGGCGGCGCCTGCCCATGACCGAGGTCGACGCTCTGGTTACCGTGACTGGGCCCAGCGGGCCGGTGACCTTGCTGGAGGCGTTCGAGGGGCGCCGGCAGCTCATCGCCTACTACTTCATGTGGTGGGACGGGCATCCCGCGGCCGAGCAGTGCGAGGGCTGCACGTGGGTCACCACGCAGGTCACGGAGCTGTCCTACCTGCACTCGCGCGACATCACGTACGCGGTGTTCTGCCAGGGGCCGTTTGCCGAGAGCATCCGGTACCGCGACTTCATGGGCTGGGACGTGCCCTGGTACTCCGCACAGGAATCCCTTGACACGCTGCTGACCGGGCGGCACGTCGGCCGTATGCACATCGTGTGCTACCTGCGCGACGGCGACCGGGTCTTCGAGACCTACTGGACCACCCTGCGCGGCGTCGAGGAAATGGACTACAGCTACGCGCTCATGGACCTGACCGTCTACGGGCGCCAG
>Ga0335074_10012505_pt1 | contig 11901 bp, 4 predicted proteins | sample Lox_Sample_23_FD_206715 | JGI IMG/M metagenome (GOLD analysis project Ga0335074, IMG submission 206715) | Soil microbial communities from Loxahatchee National Wildlife Refuge, Florida, United States - Lox_Sample_2.3 | ecosystem: Environmental > Terrestrial > Soil > Wetlands | place: USA: Florida...
CGATTCTATCACGCGGCGCATCGATGGGCGTTTGCGAGCCTCACGCGCCTAACAGGATGATGAAAAGGCTTTGCAGATTACGGAGCCGAGTGGCACAGGCACTCGTGCCTGTGAGGCCTTTTTCATCATCCTCCTAAAGCACTCGAACGTCCATAACAGTGATATCGTCGAGCTGTTTGCCTCCGGAGGCCGCTCTGGAGGCCAGCACTCCAGCCAAGCCGCTCGATTGCGAACGCCCGAGCGACAGGACGGTTTCCATCGCCCAATCGTCGCTTTTCTCTTCGGGCAGCGCGTCGATTTGCGAATCGGAGAAGCCATCGGAAAATAGCAGCAGCCGGTCTCCCGGTTCCACCGTCACCGCGCGATCGGCAAAGGCACGCCCCGGGAACGCGCCCAGCACTGTCGCGGTGGCGTCCAAAAGCTCAAATCCTCCGCGATCCCGCAGCAGCACGGCGGAGGGATGGCCGCAGTTCACGTATCGAAGAGTCCGGGTGACGGCTTCGTACACTCCGTAGAACAGGGTGGCGAAGTGTTCCGGCTGCGTCGATTCGAAAAACAGGCCGTTCACGCTCTCGGCCAGCCTGGCCGGAGACTTGGCCAGCTCGCGCTGTCCGCGGATGGTAGCCTGGAGATTCGCCATCAGCAGCGCCGCGCCAATTCCCTTTCCGCTGACGTCGCCCAAAAGAAATGCCGTAGCGCCGGAATCGATTTTGAAGAAATCGTACAAATCCCCACCCACCTCGCCGGCCGGCAGCGACACGCACTCGCATTCCAATCCACGGCTGCGGAAAAGCGGCGGCGGGAGCAATTTTCGTTGCACCTTGCGCGCGCTATCCAGCTCAGCGCCGAAGCGCCCCGCCGCGGCGGACCGTTCATTCCAATGCTTGCGCAGCGTCGCTATCAATCGCCGGTTGTCCCAGGGTTTGGGAATGAAATCGCAAGCTCCGCGCTGCATTGCTCGGACCGCCAGTTCGATGGTGCTCCAACCGGTCATCACGACGATGGACGCATCGCCGTGCTGCCCCCGCAGCGCTTCCACCAGCCGCAGACCCTCCTCACCCGATGTCGTGTCCCAGGTGAAGTTCATGTCCGCCACGATCAGGTCGTAGCCGCCATAGGCGGCCGCGGCCAACGCTTCCTCCGGCGATCCAACCGCGTCGCTCACGAAGCCCGCGCCCTTCAGCAGCAGGCGCAAAGCCTCCCGAACATCAAGCTGATCGTCGACGATGAGAACTTTCGGGGACCCGCTCTGTATCGTTTCTTGTTCGGCTACTGAATCGGCCTGAAGAACCATGGCGCATCACGCTCCGCTTCGCAATGAGGCAATCCCCCTACCAATCGGGAAGCACGAGCGTCCTCTGCCACTTAGCCGCGGCGAAGGGGGAATGAGACGTTCGTTCGCGAACACTGGAATCGCGTTTCGCTACGGCGACGGAGGAAATTGTAAGGAAGAAGGAAGGAGCGCTGGCCGGAACTTCCGAATTGCGACCAGCGCTTTTTGAGTAACAGCGAGCAACTCTAACTACCGCGAACTACTGCGCGAGAGCGTAGCCGGACCCGGCCGCGTCGCCCTGCGAGCAACTGAGTACCAGGCCAGGCGATCCCGAGCTGTTACCCGCCGAAGTGCCAACCGGAACACTGGGCGGAGTAATGATGAAGCTGATCGTAAGCGAACTGGTGCTACTGGCGCCGGTGCTACTGGCGCCCGTTCCGGTTGTGCTGGTGCCTGTACCCGTAGTCGTTCCCGTAGTGGTTGAGCTCGATACGCCGTTAATGGTCATCGTGCCGGTACAGTCGGAATTTACCGTATACGTTCCGGTGTATTGCAGCGAGCTGAAAGAAGTGGGACTAGTCGTGGTCGAAGAACTGGTCGTGGTTGTACCCGAGGTGGAGGAACTGGATGAATTGAGCAACGTCGAGAGCGAGCTAATCCCGCCTGCTCCGTTGAAGTCGACATAGCCGATTAGCGCGGCGGGCTGCGTCACCGTGCTTGTCGTGCTCGATGAAGCCGATGTCTGGATTGGGATCGGGCTCAACACAAAACCGTACAATCCAGATAAGTTCGAATCCGAGCAGCCGTTATTGAAGAGCACGCGAACCAGCTTGATCTCTAATCCCGAGGCGGTGACATTGCTCGTCGTGGTTCCGGTTGTGGTGGTTCCGGTTGTGGTTCCCGTGGTTCCGGTTGTAGTACCGGTGGTCGTTCCGGTGGTTGAAGGCTGCAGATTGGTCTGCGATGTAAGATCGATCTCCGAACCACGCCCCAGAACAATGCCCGCCAATTGCTCAGCCGTGGTGACAGTTCCGAACGCGTCGTGGAACGACACGGTAATCGAACAGTCGGGATTTACGTTGTAAGTTCCGATCGGGATTACCGAGCCACCCGGCATAGCTGCCGCGGAGATATTCCCGTTGCCGTCGAAAACCCAAACCCCCGAGTAAGCGAACTGATCACCCGCTGTAATTCCAGCCAGTAAATTTCCGGTGCCCGTGTTGCTGTACGAGCTCGTAGTGGTTCCCGTCGTGGTACTCGTTCCTGTGGTCGAGGTATAACAATACGCCTAATTATTTCTCCTAATCTCCGAAGGTTTTTGGGGGTTCTGTTACGACATTCAAGCCGTGAGATCGGAAACTTAGTTATCCGGCCAAGAGATGGCACGAAGACCGCATGGGCGGCCACGACTGGTAATTCCCCACGGAGAAAGGTCGAGTCTGCGATTCCAACCAGGCTTGGATCGTACACTGCCGCATCTTTGCGCCTGTCTAGATATATTCGAACTTAGACGCTTTGCAAAATGGCGTCAATTTTCGTCAACGTCGTTGACGACCTTCCTTGCTTGATATATGCTCGCCACCAGACTTTCCGAATTCTGAACTGATGTATCAATCCGAGTAATGGGGAGACTGTTTATGCGCCACGTAGCAGCAGCAGTGTGTCTGTCGCTCTTTGCCTTGACGGCAGCATTTGCCCAGACCAACCTGGGCACGATTACCGGCACCATCACCGATCCGGCGGGGGCGGTCGTTGCCAACGCGCCGGTGGAAGCCAAGAATAACGATACCGGCGCCGTGTATCCGGCGGCCTCGTCGGCGACTGGCAACTACACCATCTCGCAACTCCCGCTCGGCACGTACGAACTTTCGGTTGCCGTTCCGGGATTCAAAAAGTACACGCGAACCGGAATCACAGTCGAAGCTTACGGCATTTACCGCATCGATCCCGTGCTCGAGGTGGGCTCCGCGACAGAGTCTGTCGTAGTGAACGCCGAAGCTCCCATGCTGAAAACCGAGAGCACCGAAGTCAGCTACGACATCCCGACCAACACTTTGGACGATCTCCCCATCCTCACGCTGGGCGGCGCGCCGGCCGGTTTCGGAAACAGCAGCGGGCTGGGAAACATCAGGAATCCGCTGGCGGCGCTGCAACTGATGCCGGGCACCGATTTTGCAACCGACAACACCCTGCGCGTAAATGGTATGCCCTCCAGCTCGCAGACCATCAACGTGGAAGGCCAGGATTCGAGTAACGGCTTCTGGAAGCAGCTCACCCAGGTGAACCAGCAGGGAGCGGACGCCATCCAGGAAGTGACCGTGCAGACCAGCAACTACGCCGCGGAATATGGCCAGGCCGGCGGCGGTTACATCAACTACACCATGAAGTCCGGCACCAACCAGATCCACGGCAGCGGGTTTGAATATTTAACGAACACCATTTTCAATGCGGGGCTGCCGTTCACCATCAGCCCGACCAATCCGAACTCGAACATCCGCAACCCGATTCACCAGAGCGATTTTGGCGGCACCGTCGGCGGACCGATCGTGATTCCGAAAATCTACAACGGTCACGACAAGACTTTTTTCTTCATCAGCTTTGAGCAGTTCCGCCAGACCAACTTCACCGACAACGCGATCTCCCAAGTTCCCGACGCAGCCGAACGCGATGGCAACTTCGCGGCGGACGCATTCCTGGGATCCATCGTCCTAGGCTGCAACACCGTCGCATCGGTTGGTCAATCGATATGCGCGAACGAGATTTTCGACCCCTCCACGCGCCACATCGTGAACGGGACGCCGGTGACGACTCCCTTCCCCAACAACACCATTCCCGCCAGCAGGTTCGATCCGACGGCATTGTTGATTCAGAATCTTTTCCCAATGCCTAATAACCCGGCGGGCGGGGCTTTTTTTAACTACGACGTCCCGGGTTACTCAGATTACCGCCACACCACGATTCCGTCCATCAAGATCGACCACCTGGTCAGTTCCACGTTGAAGTTGTCCGGATACTATTCGGCGACCAAAACGTATTCGCCCCAGAACAACGGTTTCAGCGGAGCGCAATTGCCGCTATCTACACTGGAAGTCCAAAATTCTCTCGCGCAGACCGTGCGCCTCAACCTGGACGACACCCTGACGCCTACTCTATTGCTACATTTCGGCGCGGGTTTGCTGCACACCACGAATCCATCGGTCACCCCCTCGTACAACCAGGCCAGTCTCTTCCCGGAGGGCGTTCCGTTCCCTGGAAATAACTTCCCCTACCTATCCGGACTGAATGCTAATGCCTTTGGCTTTTCAGGCTTCACGGGCGGCGGTGGATTCCCGGCCAGCACCAACACGGCTTCGTTCTTTGAGGCGCCTTTCGAAGAAGACGTAAAGCCGACCTTCAACGCCAATGCGACCTGGATCAAAGCGAACCATACCTTCAAACTGGGCGCGACGGCGATGTTTGAGGGCATTCCGACCATCACCAGCAGCCGCGCTAATGGCGAGTTTGAGTTCTCCAACCTCCAGACCGCGGACCCAGCCCAATATGGCCAGCCCTTTGCGAATTACGCCAGCAGCGGAATGGGCTATGCCAGCTTCCTGCTAGGCCTGGCGGGCGGCCTTCAAGTGGCCCCGCCCGAAACAGGCACCAGGCTGGGCATGCATTCGTATGGAATTTATCTCCAAGATAGCTGGAAGGTCACCCACACTCTGACAGTGGAGCTCGGCCTACGCTGGGATTACGCTACGCTGTGGAACGAAGAACACGGCCGCATGCAGAATGCGGTGTTTACAGAGCCCAACCCGACAATCGGCGACCGGCTAGGCACTGTCGAATACGGGACCACCTGCCACTGCTCCTTCGCCAGTCCTTACCCATTTTCCATCGGGCCTCACGTAGGGGTAGCTTGGCAGATCACACCGAAGACGGTCTTCCGGGCCGGCGGCGCCATCAATTATGCAGCGGGAGCGGATCAGGCCGGATTAAACGTCAGTGTCCCGGACTTCCTTTCATTGGGTTCTCCAGGGTATGGATTGCCCGCCGCGATTCTCAAGAATGGCGATCCGTATGCTCCGGGCAACGTTTACGGCAATCCGGTCCTTACGTTTAACAGTTTCTACAACCCGGCTACTCCGCAGTACCCGGCGCCGGCGGCGCCCGGCGTAGTCCCACCGAGCTCGCCGTTCATTTCGATCGCTTCCAACGCCGCGCGCCTTCCTCGAATCTTTCAATGGAGTATCGGGTTCCAGCGCGAGATTGCAAGAAACATGGTGGTAGAAGCCGCTTACGTTGGCAATCGCGGTACCTGGTGGACCGCGCCCCTGCTGGCCACCGAGAATTACAACGGCGTCTCGCCGCAGACTTTGCAATCGCAATTCGGCCTCAATATCCAAAATCCGGCCGACCAGCAGCTTTTGCTCACACCGATCAATTCTCCCGCAGTGATTGCCCGCTTCCCCAACTTGGCGAATCCAAACAACGTGTATCCCGGCTTTCCGGGTACCGAGCCGTTAATCGCGGCGCTGGTGCCGGAGCCGCAGTGGTACGGCGGAATCCCGCCATTCCTCGGCCCTCCAGACGGGGATACCTGGTACGATTCGCTGCAGGTGAAGTTCACCAAACGTTACTCGCACGGGCTAACCGCGCAGGTGGCCTACACGTATCAAAAAGAGCTGACCAACGGCGTGAACTCGAATACCTCTTATTTGACGCCCAATGCTCCGCTCATCAACGATGTCTTCAATCCCGCGATCGACAAGCAGATTTCGGGCTTCGACATTCCTCAGGAACTGATCATTGCGTTCAGCTATACCACTCCCAAATGGGAAGCCACCGGGAAAGGCGCGAATGCATTGTCCTGGCTGACACGTGACTGGACCTTGAGCGGACTGCTGCGCTACCAAAGCGGCGTGTTGATCCGGACTCCTCCATCCAACAACAATCTGTTGACCGAGTTGGGCGTCGGAACGGCCAACAATCCGGCGCTGTGGGGTGGCGGCACCACGTTCCAAAACCGCGTTCCCGGACAGCCCTTGTTCCTGGTGAATCCCAACGGACACTTCGATCCGACCACGCAATTGGTGCTCAATCCGGCTGCCTGGACGGATGCGCCGGCCGGACAGTTCGGCGAATCGTCTCCCTACTACAACGATTTCCGCTGGCAGCGGCAGCCGGCTGAGTCACTCGGCTTCGGCCGCATCTTCCGCATCAAGGAAGGCTTCACGCTGCAAGTACGCGCGGAGTTCCAGAACATCTTCAATCGGCTGTTCTACTCTGTCCCGGCTGACGGCGTGGGGATCTTCGGCCTTCCATCCACCACTCCTGAGACCCTGCCGTCGCACGGCAATTGCATCGGCGCCACCTGCGGGCTTTTATCGGCCGGCTACGGCTTTGTGAATTTTGTGGAAGGCGCGGGCGCCCAACCCAGGAGCGGCCAGTTGGTGGCGCGCTTCCAGTTCTAACCAGCCGATTCACTCAAAGCGGATTCTTAAGAGGCAGGATGCAAATCCTGCCTCTACCTTTTTCTCCCTGCCTCTCGCGATCCTCAAGCCACCCGCGCTGATCGTCAAAACGTCGTCAAATTAGAGTCAAGCTGTTGACCTGTCCCGGACGTTGATATATTCTCGCCCCAGGCTCGCTTGAGTTACTTTGATTTGATCAATCACTCCGTGTGATGGGAGACTGACTATGCGCCACGTCGTAGCAGTAGTGTGTCTATCGATCTTTGCCGTCTCAGCTAGCGCCCAAACAAATTTGGGCACCATTACGGGCACCATTACCGACCCGGCGGGAGCAGTGGTTCCCAACGCGCCGATAGAAGCCAGGAATAACGCCACCGGCGCCGTTTATCCGGCGGCATCTTCGGCTACCGGTAATTACACCATCTCTCAACTTCCGCTCGGCACCTACGAATTGACGGTCACGGTTCCGGGATTTAAAAAGTACACGCGTACCGGCATCACGGTGGAGGCGTACGGCATTTACCGGATCGACCCGGTGCTGGAGGTGGGCGCCACCAGCGAATCCGTGGTGGTTGCCGCCGAATCGCCGATGCTCAAAACCGAAAGCACGGAGCAGAGCTACGACATTCCCACCCAAAATCTAGATGAGCTGCCTATCCTAACGTTGGCCGGCGCGCCTTCGGGCTTCGGCAACACCAGCGGCCTAGGAAACATCAGAAACCCGCTGGCCTCGCTCGAACTGCTGCCGGGCACCGACTTCGCCTCCGACAACACGCTGCGCGTGAACGGCATGCCCTCCAGTTCGCAGACCATTAACGTGGAGGGCCAGGATTCGAGCAACGGATTTTGGAAGCAGCTTACGCAAGTGAATCAGCAAGGCGCCGACGCCATCCAGGAAGTGACTATCCAGACCAGCAATTACGCGGCGGAGTATGGGCAGGCGGGCGGCGGTTACATCAACTACACCATGAAGTCCGGCACCAACCAGTTCCACGGCAGCGGCTTCGATTATTTCGTAAATACGGTCTTCAACGCGGGCACCCCCTTCACCGTCAGCCCAACGAATCCGAACTCCGACGTCCACAATCCGATCCACCAGAACGATTACGGCTTCACGCTGGGCGGGCCGATCGACATTCCCCACGTCTATAACGGGCACGACAAGACATTCTTCTTCTTCAGTTTTGAGCAGTTCATCCAGAACAATTTCACCACCAACAGCGTGTCGCAGGTCCCCACCCTGGCCGAGCGCAGCGGCAATTTCTCGGCCGATGAAGCGGCCTTTCTGGGCTGCAACGGCCCGGATCCCGCCGGGCAAGCCGTTTGCCCCAACGAGATTTTCGACCCCAGCACGCGCCGCGTGGTGAACGGCTCCATCGTAGCCAGCCCTTTCCCGAACAACAGCATTCCCATGAGCCGGCTTGACCCCACGGCCCTGCTGATCCAAAACTTGTTCCCGCTGCCCAACAACGGATCGCCGGTGCTCAATTATTCTGTCCCCGGCTACGGCGATTACCGGCACACCACAATTCCTTCCATCAAGATCGACGAATTAATCAGCTCAAAATTAAAATTATCGGGATATTATTCGGCCACTAAAACCTATTCGCCGCAGACCAACGGCTTCCCGCAGCCCTTTACCACCGCCGAGGTGCAGAACTCCCTGGCGCAAACGGTCCGCCTGAATCTGGACGATACCCTCACCCCGACGTTGCTGCTGCATTTCGGCGCGGGTCTGCTGCACACCACCAATCCCTCGGTGAATCCGGCTTACGACGATTCGGGTCTCTATCCAGATGGAGCTCCCTTCCCCGGTCACAACTTCCCTTATCTGTCGGGTCTGGACGATGCCTCTTTTCTATTTCCGGGCTTCAGCGGCGGCGGCCCGTTTCCGTTCTCCGGCAATACCGCTTCGTTCTTTGAAGCCCCCTTCGAGGAAGACGTAAAACCGACGTTCAACGCCAACGCCACCTGGATCAAGGGGAACCACACCTTCAAACTCGGCGCCACGGCTTTGTTCGAAGGCATCCCTACCATCACCAGCAGCCGCGCCAACGGAGAATTCGAATTTTCCCCCGCCCAAACGGCCGATCCCTGGCAGTACGGACAGGCTTTCGCCAATACCGCGAGCAGCGGGCTGGGCTACGCCAGTTTCCTCCTGGGCTTGGCCAATGGGCTGGATGTCGCGCCGCCATCGGAAGGTACACGCCTGGGCATGCACTCCTATGGGCTGTATCTGCAAGATAGCTGGAAAGTCACTCATACCCTTACGCTGGAGCTCGGGCTGCGCTGGGATTACGCCACCGAGTGGCAGGAAGAACACGGCCGCATGCAGAACGCCGCCTTTACGTTGCCCAACCCCACCATCGGCGATCGTCTGGGCACGGTGGAATACGGCGCCACGTGTCATTGCGACTTCGCACCGCCGTATCCATTCTCCATCGGACCTCACGTGGGAGTGGCCTGGCAGATCACACCCAAGACCGTGTTCCGCGCCGGCGGCGCCATCAACTATGCGGCGGGAGCGGATCAAGCGGGTCTAAACGTCAGCGTGCCGGACTTCATTGGATTGAATCCGCCGGGATATGGATTGCCCGCGGCCACTCTCAAGTACGGAGATCCCTACGCTCCCGGCAATGTTTACGGCAATCCGGTGCTCACCTTCCAAACGTTTCTACAAACCCCCGAATATCCCGCGCCCAACGGCGGCTCAGTTCCGCCTAGCTCGCCCTTCATTTCGATTCTGCCCAACTCCGATCGTCTTCCACGGATCTTCCAATGGAGCATCGGATTCCAACGTGAAATTTCCAAGGATATGGTCATTGAAGCGGCCTATGTGGGTAACCGCGGCGCCTGGTGGACCGCGCCTCTGCTGTCTCAGCTGAATTACAACGGCATCTCGCCGCAGCAATTGCAGACAAAATATGGGATTAACGTCCAAAATCCGGCCGACGCTCAGCTCCTGCTTACGCCCATCAGCTCTCCCAACGTAATTGCGCGCTTCCCGAATTTGGCCAACCCGAACAGCGTCTACCCGGGCTTCCCCTCCGGCGAACCTCTGATCGCGGCTTTGGTCCCGTATCCACAGTGGTATGGCGGCATCCCGCCGTTCCTGGGACCGCCGCTCGGCGACACCTGGTACGATTCGCTGCAGGTGAAATTCACCAAGCGCTTCTCGCATGGCCTGGCTGCCGGAGCGGCCTACACGTTCCAAAAGGAACTGACCAACGGCGTTAACTCCAACACATCGTATTTAACGCCCGACGCGCCGCTCATCAACGACGTCTTCAATCCGGCCCTGGACAAGCAGATCTCCGGCTTCGATATTCCGCAGGAGTTGATTATTAACTTCACCTATACGACGCCAAAATGGGAGGGTTCGGGCAAAGGCGCGAATGCACTCTCCTGGCTGGCTCGCGACTGGACCATCAGCGGATTGCTGCGCTACCAGAGCGGCACCCTGCTGCGGACCCCTGCTTCCAACAACAATCTTCTGAGCGAGCTGGGAATTGGTTCCAGCAACAACCCCGCTCTGTGGGGCGGCGGCACCACCTTCCAGAACCGCGTGCCCGGGCAGCCATTGTTCCTGGTGAATCCGAATGGCAATTTCGACCCCACCACGCAACTGGCCTTGAATCCTGCCGCCTGGCAGGATGTGCCGAGCGGCGTATTCGGTTCCTCCGCCCCCTATTACAACGATTTTCGCTGGCAGCGACAACCGGCCGAATCTCTGGGCTTCGGGCGCATTTTCCGCGTCAAGGAAGGCTTCACGCTGCAGATTCGCGCGGAATTCCAGAATATCTTTAACCGCCTTTTCTACGCGCTGCCGTCCGATGCGGCTCCGAACGGATTGGCGGGACTGCCGGCCGTCGATCCCCAGACGCCTACCGCTCGCATGAACAGCCTCGGCATTCCGGGCACCGCCACCTACCGGACCAACCTGTTATCGGGCGGCTACGGGTTTGTGAACTGGGTGAACGGCGGAGCCGGAACCACCGACGCCGCGCAGCCCAGGACCGGCCAGATCGTGGCGCGCTTCCAGTTCTAGATCCGCGATCCCGGGGATCAGAACAGAAACTGAACCGACGCGCGCAGCGTCTGAAGCAACAAACACGCTCGGAGTGTCGCATGAACCGAAGATCCTTCCTCTTTGGCGCGATGGCCACCACTCTGGCTTCTTCGATGTTCGGAACCGCCCGGCCGCTGGGCGTAATCGCTTATGTCGAAATCGACGGGCTCTGGATTCGCGCGCTGCCGGATGGAGAGCCGCGCAATCTGGTCGGCGGCCCGGTATCGTTTCCGCGCTTTTCGCCTTCGGGACGCTGGATTCTCTACACGCAGAACGAGGTCGACTATGTGGTCTCGGGGGATGGCAAGCAGGTTTCGAGAATCGGCGACGACGGTGCGGTATGGTCGCCAGTGTCCGACGATCTTTGGGCCAATAATGAAAACTCCGAAGCCTTAGAGCTCTTCAGCGCGCGCAACGGCTGGAGCGCGCCCGTCGCAACGATTCCTGGCGCCTGCGTCGGCGTCTTCAGCCCGGACGGCTCCGAGATGATATACACGGCCGCCGGTCAGACCGGAACTGGTGACGACGTGCGGCAATCGACGCGCCTTTGCCGCGTGTCCCTAAAAGACGCCGCTCAGCCCACCGTTCTCGAAACTACGACCGAGGTTTGGTCGCTCTGTACCTGGAGCCGCGACAGCAAATCGATCGTCTACTGGAGGCAGGAAGAGCTTTCGGTTTCCGAAATGTCGGACGGCAACGAGCTTTTCCTGATGCCCGCATCCGGCGGCAAGCCACGCTCGCTGGGAATAACCACGCTGCTCGATTCAAATTTTGTGGCATTATCGCCGGCGCGCAACGAACTGGCCGTTACAGCCGGGGACCAGCGTTGGGAATGGTTCAACAAGCGGCTGGCCGTGGTGGATTTGGACAGCTTCGCGGTTCGGTATTTCATGGGCGAAGACAAGGTCGGATTACTTCCGTCCTGGTCGCCCGATGGCAGCCGGATCGCTTATTGCGGCGGACCGGCGCCGGCGCCGGAGGAGGAGTCCGATCTCGAATGCGGTTGCGATGAAGCGTCGCAAAAGCGACTGAGCGATCTGTTTTCTCAACGCCGCATCTGGGTCAGAGACCGGATGGGCGCGGAACCACCCCGCCAGATTACC
>Ga0335074_10012506_pt1 | contig 11901 bp, 15 predicted proteins | sample Lox_Sample_23_FD_206715 | JGI IMG/M metagenome (GOLD analysis project Ga0335074, IMG submission 206715) | Soil microbial communities from Loxahatchee National Wildlife Refuge, Florida, United States - Lox_Sample_2.3 | ecosystem: Environmental > Terrestrial > Soil > Wetlands | place: USA...
GCATCAGAAATGCCGTCAAACAGATTCCGAAAGCCGCGGCTGCGGCCCGCAAGGTAAACGAATGGAGCCGATCACCGACCACTGACCACCGATCACTCTTCGTCATTGCGCACCTCCCTGCGCCGGTGCGGCCTGTGGCGGCGCTTCCGTCTCAATCCATGCCTCGGTCCGGTTACTGGGCACAAACACCTTGTTTGCTACCCTCCGAATATCCGCCTTCGTCACCTTATCCACCCGGTCCAGTTCCAGAAACAACTCCCGCCAATCGCCATACCGCGACTGGTACTCGGCCAAAGCCTGCGCCAACCCCTGGTTATCGGCCAGTCCACGGAGCAGATCCGCTCGCGTGCGCGTCTTGAACATGGCCAGCTCTTCGTCGCTCACATCGGTCGTCTTCAGCTTGTCGATCTCCTTGTGAATCGCCGTCGCCATCTCCTGCGGCGTGTGCCCCGGCAGCGGCACTGCGTAAAACGCAAACAGTCCCGGGTACTTGTCGCCGGGATACGGGCTGAATCCCTCGGCCTCCGCCGCAATTTGCTGCTTCTCCACCAGGCTCCGGTACAGCCGCGAGACGCGTCCATTCGACATGATGTCGCTGATCGCGTCGTACACCGCATCGTCCGGATCCTTGTAATTTCCCCGGTGATACCCCTCGATGTAGAACGGCTGCGTCTGCTCCTTGATGACAACGGTCTTCTCCGCAAACTGCTTCGGTTCCACGGTCGTCATCTTCAGCGGCTTCGGTCCCGCGGGCACCCGGCTGAAGTACTTCTCCAGCATCGGCATCGCCTCGTTCGCCTTCACGTCGCCCACTACCGCCACCACCAGGTTCGATCCAACGTAGTATTTGCGATGAAACGCCATCGCCTCCGTCGCCGTAATCTGGCTCACTTCGCTTGGCCAGCCGATCGCGCTCCGCCCGTACGGATGCGCCACGTACGCCGTCGCCAGGAACTGCTCCAGCAGCCTCCCGATCGGGTCCGAGTCGGTCCGCATGCGCCGCTCTTCCAGCACCACATCCCGCTCCTTGTAGAACTCCCGCGGCACCACGTCCGCCAGCCGCGCGCTCTCCAGCCACGCCCACAGCTCCAGCCGGTTCTCCGGCATCGACCAGAAATACTGCGTGTCGTCGAGTCCCGTCTCCGCGTTCAACCCCTCGGCCCCGTTCCGCTCCGCCACCTCGGTGAACTGGTTCGGGACAACGTACTTCTCTGCCTCAGCCTGCGCCTCCGCGAAAGCCTTATGCAGTTCCGCCAGCTTCTGCGGATTGCTCCCGGCCGGGTTGCGCAACTCGTCCTCGTACGCGTCGTTGGCCTTTTCCACTTTTTCGAGTGCGATCTTCTCGTCTGGCCAGTCCTTCGTCCCGATCTGCGTTGTTCCCTTGAACGCCAGGTGCTCGAACATGTGCGCCAGCCCGCTCTCGCCCGAAGGATCGTTAGCGTCACCCGCGTTCACAAACGTCACGTAGCTGAACACCGGCGCCTCCGGCCGGTAGCAGATCAGGATCGTCAATCCGTTAGGTAGTACCTTGGTCGTGATTCGCTGCTCGAAGCTTTTCAAGTCCTGGGCGCGCGCCGGCAGCAGCGTCATCACAAATGCCGCCAGCAATGCCACAGACCATTGTTCCAGCCGTTTAAAGGAGGATCGGCTCATCATCGTTACTCCTGGGTGCCTACAAAATCGCACTCCCTTCACCCTACAGCAAGTCGCCCGCCTCAGTCCTTCACAGTCACTTCACCGCTGGCCGGTTGACACCCTGAGCCATGCCATTTAGCTTGTACCTACCAACTGCAGTCCTCACTTCGCGCCTGCCGTAACTTCCCCATCTGTTTTCCTTCCCTCCAAACGCGCGCCAGTCGTGTCTCAACCTTGAGTAAGGAGAACTCATGGCCTATCCCACAGCAGTCAACAACATGATTACCGATGCAGTCTCGCAAGCGAATGTGAAGGTCCTTGCGGACGCTCCCGCAGTCGCCGTCGCCGAGCTCTATCAGGCCACTGCGCAAGCCCTCAGCCTCGCCGCCCAGAACGCCGCCGTTGCCCAGCAGCAAGCTGCTACGCTCGCTCAGGCTGTCAGCAGTATGGCCGCGAAAACCGTCCTCGGGGCTTGATTGTCGATCCCCGCTTTCGACAAACCATCCGCTTGGCAGCCAAGGAGCACAGAATGAGTAACGATCCGGATCAGGAAAACTCCGAGTCGTCCAGCCAGACGCGGCCACCTACCGAACCCGAAACGCCCCAGCCTCAGCCTGATCCGCACCAGGCGGCACTCGACGCCGCCCGCGAAGCCGAACAGGCTGTCGCCGAGAGCGCCTACAGTTCAGGCCTCGGTCAGCGCAATTAGCCCGCCGGATTTCCGGCATCGCAAAGGAGCGATTCCACCATGGCATTCCCTACCGCGGTAAACGACCAGATCACCGATTCCGTCTCGCAATCCAACGTCAAAGTCCTCGGCGACGCGCCCGCCGCGGCTGTCGCCGCGCTCTATCAGGCCACAGCCCAGGCGTTGAGCCTCGCCGCCCACAATGCCACCGCAGCTCAGCAGAATGCCGCCACGCTCGCCCAGGCCGTCACTGCAGCCAGCGCCAAAGCCATCTTCGACGAGAGAGTTCCCGGCTTGGCCGTGGAGGAGAAATAAGCCATGCCCGACGCCTCCGATGCTCCCCCGTCCGAATCGTCGCCCCCGTCCCTCAACGATCAGGTGCGAGATGCGCTCGCTCAGATCAACGCCACCATCGCCGGAACCAACGGCGCCGTCTTCCAGGCGGCCGCCTACCAGACCCTCGTCCATTCCGTCACATTAGCCATGCAGAATGCCGTAGCCGAGCAGCAGCAGAATCAGATCCTGCGCATGGCTCTCACCTCGGCTGCCGCAAAGTCGATTTTAGCCGGGCGCAAGGAAGAGGCAGAAAGCATCCTTGACCTCGCAAAATCCCGTCTCGCTAACCCGGAACTGCCTGCGCTGCTCGAGCAGGTTCGCTTGCTCATTCAAACCATCAGTAGCGACCTTGCTCGCGCCCGCAGCCAATCCTCCACCGAGCCCGCACCCAAACCGCCGCGCGCCGCTGCCGCGCCCAAAAGACAGGCAGCTCGCAAGTCACCATCTCCATCCTCCGCGCCCACAGCTTCCTGATCCCCTGCGGGCGCGCCCGCACCTCGATTCAGAATCAATGCGTACAATAGCAACGGTTCACCCCGTTGCCGATCGAACTCCAGACTCCTCGCCTGCTTCTTCGCCGCTGGCGTCCATCCGACCGCGAGCTCTTCGCCCGCATCAACGCCGACCCACGCGTCATGGAGTTTTATCCGACCCTCCTCACGCGCGAGCAATCCGACGCCGCCATCGCACGCATCGAAGCCCACTTCGATCGGCACGGCTTCGGCCTCTGGGCCGCCGAACTTCGCGCCACCAGCCAGTTCCTCGGCTACATTGGCCTCTCGATCCCCGCATTCCAGGCTCACTTCACGCCCTGCGTCGAAATCGGCTGGCGTCTCGATGCAGACCATTGGGGCCAGGGCCTCGCTACCGAAGGCGCCCGCGCCGTCCTCGATCACGCATTCAACGAACTCGCGCTTCCTGAAGTCGTCTCCTTCACCACGCCGGTAAATCTCCGCTCCATCCGCGTTATGGAAAAGCTGGGCTTGACCCGCAACCCCGCCGACGACTTCGACCACCCCAACCTGCCCGAAGGCCATGCGCTGAGACGCCACGTGCTCTATAGAAGAATGGCCAGTAGCCGGTAGCTTCCGAGTATCAAGCTACAGGCCACAGGCCAAGTGGTATCTGACAACCAGTAACTTCCGCTGCTATCCTCGCCGCATGGGCACCGTCGCTCCCGCTTCTGCTCCCCTCCTCGATCTCAACGCCCAGCCCATGCTCGTCCGCCGCGCCGCCGTGCTCGGCGCCGGTACCATGGGCTCGCGCATCGCGGCGCACCTCGCCAACGTCGGCATTCCCGTCCTCCTGCTCGACATGGTCCCCGCAGGCGAAGGCCCGCGCAGTCGCCTCGCCATCTCTGCCCTTGAAGCCCTCGCCAAATCCAAGCCCGCCGCCTTCTTCGATACCTCCTTCGCCAGCCGAATCACGCCCGGCAACTTCGAAGACGATCTCCCCGCACTCGCCCAATGCGACTGGGTCATCGAGGCCGTCGCCGAGAATCTCGCCATCAAGCACGCGTTGCTCGAGCGCGTCGTTCCGCACCTCGGCCCCAACGCGCTGCTCACCACCAACACCTCCGGCCTTCCCATATCGCAAATCGCTCAAATACTGCCAATCCAAAACAAGAAAAACTTCTTCGGCAGCCACTTCTTCAATCCGCCGCGCTACATGCGCCTGATCGAGCTCATCCCCATCGCGGAAACCGACCCCGCGCTGCTCTCGTCCTTCGCAGCATTCGCCGATCGCCTCCTCGGCAAGCAGGTCGTCCTCGCCAATGACACGCCCAACTTCATCGCCAACCGCATCGGCGTCACCATCATGTTCACCGCGGCTACATTGATGCTCCAGCAGGGCCTCACCATCGAGGAGGCCGACGCGCTCACCGGTCCCGCCATCGGCTGGCCCCGCACCGGCACCTTCCGCCTCGCCGACATGGTCGGCATCGACGTCCTCGCCCACGTCGCCGCCAACTTCCCCCAAGGCGCTAAGCAATCCGCGCCAGGACTATCGACGGGTGCCCCATCCATGGAGACAGCTTCATCGTCTCCATGGGTGGGAAGCGATAAAGCTCAATCCGCCGGCGCTTTGAAAGGGCACGACTTCAGTCGTGCCGAAAGAAGTCCAACAGAAGACGGGGCTTTAGCCCCTGAGGGAAGTTTCTCCACCATCCTCGCCGAGATCGTCCACCGCGGCTGGCTAGGTGACAAATCCGGCCAGGGCTTCTACAAAAAGACGCGCGGAGCGGATGGCAAAGAGGACCGCCAGGTCCTCGATCTCAAGACCCTGGAATACCGCCCCACAGCCAAGCCCAACATCGCCTCGCTCGAAATGGCGAAGAACGCCGCCACTCTTCCCGAGCGCCTGCGCCTTCTGCTAAGCGCGGACCCAAGGAAAGACAAGGCCGCTGCGTTCCTCTGGCCGCTGCTCGCGACGCTCTGGAACTTCTCCGCAGGGCTCATCGGCGAAGCCGCCAACGACGCGCCCTCCATCGATCGCGCCATGCGCGCCGGCTTCAACTGGGAGATGGGGCCGTTCGAGATGTGGGATGCCGCCGGCGTCAAGGACACCGTAGCGCGCATGAAGTCCATGAGCTTGCCCGTCAGCACCGCCGTCACTTCCCTGCTCGACTCCGGCAACCAGTCCTGGTACGCACCCGACGGCCCGCAATGCTACAACCCCGCAACCGCTGCCTGGGAGCCGGTTCCGCAGCAGCCCGGCCACGCCACCCTCGCCGACTTCCGCCGCACCCACAAGATCGTCCGCACCAACTCCGGCGCGTCGCTCGTCGATCTGGGCGATGGCATCGCCTGCATCGAGCTCCACGCGCTCAAGAACGCCATCGGCGGCGACGTCGTCTCGCTGGTCTCCTCCGTGCTCAAGCCGGACTCCGATGCCATCCGCGATTTCGCTGGTTTCGTTATCTCCGGCGACCGCGACCACTTCAGCGTCGGCGCAAATCTCATGCAGCTTCTCCTCGCCGCGCAGGAAGGCGACTGGGACGAGGTCAACGCCGCCATCCAAGGCTTCCAGCAGATGACCCAGGCCATCAAGTTCTGTCCTCGCCCCGTCCTCGTCGCGCCCTTCGGCATGACCCTCGGCGGCGGCATGGAGATGTGCCTCCACGCCGCGCGCCGCCAGCCCCACGCTGAAACCTACATGGGGCTCGTCGAAGCCGGGGTCGGCCTCATCCCCGGCGGCGGAGGCGCAAAGGAAATGCTCCTTCGCGCGGTCGACGCCGCCGCAGCCGTCGCGCCTCCCGATCCAAAATCGCCGCCGTCCGTGTTTGCTCAATCCGCCGAGATGCAGAACGCTCTCAAGCGCGCCCTCGAAACCATTGCCATGGCCAAGGTCTCAACATCGGCTGTGGAAGCCCGTGCGCTCGGCCTGCTCTCTCCGGCTGACCGCATCACCGCCAACCGCGACCGCCTGCTCCTCGACGCCAAAGCCCAGGTCCTTGCGCTCGTTGAAGCAGGCTACGCCGCGCCCGTTCCGCGCGTGCAGATTCCCGCACCAGGACTCGCCGCGCTCGCCACCATGGAAACCGGCATCTTCCTCATGGGCGAGGCCGGCTACGCCAGCGACCACGACCAGAAAGTGGCCCGCTGGGCCGCATACATCCTCGCCGGCGGCCGCGTCACTGCCGGCTCCATGGTCGGCGAGCAATACCTCCTCGACCTCGAGCGCGAAGCCTTTCTGAGCCTTTGCGGCGAGCGCAAAACTCAGGAACGCATCGCCTTCACGTTGAAAACGGGCAAGCCGTTGCGGAATTGACATACATACGTATGTAGATTAAAAATGTTCTTGGAGGGTTCTCCCGTGTATCACGACCCAGCTACAGTCCTGTCTCCAAGGGACAAAGTGAAGTCCGTTGACGTCGTCTATGACTCGGGTCCGGTTGAAGGAAGTTGGTCCGTCGCGAGAATCACTTGGGGCGATGAGCCCGCCGTCGGCATCCGATGGAACGGCGATAGTGAAAATCGGAAGGGTACCCCGCAGGCGCGGGGAAATCCTGCATGGTTTGTGGTCCCGGAAGAACTTCAGGAGGCCGTCCTGAAGGCCGCATCTGAGGCCGCGCGCTCCAGGCGCGTCGCGCTCGCGGAAGGCTACCGTCTCATGGCTCAGGACCGCGAGCGAGAACAAGAGGCTGAGGAGTGGGTGGAAGGACTCATCGGCGATGCCTATTGAAAGAGGTGAAGTCTACTGGGTCAACTTCGATCCGAGCCTCGGCGGCGAAATTCAGAAAACTCGCCCTGCCGTTATTCTCTCCAATGATGCTGCGAATGCTGCGCTGAACCGGATCCAGGTAATCCCACTCACTTCCAGAACCGATCGTCTTTATCCCGGCGAAGCCTTTGTAGACCTCAACGGGGAGCGACGCAAGGCCATGGCTGACCAACTTACTACGGTCAGCAAACTGCGCTTAGGCAAAAAGCTCGGCAGGCTCGACGCAAGCGACCTTGCCAGTGTTGAGGCTGCTGTGGTGCTTCAACTCGGCCTGAATCTGTGATCCGTTTGCCCTAAGTTCGGCCATGGGCTTAAAGTTCTTCCTGAAACCAAGCCATGCACCTGACCTTCCGCAGAACGCGCATCGTCCTATGCCTTCTGCTCGCCGCTGTCTTGGCCTCCGCACAGGACTCCGAACTGGATCGCCTCGTCACTCGTGGCCACGTCACACTCGAGGGCCAGGCCCATGCCTACATCGTCCGCCATCTGCCGCCCAGCAGCTTCCCCGATCTTCCGCTGGCCGTTGCCGGCGAGCTCACCGAGCGCGGCTGCCTTATCCCGCAAACCTACGAGGCCCACCGCCCCGAGAACGTGATTCATGGCAGCTTTGAGAAGCCGGGCTCATCGGACTGGGCGGTGCTCTGCTCGGTCGGAGGCAAGGTCTCCCTGCTCGTTTTCTTCGGCGCTTCACCCTCCAGGCAAGCCGTCCTCGCCACCGCGCTCGAAACCGATCGTCTCCAGCCGCAAGTCTCCACCGGCACGCTCGGTTTCAACTGGGGCATCGACACAGCCTCGCCGGACACGGTTCACGAAGCCCAGATCGGCCTTTCGCCCCGCCCGCCGCGTCTCGACCACGACTCCATCGCCGACTCCGTCATCGATCACCTCACCACCTACCGCTACTTCACCAGGGGCACCTGGACCGTCGCCAACCTGCCGAATGACTGAGCCAAGTTGACCCCATCGTGCATCGCACACTATGAAAGAACCAGAAGGGCTGTTCTTCAGATCTCCGATCTCTGTCACCCGAAACCTGAAACCTGTCACCTGTCACCTTTCACCTGAACCCTGGAACCCCATGCCTGAAGCCGTAATCGTCAGCTCCGTCCGCACTCCCGTCGGCCGCGCCCCCAAAGGCTGGCTCGCCACCACCCGCCCCGACGACCTCGCCGCCATCGCCATCAATGGCGCGTTGGAGCGCGTTCCTGCGCTCGACAAGCGCGAAATCGAAGATGTAATCCTGGGCTGCGCGCAGCCCGAAGGGGAAGCGGGATTCAACATGGCGCGTTTCGCCGCCATTCGCGCCGGACTGCCCATCGAAGTTCCCGGCGTCACCGTGAACCGGCTCTGCTCTTCGGGTCTCGAAGCCATCGCTCAGGCGGACATGCGCATACGCACCGGCGGCGACAAGGTCGTCATCGCCGGAGGCGCTGAATCCATGAGCCTTATCCCCATGGGCGGCAACAAGCCCAGCCCCAATCCCTGGCTAGCCGAGCACTACCCCGCCTCTCTGCTCACCATGGGCCTGACCGCCGAGCGCGTAGCCCGCCACTACAACGTCACCCGCGACGACCAGGACGCCTTCGCCCTCCAGAGCCACCAGCGCGCGTTGGCGGCCCAGGCTGCGGGGAGGTTCGCCGACGAGCTGGTTCCCGTGAAGGTCACCACCGCGACCCCAACGGCAAAAGCAGGTAAGCCACAGATAGACGAGAAGATATTCGCCACCGACGAAGGCCCTCGCGCAGACACTTCCGTCGAGGCGCTGGCAAGGCTAAAGCCCGTATTTGCAGCGCAAGGAACGGTGACCGCCGGAAATTCATCCCAGACCAGCGATGGCGCGGCGGCCTCGGTGCTGATGGAAGCCGGCCGAGCCCGCGAACTGGGGATTCAGCCGATTGCGCGGCTGGTGGCCTACGCCGCCACCGGCTGCCTGCCGGAGGAGATGGGCATCGGGCCCATCCATGCCGTGCCGAAGGTGCTGAAGATCGCTGGACTCAAGCTGGAAGACATCGGTGTAATCGAGTTGAATGAGGCATTTGCGGCACAGGCGCTGGCCGTCATCCGAACCCTCGGTCTCGACCCGGAGAAGGTCAACGTCAATGGCGGCGCCATCGCCCTTGGACATCCGCTTGGCTGCACCGGCGCCAAGCTCACGGCCACGCTGCTCCGCGAGATGGAGCGCCGCAATGCCCGCTACGGCATGGTCACTATGTGCGTCGGCGGCGGCATGGGCGCAGCCGGCATTTTCGAGCGCCTGCGCTGAAATGCAAACAGCCGGGACGCGTCCCGGCTGCCACAATTCTCTGATTTTGCGCTAGTTATGCCTTGGTCGCGATCGCCTTCAGGCGGGCGTTGAGGCGGGACTTGTAGCGGGAAACAGTGTTCTTGTGGAAGACGCCCTTCTGCACGCTCCTGTCGAGGGCGGAGACGGTTTCCTTGAACTGCGCACTGGCGGCCTTGGCGTCGCCTTTCACGAGGGCTTCGCGCATGGCGCGGAGGCTGGTGCGCACGCGGCTGCGATTGGCGCGGTTGGCAGCGGTGCGGGTCTCGGTCTGACGGGCGCGCTTGAGCGACGAAACGTGATTGGCCATTCCTAAATCCTTGAATCCAGTTCGCTTGGGAACGGGAGAGATGTGCGGCGGGAGTATGCAGATTCGACCCGCACCTCTCGCAATTACTTAGTTTACCGGATGGGGGAGGAAGAGGCAAATCAAGGGGTCATGGATTCGGCGGCAGGGGAGAAAAGACTGGGCGAGGGATGAGGGAACTAGCGAGAGAACGGCCAAAAGTGTGATGTGGATCACTAAAATGGGCGGACAAATTGAGGCAATGTATGGTTTTGGTGCATACTACTCCCCATTCCCTATTCCCTACTCCCTCAATTCCTCCCCCGCCGCTCTCGCCACCACCCGCTTCTCCTCCTGCGTCAGCGTGTCGCTAACCACATTGCTCCCGTTCGCCGGATCCACCAGCCGCGCCCACTCCAGCCGGTCGCGCACAAACTCAAGCACCCGCCTCAAATTCCCGCTTAGCGTCCCCGGCAGCACCTGCTCCTCCAGCGCCCGCGCCGTCGCCAGTTCCACGTAAAACGACGGCCAATCCAGCCCCCGCTCATCGCGCCACAGCTTCATCAGCCGCATCTCCGCCCTCCGCCCCGTCCCCTCCACCCATCGCACGTGCTTCTTCACGTTGGTCTTGATCCACGAGTCCCTCCGCCGCAGGTACAGGCTGTGGTCTTCGCTGATCGGGCTTTGTCTCTTTCCCGGAACCAGGTCCACCGCGAACCCGTTCACCTTCACCCGCAGGGAAACGTTCTGCCGCCGCACTGCGAATCCCCCCTCTCGCAGCACCCGCTCCAGCCCCTCGTAGATCTCCCTCAGCGTCCCCTCCGTATTCCAGTGCAGGCTGAGAAACAGGTCGATATCCGTGCTGCTCCGGTTCGCTGTGCCATTGTCAAACGACCCGCTGGGAAAAATGTCCACCAGGCTCCGGCCCGCCCACCGCGCCAGCAACGGCCGCAGCAGCCCCTGCACTCCCCGCACCGGCGACTCCATCCCCGTATCCACCGCCTCCCGCTGCAGAATTCCCCATAGCCGTTCGTCCACGTCCACTCCCGCGCCCGCATCGGGCGCCCATGTCAACCGATCTGTGCTCACGTTCTCTTTCCCCTCCTGAAGCGACCTTCGCTTTTCCCTCCTGAAGTCCCCTTCGGTTTTTCCGCCATAAACACCGACGCCCGCACATTGTGCGGGCGAAGTTCAGCCAATATAGCCACCCTACTCGAATCCCATCGCTCCCGGATGTGACAGCGATCACGGATGGAACCGGAGTCGATCGAAAGTAGCCCCGGGTGGACGCGCCGCGAAGCCGCGCGGGAACCCGGGGTAAATCCCCCAACAAAAAGGTGAGGCATGCTCGCGCCCCGCCAAGGGCGCGAGCATGCCCGGTGCCCGGAAGCCACCATTCAAACTCGGATGATTGCCGGCGCCCGTCGCGCGCAGGGCGCGCCAATGTGGCGACTGACACAGACCCGAAAGCCGCGACCCTGCTAAAAGGACGGCTATGAAAAGCCTGATTCTGGTGCTCGCATTCTTAGTCACCGCGGCAATAGCGCCCGCGCAAGACGCCCTGCACGTCACTGCTGTCCACAAGGCCACGCGGGACAATGAGAAAACATACCAAACCGCTTTCAACCAAAACATCATCACCGGCACTATAGGGGACCGGCGCTACACCTTTGACCAGTTAGCCTCTTAGGGCTGCTACCACTTTGAGGTGGGCACAGACTATCCCGTGGTCAAGGCGACGGATAAGACCGTCAAGGTCCGTGTGACGGATAAGAAAGGCCGGGAGTCCACGGAATCGCTGAATGTGGTCACGGTTGAGGAGGTTACCAAGTGAGCGCCGGATACATCGGGAGCGATCGCCCATACCTTGACCGAGAGCATGAGATGCAGCTGCGTTGCGTCGGCCTCTTTCCCTACTCGAGTCTGAAAGGACCGGGGAACTGCTATCACTTCACGGACCCTCAAGGGCGGCTTGTAGTGTGCTTCTCCCGACGGAACACTAAGCTTCAAGTCGGGTCGATTGAACAGGCAAAATTCGTGATAAAGGCGCACCGCGAGTTTGAGGGCCAACCACAGAACATAGCAAAGAAGTTTCGCGTTACAGAAGGGCCGAAGCAAACGCCCACGGAGTAGTGCACCGCACCATCCAGAAATGCTGTTGCACAGGCCCGAGATGTAGATCACCCACCCGACTTTCTATCACCGTCCCGTCGAGCCTGTGACTCAATTGATTTCGGATGGTTGATGGAAGTTGGTTTTCGAGAGTGTTGGTTTTGGGGCTCAGTTGACCTTGCCCTCAAAATGCGTATCCCATAGCGGGCCGGTTTTGACGAGGTTAATTCATCTCGTCGTAGTGACCTTGCCCTCAAAATGCGTATCCCATAGCGGGCCGGTTTTGACGAGGTTAATTCATCTCGTCGTAGTGGTCGTGGCGGTGGGAATGTGGAAATC
>Ga0335074_10012507_pt1 | contig 11900 bp, 8 predicted proteins | sample Lox_Sample_23_FD_206715 | JGI IMG/M metagenome (GOLD analysis project Ga0335074, IMG submission 206715) | Soil microbial communities from Loxahatchee National Wildlife Refuge, Florida, United States - Lox_Sample_2.3 | ecosystem: Environmental > Terrestrial > Soil > Wetlands | place: USA: Florida...
CGTGCGCGAGGATTTCGTCGACGGGCTCGAGCGCGCGCCGCAGGCGCTGATCGATCTGCTCGCCGGCCGGCACTTCGGCAAGGTGGTCGTGCGCGTCGGCGAGCCCTAAGAGGGGCTCGCGGGGGGAGCTTCCATGTCACGCTACGTTGGCGCCATAGATCAGGGGACGACGAGCTCGCGCTTCATCGTCTTCGACCGCCAAGGAAAGATCGTCTCGATCGCGCAGAAGGAGCATCGGCAGATCTATCCGCAGCCGGGGTGGGTCGAGCACGACCCGCTCGAGATCATGCGCAACACCGATGAGGTGATCGGGGCCGCGCTCGCGCGCGCGAATTTGGGCGCCGCCGATCTGGCCGCGATCGGCATCACCAATCAACGCGAGACCACTCTGCTCTGGGACCGAAGGACCGGCACACCGTTGTGCAATGCGCTGGTGTGGATGGATACGCGCACGGCACCGCTCGTGGCCGGTTACACCCGTGAGGGTGGTCAGGACCGTTTCCGCGGCAGAACCGGCTTGCCGCTCACCACGTATTTCGCGGGCCTCAAGCTGCGTTGGATCCTGGATAACGTCGAAGGTGCGCGTCAGCAGGCCGAATCGGGCGAAGCCCTGTTCGGCACCATCGACAGCTGGCTGACCTGGAATCTGACCGGCGGCGCCAAGGGCGGCGCGCACCTCATCGACGTCACGAATGCGAGCCGCACCCAGCTGATGAATCTCGCGAGCTGCGCATGGGACGACGAGATGCTGGCCGAGTTCGCGATCCCGCGCTCGTGTTTGCCCCGCATCGTGTCCTCATCGGAAGTCTATGGCGAGACGAGCACGGCGTGGCTGCCGGGCGTGAAGCTCGCCGGGATTCTCGGTGATCAGCAGGCGGCGCTCGTGGGACAGACCTGCTTCGCGCCCGGCGAGGCGAAGAACACCTACGGCACCGGGTCATTCCTGCTGATGAACACCGGCACGAAGCCGGTGCAGTCCAAGGCGGGACTCCTCACCACGCTCGCCTACCGCTTCGGCGGCGAGGCCCCGTGCTATGCCCTCGAGGGCGCCATCGCGATCACCGGTGCGCTGGTGCAATGGCTGCGTGACAATCTCGGCCTCTTCGAGGCCGCGCCGCAGATCGAGCCGTTGGCGGCGAGCGTCGAGGACAACGGCGATGTCTACTTCGTGCCGGCCTTCTCCGGACTCTACGCGCCCTACTGGCGGGATGATGCGCGCGGGCTGATCGCCGGCCTCACCCGTTACGCGACCCGCGCGCACCTCGCGCGCGCGGCGTTGGAATCGACCGCGTACCAGGTACGCGACGTGGTCGAGGCCATGCAGGCCGACTGCGGCATCCGGCTCTCGAGCCTGCGGACGGACGGCGGCATGGTCGCCAACAACCTGCTGATGCAGTTTCAGGCGGACATGCTCGACGCGCCCGTGATTCGCCCCAAGGTGACGGAAACCACGGCGCTCGGCGCGGCCTATGCGGCGGGTCTCGCGGTCGGCTTCTGGGACAACACCGAGGATCTGCGCGCCAACTGGGCGATCGATCGCACCTGGACGCCGGGCATGGCCCGGGAACGACGCGAGCATTACTACAAGCGTTGGAAGAAGGCGGTCGAGAGGTCTTTCGGCTGGGTCGAGTAACCGTTGCGCCCGGCGCTGACGTTGACGGCGCCGGGACGCTGGAATTGGGGGGCACAGCTTTGAAAATCGGCATCAAAACGGGCTGGCGCGCGCGCAGCCTATGGAGCGAGCTGCTGGCGGAGTTTTTCGGCACTTTCGTCATGCTGGCTTTCGGTGCCGGGGTCGTCGCTGTTGCGGTGGTGGGGCTGCCCGAATCCGGCCGAACGCCGGCCATCTTCGCCGGCGCGGGCGACTGGCTGCTCATCACCTGGGGCTGGGCGATGGCGGTCACCATGGCGGTGTATGTCGCGGGCGGCATCACCGGCGCGCATCTCAACCCGGCGGTGACGCTCGCTTTCGCCGTCAAGGGCGACTTCCCCTGGGCGAAGGTGCTGCCGTATTCGGCGGCCCAGACCGCCGGCGCGCTCGCCGGCGCGGCGTTGGTTTTCGCCGACTATGCCCCGGCGATCGATATGTGGAACGCCGCCCATGATGTCGTCACGCGCGCCGCCCCCGGCGGCATGACGACCTTCAGCATCTTCGCGACATTTCCGGCGCATTACTACGGCACGAGCCTGCTCGGGCCGCTCTTCGATCAGATCATCGCGACCTTGTTTCTGCTGCTCTTCATCCTCGCCATCGTCGATTCGATGAACGTCGGCGTGAAAGCCAACCTCGCGCCCTTCATGGTCGGCATGGCGGTGGCCGCGGTCGGCATGTCCTTCGGCACCGGCTCGGGCTATGCCATCAATCCCGCGCGCGATTTTGGCCCGCGGCTCTTCTGCTGGCTGATGGGATGGGGGTCCAACGCCTTCCCGGGACCCTACGGCTATTGGTGGGTGCCGATCATCGGGCCGCTCGTCGGCGGACCGCTCGGCGTTGGGCTGTATAGGTTCTTCATCGCGGATACCTTGTCCGCCAGGGCGGCTGGCGCCGCCGCCACTCAGGAAGCTGACATCGATGCCGACGGAAGCCCCACCCGGATCGGGTCATCATCGAACGTGAGCCGGGCACCCGAGACGCACCCGGTCCGCGGGCCGGCGGAGCCGGGTTAGCTTCTGAGCCGTAACCCCTCCGGGTCGTAAAGCGGCTGCAGGCGAACGATCGCGGCGCGCAGCTCGCCGAAGATGTCGATCTCAAACCGCTCTCCCTCGCGCGCGAGCGCCGTGGGAACGTAACCGGCGGCGAGGCTCTTGCCGATGCAGTGCCCGAACGCCGCCGAGGTGACATAGCCCACCGCGGCGCCGTCCTTCAGGATCGACTCGTAGCCGATCGCTTCCGTTTCGGCGCCGGGGAGCTCGAGGATCACGAACCGCCGCTTCGGGCCCGCGGCGCGCTCGGCGAGCGCGGCGGCACGGCCGGTGAAGTCGGGCTTGTCGAAATCGATGTAGCGATCGAGACCGGTCTCGGCGGGCGTGTAGTCCGGGCGAAAATCCTTGTTGAAGGAGCCGTAGCCCTTCTCGAGCCTCAGCGAGGAGAGCGCGCGGCCGCCGAAATGCACCAGACCCAAGCCGCTCCCCGCCTCGAGCAAGTCATCGTAAAGCGTGGCGAGGTAGTCGGGGCTGGTCCAGAGCTCGTAGCCGAGCTCGCCGGTGAAGCCGGAGCGCGTGAGGATCGCGGGCGCGAATCCCACGGCGGTCTGGGCAACGTGAAAGAGCTTGAAGACCCCGGCGGAAAGATCGAGCCGCACGAGACGTTGCAGCAGCTCCCGCGACCTCGGCCCCGCGACCGAGAACCCCATGAGAGTCGAGGCCACCGAGCGCACGAACACATCCGCCGGCGGCTCGCTGGAGAAGAACCAGCGCAGGTGGAATTCCTCCGCGAATCCCGACCCGACGATGAGGAAGCGGTCCTCGGCGAGGCAGGCGATCGAGAAATCTCCGACGATCCGCCCTGCCGCATTCAGCATGGGGGCGAGTCTCAGGCGCCCCACCGGCGGGATCCGCGAGGCCAGCACCCGATCGAGCCAGCGGCGCGCGCCGCCTCCGGTGACCTCATACTTTCCGTAGTTGCTCGTCTCGTAAATGCCGACGGCGCTGCGCACCGCGCGGCATTCCCGACCCACGTACGGGAAGGCTTCCGATCGGCGATAGCTCGGCGTCTCGATCGGCGGCACGCCCGGCGGAGCGAACCAGAGCGCATGCTCGAGCCCGAAATTCGCGCCCATCACGGCGCCCGCGGATTTCAGGCAGTCGTAGATCGGCGAGCGGCGCACCGGGCGCGCAGCCGGCAGCTCCTCGTTGGGATACGCGAGTCGGAATCGCCGCGAGTAATTCTCGGGCACCTTGATGGAGGTGTACTTGGGCGTCGCGAATGCGCCGAACCGCGCCACGTCCATCGAGAGGATGTCCTGGCCCGGATCGCCTGCGGCCATCCAGCGCGACAGCACGAGACCGATACCGCCCCCCTGGCTGAATCCCGCCATGACGGCGCAGGCGACCCAGAAGTTCTTGAGCCCGCGCACCGGCCCTACGAGTGGATTGCCGTCGGGGGCGAAGGTGAAGGGACCGTTGATCGCCTTCTTGATGCCGACGCGCCCGAGCGCGGGAAAGTGTTGAAAGCCCACCTCGAAGTAAGGCGCGAGCCGCTCGAAGTCCTCGGGCAGGAGCTGCATCGAGAACTCATCGGGCGTTCTGACCGGCGACCACACCACCCCGTTCGGCTCGTAGGTGCCGATCAACGCGCCGGCGCGCTCCTGGCGCATGTAGATCTCGCCCGCGTAGTCGGTCGTGTTGACGATCTCGCGCTCGCGTCCCTTGAGCTCCGGCAGGTCCTCGGTCACGAGATAGTGGTGCTCCATCGCGAGCACCGGCAGCTCAATGCCGACCAGGTGCCCGATCTCGCGCGCCCAGAGTCCGGCACAGTTGACCACGTGCTCGGCGTGAACGGTGCCCTTGTCGGTGATCACATCCCAGGTGCCGTCGCGCCGTGGAGCGAGCGCGGTGACGCGGGTGAAGCGCTCCACCGCTGCCCCGAGCTGTCGAGCCGCCTTGACGTAGGCGTGCGTGGTTCCGGAAGGATCGCAATGGCCGCCGTCGGCACGCCACAGCGCGCCGATGAAGAAGCGCGTGTCGATGAGCGGGTTCAGGCGCTGCGCCTCCTCGAGTGGGATCATCTCGGTCTCCATGCCGAGATAGCGGGCGCGCGAGCAGATGAGCTTGAGACTATCGAGCTCGCCCGGCGTCGCCGCCAGCATCAGGCCGCCGTTCGGGTGCAGCCCGCAGGAGTGGCCCGAGAGCGCCTCGATCTCGCGATAAAGGTCGATCGTGTATTTCTGCAGCTTCGAGATGTTGGCCTCGCCGTTGAAGGTGTGCATGCCACCGGCCGCATGCCAGGTCGAGCCGGCCGTGAGCTCGCTCTTCTCGAGGAGCAGCACGTCCCGCCAGCCGATCTTGGCGAGGTGATAGAGAACGCTCGCGCCGACCACTCCGCCGCCGATGATGACGGCTCTCGTGGAATTGATCATTGAAAAACTCCGGCCGATTGCCCAAACAGATCGAAGGTGGCGAGATCCGCCCGCGGAGCGACTCCGAAAGGTCTCGCGGTCGCCGTGAGCCACTCGCTGAAGTGCCGCGCCGTCGTCGCGGGGGTGAGCAGCAGGAAGCCCGAGGCGCGCGCGGCGAGAATCACCGGCACCTGAGCCACGATGGTGCGTGCCGCGCGGCCCGCCGGCAAGCTCTCGGGATCGAGATCGAGTCGGCAGCCCCGCGCCAGCACCTCGCGCGCCGCGGATCCTGCGACATCGAGCACGCGGAAGGCCGATGTCAGATCGACCGCGGTGGCGAATCCGGCGCAGTCACCTTCCCACCGCGCCGCGCTCACTCCCGGCTCCTCGGGAGGCTGCAGCAACAACCAACGCCCGGGACGCACGCACAGTACCCAGCGATCGGCGGATGCGGTCACCTGCCCGACCGGCGGCAGCGTCGAGCCCCGCGCCTCGATGAGGCTGTGCATCTCGGCCGCGCGGCCGCGAAGCGGGGCGATCTCCACGATGTCCACGGCACACGAGCGCAGCACGATCGCCGCGCTAGGCTCGCTCGCCGGTGCTTCAGGCGCGGACACGGTCATTCTCCGGATCGAAACTCACCGCACTCGTGACCTCCACCTCGATGCGCTCGCCGTGGATGGGCGAGACGAGAAGGAGCCGCTGCCCGATGCGGCGCCGGCCGCGGGCGAGGAGCGCGAGACCTACCCAACCGTCGCGCGCCACCGATGGCGTCGAGGAGGTCACATAACCGAGCGAGTCGGTGGGCGCCTCCGGGGTGACGAGATGCGCGCCATTGCGCAGGCGCTCACGCCGATCGACCGGTTGCAGCCCCACGAGCTGCAACCGATCGGGCGCGGCGAGCCCGGCACGGCGCGTGAGCGCGCGCCCGATGAAGTCGCCTTCGCTCTTCAGCATCCGACCGAATCCGAGATCATCCGCCGTGGTGTTGCCGTTGAGCTCGGCTCCGGTCACGTGGCCCTTCTCGATCCTGAGTGTGTTGAGGGCATCGAGACCGTAGGGGACGATGCCGAGCGGCCGGCCGGCCTCGAGCAGCGCCGACCACACCGGCAGCGCCCCGCTCGCCGGCACCGCGAGCTCGTAGGCGAGCTCGCCGGAGAAGGAGATGCGAAACACCCGCCCTGAAATGCCTGCAATGCGTGCGGGCGCGGCCGCCATGAAAGGGAAAGCCGCGCCCGAGAGGTCGAGCCCGCTCACCAGACGCGCCACGACCTCGCGCGAGCGCGGACCGGCGACCGCGAGCTGCGCCCACTGATCACTCACCTCGGTGAGTCGCACGTCGAGCTCGGCGCAGACCGTCTGCAGATGAAACTCCAGGTGCTCGAGCACCGCGCCGGCGTTGGCGGTGGTGGTCGTGATGAGAAAATGCTGCGGCCCGAGCCGCGAGGTCGTGCCATCATCGAGCAGCATGCCGTCCTCGCGCAGCATGATGCCGTAGCGTGCCCGGCCGACCGGGAGCGTCGAGAAGCGGTTGGCATAGATGAAATCGAGAAAGCGCGCCGCATCCGGACCCTGCACATCGATCTTGCCGAGACTCGAGACATCGGTGATGCCGACCGACTCGCGTACCGCGCGCGCTTCCCGCAGCACGGGCTCCCAGCCGGGCTCACGCGAGTAGACGAGCGGCCGAAGCCAAAGACCCGTGGCGACGAAAGTCGCCCCGGCGGCTTCATGCCAGGCGTGCAGCGGCAGGCGGCGCTTCGGCCGGTAGTGCTCGCGAACCTCCGCGCCGGCGAGCGCCGCAAACGGCACGGGCTGGGTATAGGGGCGAGGCTTCGATTGTCCGACCTCGGCCAGCGGCAGGCCGCGCGCGCGCGCCAGAATTGCGCTGCCGACGAGGCCGCCGATACGCCCCTGATCGGTCCCCATGCCGTGCGTCGTGTAGCGCTTCATGTGCTCGACGTGCTCGTAACCCTCGCGCTGCGCGAGGCGCACGTCCGCCGCGGTCACATCGTTCTGCAGGTCGACGAACGCAGGGCCGTGCCCCTCGATCTCCCACACCGCATCGATGCCCGTTGCCGGCCGATCCGCCGGCGGCTCGAGCCTCTCGCTCGCGAGCGCCGGGCCGCGCCCGGCTTCTCGAGCGAAATCCGTGAGCATCGCCTCCGCCGCCCGCTCGCCGTCGCTGGCGGCGGCGGCCAGCCCGAAGATGCCGCGCGCCGCGCCGGCGATCCGCCCGACCGCCGGCGCAAGCTCCGGCGTGAATGCCGCGAGGGCGGGATCCCAGCGCAAGGGTGCGCCCGCCTGGCTCGCGAGCGAGGCCGCCGGTGAGTACCCTCCTGAAACCAACAGGCAATCGGCTTCGAGCTCCCGGCGGCGGCGACCGTCACGCGCCGCGACGGTCACCGCGCGCACGCCGGCGCGGCCGTGGACCGCCCGGACCACCGCGCCGCCGGCAACCTCGATGCCGCACTCGCGCGCACGCTCGGCGGCGAGCGAGTCCGCACGCACATCGATCACCCCCACGCCGCGCACACCCGCCTCGTTGAGCGCAAAGGCCGCCTCATAGGCTTCATCGGAGTTGACAAAGAACGCGGGACGCCGGCCGACCGCGACCCCGTAGCGCCTCAAGTACCCGAGCGCGGCGCCCGCGAGCATCACGCCCGGAACATCGTTGCCCGGGAACGCGATCAGGCGCTCGAGCGCGCCGGTCGCAAGCAGCACCCGCTCGACCCGTATGACCCGCAATCGCTCCCGCAGTCCGCCGAAGCGCTGCGCCTCTAGGGGCGAGAGCGTCTCGAGCGCGACGTACACCCCCTCGCCGTAGGCGCCCAACACGGTGGTTCGCGGCAGGCAGCGCACGTGCGGCAATCCGGCGAGCACGGCGCGGGCGCGGGCGCGCCAGGCGCTCCAGCGTGCATCGAGCAGAGCTCCGCCCCCGAGTGTCACGTCCTGCTCGGCGAGAATCACCGCAAGCCCCCCCGCCCCCAGCCGACAGGCCGCGGCGAGGCCCGCGGCGCCGGCTCCGATGACCAACACATCGGCATGATCGTGCACCGTCTCGGCGGGCGCGGCGTGATCGGTGACTTGCGGCGCGAGCCGGCCGAGTCCCGCCGCGCGGCGGATCAGGGGCTCGTAGAGCCGCTCCCAACCCCATGCCGGCGCCATGAATGTTTTGTAGTAGAACCCCGCGGCCAGGAAGCGCGAGAGCAATCCATTCAAGGCGAGCACGTCCCAGCGAAGCGACGGCCAGCGATTCTGACTCTCGGCGATGAGGCCCTCCTCGAGCGCGAGCGTGGTCGCGAGGCGGTTCGGCTCTCGCCCCGCCGGGCCGATCACATCGACGAGCGCGCACGGCTCCTCGGGTCCCGCCGTGACGATGCCACGCGGCCGGTGGTACTTGAAGCTGCGGCCGGTAACCCGCCGGCCGTTGGCGAGCAGTGCCGAGGCAAGCGTGTCGCCGGCGAGCCCCTGCAGGCGCCGGCCATCGAAACGGAAGGTAATCGGGCGCTCGGGGTCGGTGAGAAGCCCGCGGCCGATGCGCACCGGACCTCGCATCACGGGCGCTCTCCGCGAGGTAACGGGGGCTCGTCCGTGGGCGCGCCGACGAAGCGAATCTCGTGGCTCATCGTGTGGCGGACCACCTTGAGGAGCTGCCCGCAGCCCCCGACATGCAGCCACCACTCGGCGTGCCAGCCGAATGGATTGGCGCGCTCGTACACGTACGCCAGGAAGTCCTCGAGCGGCGCATCGGCGGGGGGTCGGCGGCAGGTCGCATCGCCCCGATAACGGAACTCGATCTCGTCCCGCTCACCGCACCACGGACAGGGGATCCTCAGCATGCTCAGTGGGCGTAAGGAAACGGGCCCGCGCCGCGCTCATCGATGGTGTTTCCTGAGGCGAAGCGCTCGAGCGACAGGTGCGCCGCCAGAGGATGCGGCACGCCGCGTGCGATCAGGTGCGCGGTCGTCATGCCGCCGGCGGGAATCGCCTTGAACCCGCCATAACACCAGCCGCCGTTGAGGATCAGGCCCTCGAGCGGAGTCTTCGAGATGATCGGCGAGCCGTCCATCGTCATGTCCATGACACCGCCCCATTGCCTCACCACTTTGAGCCGTGCGAGTCCCGGCATCAGTGTGATCGCGGCCGCGGCCACTTCCTCCGCCATCGGCAGCGCGCCGCGCTGGCCGTAGCTGTTGTAGCCGTCGATCGCGCCGCCGAAAACGAGGCCACCCTTATCCGATTGGCTGGCATAGAAATGTCCCGCGCCGTAAGTCACGACGACATCCAGGATCGGCTTGACGCTCTCGCTGACGAACGCCTGCAGGAGATGGGTTTCGATCGGCAGCGTGAGACCCGCCATCGCCGCAAGCCTCGAGGAATGCCCGGCCACCGCGAGACACACCGTGTCTGCATCGATCGGGCCGCGAGTCGTGACCACACCGGTGACGCGACCTCCGTCGCGACGGATGCCCACGACCTCGCAGTGCTCGATGATATCGACGCCCGCCTCCGAGGCGGCACGCGCGTATCCCCAGGCGACAGCATCGTGGCGCACCGTGCCGCCGCGAGGTTGCAGGTACCCGCCGAGCACGGGATAGCGACCGTTGTCGAGGTCGACGAGCGGCACGAGCCGCTTCACCTCGGCGCGCGTCAGGGCCTGCGCATCGACGCCTTCGAGCCGCATGGTGTTGGCACGGCGCGTGAAGAGGTCACGCTGCGCCTCCGAGTGAAAGAGGTTGAGCGTGCCGCGCTGGCTCACCATGGCGTTGAAGTTGAGTGTCTGCTCGAGACCCTCCCACAGCTTCAGCGACAGCTCATAGAAGCGCACGTTGGCGGGCTGGAAGTAGTTCGAGCGGATGATGGTGGTGTTGCGGCCGACGTTGCCGAGCCCGATCGGTCCGCGCTCGAGCACCGCCACATCGCGAACGCCGAACGCGCGCGCCAGATAGAAGGCGGTCGCCAATCCATGACCACCGCCGCCCACGATCAGCACACGATAGCGGGGCCGAGGAGCCGCCTTCGCCCAGGCGTGCGACCAGCCCCGCTGCCCGCGAAAGCCCTCCCGGAGGAGTCTAAAGGCTGAATATCGTCCGCTCGGTGGCGGTCGCGACGGGTGAGTCATCGGAGAAGCATGATAACGTGTGCCGGTACGGGGTGGAGATCACGGTGATCCGCTTCATCAGGTCCTTCTGCATCATGGCGGCACTCGCGCTCGTAGCCTCCGCGCCGGCGTCGGCCGACGCCGCCGTCGTCGTCTCCTCGAAGCTCTCGAGCGAATCGGCGATGATCGGCGAGATGATCCGGCTGGTGCTCGGCGCCGCCGGAATCCCGACCGTGAATCGGCTGCGGATCGGCGCGACCCCGGTGGTACGCAGAGCGCTCCTTGATGGCGAGGTCGATCTTTACGTCGAATATACCGGCAACGGGGCCATCTTCTTCGACATGCCGACGAACCCGGCGTGGAAGAGCCTGCGGCAAGGCTACGAGCTCGGTGCGCGGCTCGATTACGAGCGCAACCACATCGTCTGGCTCACCCCCGCCCCGGCGAGCAACGCCTGGGCGCTCGCCGTGCGCCGGGACGTGGCGGACGCCCACCATCTGCGCACCATGAGCGACTTCGCACGCTGGGTCTCGGAGGGCGGGCACGTCGTGCTCGCCTGCTCGGCCGAGTTCGCCAATGCCGGCACACTCGCCGCGCTCGAGCGGACCTACGGCTTCAAGCTGACCTCCGACCAGCTCATCGTGCTGGCGGGCGGCGAAACCGAGGCCATGATCGCCGCCGCGGCCGCGCGCACCGACGGCACCAACACGGCGATGGTCTACGGCACCGACGGCGGTATCGCTGCCGCGAACCTCATCGTGCTCGAGGACAACCGGCACGAGCAGCCGATCTACGCTCCCGTCCCCCTCATCCGTGAGGCCGTGCTGCGCAGATACCCCGAGATCGCGATGCTCGTCAAACCACTCATGGAAAGCTTGGATCGTGAGACGCTGCAGCGACTGAATGAGCGCGTGCAGGTCGACGGCGAGTCGATTCAGGAAGTCGCCCGCGGCTACCTGAAGCAGCGGGGACTGCTGAAATGACCGCACTCGATGTACTGCTGCGCCGGCCTGCTTGCGCGCGCGATGCCGGCGCGCTCACGCGCATCGATCGGCTGGGAGCACTGCTCGCGCTTCTCGGGGCCGCGGCGCTCGTGCTGCTGCCGTTCGTCGACTTCAAGGCCAACCGCATCCTGCCCGGTGATCCTCACCGACTCGCGCAGGTGCTGCCGATATGGGCAGCGCTCGGGTGCGAGGCGATGCTCGCGGCCGTGGCGGCGGCGGCGCTCTTCGCCTCGAGCGCGCTGCTGCGCCTCGCCGCGGCGCTCGCCGGCATCGTGATCATTGCCATGGCGCTCGCCGCGGCGGCCAACGCCTTGACGCCGGCCCACAACCACATCGTGCGCGTCGCGCCCGGAGCGGGATTCTGGCTGTTGCTCGTGGCGCTCGGCCTGCTCGCCGCCGATGCCATTGCGCGCCTGCATCCCGGGCCTGGGGTGCGAGTGCTGCTGCTCGCGCTGTTTCTCGGCATCGCCGGGCTCACCCTCGCGCACGGCACCTTCGACCACGTTTCGATCATGCGCGAATACGCCGTGAACGCCTCGGCGTTCGCACTCGCGGCGCGACAGCACATCGGGCTCTCGCTCGGCTCGCTCGGCGCCGCCTTCATCGTCGCGCTGCCGCTCGGCATCTTCTGCCACCGCGTGCCGCGTCTGCAGCCCGGAATCCTGAGTGCGCTCAACCTCATCCAGACCATCCCATCGATCGCGCTTTTCGGCATCCTCATGGCTCCGCTCGGGG
>Ga0335074_10012508_pt1 | contig 11900 bp, 11 predicted proteins | sample Lox_Sample_23_FD_206715 | JGI IMG/M metagenome (GOLD analysis project Ga0335074, IMG submission 206715) | Soil microbial communities from Loxahatchee National Wildlife Refuge, Florida, United States - Lox_Sample_2.3 | ecosystem: Environmental > Terrestrial > Soil > Wetlands | place: USA...
TCCACCGCCTGTGTTCACAAGTTCACAACTTGTGCACGAAAGGCACCTTCAGAAACATTGTTGCACTTAATCGCGGAATAAAAATAGACCCTATGGCCATTTGTAAATCGCGGTGCAATTTTTACTTCAAGGTTCAGCGCGCTGCTGACCTGGGGCGATGCGGGCCGGTAAATCAGCAGTATTTTACGCCCAGTCCGCCGGCTGATCCGGAAGTATTGGCGAGATCCGGGCCCGGCCGCCCCGGCCGCGCGCCGGTGGCCGCACCGACGGGCGTGCTCGAGGCCGGGCCCGGGGCCGCGCCGACGTGCGACGATCACCGGCGGCCCGGGCCGTATCTGGTCGCTCACCCGCCCGGGTGCACGCGCGGCCCGGCATCCGTCCTGCGCAATTCGCACGTGCAACATCAAGCCCCCGCATACCGCGGCCCGCATTGTTTCCGCGAGCCACAATCGCCCCTACTCCGCCCGCCGTCCCCGCGTTGCCCCGGCCCGCCATCTCCGTGTTGCCCCGGGCCCGCCATCCCCGCGTTGTCCGGGCCCGCCATCCCGGCGTTGCCCCGGCCCGCCATCCCCGCTTCCGCATTGCTTCCGCGAGCCGCCCCCGCCCGGCCGACGCGATTCCCGGCCGTCGCGAATGTGTCTCGGGCAAAGGCATCACGCTCGGTACAGGTTTCGGCCTCGCCGGCGAGGCGACGCGCCACGCCGGAGCGTCAATCGGCCGCCCAACCATGGCATTTGTGTTGGCCCGATTAGCACCGGTCATATGTCGCCCCCCGGCCATTACTCTGCGTGCGTAACGACGGCTCCCGATGCCGTGATCAGGACGCCGCACGCCGCCCAAATATGTCCGCCGATTGCTGCAAATGGCCCACAGCGAGATGCATAGTCCGGTAGTTTGTGTTGTGGGAAGACGCGATAGTAAGTAACCGATGAGGGAGCCTTCTCGATGGAAAATCACAGGTCATTACGGTATATGATCATGTGGACCAGCCGGCCGCACGGCAAGCATCGCCGCGAACCCCCGCCTGGAATGGCCAGGACCAACGCGACCCGCGGGATTGTCGTTCCCGCTCTTGTCATCGCCAGCCTCGGCGGCGCAGCGGCCACCGTCGCAGGTCAGAGCGCTGGGAGTCACGTCAACACGAATGCGCATCAGTCTTCTGTGGCGCTGGCTCCATCCTCGACCCGACCCTGGATCTGGTAGGAATCCTGGGTCTTTAGCGGTGCTGCGCGACACCGGCCCGAGTGAACATTCTGCTGGAGGAGCCGCCGCATAGCCGGAGGTCATGAACGTCGTCGCGCGGCCTCCGGCTATGCGGCTATCGCAGAAGCCGGTTCCTGAGCCTGGGAACCTCGATTCTGGCTCCTCCAGCAGGATAATGCGCCCTGTTGTTTATCTCTGGATCTACGCCCGGGTCCTGAGATAAACAGCGGGGTTATTTCTGGTTTTTTGAAATGGCGTATGCGCGTCGCGGCCCGCCTCGTCATCGGGCCCCGCCGTGGCGTAGCCCGCCCATGACCAGGGCGAGCAGCCGATCGGCCTGAGCCGGGCCGTCCGCGGTATCCTGGGCGGCCCAGGCGATGGCGCCGACCATCTTGAGCACGTCGGCGGCGTCAGCCTCGGCGACCACCGCCCCCGATTGCCGTGCCCGCGCCAGCAGCGCGGCCCCGACCTCGAACATCTCGGCATGCCACGCCGAGAGGAGGTCGTTGTCGCGGTCGAGCGCCGAGTTCATCACCGCGGCCGCCAGACCCCGGTAGGTCAGGGCATGCCGGATCGCGGCCCGCAGATCACGCGCCTGCGCGACTACGTCAACATCCCGGCCGCCGCGGCCGCGATGGGACGCGCTTCATTTACTTGAACAGGCCTTCATTACGTTTTAGCGTAGGCCCCGGCAGTGTCAGCAACGAGGTCGCCAGCAGGCGGAACGGCAGGCCGGAACGCCAGGCGCCCCGGCCGCGGCCAGGCCTGGCGGCAGCCTCCTGGTCCGACGGGCGGGTGCGGTTCGATGATCAACGTTACGGAGAAGGCGGCCTCGCTGCGCGGCGACCTGGCCGAGTTGCGGCACGCCCTGCACCGCGAACCGGAAACCGGGCTGCAGTTGCCCGGCACCCAGGCGCGGGTTCTCGATGCGCTCGATGGCCTGCCGCTCGACATCAGCACCGGCGACTCGCTGACGTCGGTGACCGGGGTCCTGCGTGGCGCCCGGCCCGGGCCCGTCGTCCTGCTGCGCGCCGACATGGATGCCCTCGAGATCGAGGAGAAGACCGGCGTTCCGTACGCCTCGCAGAAGAGCGACGCGATGCACGCGTGCGGTCATGACCTGCATACGGCGATGCTCGTGGGCGCCGCCCACGTGCTGGCGTCGGCCCGCGACGAGCTGGCCGGCTCGGTGGTATTCATGTTCCAGCCGGGCGAGGAGGCGTGGGACGGCGCCGGTCACATGATGCGCGAGGGCGTGCTGGACGCCGCGGGCACTCGTCCCGTTGCCGCCTATGCGCTGCACGTCATGTCGCGAGGATGGCCGCACGGCACGTTCACCACCCGTCCCGGGCCGATGCTGGCGGCGTCCGACGCGCTCACGGTCACCGTGCGGGGAAACGGCGGCCACGGTTCCGCGCCGCACCTGGCCCGCGATCCGGTCCTGGCCGCCTGCGAGATGGCGCTGGCGCTGCAGACCTTCCTGAGCCGCAGCGTTGATCCGCTGGAGCCGGTCGTTCTGACCGTGGGCTCCTTCCACGCCGGCGTCCGGAACAACGTCATCCCCGACACGGCGAGCTTCGACGCGACGATCCGCACCTTCTCCCAGGAGGTGCGGGATCTGGTCTCCCGCGGCACCGTCCGGGTGTGCGAGGGCATCGCCGCCGCGCACGGCCTGGAGGTGGATGCGGTGTGCACCCCGCAGTACCCGGTGACCGTGAACGACGGGTCGGAGGCGGCGTTCGCCGGCGAGACCGCCGCCGACATGTTCGGCGGCGACGCGTTCACGCCGATGGCCAAGCCCGTCACCGGCGCCGAGGACTTCTCCCGGATCATCGCCGAGGTGCCCGGGGCGATGGTGTTTCTCAGCGCCGTACCGCCCGGCGCGGACCATGAGTCCCTGCCCAATAACCACTCGCAGTACGCCGTGTTCGATGACGGCGTGCTCGGCAACGGCGCCGCGCTCTACGCCGGGCTCGCCCTGCGCCGGCTCGCCGCCGAGACCCCGGCCAGCGCCTAAGGAGTCAGATGAGGCAGGTCACGGAGCCGTCGGCGGTCATGCGCCCGGCCGACATCGGGGGACTGCGCCAGCTGGGCGACGCGCGGGTGTCGCCGGACGGGGCCACCGTGGCCTTCACGGTGACCGACCCCGACCTGGAGAAGAACCGGTACGACCGCCGGATCTGGCTGACCGCGGCCGACGGGGCGGGCCCCGGCCCGCGCCCGTTCACCGGCCCCGGATCGGAGACCCTGCCGCGCTGGTCGCCGGACGGCACCCGGCTGGCCTTCGCCTCGACCGGCGAGGACGGCCGGTCGCAGGTCGTCGTCCTGCCCGCCGCGGGCGGCGGCGAGCGCCTGGTCGTGGGCCAGGCCGACGCGCTGGTCACCGAGCTCGAATGGGCTCCGGACGGCAGTGCCCTGGCCTTCGCGGCACGCGACCCGGACCCGGAGCAGTACGGCCGCGGCGGCGAGAAGCGCCGCGACCAGGACATGCCGGCACGCCGGGTGACCCGGCTGCTGTACCGCTACAACGCGGCCGGCTGGACGGTCGACCGGCCGGCCCGGATCTTCGTCGTCCCGGCGGACGGATCGGCGCCGCCCCGTCCGGTCACGCCGGGACCGTTCGAGGCCGCGGGCCTGGCCTGGTCGCCGGACTCACGGTTCCTCGCGTTCGCGTCCGGACGCGACGACAACTGGGACATCGACCTGGCCATCGACCTCTGGATCGTCCCGGCCGACGGCAGCGGCGTCCTCGCCTGCATGGCGGGCCGCGGCCCGGCCTACAGCCTGCCGTCGTGGTCGCCGGACGGGGAGCGGCTGGCGTGCTACGTCAACCCCACCCCGCTGGAGAGCCCGCGGCACCGGCAGGTCGCGGTGGTCGAGGTCGCGTCCGGCAAGGAGCAGGTGCTCACGGCCGGCCTGGACCGTAACTGCGCGCCGTTCGGCGCGACCCGGCCGCCGCTCTGGATCGGCGGCCGGCTGCTGTTCGCGGTCGAGGACCACGGGAATGTGCATCTGTACCAGGTGCCCGCCGACGGCAGCGGATCTCCCGCGCTGGTCGCGGGCGGCGAGCGGTGGATCAGCGACTGGGACTGGGCGGGCGGCACGCTGGCGTTCGTGGCCGGGTCGCCGACATCGACCGGCGAGCTGGCCGCCGTCGACCTGCCCGGCGCCGACGGCGCGGGGGAGCGGGCGCTGACCAGCATGACCCAGCCGTTCGCCGATGCGTTCCGCCTTGCCGCCCCGGAGCGGTTCACGGCCCGGTCGCCGGATGGCAGCGAGGTGGAGTGCTGGGCCATGGCGCCCGCCGGCGCGCAAGCCGGGACCCGCTACCCGACGCTGCTCAACATCCACGGCGGTCCGTTCACCCAGTACGGCAACCGCTTCGTGGATGACTTCCAGATCCAGGCCGCGGCCGGCTTCGGGGTCATCTACTGCAACCCCAGGGGCAGCGCCGGTTACAGCGAGCACTGGGGCCGGGCCATCCGCGGGCCCGAGTGCGCCCACGATCCCGGCACCGGCTGGGGCAGCGTGGACTTCGCCGACGTCATGGCCTGCGCCGACGCCGCATGCGAGCGGTTCGGCTGGGTCGATCCGGACCGGCTCGGCATCCTGGGCGGCTCGTACGGGGGGTTCATGACCTCCTGGGCCGTGGGGCACACGGACCGGTTCCGGGCCGCGTGCTCGGAGCGCGCCTGCAACAACCTGCTCACGATGGAGAGCACCGCCGACATCGCCGGGTTCATCCGCAGCTACGTGGGCCCGGATCACCTCACCGATCCCGGCGCCTACCTGCGCCAGTCGCCGGTCAGCTACGTGCGGGACATGACGACGCCGCTGCTCATCGTGCACTCCGAGGACGACCTGCGCTGCCCGGTCAGCCAGGCCGAGGAACTGTTCGTCGCGCTCCGGCTGCTGGGCCGCGATCCGGTCATGGTCCGGTTCCCCGGCGAGAATCACGAGCTGACCAGATCGGGAGCGCCGGCCCACCGGATCGCCCGGGCCGAGCTGATCCTGGACTGGTTCCGGCGGCACCTCGGCGACGGAGCCCAGGCTCCCGGTGCGGGCCAGGCCGTGGGGGAGCCGGAGCGTTCAAAATGATGGTGGGGTTATAGCGCTGAAGATGATGCCAGGGCGGGAGAACGGATTGCGGTACCAGTGCGGAACCGTCGGATCGTAGGTGACGGAGTCGCCCTCGTTCAGGTGGTACTCGTCCCGGCCGATGTAGATCAGCAGCTCGCCCTCCAGCATGTGGATGCATTCCTCGCCGTCGTGGACGAACGGGCGCACGCTGTTGTCGAAGCCGGCGGCGATCTGCACGCGCAGCACCTCCAGGCGGCGCCGCAGGTCGGGGGTGAGCAGTTCGTAGATGAGGCCTTCGCTGGGCACCAGCCGCTTGCGATGCTCCTTGCGCACGACCAGGCCCGGCGGCTCCTGGTCGGTCTGCATGAAGCTGCTCACCGGGACCTGCATGCCGTAGGCGATCTTCACCAGGGTGGTGAACGCGGGGTTGCCGACGCCGCGCTCGATCTGGCTGATGCCGCCCGCGCTGACGCCGGCCGCCTTGGCCAGGCTCTCGATCGACATGCCGCGGCTGACCCGGATCGCGCGGACGAGCTGGCCCAGCGAGCGGGCGTCCGCACGCGCCTTGGCGTCGCCGCCCAGCGGCTCGTCGTCGGCCGGTCCGCGCGCTCCGGGCGCCCGCTGGGCCGGCCGATCCGGCGGTCCGGACGGCGGCCGCCCGTTGACTGGCGCCGCTTTGTGGTGGTTCATTCTATTGAATGACCCTTCACGATAAGCTGCCTGGCCTCAATCTACCGGCTGAGATGCGCGGCCGCCTCGGGGCCCAGCGCCATTGGGCTGGCGGTCGTGCTTCCGGAGGACCTGCCGGTCGCGGAGTTCGCCTTTCCCGGACCGCTGCGCGATCGGCTCGTGGGCGCGATTCTGGACGGCGCCAAGACCACTACGACGGCGCTGGCCGCCGAGTACTCGATCGAGGGCGAGGCGCTGCCCAGGCCGGGGCGGCGCGAGGCGGTGGCCGACTCGGAGGGCAACCTGGTCGCGGTGATCGAGACGACCGCCGTGCGGGTCATCCGCCTCGGCGATGTAGACCTGGCTCACGCCGTGGGCGAGGGCGAGGACTTTACCTCGGTCGCCGAATGGCGGGCCGCTCACGAGCGGCTCTGGCACTCCGAGGAGATGCGCGAGGCGCTCGGCGACCCGCGCATCGGCGGCACATATCGTACGGCGACCAAGACGCGCCGTCGGGCTTCTCGTCAGGAATGTGACAGCCGCTGGCAACCGGCGCCTCACTTCATGATCAAGTACATCGCCCCGGCCAATCAATTTTGCCGTGCCTTGACGGTCCCCGAACCGTATGCTATAGAGCTTGTCAATACATGTGGGGGGGATCCGCATCTATGGTCGCGATACAACCGGGCCTGCCTGTGCCCGTTATGTCAGCCAATGGCGTTCCAGCGCAAACGACCTCCGCTCAGCTTGCGCTTCAGCTGGGCTGGACCATGGCCGTCCTGTACGGCAATATTCCGCACACGACATTTGACGAGGCCGGCCGCCTGCCGACGACCCATGAACTGCCCGTCGACGAGCGCAGAGCGCTGGAGCTTGGGCGCCTGACGTATCTGCTGACCACGCTGAGCGAGCGTCCAGATTGCCGTTCCGCTGGCCTTCCTACGGACACGGCACTGGTTCCGGAAGTCGGTAGCGAGGACTTTAAAGGATCAATTCGGCGCCTCAACCTTCTCGTCCTGAAGGCGCTGGCGCGTACCAATCCAGCGATAGGAATGTCCTACGAGCTAGGTCGCTCCATCCGTGACACCGTGAATCCGCCTGTGGAAGCGCCGGGATCGAGTGCCAACTTGCTAGCAACGCAACTCGCCCGCACCCGCGTGGCCAGGATGCAAGACTCGCTGGCCACGTTGTCGACGCAATATCCCGACCATGCCGCCGCGGTCGTCAGTGCATCCCTGGGCCGATGGAGCGAGCTTGCCGAGCTGACGGTCGGATCAGGAAAGTCGTATCTCAAGGGCAGGAATCAGCGCGCCGCCTTCGAGCAGAAGATGAAAGATTTTCTGCTTCCGCAAGGCGACGTGTGGCTGACGCTCTTGGTCGGTGCATTGTCTACGTCAGGCCTGCTGAGCCCGGAAGGTTTCGTGAAGGCAGGTCAAGAGGCTCTTCATCGTTCGGCCGTCATCGTCCTTGACGTTCTCAAGAAGTACTGGCTTGCGGTGGCTATTGGCGTCGTGCTGACCGCTGGAGTCCTCTTCCTGGCGTACATCAATCTCTCAGGCGCCGCCAAGGTCTGGACGTATATCGCCGCGATCTCCGGCGCTGTTGGCGTGTCGGTAAAGTCATTGACGTCCTCGCTGGGGCGGATGTCCGCTAAGGCGGAGAAGCCGATATTCAGCGTTGCACAGGAAGACGCCATGGCCTGGGCGGTGACGACGATGCCAGAAGTCGACATGAAGAACGCCGGTGTGCGTCAGCTGCGGCGGGCCGGCGTGACCGGGCAATCCGAACTAAGCCGTCCCTGAGCAGGCAGTTACTCTTTCTGAGCTATGGAGTTGCTCGGGACGGATCGTCTGCTGCTTCGCCACTGGGATGAGTCTGACGTCGGGGCGTTCTTCGATCTGTACTCGCGGGATGAGGTCACGCGCTGGCTCGGCGCGCATCCCCGCCGGCCGCTGGCCACAACGGCCGAAGCGCGGCAGCGGCTGGGGCGCTGGCATGAGCACGAGCGCGGCCTTTCCGCTCCGCTCGGCTTGTGGGCGATCGTCCCGTACGCGGCGGACGCACGGCCAGGCCGGCCGGCGGGCACTCTTCTGCTGCTGCCGCTGAGCGACGACACCGGGCCCACGGGCCTGGTGGAAGTGGGCTGGCATCTGCACCCGCGGCACCAGGGCCAGGGGCTGGCCACCGAGGCGGCAGGTGCGGTGCTCGCGCTGGCCGGGAAGGCCGGGATCGATCAGGTGCTCGCGATCACGGACCTGGACAACGTCGCTTCACAACGGGTGGCCGCGCGCCTGGGCATGACCGACGAGGGCGTGACCGACCGGTGGTTCGGCCTGACGGCACGCCAGTTCCGCAAGGTCCTCCCGTCGTAATGCCGACCTGTGCTAACCCAGCCTCAGTGGCACGCTCATGAATGGATCGATGTTGTAGGCCAGGCTGACACGGTGATATCCGTCAGCGATGTCGGCGCCCGGTTTCTGATCGCACACGAGCACCGGTGAGAGCTTCTCGCCGCTAAGCAGCTTGAGCAGATCGCGCTTGACGCCGGGATCCGTCAGGGGCAGCGGGGACAAGCCGGTGGCCCGCAGAATGTCGTTGGCGCGGCGCGAGGTCAGCTCGGACTTCTTCATGCGGTCCACGATCTCGCCGGCCCGCTTCCCGTCGAACTTCAGCGAGAGGTAGTTGTACGCGGCGTCATAGTCGTGCTCCGCCACGTCTTTGAGCCATGCGATCGGTGACTTGGTCATTGATCCTCACAAAGCCGCTTCTGGTTAGCTACGGTCTCGCCGCCGATTTCGCTGCCGGTTCCCCGCAGGTGTGCCCCGCCATGACGCGGCCGGAACCTCCAGCGAGCAGCCGGCCATGCTGACCGGGCAACTGACGTTAGTCGCGGACTATCTCGTCGCAGAGGTCGATGCACTCGTTGCAGATCCTCGTGTCACCGGCCGCCGCCATGGCCTCGACTCGCTGGCGCGCCTTTCCGCAGAAACTGCAGGACGCCGCACCGGCCTCATCGCTCACCGCCCGGATCGTGGCGACGGCGGTGCGGACGGCCTGGCCGGGGGTGGCCAGCACCGTGTGCACACGGGCTGCGCAACCATCGCAGATGAAGACACCCGGGCCGCCGATCAGCTTCTCGACCTGCTTTTGGTGCCGGCCGCAGAACGAGCACGTCAGAAGCTCACCGGAACCGGCCAGGCCGCCGCGCCAGCTTCGGCTTCCCCCGGTTGCCTCCACGATCTGATGAACGCGCTGATGACTCAGGCCTAGTTCCTCGGCGATCTCGCGCAGCGATCCACCCGCGAGCTGGAGCCGGCGTATCGCCCGGTGGAAATCCGCGCGGGCGACCTCGGCGTCACGCTCCGCATCGATGACCCGGGCCTCCGCGGCTCGCGCCTGACTCAGCAGACCGGAGTCGAGCGGCATGTGTCTACCGTACCTAGACACGATCAGGGCGTCCACGCCGCGCCACGAAGCGCCACCGGGGTGCGCCTGCTGGCGAGCAAGCCTGGCCGCGGCCTGCCGGTGCGCCGCGCGCGACCGATAACAGGCCCGGCGAGGCCGCCCTAGCGCTGGGGGATTTGCTGCAGCGCCCAGGTGTTGCCGTCGGGGTCGCTGAAGGTGACGAAGGACCCCCACGGCTGGACGTCGACGTCGCTGGCGTCCACGCCGTGCGCGATCAGGTCTCGCCGAGCGGCCTCGACGTCGGCCACCACGACCTGCACGCCCTTCTGCGAGCCCGGCGGCATCTCGGTGATCCCGGTGCCCATGACGACGGAGCACGCCGAGCCGGGCGGGGTGAGCTGCACGAACCGCAGCGCCTCGTTGACCTGGTAGTCGTGGTCGGGATTGAAGCCGACCTGGTCCACGTAGAACGCTTTGGCCCGGTCGACATCGCTTACGGGTATGGCAACGAGTTCGATCTTCCAGTCCATGTCCGGCAACTTACCCGGGGGCTCGGACAGTCAGCCCCGGGTACGATCTTCGGGCGAGCCCGGGGATCCGGAAGCTGTGGGTTCGAGCCAGTTCTGGCTTCGATCCGGCCTAGCGTCGTAGTGGAGGAGATGTCAGGCCAGGCTGCGATGTGGTCTCACGCTCGCGCTCGTGGCTGGTTCTCCATCATGACGGCGGGGCTGAGCGGGAACGCGATCTCGCTGAGCGTCCCCGGCGGCGCGGCGGCCGGCGCCGCGGTCCAGTACGAGATGCTCGACGGCGCCGGCTTCGACACCGGTACCGCCGTCGGCGTTCGGCCGGGCCTTGCAACGGCTGCGGAACCGTCTTGTCCGCCACCGCCCGCCGCTCACCAACCTCGATGAGAAGCTGCTGGCCGACCGCGACTCCGTCAGGCACGTCGTCGGCCCGAAGCGACTCCAGGCCATAGCGCTCACCATCGGCGGGTAGGCCTCGCCTACGGCTGCCTGCTGGCGGCGCTAACCGCCACCGGCGCCCATCCTCCGCGCCGCCTTAGGTGGCCGGCCGGAGTTGCGCGTTGCCGCGGTGCTGCGGACCGCGGGGGCCGTAGTCCAGTTCGGCTCCGTTATTGCTGCTGTGGATGACCGGGGCGGGAGCGTCGTAAGGATCCATGACCGACTCGATGAAGATCAGCCTGTCGTTGGGCGCGCTGAGCGCTTGCTCCAGATCGGCGACGGTCTTGACGACGAACGACCGCGCGGTGGTGTCCGGGCGGAACACCTTCGGCAGGTCGGCGTAGGCCCATGTCGCGATGTCGTTGTAGTCCGACGTCTTGCCCATGTAGCCGCGCTCGATGGTGTATCCGCCGTTGTTGATCAGGAAGATCACCGGCTTGCAGTCGTTGCGCAGCATGGTCGACAGTTCTTGCGCGGTCTCCTGGAACGAGCCGTCGCCGATGAACAGCAGGTGGCGGCGCTGCGGAGCAGCGGTCAGCGTGCCCAGCAATGCCCCGACGCTGTAGCCGATCGAGCCCCAGATGACCGACGCGACGACGGTGCACTTGGGCGGCAGCTTGAAGCCGAAGATGGCGTACGACGTGCCGTTATCGGTGAGAAGCACATCTCCAGGCCGCAGGTAGCCCTGGATCGTTTCCCAGTAGGCGGCCTGGGTCAGCTTGGCCGAGCCGTCGGCGTGAGCACCTGCGGGCATCGCCGCGGCGAAGTTGCCTGTGGCGCGGCTGGTAACCTGCGGGACCGCGTCGGTGACGCCGCGCAGGACTTCCTTGAGCGTAACCGCCTGGTAGTTATCCTCGCCGATGTCCACTGAGTGCCCGCGGGCCCGGATCGTGTTGGCGGGCAGCGCAGCGCTGAAGTCGCCCGAGGTACCGTCGATCGGCCGGTAGCCGATAGACAGCAGGCAGTCGCTGCCCTCGATGGCCTCGCGGGTCTGCGGCGCGCTGGCCTTGCCGTTGTAGACGCCCGCGTAGTGAGGGAACGTCTCGTCGATCACGGCCTTGGCTGCATTGACCACGGCGACCGGCACCTGCAGTTTCTCGGCCAGCCCCATGACCTCTGTCGCGGCGTCGTACCGGTCGACGTCCTCATCCACCAGGATCGCCGGTGACTTGGCCCGCGACAGCTGGTCGGCAATCGCGGCGGCGCACGACTTGAGCCGTTCGGGATCGCTGGCCGGCTCGGCGAGCCTCAGCGGGGCATCCGGAACCTCGATGTCGAGGTAGGCGATGTCCGATGGCAGTTCCATATACACCGGGAGCTTCTCCCGCCAGGCGGTGAGAATCAGCCGGTCGATCTCCGTGGCCGCGTTGGACGGGGTCAGCCTGGCCTGCCCGGCGGTCACCTGAGCGAAGGCGCCGAGGAAGCGGTCCCAGGTCCCGTCGCCGGTCGTGTGATGCATCCCCAGGCCGCGCTCGATCGACCGCAGCGGTATCGACCCGGCGATCAGGATCACCGGGACGTGCTCGGCGTAGGAGCCGGCGATCCCGTTGATCGCGCTCAGGGCACCAACCGCGTTCGTGA
>Ga0335074_10012509_pt1 | contig 11899 bp, 8 predicted proteins | sample Lox_Sample_23_FD_206715 | JGI IMG/M metagenome (GOLD analysis project Ga0335074, IMG submission 206715) | Soil microbial communities from Loxahatchee National Wildlife Refuge, Florida, United States - Lox_Sample_2.3 | ecosystem: Environmental > Terrestrial > Soil > Wetlands | place: USA: Florida...
GCGAGCCAGTAAAGCTGACTGCAACCCAAAGTTGCCGCCGAGGACGTATGGGGCGAAATGCCAGGTCACGGGTGCGCCGCCAGGGACTTGAACCCCGAACCCGCGGATTAAGAGTCCGCTGCTCTGTTCGATTTTACTCATTCACCTCGTATCATTCTGTGCCGAGGCGTGCCGTGACCTGCCGGACTGTACGGCAACCCACGAGAGCGGGTGCCGTGTGGTGCCGGCTGCTACCGGGGCGTACCGCGACATCCGAGCAACCATGGAGCAACCATGGCGACGGTCGTGCGCTCCGGCGGCAGATACAGTGCGTAATACCCCCTGCTAGCGTGGCTCCAAGCTGAGAGGGTTCCCGGCGTCTGGGATTGTGCTGCTGATCGCGACGTACCGCACGGTGCCTGGGGCTCAGAGATCCGGCGAGGAGGTTTGCCTGGCCTCGCGGTGACGTGCTGTGATTGACCTCGGGTACATCTGTAATGTACCTCGCGTGGATCGCGGAGGTTCACGTCGGACCGCTGGGTGCTGGTCTGCTGGCCTCCAGTTTAGTGTTCCGGCGACGGCAGAGGGCCCGGTCGGGGTAGCCGCAGGTGTCGACGATCTGTGCGGATCGGCCGTCGGGCCCTGGTCTGGGCGGCTTGTCGGCGGGTTCGCGATCTGTGAGTTTCATCTGGTGCTGGCCGACGACGCAGGGACGCGGGGACTTGCCGGTGTGGCTGGCAGGTCTCGATGGTCGCTCGGTGTGGCAGCTTGCCGGTCGGCCAGCCGATGAAATCGATGCCGCCAGTATTAGTGAAGAACTGGCCGTGCGGATGCTGGGCCTGGCTGGAGTTCACGTGACCTGGGTGGACATCGGCGACCTCAGTGTGGATGTCACCAGGGCGCCGCGGTCGGCCGTCGGCGGCAGGTCACGGCCGGGCGCGCAGGCTGGGATCGGCCCGGCGGGCCCGCGGGAGGTCACCGTGCGGCTGGAGCTCGGGCCGGCTGTTATAGCGGCGGTCCGCGTGGCGGACGCGGTGATGCGCCAGCGGTGTGCCGCGAGGGTACCGGGCGTCCTGCCGGACCGGTTCTTGCCGCGCGAGTCTGCGCGCGGATCGCCACCGCCCGCGGCGCGCGGGCCGCGGGCGCGGCTGCTGGTGCTGCAGCTGGCGGTTCGCGCCGTCGCGTCTCGGTGCGCCAGGCCGGGAGCGCGGACCTGGCTGGTGTCACCGGGCAGGTTACAGCAGGCTGGTGAGGGTGTTGTAGAGCAGGTAGAGGTTCAGGCCGGTGATGATGATCGTGGTGGCGAGCATGAGGGTGCTGGTGAGGTGCCGGTTGGGCATGTCGGTCATGACGGCGGGGTCGCGGGTGATCAGCAGCAGGGGGATGAGGGCGAAGGGGATGCCGAAGGACAGCACGATCTGGGAAAACACCAGCGCCTGGCTGGTGTTGGCGGCGAGGGCGAGGACGATGAGGGAGGGGGCCATGGTCAGCGCTCGGCGGGCCAGCAGCGGGATCCGCCAGTTCATGAAGCCGGCCATGACGACCTGGCCGGCGTAGGTGCCGACGCTGGAGGATGACAGCCCGGAGGCCATCAGCGCGACGCCGAACGCGAGGGCGGCGCTGCCGCCGGCCAGGGTGGCCAGGTGGGCGTGGACGGGTCCGAGGTCGCTGATCCGGGTCAGGCCGGGTTTGTGGAACAGGGCAGCGGCGATGCACAGCATGGACAGGTTGACCAGCCCGGCCAGGCCCAGGCCGATGATGCAGTCCCACTTGTTGAAGGCCAGCAGGGTGCGCCGGTCGCGCGGCCCGGACGCGCGGATCCGGCCGGTCTGCAGCGCGGAGTGCAGGTAGACCACGTGCGGCATGACTGTTGCGCCGATGATCCCGACGGCCAGGCTGAGGGTGGCGCTGCCGCTGAGGCGCGGTATCAGGCCGGTGGCGAGCTGGCCGTAGTGCTGGCCGCCGGCGGCGAGGAACAGGTACAGGAAGCCGAGGCCGACCAGGGCCAGCAGGGCGATGATGGCCAGCTCGAAGCGGCGGTAGCCGCGCTGTTCCAGGCCCAGGATGACGAAGGCGACCACCGCGGTGATCAGGCCGGCCGCAAACAGCGGGACGCCGAACAGCAGGTTGATGCCGACGGCGGCGCCGACGAACTCTGCCAGGTCGGTCGCGATGGCGATGACCTCGGCCTGCAGCCACAAGATGATGTTGACGCGCCGACCGTACCGTTCCCGGCACAGCTCGGGCAGGCTGCGGCCGGTGGCCAGCCCGGCTTTGGAGGTCAGGTACTGGACCAGGATGGCCATCAGGTTGGCCATCACGATGACCCAGGCCAGCTCGTATCCGTAGCCGGCGCCGGCGGCGAAGTTGGTGGCGAAGTTTCCCGGGTCGATGTAGGCGACCGAGGCGACGAACGCCGGGCCGAGCAGCCCGGCCGCCGCGCGCAGCCTGCCCCGGGCGCGCAGCTGGCCCAGCGTGACCTGGCCGCGGGCCGGGGCCTGCGTGGTGGTCACGGCCGGGTCTCGCCGTGCACCAGGCGGGCCAGCGGGAGTCCGATGGCCCGGCGCTGCCCGCCGGCCTCGACCCACAGCGGCCCGCCGAATGGCTCGCGCTCCGTCACTAGCACCGCTGCACCTGGGCGGATGCCCAGATCGGCCAGGTAGGCCAGTGCGCTGCTGTCTTCGTCGCTGACCCGGTCCACCTGAACGACCGTGCCGGGGGGCGCGTCGGCCAGGGCCGGGGACCAGTCCTCGGCATGCTCCCCTGATGGCGGCGGGATCGGGTCACCGTGCGGGTCCCGCCGCGGGTAGCCCAGCGCCGCGTCGATCCGGTCGATCAGCAGGTCGCTGACCGCGTGCTGCAGCGCCTCGGCCTCGTCATGCACCTCGTCCCAGCTCATCCCGGCCGCCTGGACCAGGAACGTCTCGATCAGCCGGTGCCGCCGGACCATCTCCCGGGCATGCTCGCCGCCGTGCCCGGTCAGCGTGATCCCGCCCGGGCCCGACCCGGCCAGCAGGCCCGCCGCCGAGAGCCGGCGCAGCATCGCCGACACCGACGGCGGGGCAACCCCGAGCCGGGCTGCCACGTCACCGGTCAGTACCGGCGGCGCCTTGAAGCTCAGCAGGTAGATGACCCGCAGGTATCTGCCCATCGCCTCCGAGTGCGCCGCTTCGCAGCATGCCAGGCCCTGCCCGTCCGGTGCCGTCGGCATGAGGCTCATCTAAGCAGCCTGACGAGGTCCCTCTCATCTCACAATTAGACATGCCTAAATCCGGAGAACGCTGTGCGCGACCAGGCCCGGAACGCCCTGGGCAAAGATGGGGCCCGCGGATGGCAGGTGGCCGCCAGCGGCGCTATCCTCCGTAGCGCAGCCCGCCGGCAGGTACTGGACACAGTTGTTAGGTTTGCCTTACCTTACTTGGTGTGAATTGGGCGGAGGCGGTTCCGAATCTGCTGATCGGGCTGCGCGAGGGTCTTGAGGCGGGCCTGGTGGTGAGCATCCTGCTGGCTGCGTTGCGCAAGCTGAACGCGGGCGGTCGCGGGCTGTCGTCGTCACCGGTGTGGCTGGGCGTGCTGGGCGCGGTAATGGTGGCGGGCAGCTTCGCCGCGGTGCTGACCTTCGGCACCGCGGCGCTGTCGAGCCGGGCGCAGGAGGCGGTGGGCGGGCTGCTGAGCGTGCTGGCCGTCGGCCTGGTCACCGGGATGATCTTCTGGATGCGCCGCGCGGCCCGGACGCTGTCAGCGCAGCTGCGTGAGGAGGTGGCGCGGGCGGTCGCGCTGGGGGCGGGCGCGCTGACGGTGACCGCGTTCCTGGCCGTGGGCCGGGAAGGCCTGGAGACCACACTGTTCATCTGGACGGCGGTGAAGGCGTCAGGCTCGACAGTGGCGCCACTGGCCGGCGCGGGGCTGGGGCTGGCGGCCGCGGTGGTGCTGTGCTGGCTGCTGTACCGGCAGGCGGTGCGGCTGGACCTGGGCAAGTTCTTCAACCGGACGGCCGTCGCGCTGATCGTGATCGCTGCGGGGGTGCTGGCCTACGGGCTGGGCGATTTGCAGGAAGCCGGGTGGCTGCCCGGGCAGCGGTGGATCGCCTTCGATCTCACCGCGCATGTAGACCCCAACTCGTGGTGGGTGTCGATCATCACGGGAGTCACGGAGCTGGCGCCGAGGATGACGGTGCTGCAGGTCGTGGCGTGGGTGACCTTCCTGGCGGTGGTGATCCCGGCCTTCGCTTACGCCGGGCGCACGCTCACCGCGCCCGCTGTGCCGGCCGGGGAAGCGCGGGCGGGCCGGTGGGAGCGGCTTGCGGCGCGCCACGCCTGGCCGGTGGCCGGCGGCCTCGTGGTCGCGCCGGCGCTGGTGGCCTTGGTGGTCATCGCCGCACTGCCGTCGTCGGCGGCCGCGTCGGCTGCGGCCCGGGTGACGGTGACGAAGCAGGCGTGCGGCCGGGGGTGGACGTCCGGGCGCACCGGGAACCAGACCTTCCACGTCGACAACCAGTCGGGCATGGCCGGGGAGATCAACCTGGACAACGCCGCAGGCGGGGTCGTTGCGGAGATTGAGACGATCGGCCCAGCAACGACAGCGGACATGACGGCCACCCTGGGCCCGGGTGCGTACACCTTCGTCTGCCTGATGTCGGGCGGTACGACTCGCTCGGCAGCCGTCCAGGTGACCGGCCAGCAGCAGGGCACCACGGCAGCGGTCAAGCCCGTCACCCTGGCCGAGCTGACCGGCCCGAACAAGCAGTATCAGGCGTACGCGGCCGCCGACCTGGCTACCCTCGCGGGAGATGCCGGCCGGGTCCGCGCCGACCTGGACCGGCGCGACCTGGCGGCAGCCCGGCGGGACTGGCTGACCGCGCAGCTGGACTGGGAGCGCGTCGGAGCGTCCTACGACAGCTTCGGCGACGCGGGACTGGCAGTCGACGGGCTCCCCGACGGCCTGCCCGGCGGGGTTAATGACCCGCACTTCACCGGGCTGCACCGGCTCGAGTATGGCCTCTACCACGGGCAGGCAGCCGCCCAGCTGCTCCCGGTTGTCAGCCGGCTGAGCACCGACATCACGACCGTCCGCAAGAACCTGGCCAGCGACGACATCGCGGGCGACCCGACCAACCTGCCCATCCGGGCACACGAGATCCTGGAGGACGCGCTGCGTGATCACCTGTCGGGCATCGATGACGAGGGCGCCGGCGCGGCCTACCCCGAGACCTACGCCGACACCCAGGTCACCCAGACCGTCCTGGGCGAGCTGCGGCCGCTGATCACCGCCCGCAAGCCCGGCCTGATGCCCGACATCGACGCGCAGCTCGGCCGGCTGCAGGCCGCGCTGCTGGCGACCAGGAACCCCGGCGGGCAGTGGCGCCCGGTCAGCCAGGTGCCAGCCGCCGCCAGGCAGCAGGTCGACTCCGCGATCGGCGCGCTGCTCCAGAACCTGGCCAGCGTCCCTGACCTGCTCGAAGTCCCGCCCGGCCACTAGCCCACCGCGAAGGAAGCACACCTGCCATGAGCACTGACCGCCAGCCGGCGGACACCGGCCGCCGGAATTTCCTGCTCGGCACAGCCGCTGGCGTGGCCGGGACCGCGCTCACCGCCGGGGTCCTGGCCGGCGGCGCGCGCGCCGATGCCCGCAGCGCGGGAATGCCTCAGACGGTCGGCTCCTACCCGTTTCACGGCCGGCACCAGGCGGGAATCCTCACCCCCGGTCCTCCGGACAAGCAGGACTACGCGTGCTTCGCCGCCTTCGACGTCACCGCGCAGGGCAAGACCGACCTGGCCGGGCTGATGCAGGCCCTGACCGGCCGGGCGCGGTTCCTGACTGCTGGTGGCACGCCCGTCAACCTCGGGGTCAGCCAGCCGCCGTCCGACAGCGATGTCCTCGGGCCGGACATCCCCGCCGACGGCCTCACCGTCACCGTGTCGGCGGGGTCATCGCTGTTTGATGACCGGTTCGGCCTGGCCGCGGCCAGGCCCCGCAAGCTCACCCCCATGCGCGTGTTCCCGAACGACTCACCCGACCCCGCCTGGCTGCACGGCGACCTGCTGCTGCAGCTGTGCGCTCACCACCCGGACACGGTCCACCACGCCATCCGCGACATCACCCGCCACACTCGCGGCGGCATGCAGCCGCGGTGGAAGATCGAGGGTTACAACTCCCCGCCCCGCCCTTCGGGCACCTCCCGCAATCTGCTGGGCTTCAAGGACGGCACCGCCAACCCGCGCGGCGGCCTGGCGCAGAGCCTGGTCTGGGTCGATGACCCGGCCGAGCCCGCCTGGGCACGCGGCGGCTCCTACCAGGTGGTCCGGCTGATCCGGATGCTGGTGGAGTTCTGGGACCGGGTATCGATCAACGAGCAGGAAGGCATGTTCGGCCGCCGCCGCGACTCCGGCGCGCCCCTGGATGGCAACACCGAGTTCGACACCCCGGACTACAAGGCCGACCCGCACGGCAACGTGATCCCGCTCGACGCGCACATCAGGCTGGCCAACCCGCGCACCCCGGCCACCGCCCGCCAGCGGATCATCCGCCGCTCCTACAATTACGACCTCGGCATCGACCCCAACGGCAACATCCAGGCCGGCCACATCTTCGTCGCCTACCAGCAAGACATCCGCCGCCAGTTCGAGACCATCCAGAAACGACTCATCAACGAGCCCCTCGTCGACTACGTCCAGCCCTTCGGCGGCGGCTACTTCTACGCCCTCCCCGGCATCACCAGCCCTCGCGACTGGTACGGCCGGGCCCTGCTCACCTGAGCAGCCCGAGCCGCACAGGCCGACGGACACGGCCGCCAGCAGCCGGGACCCCGCCTGGCGCACTGCCGCAGCCTGACCGGCCATCGCGAGCTCGTTCGCTTCGGTTCAAACCGCAGGCCACGACCAGGTCCGCTGGCAGTGCGCTGCGGAATCCCCTTCCCCGCCTCGGGCAAGACCGTGTTCATCTGCCCGGCCGGGGAGCACTCCCGCCGACTCGCCGCGTTCCTGGCCCGGGCCGGACACGACGCGGCGGGCCTGACAGGCGGCATAGCGGCCTGGCGCGACGCGGGCCTGCCCCTGGACGCCAACCTCACCGCCCGCCGCCTGGCCGAGACAGCCCCAGCCTTGACCCGGCCAGCTCGCTGGCCACAGCCCGTAACGGCCCTCGCTGCCGTGAGTATGTACCGGCCGCAATCCTCCGCAGGTTCAGCGAGCCGGGCAGCTCCGGCCGCGCACGTGCCCCGGCAACATCGTCAGGCGGCGTGGGCCGCCTTCCTGGTCCAGCGCGGGCCCCGTCCTGGCCACTGGCAAGGACCGTAGGCTAGCTCAACCGCCGGACCGTGCCGCCGGACGGCGGTCATACGGTGACGATGAATCCAGAGTGGCCGGTCAGGACCAGGGCCGCGATGGCGACGATGGCGGCGGCGCTGGCGGCCTGGAGGGCGTAGCGGGCGGAGGCTGCGGTCAGGCGCTGGCTGGGTGACAGCTTGCGGTCTGAGCGCAGCGGGCTGCTGAGCCGGCGGATGAGCAGGGCGAGCAAGGGTATCTGGAGCAGCCAGATGACCGGCCTGAGCCAGGGATAGTGGCCGATGTCGAGACCGAGGATGAGTGCGTGCCACAACGACAGGCCGTAGAAGACGAGCACGAAGCGGTGCAGGAACCGCCAGGTGCGCATGCCGATGGTGCGTCGCAGGTAGAACGTCGGCGCGACCAGCACCAGGATGTAGACGGCGAAGATGCCGGCGTTGTAGCCCCAGACGGCCTGGGGCCAGCCCTGGCTGGCCCACTGGCCGGGGATCAGGACCGTCTTCCAGCTGTCGCCCATGGCGTCCAGCACGGTGGCCAGCACGTGCACCCCGACCAGGCCGATGACCAGCAGGGAGATCTGCCGGTGCACGCGGTCGATCTGCCGGTAGCCGAGCGGGAACCAGGACGCCGCCCGGCCGGACTGCTGCAGGCCCAGGATGGCACCCAGGTAGGCGAACAGCAGCCCGGCCAGGCCGGAGGCCTGCAGCACGGGGAACGACCAGTACCTGGTCATGTTGTTCATGTGCATGCTGGCCATGGCAACGGCGGCCGGGCTGCGGTCCTGCGCCTGGAGCCGGGCGATCCACACGTACAGGATCAGGGTGACCAGCACGCCGGCGCCGGTGACGATCACGGCCGACCGTGTCGCCGCACGGTCCCGCGGCGGGACTGGCGCCGCGCCGGTGCTGTCGAGCTGCGTCTGAGCGGACATTTCTTCGCTTTCCTTGTCGGGTCAGGGCCGGCCGCGGATGCGCCCGGCGGGCGGATGCCGGGATGCCGCCGGCTACATGCCGGGCATGGCCGGCCCCGGGTTCGGCATGCCGAATTGCATGGCCAGCAGCATGTAGCCCATGCCCAGGCTCATCACGGCCAGGCCGACGCGCACCGCCAGCCCGCTATGCCCGCCGCTGCCGGGCCGCCGCGCGGCCACGGCGCCTCCGCCGCCCCCGGCCGCCAGCACGGCCGCCGGGGCGGGGCTGAGATAGCCGCTGGCCCAGGCCAGGGCCTCGGCAGCCTGCCAGGCAGCCAGCAGGACGGTGAAGGCGATCAGGTACCGGACCGAGGACAGGGCGAACATGTAGTACATCACGGCGAGGTCAGCCGCCGACAGGACCCAGAGCCGGCCCGCGGGCCGGCGACGGGCGGCGGCCACCGCGATTCCCGCCGCGGCCACCGCAGCCGCCGCGGCGAACACGGCCTGTCCCGCAGCCGAACCCACGGGCATCGACCCGCCGGGCCAGAACATGTCGATCATCCCGGCCGCCATGAGCACGTGCGTCGCGTGCCACGCCCGCTCGCCGCCGCCTGCCCGGGCAAGGTGACTCAGGTGCCCGCCCGCGATCACGGCGTAGACAGCCAGCCAGGCCACCCCGGCCCAGGCCGGGACCCAGGTACTGGCCATCACAACCTCGCGCCAGCCCGCAGCGCCCCGCCAGGCCGCGGCGCCACTGGCATCCCGGCTCCGCGTGCGCCTGGCGGAACATGACGCGAAGCTCCCGTGCCCGGACGCGGCCCCCATCTGCCCGGGCGGCCGGCGCTCAGGCCTGCGCCGGGCAGCCAGCCGCAGGCTGCCCGCACGGCAGCCAGCCTGCCGTGCGGGGGCGGCGCCGGCCGCCTCGCGTTGTTTCTCATGCACTTTTCCTTCGAAGGCGGCCGTCCCGGCTTATGCATCCCGGAGACCGGATTAATTCCTGCGCTGACGGCGGGCAGGAACGGCACCGCCGTAATGCAGAAGCGGGATGGCAAATGGATCGTGCCCCTCCTAGATAAGTACTACACGGCGTAGTGTAGAGGGCTTGCTTGCCGTCCCGCAATGCCTCTGGCCAGGCACTACGTTCTTTCAGCGCTGGATCAGGAATCGCGGAAAACCTGCCCGGGGTATTCGGAGATGCCCCTGCCGGGTATTTCTGTAACCCCCTCGGGGTATCTGCGGGCAGCACTGGAACGCAGTGGGGCTTCTTCACTGCGGCTCGGCTATTGGCGGCCGGCTCGGGGTCAGTCATTGTTGCAGGGGAACGGCTTTCATCTGTTACCCCGGCAGTGGTGTGACCGAGGCCGACGTCGATCGCAGCCCGGCGTAGCGGCGGCTACAGGCTCACCTGGCTTCTCACGGAGGCGGCATCTTCAGTCATGACCGGCAGTGCCGGGCCATGCTGGCTGGCGTGGAGATGACCGGGCCGGGGTGACCGGCCTGGCCCGCACGGCTGACGCCACCGTGCGCGCCTTCACGGGGTGCGCTGGACTCTGGCTGCGGCCACGTGCCGCCGGCGGAGATACGCCGTCTCCGGCTGGGACGTGCTGTCCCTGTGACCGGGCACCAGCGGCTCACCGCCCGGTAGCGGCGGGGCATGCGTGCTCAGGTTCCTGGCGCAGGGGACAGCAGGGGGAATGAGCGCTGGCGGCGGGCGGGCAGGATGTAGTTGCCGCGGTTGAGGACGAAGATGAACTCGTTGATGCCGTTGTTGATGGTGTCGGTGATCGATGGGTTGCGCAGCTGGGCGCTGGTGGCGTTCATCGCGGTCCGGGTGGTGATGAAGTCGGCGATGGTGCGCTGCAGGGAGACGAAGTGCAGGCCCGCCGTGCCGCCGTCGGTGGTGTCGAAGTCGCGGCGCAGGATGACGGGCCTGCCGTTGCGGCGTGCCCGTGCGGTGGTCTGCGCGTGGCCGATCACGCCGTAGCGGCTGATGGCCTGGCCGAGCAGGCCGGGGTCGCTTTCGGCGTCGGTGGTGAACGTGCTCGCCTGTTCCGGGGTGACCTGCGGCGCGTACATGCGGGCGATGCGTTCCGGCTGCGACATCTGCCCGTACCAGGTGCCGAGCCGCAGCCGCATGTAGCTGACCGCCATGGTGGTGCCGTCGGTGAACGGGCCGCCAGGGATGGTTATGTCGTCCTCGGTGGCCTGGTTGCGGCTCAGCGCTGACTTGAATCCCATGAACAGCGGCGCGTCCGGGGGGACGGGCCGCCCGGCCGGGATGCCGCCGACGTGCTGGCGCCTGGCGGGCAGGCCCGCGCCGACGAATCCGCTGCGGGTCTGCCGCCAGCGCAGCGCGCTGGAGATGTCCAGCGGCCCCTGGGCGCCGGGGCGCGGGATGGGCGTGCCGTGCACCAGCGCGGCCTCGATGGCGGCCAGGCGGGCCTCGTCGTCGCAGGCGAGGTGCAGGCACAGGTGGTAGTCGTCGATGGCCGGCTGCTCGAAGCCGGACAGCGCGGTCGCGGCCGGGACCGGCGCGGCGGCCCGGAGTACCTCGGTGAAGTACGCCGGGCCCCAGCCGGCGGTGAACAGCAGCCCGGACGGTGCCCACTTGTATCCGCGTTCGAGCGTGCGCAGCGCGGCTTCGAGCAGCCGGGCGTGCCGGGCCGTCGGGGTGCCGTTGACGTCGAAGAACAGCAGCCGGTCAAACCGCGGCGGTACGGGGTTGCCGTCCCGGTCGCGCGCCAGGTACGCGGTCCAGGCGTGCTGCCGGGCGGGCAGCCCTGCTGGCTGGGCGCCGAGCGGCACTTCAGGTGCCGCGAGGCCCGAGCTTCCGCTGGCGCCGAGTACCCGGTCGATCCCGGCCGCCGCGACGGCGCCCGCGCCGGCCGCCACGGCGGTACCCGCGCCGAGCAGGAACCGGCGCCTGGTCAGCCAGGCCAGTCTGGGAGTGATCATCCCGTCTCCCGTCAGGATGCCGGCTTCCAGTGGAAGGTGAAGCTCGCCTTGTGCGGCTTGAGCCACACGTCCTGGTATTCCATGTGGCGGGCTGACACTGGCGGGGAGACGAGGAGGGCGAGCTTGTAGGTCCCGGCGCCGGGCAGGCTGACGTCGTCGCCGTAGTGCGGTCCCATGTACCGGGAGATCATCGGCCACAGGCTGCCGTCGAAGCGGGTCTTCGCGCCCTCGGTAATCGTCGCCCACACGCTGGCGTAAGGGATCACCACCCCGGTCTGGGCATCGGAGAGGAACACCATCAGGTGGAAGCTGGCGTTCTTGGCGGGCTTGACCTCGCGCATGCTGGTGCCGTTATAGATCAGGAACGGCACCGCCGTCATTGCCTTCGCCGTGATCTTCATGCCCTGCCAGGTCGCCGTGCCGAGAACCTGCATGGGCACCGGCTTGATCCCGCCAGCCGCCATGCCGGATGAGGCGGCGCCCTTGGTGCCGCTCATGTTCATGCCGCTCATGCCCCCGGTCCCGGCGGACGTGGCGGCCGGAGCCGCCCGGCCCTGCTGAACGCTGGCTGAGGTGGCCGGGCCGGAACTGCCGCACCCGGCGACGATGATGACGGCGAGGCCGGCTGCCGCTGCCGCCAGGCCGGCGCGCCCGAGGTGACAGCGCGTCCTGTCCGGTACCTGCATGAGAACTCCTCTCAGGATGGCTGATGCTGTGACCGGCCAGGGACGGCCGGCTAGCCGGCTTTGCCCGCGGCGCTGCGGAGCGC
>Ga0335074_10012510_pt1 | contig 11899 bp, 8 predicted proteins | sample Lox_Sample_23_FD_206715 | JGI IMG/M metagenome (GOLD analysis project Ga0335074, IMG submission 206715) | Soil microbial communities from Loxahatchee National Wildlife Refuge, Florida, United States - Lox_Sample_2.3 | ecosystem: Environmental > Terrestrial > Soil > Wetlands | place: USA: Florida...
GCACCTACCGTTACTACCTGACCAAGGCCGGACGTGCCGCGACCGCAGCGGCGGCACGGATCACCCAGGCGACCATCATTCCGGCTATGATTTGATGGGATTTGACGCAGGAAGTGCAAAGAGTTCAGTGATAAGTGACTACTGGGCATCCGTCGTGGCCAACCCGCCGGGGCACATGTCCAGGCGCGGTGCTCGAGGGCACAGGTATAAGACTGGTCGCTCCCGGCGGGCGGCCCGCCCAATCAGGCTACAATCAGTCCCGATCAGGCGCTCTCGGGGGTACAGGTATGACACTGAGGAAACGGCGACAGCGAAGCCGGGTTCCTCCACGGTTACACCGCAAGTCGCGGCGGTCGTCGACGGCATCGTCAAGGAATTCGGGGCGGACCGCACTCGGCTCCTGGATATCGTCGAGGCAGCATCCGGATCCCGCCTCGTCCCGGGCGAAAACGCGGTACGCATCACGATCACCACAGTCACCGCAATACCGACGAAGCAATGCGTCAAAAGGCAGGGCATATTCCCTGTGCCTACCGTAATGCGAACCGAGGACTACTGTGATCGTAATGACGTTCGGCCTCGCGGCCACCATCCTGCTGTCGGCAGTCGTTGCCTTTAGACTCACACGGCGGGCAGCCCTCGTCAGGTCAAGGCCGTGATCGACACCATCGTCGGCGCGCTGCTTCCCATCGTAGTCACGTTGCTGCTTGGCTTCTTCGCCGGCTGGCACAAGGACTTCGATGGCGGTCAGGCGGCCATCCTCAATCGCATGGTGATGCTCTACGCGCTTCCGCTCAGTCTCTTTGCCGGCATGGTGGCGACCTCGCGCGATCAGGTCCTCTCTCAGGGTCCTCTGGCGCTGGCGATCCTTGCGGGCATGGCCGGTGGCTACGCGGTTGTCTTCTTTGTCTCGCGCTATCTATTCCGGCGCGATCTCATGACGGCGTCCTTGCAGGCACTGGCGATTGCCGGTCCGGCAGTACCCTTCGTCGGCGTGTCCGTGCTGGGGGATCTGTTCGGGAATGCGAGCGCCGTCCCCATCTCGCTTGCCGCCTTTGTCATGAATCTCATCCAGGTCCCGGCGACGCTCATGCTCCTTTCAGCCGGGACTGCGCAGAGGAGTCCGACGCCGGCCGCAAAGTCGCTCGCCGCCCAGCCACTCCCGGTCGGCGCCGATATCACTCGAACGATAGCGGCACCGATCGCAAAGCAGCCTTCGCTGGGCGACCACATCGTTCATGCGCTGCGCGAGCCGGTGGTGTGGGCGCCGATGCTGGCTCTGGTGCTGGTGCTCTTCAATCTGCATTTCCCCCCATCGATACAGGACTCGCTCCTGTTGCTCGGCCGTGCGACGGGTGGCGTGGCGCTGTTCGCCTCCGGGATTGTGCTGTTTTCGCGCCGCGTCGCTGTCAATTTCACCGTGGGCGTGTCAGTCGTCGCACGCAACATCGTGATCCCCGCCGTGATGTGGGGGCTGGCGCTGTTGTTCGGCATGACCGCCGACATCACACGCGAAGTGGTGCTCACGCTGGCAATTCCGACCGCATCGATCGCCGTGATCCTCGCCGTCCAGTATCGGGCGGCCGAGCAGGAGATGGCCTCGACGCTGTTCTTCAGCACGCTCTTTTCGATCGTCACCATGGGTGGCTTCATCTGGCTGACGGCCTGACACTGACCCCAACGAAGGGATAGAAGCTCGTGAGCAAACGCAGAACGGTAGCGGAATTCATCGTCTCATGCCTCGAACAGGAGGGTGTCGAGTACATGTTCGGCATCCCGGGCGAGGAGAATATCCGCCTCGTGTTGGCTACCACCGGTTCGAAGGTCCGCTTCATCCTCGTGCGGCACGAACAGGCTGCCTCCTTCATGGCGGACGTCTACGGTCGCCTCACCGGCAAGGCAGGCGTCTGCACGGCGACACTCGGCCCGGGGGCGATCAACCTGCTGCTGGGAGTCGCCGACGCGCAGACGGACTCGACCCCGCTCGTGGCCATTTCCGCCCAGGTAGGGCTGAACCGCATCTACAAGGAATCGCATCAGATCGTCGATCTGGTCTCGATGTTCAAGCCCGTCACCAAGTGGGCCGACGTTCTGCTCACGCCGGCGGCCGCACCGGAGATGGTCCGCAAGGCGTTCGATGTGGCCCAAGCCGAGCGTCCGGGCGCGGTTTATCTGGCGATACCTGAAGATGTCGAGGCCGCAGCGGCACCGGATGGCGCCACGCCGCTGACCGCACGGCCCCGTCACGCAGCTGGACCCGATCCGGCACAGGTCGCGGCCGCCATCGAGCTGATTCGCAAAGCCAAGCGCCCGATCATGCTGGCGGGTCATGGTGTCGCACGAGCTGGCCAGAGCGCAGCGCTGACGCGCCTCGCCGAGTTGCTGCACATGCCGGTGGCGACGACCTTCATGGGCAAGGGCGTAATCTCAGACCGCCATCCGAACGCCCTCGGCGTCGTCGGTTTCATGCGCCACGACTACGAGAATTTCTCCTTCGACAAGGCCGATCTCATCCTTGCCGTCGGCTACGAGCTGCAGGAGTTTGCGCCCGTCCGAGTCAATCCGCACAAGGACAAGGTCATCATTCACGTCAACCGCTTCGCCGAGGATACTGATGCCGCCTATCCGATCGCGGTCAGCGTCGAAGCGGATATCGGCCGCTCCATCGAGGCGCTCATCGAGGCGTTTTCGAAAGACGCCCTGCCGACGAAACCTGTCGAGTCCAAGATCCGTGCGCTGCATCAGGCGGAGCTCGAGGCCGGCGTCAACGACGACAGCTATCCCGTGAAGCCGCAGCGCATCATCAGCGACATCCGCAAGGCCCTCGGCGACGAGGACATCGTCCTCTCCGACACCGGCGCCATCAAGATGTGGATGGCGCGGCTTTATCCGACCTATGCGCCGCTGACCTGTCTCATCTCCAACGGCTTGTCGACCATGGCCTTCGCATTGCCGGGCGCGATCGCGGCGAAGCTCGCCAAGCCGAACCGCAAGGTGGTCGCGGCGATGGGCGATGGCGCCTTCCTGATGAACTCGCAGGAGATCGAGACGGCTGTCCGCGAGAAGATTCCCCTAGTGGTGCTTGTATGGGTCGACGGTGCCTACGGCCTCATCAAATGGAAGATGGATCTGGAGTTGGGCCATCATGGCGACGTTGATTTCGGCAATCCCGATTTCGTCAAGTATGCCGAAAGCTTCGGGGCCAAAGGTTATAAGATCGGGGCCGCCGCTGAGCTGGTTCCGACGCTGCGCAAGGCGCTCGATGAGGACGGTGTCTCCATCATCGCCTGCCCGGTGGACTACTCAGAGAACATCAAGCTCACCGACAAACTGGGAGCCCTCACCGACCCGCTATGAACGGCGCGAGTTCTGTCACGCGTCGCGCCAAATGGGCAGCGGTTCTCATTTTCATCCCAGCGGGTGGCGGCGAGGCGCATGCGGCTGGCGAGCGGCTGCGGCGGTCGGCGGCTGGTCTGGCCACCGGGGCCGACTGAGTCCGCCTTGCAACAGCCACGGATAATTCAAGCCGGGCGGGAGAGTAGGGACTTCCGGCGCGGCGCGATCTTCGATTCGTTGCCGGCGTGCAGGTTCTCGAACGCCTGATCGGCTCGTTGCGTCGCTGCTGCCAGTCGTTGCCCGACCGGCGGAAGTGTGGGGCGCTTGGGACTGGCAGGGGGCCGAGGGTAATCTGCCCGAATGAAGCGCCGGCCGAAGCAACCCTTGCCTGAGACGACCGCGCCGGGGGTCGGCGCGATCATGCAACTCAAGGTCTGGCTTCGACGAATCAGCCCGAGGGCATCCACCTCCACCAGTGTCGGCTTCGCGCCCTGCGGTACGGTTCTTCGGATTTGGCGGCATGCTCACCTGATGTGACGTTGGGGGCCCTCCGCCTGCGGACGGGGGCTCGGTTTCTCTACGAGTATGACTTGAACATTCTGTGGCACCACGAGATCCGCATCGAGGATTGCTCTCATGTCCTTTGTCAAGCACGGCGGCAAACTTTCTTCCCTGCCTATCCGGTTGTCACCCACACCCACTACCTGTAGCATGAGGGACTGAAGCAGCTTGGCGGACGACGGCGGGCATGGACGTGTTGGAGCGGGGTGAGCTGTCGTTTCCGCGGTCGCTGCCCGAGTTCCAGCGGCTGTTCCCGGATGACGCTGCGTGCGCCATATATCTGGAAAAGGTCCGGTGGCGAGGTGGGTTTGTCTGCCCCGATTGCCGAGCGGCTGGAGAACCGTTCCGTTTCGCCAACCGGCCTGGGGTTCTGCGCTGCCGCAAGTGCCACCACGACGTTGGCCTCACGGCAGGAACAGTCATGGAGCGTACTCATACACCGTTGAGCGTGTGGTTCTGGGCCGCCTATCTGGTCGCCAGCCAGACGCCCGGCATGTCGGCCGCGCAATTCCAGCGCCAGATCGGCTGCCGCGTTACGAAACCGCTTTTCAGATCCTGCACAAGCTCCGTGCCGGTATGGTTCGACCAGATCAGGATCGAATTGGTGGCAGGCTTGCGAGCACGTCGAAGTCGATGAAGGCTATATTGGTGGTCGGACGCGAGGAAAAGGCCGGGGCGTCACTGACCAGGTGTTGGTCGCCAGTGCCGTCGAGGTTCGCCAGCGCAAACCGGACACAAAGCTCGACAAGCGCAAACGCGGTCGTTACGCTGGGCGCGTTCGGCTTGCGATTGTGCCCGATCGCAGTGACGACGCGCTCTGCGGCTTCGTCGAGAGTGCGGTTGCCGCAGGTACCTCGGTTACCACTGACGATTGGTCCGGCTACACCAGTCTCGGCAAGCACGGCTACCAACATATCGCCGTCGCCGAGCGGGACGATCCCAAGGCGGCAGAAGAGTATCTGCCGATCGTCCATCTCGTCTTTTCCAACCTCAAGACCTGGCTGGCCGGCATCCATCACGGCGTCAGCCACCAGCATCTTCAGGCCTACCTCAATGAGTTCACTTTCCGCTTCAATCGGCGGTTCTACCCTTTCAACGTTTTTCGCTCGCTTCTCGGTGTCGCCGGCCAGGTCGCCGCACCAACCTACGCTGAGCTTTACTCGGGGGAATGGCAGCACCCCAGATGTAGCGGCTATGGGTGACAACCGGATAGGCAAGCTTTCTTCCTTCCAAACATTTTGCCTGGTTAGAGTACGGAACAACCGATGATCGTGCAAGGGCGGGGACGAGACCCGGAAACGTCGGTGATCGATCTCTGATGCGCGTATTGAGTACCGCAAGTCCATATTTCGTCTCGGGGCTGTCCGGCGTCTTCGTTCGGGCGTCGGTCGATGATCTTGAACCGGCCACTCAGCAATCCCGCGGGAGTTCCCCTGCCGTTAGCCTCGCCCCCCACCCTTGCACGATGTTTGTCCTTGCCAGCTTTGCTGACGCTAGCAGCTGGCCTACGGCCGAGGTGTCGCGCCAGCGCCGATCGCCTGCCCGACCGCCCAGACGAAGGCGGCCAGCTCGCGTGCCACCCGCGGTGATGGCGACGACATCGAGCTTGCCGGCCCGCCGCAGCGTCCGATAGCGCGCCGTCAATCGGATTTGCGCTTTCCAGGCGATCTCCTGCACCTCTTCCAACACCGCTTCGAGCTTCGCCAGCTTGTTCGAGCCGACCCGTGCTGGATGGCGATAGCTCCAGGCGCATTCGATCAGCAGGCTGCGCGCGCGCCGGTTGCCCGTCTTGGTGATCGGACCGCGCTTGATGTGCTCGCCGGTGGAATGCTCGCTCGGCACCAAACCGAGCCAGGCCATCAGTTCGCGCGGTTGGGCAAAGCGCTGCGGATCGCCGATTTCCGCCACCAGCGTGGTGGCGGCGACGAAGTCGATGCCGCGCAACGCCATCAAGGCGGTGGCCAGCGGCGCCAGCGACCAGTCTGGTACCGCCGCACGCATGGCTTGCGCCAGCCGGGCGATGCGCTCGTTGGCCTGGCGCACCGCCTGCGGCATCTCTTCCAGCGCCAGTCGCTGTTCGCTGTGCGCCAGCTTGCAGCCGGCCAGCCAAGCCGTGTGTGCTTGCCCCCACGTCTTTCTGCCGGGATACGACCGGCCAAGCCGCAGCAGCAGCGCGGACACCTGGTGGCGTTTGGCGCGCAGCTCGTGCAACGCGGCGCCACGCGTGCGGTTGAGGTCGCGCATTGCTTCATGCTGCGGGGTCTGGCACCCACACCGCGGTCAAGTAGCCGGCGCGCAACTGCCGCGCCAGCGGCAACGCATCGCGGCGGTTGGTCTTCACCCGATCGCCCGGCCGCTGTGGGATCAGCGAAGGTGCCACCACCAGGCAATCGTGACCGAGGTTGGTGATCTGCCGATACAATCCGGACCTGCTTCATAAGCAAATTTCAGCATCGGATGCTGCTTGCCAGCTTGCGAACCAGTCTTGCGGTTGCCGCTGGGCTGTTGTCGATTTCGCCGAGATAACGGAGCTCCCCGTCTCGGCCAGCTTCCGATGGTCTCGCCCACATCAGAGGTGAGGTCCCAGTTGAATACCGACTAACGGCATTTCCTGCCGCGCGACGCGCCGGAGACGGTAGTGGACGTGCAGACTGGAACTTTCCGCCCGTCCGCCTGCGACACCAGTTCGGCCGCCACCTTGACTTTCAGTAGCCTCGGTTTTCCAGGCAATCCAACTCAGGCGATTTAGGCTCGCATGATTCAGCGACGAACAACCGCAAATCCGATGGACGCTCCGGGCGCACTCACGGGAGCGATAAACACGCGATAAGAACCCTCTGAGGCTGCTGGACGAGAGTAACCGCAACTTCGAACCCCATTCCGGTCATCGCTCAGCATAATCTCGGGCGGCCCGCCATCTGGAATGCGGTGCCGGTGGCGCGATAAAAACAGACAGTGCCCGGAGGGGAGTGTTGAGTAAGTCCTGTTACGCGGGATAAAGCCCCGCCGCTTACCGATTGCCATCGGGCCCGATTCGCAAGGGAGAGGCCCGGAAACCCGCGGCATCACTACCCAACGAGATGGCGGTTGATCGCGATTGCTGCTCATCGGGTGATGTTGCGTGATGTTGCGCCAATTCCGGCAGGACTTGGCAATTCTGCCTGCTGTACCGGGAACAGCTGCTTACATCAAGAGTGCTGGCGGAGATTTCACTTGAACGGATCTGAAGCCGACAAAAACCTGCCACCGAAAGGCGACAGAACCTGGGCCGGCGCCGGAGTCGATCAGTGGGCTGACGCGCGTGGGCAGCGAGGCTTTCCCTTTCTCGTTGAGTTCTGCGCCAATGCGGCAACCAGCATAACGGCGAAAGTCAGAGTACTGCGCCGAACGTCCTGAGTTTCGCCTACGAAGTCGTCCTCGATGGGCGGGCGCTCGCGCGGCCCGTCAAGTATGGTCACACAAAGGAGAAGAACATGAACCGCGTAGCAACATTCATTTCCGCAGTAAGCCTGCTCACCGCTGGAGCCGTAGTTGGAAGACCGGCAGCGGCTGCGCCACCGGTGATTAGCTACACCGGGCAGGTGGAGTCAAGTGTAGCGGGGTGCCCGTACATTGAGTGGCACCTTTCACGGCACGACAACGATGAGATGACCGGAATCTTCTACTATGCCGATATGACCGGAACCAGCCAGGCAACTGGGACAATGGACCAGGCCGGGCACTTCCAACTGACTTTGACCTCCATAATGGGACAGGGTCCCGTTGCCTCCATTACCGGAACGAAATTCCCTAATGGATCAGTGGCCGCAACGATGTCGGGCGAGGGCTGTGCCAACGCGAAGTTGGAGTGGAATCCTGTCAACCATTACCGCGAATGGGAACCCAACCCGAACGGCTCATTCGTTCCCCCCCTCCGGCAGCTCCCTCCTGGCTAACGGACACGCACTGCCGGCCGCCATTGTTGCGAACCGATACGCATCCGGCGCCGGACACATTGCTCGTCATGGCTCCGGGGCATCGCGTTCGGAGCGGCAGTCGGGATCTACGAAAGAACCCTCTGCGAAACCAGAAAAGGTATCCCCAATGTCCCTTCAAACCGCGCCGTCAAATGTTGAGGACGATGTCTATGCGTCATCCGACCTCGCATTGGTCATGCCGAAGCACAAGATGCCGGAGCACGAGCACAGCGCCGCGCATGCCTATCAGGCGGTGCACGACGAGCTGATGCTCGACGGCAATTCCCGCCAGAACCTCGCGACGTTCTGCTCGACGTGGGCCGAGCCAGAGGTGCATCGCCTGATGGACGAGTGCCTCGACAAGAACATGATCGACAAGGACGAGTATCCGCAGAGCGCCGAGATCGAAGGCCGCTGTGTGAACATGCTGGCCGATCTGTGGAACGCGCCGCACGCGGCGGACACGATCGGCTGCTCGACGACCGGTTCGAGCGAGGCGGCGATGCTCGGCGGCCTGGCGCTGAAATGGCAATGGCGGAAGCGCAGGCAGGCGCAGGGCAAATCCACGGACAAGCCCAATCTCGTCTGCGGGCCGGTGCAGATCTGCTGGCACAAGTTCGCGCGCTACTTCGATGTCGAGCTGCGCCAGATTCCCGGCGAGAACGGCCGCGTCCTGATGACCCCCGACGAGGTGCTCAACCGTGTCGATGAGAACACGATCGGCGTTGTCCCTACGCTCGGCGTGACCTTTACGCTGCAATACGAGCCGGTCAAGGCGATCTGCGACGCGCTCGACAGGCTGCAGGATAAGACCGGCCTCAACATTCCCGTGCACGTGGATGGCGCGAGCGGAGGCTTCCTGGCGCCCTTCATCCACAAGGATGTCGAGTGGGACTTCCGCCTTCCGCGCGTGAAGTCCATCAACACCTCGGGTCACAAATTTGGGCTGACGCCACTTGGATGCGGATGGGTGGTTTGGCGGGAGAAGACGGACCTGCCGCAGGAACTGATCTTCAACGTCGATTACCTCGGTGGCAATATGCCGACATTCGCACTGAACTTCTCACGGCCGGGCGGGCAGATCATTTGCCAGTACTACAACTTCCTCCGGCTCGGACGGGAAGGCTACACGAAGCTGCAGCAGGCCTGCAGCGACGTTGGCGCGTTCATCGCTGACGAGGTCGCAAAGATCGGGCTGTTCGACATTCTCTATGACGGCCGCGGCGGCGTTCCGGGTGCTGCCTGGAAGCTGAAGGACAACCTGAACACCGGCTACACCCTGTTCGACCTTTCTGACCGGCTGCGCTCCCGCGGCTGGCAGGTCGCGGCTTACGCGTTGCCCGCGAACAACCGGTCGATCGTGGTGCAGCGCGTGCTGGTGCGCCACGGCGTCAGCATGGATTTGGGCAAGCTGCTCGTCGACGACATCAACCGCTGCGTTGCTTGGTTCAAGCTGCATCCTGTGCAGAAGCCGCTGTCGAGCGGCGAAGGGACCGGCTTCCACCACTAACACCCCATCCAGCGGAAGGGAGAGCAGCCCACCGGGCTGCTCTCCGCGGGGCCGCACCTTACAGGAGACATGACTGTGGACTGGTTCGTTCATACGCTGCGCGCGTACCCTGAAATCGCGCTGTTTCTGTCGCTGGCCGTTGGATATTACGTCGGCGGATTCACTTATCGCGGCTTCGGCCTCGGCGCCGTGACCGCGACCCTGCTGGCCGCCGTTGCGATTGGCCAGCTCGGCATCACGATTTCGCCGAACGTCAAGTCGGTCTTTTTCCTGATGTTCCTGTTCGCGATCGGCTATGGCGTGGGACCGCAATTTGTCCGCGGCATTGCCAAGGATGGCATTCCGCAAGCGCTGTTTGCCGTCGTCGGTGTATTATTCTGCCTCGCGGCTCCGGTCATTGCGGCGAAGATCGCTGGATACAATGTCGGTACAGCCGCGGGCCTGTTTGCCGGCTCACAGACTATCTCGGCATCGATGGGCCTCGCGACCGACGCCATCAACCGGCTCGGGCTGCCGGCGGACCAGACGAAGCAATTCCTAAATGCGATGCCGATCGCGTACGCCGTCAGCTACATTTTTGGCACGATCGGTTCCGCGATCGTGCTCGCGCAACTGGGTCCCATTCTTCTGCGCTTCGATCTCGCCGCCGCCTGCAAGGACTACGAAACAAAGATGGGTGGCAAGCACGAACTGGGCGGTGCCGGCAGCGCCTGGCATCGCTATGAGCTGCGCGCGTTCCGCATTCCTGCATGCAGCAGCAAGACGATTGGCAAAACCGCCGCGGAAGTCGAAGCCCTGTACCCCGGTGCGCGTGTCTTCATCGAGCGGCTGCGCCGCGCTGGCAAGATCGAGGAAGCGACCGCGCAGACCAGGATCCAGGCCGGAGACGTTCTGGCGGTGGCCGGACCGCGCGAAGCGCTGGTGCAGGTGATCGGCCACGCCGCCCCGGAGGTCGAGGATCCCGAACTGCTGGCCATCCCCGCGGGGGGTGTGGATATCTACGTGACGAGCCGCGATGCCGCCGGCAAGACGCTCGCTGAACTAGCGCACCTGCCGTTCGCGCGGGGCATCTTCCTGCGCAAGATCGCGCGTGGCGCCACGGCAACCGAGATTCCGATGCTGGCCGATACGCGCATTCATCGCGGTGATATCCTCACCGTTGTCGGCCGTGCCAGCGACACCGCCGCCGCGGCCAAGGCGCTCGGTTATGCCGACCGGCCGACGGATATCACCGACGTCGCCTTCGTCGGCGCGGCGATCGCGATAGGCGCACTGTTTGGAGCCATCGTCGTCAAGGTCGCCGGAACCCCCTTGACCCTGTCAACCGCCGGTGGCGCGCTGATCAGCGGACTTATCTTCGGCTGGCTGCGTTCCGTGCATCCGACGTTCGGCCGCATTCCGTCATCGACACTGTGGTTCATGAACTCGGTCGGGCTGAATGTGTTCATCGCGGTGGTGGGGCTGACGGCCGGCCCCGGATTCGTTGCGGGCCTTCAACAATTAGGTATCAGCCTGTTCCTGTGGGGCGTCGCCGCGACCAGCGTGCCGCTGATCCTGATGATGTTCGTCGGCAAATACATCTTCCGCTTCCACCCGGCGATCCTGCTCGGCTGCTGCGCCGGCGCCCGCACCACCACCGCTGCCCTCGGCATGATCTGCGACGCGGGCAAGAGCACCGTTCCCGGCCTCGGCTACACCGTCACCTACGCCGTCGGCAACACCCTGCTGACCGTCTGGGGCATGGTCGTCGTCATGCTGATGTCCTGACGGTCCGCCCAATCGATCTTTGCGACAGGAGAAACTCACATGCATGCGTTGGATACCCGCGTTTACGAAAAAATGAGCCCCTTCGAAATCAAGGACGAGCTGATCCGCTTGGCGCGCGCAAGCTCGCAGCAATCCGCTCACGTCTTCCTCAATGCGGGGCGCGGCAATCCAGACTGGCTCGCAACGAAGCCGCGTGAAGCCTTCTTTGTGCTCGGGCACTTCGCAATCAATGAGTCGAAGCGCGTGATGGAGAAGCCGGGACTGGCCGGCATGCCCGAACAGAAAGGCTGCGGCGAGCGGCTGATGACCTGGCTCGACGCGCACCAGGATTGGTCCGGCGCCCCGGTCCTGCGCGCGATGGTTCGCTTTGCGGTCGACAGATTCGGCTTCGACCTGGACGACTTCGTTCACGAGCTGGTCGATGCCGTTGTGGGCGACAACTACCCGACGCCGGATCGGATGCTGGTGCACGCCGAACAGGTCGTCCGCCGCTATCTGGATTGGGCCATGTGCTCCAACACCCCGCCCTCTGGAAAGTTCGAATTGTTCGCCACCGAAGGGGGCACGGGCGCCATTGCTTACGTCTTCAAGTCGCTGATGGCGAATCGCATCCTGAAGAAGGGCGATACCATCGCGATCGCGACGCCGATCTTTACCCCGTACCTGGAAATCCCCGAACTCGAAGACTACGCCTTGAACGTCATTTACCTGCGGCTGAGAGAGGAGGATCAATTCCAGCTCAAGGACGAAGAAGTTGCCAAGCTCGCCG
>Ga0335074_10012511_pt1 | contig 11899 bp, 9 predicted proteins | sample Lox_Sample_23_FD_206715 | JGI IMG/M metagenome (GOLD analysis project Ga0335074, IMG submission 206715) | Soil microbial communities from Loxahatchee National Wildlife Refuge, Florida, United States - Lox_Sample_2.3 | ecosystem: Environmental > Terrestrial > Soil > Wetlands | place: USA: Florida...
GGATGACCACCGAGGGACAGCCGGGGGCGGCCGGCGAACTGGTCATCCTGGATGGCTGCACGGTCATCCCGTGCACGGAGCCAGACCTGCTGATCAGCGACGCGGCTGTGGCAGTGCGGAACGGCCGCATCGCCGCCATCGGCCCGCGGCAGGCCGTACACGCGAGCGTCGCGGCTCCCGACGCCCGGCGCATCGACCTGGCAGGCGGCTTCGTCATGCCCGGTCTCTGGGACAGTCACGTCCACCTCGGCGCCTACGTGCCGCCCTATGAGCAGGCATTCGAGCACGAGAAGCCCGGCCACCACATGATCCGGTGCATCCGGAAGATGCAGGACAACCTGCGGTGCGGCATCACCTCGCTGCGGTCGCTCGGTGAGGAGAACGACGCCGACCTGCTGTTGCGCGACGCAGTCGAAGCGGGCGAAATCGAGGGCCCGCGGATCTTTGCCAGCGGCGACATCATGTGGAGCCGTACCGCGGCCGGCGTCGACGACTTCCGCCGGCACGTGCGGCGGGCTATCGCCAGCGGCGCTGACCAGATCAAGCTCCTGTCATCGGGCGGCATCCCGTGGCGGTCCGACACGATCGGTCACACGCTGCACAGCTACGAGGAGATCGCCGCCGCGGCGGAGGAAGCGCACCGCTGGGCAAAGCCCCTCGCCGTGCACGCCATGGGCGACGAGACCGTGATCGCGGCAGCGCAGGCGGGCGCTGACACCATCGAGCACGGCTTTGTCGCGACGCAGAAGGGCATCGCGGCCATGGCCGAGGCCGGCACCATGTACTGCCCGAACCTCACCGTCACGGTCGCATGGGATCCGGCGATACTCGCGGCCAAGGGCTATCCCGAGTGGTTCACCGCGAATGCCGCCGAGGCCGCTGCCCACCACCACGAGATGTTCGCCGAAGCCGTGCGCCTCGGCATTCCTATCCTGGCCGGGGTGGACGACCTGCCCGAAGGTGACGGTCCGGTCGGCATTGAGATGCACGACGACCAGATCGGCCTGATCGCCGAGCTCAAGCTGATGACGGCGGGCGGCATGACCAGAGGGCAGGCCCTGCTTACGGCAACGAAGAACGCCGCTGCCGCGGTCCGGTCGCAGGCACGCCTCGGCACGCTCGAGCCGGGCAAGCTTGCCGACCTCGTCGTGCTGTCGGGCAACCCGCTTGACGACCTGAACCGGCTGGCGGACGTTACCGCCGTGTGGAAGAACGGCCGTCCGATCCGCCTGACGCCGGGCCTGGAGCCAGGCTGGCGCGGCGGCGGTATCCGCTGACGCTGAGCAGCTCCAGCGGGGTCGATGGAGAAGGCCGACGAGGACGAAGGGACCGGACAACTGCTTACGGTGGTCGCCAGCGAGAACGGCAGCTTCGGCCTGCCGCTCGCGTGGAAAGCGCTGCAAGACGGGGCGACGGCCCTGGACGCCGTGGAGGCCGGAGTCAGGGCTGTAGAGGACAACCCGGATGACCACACGGTCGGATACGCCGGGCACCCCAACATCGACGGTGTCGTCGAACTCGACGCGTCAATCATGGACGGCGCGACCCGCCGCGCCGGCGCGGTCGGGGGTCTGCAGGGATATCGCCATGCGATCACAGTGGCGCGCGCCGTGCTGGAGCGGACGCCGCACGCACTGATCACCGGTGCCGGTGCCGGACGGCTGGCCGCCGGCATCGGCGAACCCGAGGAGAACTTGCTGACCGAGGGCGAGCGCGCCTACTGGTCGGCCGGGGTGGCGGGCGGCAAGGCTGACCTGCTCTCACAGGTCAGGCAGCTCACTCGCGATCCGCGCGAGGGTGCCGGCACAGTCGACTTCCTGGCGATCGACCGGGATGGTCACCTGTCCTCGGCGGTATCTACGAGCGGCTGGGCATTTAAGCATCCGGGCCGTCTGGCCGACTCGGCGATCATCGGTGCTGGCAACTATTGCGACGACCGCTACGGCGCGGCGGCCTGCACTGGCTGGGGCGAGCTGGCCATCCGCGCGGCGACGGCCCACACCGCGGTGATGGCCATGGCCCGCGGCGCCTCGCCCGCCGAGGCTGCCACGATCGCGCTGCAGGACCTATTCGACTTGCCGACCGACGGCGTCCTGCCCCTCATGCACATCGTCGTGCTCAGCCCGGCCGGGGAGCACGCTGCCGCCACGACAATGGCCGGCGCGCGGTACGCCTGGCAGGACGAGAGCATGAGCGAGTTCGCCATCTCCGACCGCCTTGTGGTGCAGGCGCGATGACCGAAGCTGGCACCCTGTTGCGCGGTGTCGAGGCCGAACTGGTCGGCTGCTACCTGCGCGGCCGGCCGCTGACGGCCGCGCAGCTGGGTGAGCCGTCGTGGCGCCAGCAGCCGCTTCCCGTTGTCGCGAGCGATGCCGAAGACGACCTCGCTCAGCAGATCCGGGAGATCCGGGCGCGCCTCGCCGGGATCCGGCCGGACGACCTCGACGCCGAAGACCGGCTCACGCTCGAGACGATGACCGAGCTCAGCGGGTACGAGCTGGACGCTCTCGCGGCGCGGCCGAACCGCTACGTCGTGACGCCGCTGCCGGAGGCCGGCCTCACCGCCGCGCTCCTGCTGTTCCTGCCCGAAGCCAGCATCTCCTCGGACGCCGAGCTGGAAACCTTCGCCACTGCCTGCGCCCAGATACCGCAGGCCCTCGACGACAGCCTGGCTGAACTGGCAGCCGGCCGGGCGGCCGGGCAGCATCCGGTCGCGCATCTGACGCAGCGGGCCGTCGAGCAGATCGAGCAGTATCTGGCCACGCCGCTGGCCGAGGATCGGTACGTCCTGGCCGCCGGCCTCGCGCCCGGTCTGGCTGCGCCGCACCTGGCGGCCAGGATCCTCGCGCAGGTGACCAGCTCGGTCCGCCCGGCCTTCCGCCGTTACTGCGATGTGCTCGCCGCCGATGTCCTGCCTCAAGCGCGCGGCAGCGACCGGCCGGGCCTGCACTGGCTGCCCGGCGGCGAGCAGGTCTACCTGTCGGCCGTCCGGCAGCACACGACGCTCGACGTCCGGCCTGAGCACGTCCATCAGGCCGGCCTCGACCTCGTGACGCAGATCCGCCGTACCGCCGAGCAGGTCGGTGCCAGCCTCGGATGGCCTGCTCGCTTCCCGCAAATACGCGACCGGCTGCGCGCCGACCGGAGCCTGTACTTCACCAGTGCGGAGCAAATGCTGGGCGCGGCGAGCGAGGCGATGCGCAACGCGCTGCGCGCCGTTCCGTCCTGGATCTGCGATCTGCCGGTGGCGATCTGCGAGGTCCGGGAAATGAACCCGCTTGAGACCCGCAACGGCGTACTCGGCCACTACCAGTCAGCGCCGCTGGACCGGCACCGGCCCGGCTGGTACTGGCTCAACACCGCCAGCCCCGCCAGCCACCCGGTTTACGAGACCGAGGCTCTCGCGCACCACGAATCCGTTCCCGGCCACCACATCGAAATCTCGAAGAGCCAGGAGGCCGATATCGATTCGCCCTTCCGGCGGCTGGCCGAGGTCACCCCTTACCGCGAGGGCTGGGCTCTGTACATGGAACAGTTCGCGGACGAGATTGGCTTGTACTCCGGCCCGCTGGCCCGGCTCGGGATGCTGTCGTTCCAGCTGTGGCGAGCCTGCCGCCTGGTCGTCGACACCGGGATGCACCAGTTCGGCTGGAGCCGCGAGCAAGCCGTCGGGTTTATGTGGGACAACACGATCCTGAGCCGTGGCAACATCGAGAACGAAGTGGACCGCTACATTGCCTGCCCCGGCCAGGCGCTCGGCTACATGACTGGTGAGCTCGCCTTCGGGCAGCTACGGTCCGCCATCGTTCGCGACTCGACGAGCCCCGCCCAGAACCGCAGCTTCCACAGCAGCGTGCTCGAGCACGGCCCGCTCACTCTCGGCTGCCTGAGCCGGTCACTCGGGGTAGAGCTGACGGTGCTGTCATGACGTGCCCGGCGCGTCTCGGCAACCGGGAGCTGACTAGGGACGTGTCCCGGTGACTCAGTTCCTGCTCCGGCGGACTGCGCAGGCGATCGTGGTCATGATCGGCGTGGTCCTGGTGGTCTTCCTGATCTCGCACTTGCTCCCCGGCGGCCCCCGCTCGCTGCTCGGGTTGCAGGCGAATCCGGTCACGGTGCGGCAGTTTTACGCTGCCAACGGGTACAACCGCCCGCTGCCGGTCCAGTTCCTGCTGTATCTGCGCCGCCTGCTCACCGGCAACCTGGGCTTCTCCTACCACTACAACGAGCCGGTATCGACGCTGCTCGCGCAGGATCTGCCGAAGAGCGTGCTCATGGTGGGCCTGGCCTACCTGGTGGGGCTGGTGGTCGCGCTGCCGATCGGCGCTTTGCAGGCCGTCCGGCACAACAAGCCCGTCGATTACGCCCTGACCGGCGGCTCGCTCGTGGCTTACTCGATGCCGACCTTCTGGCTGGGGCTGCTCACGATCTTGTTGTTCGCCGTCCGGCTGCGCTGGCTTCCGGCAGAAGCCCCGCAGGGCGCCACGGTGGGGCAGATCCTGGCGGACCCCAGAGGCTTGGTCCTGCCGGTGCTGACTCTCGCCGCCGGCACTGTTGCGGTGTTCAGCCGCTTCATGCGCGCATCCGCGCTGGAAGTCCTCATCCAGGACTACGTCCGGACCGCGCGGGGCAAGGGCATGGCGGAACGCCGGGTGCTCGCGCGCCATGTGCTGCGCAACGCGATACTGCCGACGATCACCCTGATCGGGCTCAGCCTGCCGGCCGTCTTGTCCGGCGCGATCGTCACCGAGTCGGTATTCAACTACCCGGGCATGGGCTTGCTGTTCTGGAACGCGGCTCTCAGCCACGACTACCCGCTGCTGCTCGGTTTCACGGTCGTGGTCGCCGCGGCGACGATCGCCGGCTCGCTGCTCGCCGACATTCTGTACGGATTCGCCGACCCGAGGCTGCGGGTATGAGCGCTAGCGGCGCGCTGCGCGCGGAGGAAACATGAGCCTGCTGGAACTGCAGCCGGGTTCGGTCGGTCCGGTGGTGCGACCTGGCCGGCGGAGCAGCCTGCGCTCCTTTGTCGAGCACAAGCTCGGGCTGATCGGCCTGGCTATCGTCATCCTCATCGTGGCGTTCAGCTTCCTCGGCCCCATCATCTACCCCACCGATCAGATCCACACCAACCTGAACCAGGTCCTGGTGCATCCGGGCAGCCGGTTCCCGCTCGGCACCGACGACCTTGGCTACAACGTGCTCGGCCGCCTGATGGTCGGCGGCCGGTCCTCGCTCGAGGTCGGCGTCACCGCCGCGCTGCTCGCCGCTTTTGTCGGGACTATCTGGGGCGCGGTATCCGGATACGCGGGAGGTGCCGTCGACGCGTTCATGATGCGCGTCGTGGACACCATGCTCGCCATCCCCGCGCTGCTCCTGTTGCTGCTGCTGGCCAGCGTTTTCACCCCGACGGTGCCGGTCCTGATCTTCGCGCTGTCCTCGGTGTCCTGGCTGGTCACTGCCCGGCTGGTGCGAGGCCAGGCGCTGGCGCTGCGCGAGCAGGAGTTCATCGAGGCGGTGGCCGGCTTTGGCGGCCGGAACTATCGCATAGTGTTCCGGCACATCGTGCCCAACGTCGCCGGCACTGTGGTCGTCCAGGCGACGTTCGAGATCGCCAACGCGATCCTGCTGCTGGCCGCGCTCAGCTTCCTCGGCCTCGGGCCGCCGGCGCCGTCGACCAACTGGGGCAGCATGCTCAGCAGCGGGCTGACGTACGACTACGACGGATCCTGGTGGCTGATCTACCCGGCCGGCCTGGCGATCGTGCTGACGGTCGTGGCGTTCAACTTCCTCGGCGAGGCGCTGCGCGACACGCTGGAAGTGCGGCTCCAGTACAGCTGACTCGTGCCGCCGCCGGGCTCAGTTGCGGGCGCCACCCTGATCCCACCAGTTGAGCACGCGCATGGCCCGCAGCGTCACCCACCACGATGGCTGCCCGGCTCCGCTGTCGACCTCGAACCAGACTCGGCCGGGCAGGCTCCAGTCAAGCCGCCACCTGCCGTCGGCCATGCGCCGGGACCGAACAAGGCCGACGGCCTCGCCGAGCCTTGGGTCAGGCGCGGCTCCGGTCAGGGCTGCGGCAGCGCGGAAGTAGTCCAGGGCCCGCAGGATGTCGTACCGCCACCGGCTGGGATGCAGGAAGGACAGGAACTGCTCGTCGGCCGGCTCGCCGGTGCTGAGCCGGCGGAAAAGGCTGCGCTGCAGCAGGTACTCCTCGCCCGAGCGGCGCGCCTGCCGGGTCTCCGGCGTGCCTCCAGTGGCCCGCTCGTATTCCAGCAGCCCGTCCAGGACGTTGATGGTGGTGGCGAAGGACGAGCGGGCCGAGCCGTTCGCCCGCTCACAGTTCCAGCCGCCGTCGTCAAGCCGCTCGCCGGCGAGACGCCCGGCCAGAGCCGACACGTCGACACCGAAGTAGGCACCATCAGCAGCGGTCCGGCCGTTGATGCACTCCTCGACTTCGCCCGCCCAGTAGGGCTCGCCGGCATGATCCCAGCGCGAGTTGGCGCCGACTAGCCCGACTGCGTGCGCCGCCCGTTCTGACGACGGGTCCAGGCCGAACTCCCGGAGCTGTGACAACGCAAACGTCGTGGCAGTCCACGGCTGGCCGACGTCTTTCCACTCCTGGAAGTCGAAGTCCTCGGGGAGGAAAGCGCCGCCTGCCCATTGCCCGTCGGCGTCTTCGCAGGCCAGGAGGCGAGCACCCCAGCCCTCGGTGGCCACCTTGGCGCGCTCCGCCCGCCACTCCGGCTCCGGGGCGCCTAACAGATCGCGCATCACCTGCCAGCGGATCGACGGGTCGGAGCCGAGCAGCCAGTCGATCACCGGGCCAGCGTCAGCCATGCGGCGAGACTGCCAGAATGCGAAGGCACTCGCAACACACCGCCGGTCTGGCCATCCGGTTAAGGGGCCGCACGGTACACCCGTCGGTGAGCCTGCAGCAGCGGCCCATCGGTGATGATGGACTGGTGGATTTCGAGCCGTACCGCGGCGAGCTAGTCGCGTTCTGCTACCGGATGCTCGGCTCGTTTCATGAGGCCGAGGACCTGGTACAGGAGACGATGCTGCGGGCGTGGCAGGCGCGCGACCGCTACGACAGCTCACGGGCTTCGCTGCGGACCTGGCTGTACCGGATCGCGGCCAACGCGTGCCTTTCGGCACTCGCGGGGCGCGCCCTGCGCCCGTTGCCGTCCGGGCTGGCCGCCGCCAGCGCCGATCCTCATGCGCCGCTGACGCCGGCCTTCGACATTCCCTGGCTGGAGCCGTTTCCGGACGCGCGGTTCGACCTGGCGCTGCGGGCGGACATGCGGCTGGCACTGGTCGCGGCCATGCAGGTGCTGCCGCCGCGCCAGCGGGCGGTGCTGATACTGCGCGAGGTGCTGGAGTTCAGCGCCGCCGAGGTCGCCGCGCAGCTTGGCACCACGGTCCCGGCCGTCAACAGCGCCCTGCAGCGCGCCCGCGCCGCTCTTGGGCAGGCGGGCGACCTGGGGGAGGTCACCGAGTCCGGCGATCCGGAGATCACCGCGGTCATCGAGGAGTATGTGCAGGCCTTTGCGGCGGCCGACGTCCCCGCACTGGTCCGGCTACTCGCTGACGACGCGGTCCTGGAGATGCCGCCGGTGCCGTTGTGGTACCGCGGCAGTCGCGACTACGGCCTGTTCATGCGCCGGGTGTTTGAGATGCGCGGGCCGGGCTGGGCCACGAGCGGCCTGACGGCTAACGGCCAGCCCGCGCTGGCCGCGTACGCGCCTGCGGCCGGTGGCGAGCTGACGCGGCACTCGCTGCAGGTCTTCACCGTCACCGGCGGCCGGGTGGCCCGCAACGTCGTGTTCGCCGACCCGCGGGTGTTCGAGATGTTCGGCTTGCCCGGACAGATTTCCGCCGGAGAGTTCCGCCAGCCGCGATGAGTCCGGGCGCTGCCGCCGGTATGTACCGGTGAGCACCGAGCGAAGGGACACCATCGTGAGCGTTGTCGTGATCGAATTCATCACCCTGGACGGGATTGTCGAAGACCCGGACGGATCCGGGCGGACGCCAGGAGGCGGCTGGGCATTCCGCCATGGCCCCGAGGCGATCGCCGGGGACAAGTTCCGGCTCGGCCGCGTGCTGGACGACGGAGTGCTGCTGCTCGGCCGCAGGACCTGGGAACTGTTCGCCCGGATCTGGCCCGGCCGCGACGATGAGTTTTCGGCCCGGATGAACGGTGTCCCGAAGCTGGTCGCCACCCGCACGCTGACCAGCACGGAGGCGTGGGCGAACTCGCAACTGGTTAACGGCGACGTCATCGACGCGGTCAAGCGCGAGCGGCGGGATGTGGTCATCGCCGGGAGCCTGAGCGTCGTGCGCGCACTGATGGGCAGCGACCTGATCGACGAGTACCGGCTGCTGACGTTCCCGACGGTCGTCGGCACCGGTGAGCCGCTGTTCCCGGCTGGCGGCGAGCCCGCCTACTTCGAACTCCTGTCGGCCGAGCAGGCCGGCCCCGCGGTCCTGTCGCGATACCGGACGGCGGCGCGATGACCGCTGCCCTGGTCACTCAGAGCAGAAACGGCACCAGCATCTTCGTCGACTGCTTGTAGTCCGGATACGCATCCGGGAAGCGCTCGTCCAGGTAGCGCTCCTCCCTGACGGCGCTGACGATGAAGTAGGCCCCGAGCACGGCGACCGCTACCAGCCAGTAGGCGCTGACGGCTATCGCCGTGCCGATCATCGCCAGGATCATGCCGGAGTAAATCGGGTGGCGGACGGTGTGATACGGCCCGCTCGTTACCAGCTCAGGGTCGTCCTTCTCGGTCATCGGCATGCCCCAGTTCCGGCCGAGTGTGATCCGGGCCCAGACCGCCACGGCCAGACCCAGCAGGAAGATGGCCAGGCCGATGCCCTCGAGCAGCGGGTCGTGCTCGACCGTGTGATCCTTGAGCACTTTCAGCCGGAAGAGCAGCAGTACGACGAGCACCAGCGCGACCCGCGCACCAGCAAACTGTCCCCAGCGGGTTCGCCCGGATTTGACCCCGGCGGAGGCCGCCAGCCAGTACAGCCAGAAGGCAACCCAGCCCACGAGAATGATCAGGTCGATGACACGCATGCTGCATCCTCCGCACCTGCCGGCAACCGCTCGGCCCGGCAGAACATAAGCATCCTCCGGCCGTCGCGCTAGGTTCTGAAGGTAAAACTTTCGCCGGCTGGCTAACCGCGGGTACCGTTTGCAGCCGCGTGCCGCGAGGCCCGCCAGATTCCCTGGTTTAGTGCCCGTCGCGCGGGTAACGCCGGTGCCAGCTCCGCTCGCGGACGAGTACGCCATCCTCGCGCAGCTCCCGGCGGAAGCGGTAGCGCAGCGACTGCTCGTCGCCGTCCAGATCCAGGATCGACGTCACCATCACCAGCCGGCCGTCGAGGTGGATCTCGGTCCTGGCCTCGCCGTGCGCCGCCGCGTTAGCCGGGTGGTCGTCGTTCACCTCGTAGCGGAGATATTCCTCGTCGGTGACCCGCCCCCAGCTGAACTCGCTGGTCGTGCTGCCGCGCCACCAGACCGCGGTCGTTCCGGTGTCGTCGCGCTGGACTGTCCACCGCACCGGAAGCATGTCGCCCCGATGGCCGGCGTCCGGCGGCGGCGGGTCAGCGGCGGGCGTGCCGAACTCCGGCGCTGGCCGGGCCGCCGGCGGGATCACCGGGAGCACGAGCCTGGTCCTGGCCGGCCCGAGCCGCACTGTGGCCGTCGCGGGATGCGGCGTCGGCCAGATCATCGGCCACATCGCGTTGGATACCGACAACCGGATTCGATGGCCTCGCGGAAACACCCACGAGGTGACGTGCAGCTCCAGCGGCAGCGAGTCCGGCTCCGCGGTGGCGGCGGAGGCCGGGGCGGCCTGCCCGGGCAGCGAGCCGGTGTCGCGCAACGGATCCGGGCGCGCGGCTCGCCCGGCACCAGTGACCAGGGTGACGGTGCCATCCGGCGCTACATCGCAGAGCCGGGCGAACCAGTGCAGCGGATCGGCGTCCGCGCAGCCGCTGATCTCCACTACCGGGAAGCCGAGAATCTCCAGGTCGGCTGCCAGCGGCGGGGTGTCGAAGACCAGGCTGAACGCGTCCGCGCCGCGCTGGTCCGGCGTCAGCTCGCCCCACCAGTGACCAGCCTCCAGCCCCGCCGACGGCACGTACCGAAGCTCGACTGATGCTTCTGGCGGTGGCTGCGGCAGCAAGTTGCGGTCCGGACCGCAATGCCAGACCTGATAGTCGGTGCGTTCCGGCGGGAAGGCGGCCTCGGTTCGCCAGCGCCCGGGGATGTCGGCCAGGCCGAGCTGCGGCGGATACCAGTCCCGGACGTACACGGTGACGGGCGGCTCCGACATGATCCCGTTCTCGGCGCCCTTCAGCCAGTGATCCCACCAGCGCACCGCGTCGTCCCGCCACTCGACCGCAGGTCCGGGTACCGCATCGTGCGGGAACGTGTGATTCCAGGGGCCGATCAGCATCTTCACCGGCGCGGCCGCCCGGGCGAACATCCTGGGCACGGAATCCCGGTAGCCGTCGTACCAGCCGCCGATCAGGAACGCCGGGATCGTGAGCCGGTCGTAACCGGGCCGCAGCGATCCGCGCCGCCAGTACGGCCCGTCCTGCTGCTGGCCGAGCCAGGTCATCAGCCAGGGCTCGCTGTCGAACCGGCGGGTCAGCGCCTCTTCGTCTAGCGAGAAGTCCGGCGCGGTCGGCAGCGCGTTCAGCTGATCGATCATCACCGCGTACTCGTCCAGGTGCAACAGCCCGTCGATGTAGTGCACGTCGTCGTGGAAGAGGTCATCGGAGGCGTCTACCGCGATGATCGCCTTCAGCGCAGGCGGACGGCGCAGCGCGACCTGAATAGCGTTGAAGCCACCCCAGGAGATGCCCCACATACCGACCGCGCCGGAGCACCAGGACTGGCTCGCCAGCCAGGCGATGACGTCTTCTGCGTCTCGCTGCTCCTGCTCGGTGTACTCACCATCCGGCAGCTCGCCGTCGCTCGCCCCGGTGCCGCGGATATCAACGCGGGCGCCGGCGTAGCCGCGGCGGGTCATGTGACTGTAAAGCTGGTAATCGCGGACGAGCGTCGCGTCGTCCTTGCGGTAGGGCAGGTACTCAAGCAGGGCCGGCACGGGCTCGGTGCAGTTCTCGCCTGGCGCGCCTCCGGCCGGAAGATACAGCGTCGCGGCAAGCTCGACGCCGTCTCGCATCGGGATCCGCACGCGCCGGATGTCCATCCTTACTCCGTTCACGACGTGGTGCCGATCGCGCTGCGCAGGAGCTCCACGAACTGCCGGACCCGCAGGTCCTGCATCTGGGGGGCCTGCGCGGCCGAGCCGAACAGCCCGGGGTCGAGTTCCTCGGTGACGAGCGCGTCCTGGCAGCGGTCCATCAGCCAGTCGACCAGCGAGATCACCATCCGGGAGTCGATGTCGGTGCGGATCTCGCCGCGGTCGATGCCGAACTGGACAAACGCCCTGGTGCCATACGGGTCCTCGCGGAGCAGGAACTGGGTGATCTCCCGGCGCACCTGCAGGCTGGAGCAGTAGTTGCCGAGCAGGGTTACCCGGTACGGCACCCAGTCCTCGTGAATCAGGTGCGGCGTGTGCTCGATCCAGTACGTGATGACTGCGAAGAACCCGGCCGCCACGACCTCGGCCGGGGCGTCCAGGTATGCGCTGAACGACCGGGCGGCCGCCCGGTAGGCGGCCAGGAACAGGCCCGCCTTGCTCTCGAAGTAGCCGAACACCGCACCCTTGGCGACGTCGGCCTCGCGGGCGATGTCGTCGATCCGCACGTCCTCGTAGCCGCGCTCGGCGAAATGACGCATCGCCACCCGGACGATCTGCTCTTGGCGGGCTGCCTGACGGGCCGTCGCCCGGACCGGGACGCGGTCCCGCGCACC
>Ga0335074_10012514_pt1 | contig 11898 bp, 11 predicted proteins | sample Lox_Sample_23_FD_206715 | JGI IMG/M metagenome (GOLD analysis project Ga0335074, IMG submission 206715) | Soil microbial communities from Loxahatchee National Wildlife Refuge, Florida, United States - Lox_Sample_2.3 | ecosystem: Environmental > Terrestrial > Soil > Wetlands | place: USA...
TCTGACGATACTGTCGACAACAGGCTCTCACGTGCCCTACGCTCATGACATGGACGCAGACCTGGTCATCCGCGACGTGACCGTCGTCAGCACCCGCGACGGCTCGCTGCAGGCCCACCAGGACGTAGCCATCTCCGGCGACCGGATCATCAGCGTCGGCCCGGCCAGCCCCGACGGCGTGCCCAGCGGCGCGCGAGCCGTCGACGCGGGCGGCACGTACCTGGTGCCGGGGTTCAACGACATGCACGCGCACATGTTCTCGCGGCCCGGTAGCGGCGGTGACCCGTCGGAGACCTTCGACCTCATGCTCGCGCACGGCGTCACCGGCTTCCGGCAGATGTCCGGATCCGCCCGCATGCTGCGGCAGCGCGCCGATGGCACCCTCATGCCCGAGCGCGCCCCGCGGCTGCTCGCCATGCCAGGCTCGGTCCTGACCCCGTTCAACGCCGGCACCGCCCAGGCGGCGGTCGCCACCGTCCGCCGGCAGCGTGACGACGGCGCCGACTTCATCAAGGCGGCGCTGGTGACCAGCGAGGCGTTCTACGCCGCGCAGGCAGAGGCGCGCCGGCTGGGCATCCCGATCCTCGGCCACCTGCCGAACGGCATCGACGTGGCCAGGGCGTCGGGGGAGGGCATCAGGTCCGTCGAGCACCTCGGCCCGGGCGCCACGCTGCTGGCCTGCTGCTCCACTGAGCAGGACGCCGTGCGGGACAAGCTGGCGGCGCGGTCCGGCCCCAAGCTGCCCCCGCTCAAGTTCTCGTTCCTCGAACCGGTGCTCGACCGGGTGCTCGCCAAGGTCGTGGTCAACCCGGCCAACATGTCCCGCCAGCCGGACATCGACATCCTCGCGCAGGTGACGGCCAGCTTCGACCAGGACGCGGTGGGCCCGATCGCGCAGCGGTTCGTCGCCGACGGGACGTGGCAGGTCCCGACCCTGATCCGGTCCCGCACCACGCAGCGGTGCGACGACCCGGAGTGGGACAGCCAGCCCGGGCTGCGCTACATGGCGCCCTCGACCTTGCAAACCTGGCGGAAGGCCGCCGCCAAGTTCGCGAAGTTCCCGGCGAGTTCCCGGCAGACGTTCCGCACTGTCTACGCCACAATGTCGCACCTAGCCTGCCTGCTGGACGCCGCGGGCGTCAGGATGCTGGCCGGAAGCGACTCGGGCGGCGCGGCCTGGGAAGTCCCCGGCATCGCCCTGCACCAGGAGTTCGACGAACTGGCCAAGGCGGGCCTGCCGCCCCTGCGCATCCTGCAGATGACCACCTGGGACGCGGCGGACTTCCTCGGCGCGACCGACGTCATGGGCACCGTCGACGCAGGCAAGCACGCCGACCTGGTCCTCCTCGACGCCAACCCGGTCGAGTCAGCCGGCCACCTGCACCAGATCGCCGGCGTGGTTCGCGCTGGCCATTACTACTCGCCGGCGGACCTCGACGCCATCAAAGACAGCATCGCGGCCAGCCAGTCAGTCAGCTGACGCACGGCGGCCGTCACCCCGGCTGGCTCTCGATGGCGCCGTCCTGGATAGCGCGGACAAGCTGGGCGTGGTCGCGCTCGTTCTGATCGGCGTACGCGCCGGCGAACCGGCTGATCGCGGCGGTGAACTTGGTGCCCTTCCCCAGGTAGCCGGCGATGGCCACCGGGTCGCCGGTGCGGGCGTGCGCCCTGGCGAGTGTCTCGCCGCAGGCGGTGGCGAACTCGGCAAGACGCGGGGCGATCAGCGCGGTGGTCGGGATGATCTTCATGTCCCGGAACTGCCGCACGTAGTAATCCACCCCGTCCATCGTGCCCCAGCCGACGAAGATGTCGGTGGCGCTCTGGATCAGCCGCTTGCCGCTGATCACCCGCTCACCGTGCGCGTCATGCCGAGCGGGAGCGGTGTACGCCTCGTACACGGACGGCCCGGCCTGTTTGACCTGCAAGAAGAGCGGGTCGGCGCCCGACCGCCCTTCCAGCAGCACCAGGTACACCCGCATACCCACGCTGCCGACCCCCACAACCTGGCGCACCGTGTCGGTCTCGGTGAAGCGGTCGAACAGGACACGCCGGTCTTCCTGCAGGGTCAGCCGGTATCCGGCCAGCAGCTGGCCGACCAGTTCGGCTTGTTCCTCGTCGCTGATCCTGACCCGGACCGGCGGGTCCTCGGTTATCCGCGGCCGCCCGCCGGCCATCTCCGTGAGCCTGGGGAACGCGCCCCGGCTCGTGCGGCGCTCCCGCCTTTTCTCGATATGCACGGCGGCCCGCCCGCGGTCCGCCTCCTCGAAATAGTCGAGGAAGCTGTCCACGCGGGTACCGTCGTACCAGATGTCGAGTTCCGGCATCGTGGTGTACCCGCGCATGCGGCGGCAGTACGCGTCGACGCCGGCCGTCACCGCGGTGGCGGCCCTGGCCTGCTTGAGCCCGTTGTCCCTGGCGGCCACCACGAGGCTGGCGGCGAACCGCTTGACGTCCCATTCGAAAGGCCCGGGCAGGGTCTCGTCGAAATCGCGCAGGTCGAACGACAAGTTGCGTTCCGGCGTGGCCCACAGGCCGAAGTTCAGCACGTGCGCGTCACCGCACAGCTGCACCGTCAGCCCGCTGTTCGGCCGGGAGGCCAGGTCAGCGGCCATGACCGAGGCCGCGCCCCGGTAGTAATTCCACGGCGAGACCGCCATCCGGGAGTGCCGGATCGGGACGAGGGCAGGGTCCCGGATGCTGTTCTGGGCCAGGATCGTCTCCAGCGCGTCGTGCCCGCGGCCCTCCTCAGCCCAGGACCCGAGCGTGCTCCGAGAGACCCGTCTCCTGGCGGCCTTTCCCGACGCCCGTCTTTCACCGACCGTCGCCCGCAGGTCAGGCAGTTCAGGCAGGTCAGGCAGCGTCATCGATCTTCACCCCACTGTCCAGAGACGGAGTCGAACACGGCGCCGGCAACGGAGCCGAGCCTGGCCTTGGCCACCCGCTCCGAGTCGGTGCGGGGCAGGTCCAAAGCGGGCTGCCAGAACCGGGGGACCTTGAAGGCGGCCAGCCGGGCGCGGCAGTACTCCGCGAGCACGTCCGGCCCCACGCCGTCGCCGACGTAATACGCCTTGACCTCTTCACCGCGGATGTCGTCAGGCACGCTCGTCACCGCCGCCAGCCGGACCCCGGGATGGGTCAGCAGCACCTCCTCGACCTCACGGGCCGCGATGTTTTCCCCGCTGCGCCTGATCATGTCCTTGAGCCGCCCGGTGTGGTAGACGCGGCCATGCTCGTCCATCCGGCCCAGGTCACCGGTGTGGAACCAGCCATCGCGCATGACCCGCGCCGTCGCTTCCGGGTCGTCGAGATAGCCGTGCATCATCCCCGGGCCGGCCAGCGTGAGCTCGCCGGTCTGGCCGGCCGGCACCGGCTGGCCGGCGGCGTCGACAATGCGGGCCTGCCGATAAGACACGGGCAGGCCGAGGCACCCGGTGCCGACGAGCTCGTCGTGATCCAGGTCGGTCACGCGCAGGTCGCCGCCGGTCTCCGTCATGCCGAACGTCTCGTACCACGCCACGCCCCAGCGCGATTCCAGCTCGCAGTGCAACGCGGGCGGGATCGCCGAGCACTGGACCACCCGGACGGCATGGTCGCGGTCCGCCGGGTCTGGCGGCATCCGCAGCAGCAGCGTCGGCATCGCGCCCAGGCAGTAGAAATAGGTGACCCGATGCTCGCGGACCCTGGTCCAGAACGACGATGGGTGAAACCCGTCCAGGATCACCAGCTCGGCACCGGACACCAGGCTCGCGGCGACATTCCACTGCGGGTCGATGTAGTGGAACGGCTGGGCGGTGAGCATCACGTCGCGGCCGGTCAGATACGGGAAGTCGGCGACGAGGCCGCCCGCGAGCTGAGTCCAGTAGCGGTGCGGCAGCAGGCAGCCCTTCGGGCGGCCGGTCGTACCGGAAGTGAACTGGATGTTCGCGATATCGTCCGGGCCAGGACCGCCGCCGCCTGCCAGCGCGACATCGTCCGGCATCGAGCAGGCGACCGCCGCGATCTCAGCGGCCGGCACCACCTGCCGCAGGCCCGGCACGTCCGGCTGCAGGTGCCGCAGCAGCGGCTCGAACGCCGCCCCGGCCACGATGGCCGACGCGCCGGACGCGCGCAGCACATGCCCGGCGTCCGCGGTCTGGTACTTGGTGTTGACCGGCACCATCGCCGCGCCGAGCGCCGACAGCGCCAGCCAGGTCAGCGGGAACGCGGGCTCGTTGCCGAGCATCACCGCCACCCGGTCGCCGCGCTGGACGCCGCGCGCGCCGAGCGCCCGCGCGTACCCGCTCGTCAGCCGGGCCACGTCAGCGAACGTGAACCGCTCACCGGGATCAAACGTCCACGCGGCCCGGTCCGGCCAGCGTCGCGCGGCCGCCCGCAGCGCTTCGACGAGCGTCCGGAACTCAGTGCTCATCCGCTGTCCCGGGCGCCACGGTCAGCGCGGCGAAGTCGGTCTCCGCCGCCATCGCCTCCTCGAGCGCGCAGTCGATCCCCCGGTCGAGCGCTTGCTTGGCGAGCACCATGGCGAGAGCCGGCTGGTCCGCCAGCCGGGTCGCGAGCTCGGCCGCCACCTGTTCGTGCTGGCCGGCTGGCGTGACCCGGTTCACCAGCCCGAGCTCGAGCGCGCGGGCAGCGCTGAACCGCTCGCCGAGCAGCACCAGCTCCTTGGCCCGTACCGGGCCCGTGAGCAGCGGCAGCAGCCGGGAGATGCCGCCGGTCACGCTCAGCCCGACAGAAACCTCGGGGAACCCGAACTGCGCGTCCTCCGCCGCCACCACCAAGTCGCAGCCGAGCGCGAACTCGCAGCCCGCCCCGAGCGCGTACCCGTGCACCGCCGCGATGACCACGCCGGGGAATCGCCGGATGGCCCTGGTCACGTCCTGAATGCCGTCGACCCGCAGCCGCGTCGCGAGCACCGGCTCTTGCGGCACCGGCTCCTTCAGGTCGTGCCCCGAGCAGAACGCGCGGCCGCGGCCGGCCAGCACGGCTACCCTGGCGCCGTCGCGGCCGGCCTGGTCGATCGCGGCGACGAGGGCGTTGGCCAGTTCCGGCACCACGGCGTTGAGCCGGTGCGGGCGATTCAGGTAGATCCGCGCTACCGCCTGGTCCCGCTCGTAGTCGACGACCCCCATGAGTTCCTCCTGATCACTCGCTATTGATCCGCACATCGGCGAGCTGAGGATCCCCCGGCTCCACGTGCCAGCGATACCGGTACACGGCGTCGACGACGGCCCGCACCGGCAAGCCGGCGGCGTCCGCGGCCAACGGGGCCGCCATCAGCAGCATCGGTTCCCAGCCCGGTTCCCCCGGGCCCGGGCCGACATGCGGGGCGCGGTACCCGGTCACCGGCAGCAGGCGGCCGCCCTGCCGTTCGTAGAAGCTGATCCGCCGGGACCTAATGCCGGCCTCGGCGGGACCGTGGCCCGGCTCGGCGGGGTCATCCACGTCCCACACCAGCAGCGTGAAACCGGCCGCCCGCAGCCGGGCCGTGAGCAGATCCCACGCCGTGCCGCCCAGCCCCTGGCCGCGCTGGCCGCGGTCCACCACGAGGTAGCGCAGATAGACCCAGCCGGTATCACCGAGCGCGCGAAGCATGGCGAAGCCGCACGGCTGACTGCCGCGGACCAGCGCCAGGGAGAACTCGCCGGCCTCGGGCTGTTCGGTCAGCTCGGCGAAGTCAGCCCGCTGGTACGCCGGGAATCCGTCCTCGTAGATGCCGCGGACACCGGCGACCGCCGCCGGAGACAGAGCGTCGATCGGCTGCAGCGAATAGTCGCTCTTCACCGAGGCAGGTCTTCGGACTTGCGGTTCAGGCGGCGTGGGTTTCGAACCAGACGGAGCCGAGGTCGTGTCCGGGGGTGAGGTGAACGTCGGCGTTCAGGGCAGCGGCAAGGCGTCGCAGCAGGGGAATGGTGGGCTCGGTGCCGCCTTCCTCGATGCACTCGATGTCGTCATCGGTCATCGCGGCGCGCATAGCCAGCTCGGCGACAGACAAGCCGAGGGCAGTGCGGATGTCGTAGAGGGCCTTGCCGAAGGCCAGAGCCTCGCGGATGGCGATCCGCTCGGGATCCTCGGCCAGTTCCTCGGAACGGGTCCAGCGGGTGTGGTAGCCGGTCATCGTCACACCTGCCTTTCGTAGGTTTCCGTCGCGGGGCCTTGGTGGTCTTGCTCGCAGGCCTTCTGCGCGCGGACGGCCCGGTCGATCTGCCGCTGGTCGTGCTGGCGGGTCTTGCGGAACACAGTTAGCAGCACGATCCTCCCATCAGGAGTACACCAGTACGTTACCCGGGCCGCAACATCTCGAAGCCGGAGCCGCAATTCCCACACTGGTCCTTCGAGATGGTCTGACCATGGACCACCGAGCTCCATGCCCTTCTCGGCAAGTAGGCCGCAGACCTCATCGACCCGCTTGTAGTCGCTGTCGCTAAGGCCGTTGAGCCAGTCGCGGACTTCCGGCTCTAGCTCGAACCTGTATAGCTTCCGCACCTGATCGGTCACGGAAAGTAATCCTACGAACCTGGTGCCCGAGACGCGGGCGAAATGCCTGTTACGCGCCGGCGCGCACCAGCCTGCCGCCGGTGTACACCATGCGGATGTTGTCCTTGAACCGGGCGAAGTCAAAAGGATCCCCGGCAACGACGACGATGTCCGCGAGCTTGCCGGGCGTCAGCGTCCCGGAGTCGGCGGCTACCCCGAGCAGCTCGGCGGCCGAGCTCGTCGTCGCGACCAGCACATCCTGCGGCGCCATGCCGCCGGCCGCCATCAGCGCCAGCTCGCGGAGGTTGCTGCCGTGCGGCCCGACGCCGCTGTCGGTGCCCATCGCGACCTTGACGCCCGCCTCCACGGCGGCGGCGAACGACGCGTTGTGCGCCTCGATGACGGCTTCGGCCTTGGCGACCACGCCGTCAGGCAGCTGCGCGCCGTTCTTCGCCGCCTCCACCACGGCGACGGGCGCGATCAGCGTCGGGACGAGCCACGTGCCCGCCTCCAGCATCATCTCGATCGCCTCGTCGTCGAGATAGATGCCGTGCTCGACCGACCGGACGCCCGCCCGCACGGCGGCCTTGATGCCGTCGGTCGCCTGCGCGTGCGCCATGACCGGCAGCCCGGCGGCGTCGGCCTCCGCCATCAGCGCCGCCAGCTCGTCGGGCCTGAAGTGGGCGTGCCGGGGATTGTCGCGCGGCGACAGCACGCCGCCCGACGTGCAGACCTTGATGACGTTGGCCCCGGCGCGAACGATCTCCCTGACGCGCTTGCGCATCTCCTCGGGGCCGTCGACGATTCCCGGCGGCCTGCCAGGATGGTTGACCTGCAAGGGGGCGATCAGCCCCGACGGCAGCCAGCCGTCCCCGTGACCCGCCGTCTGGCTCAGGATCGTGATCGCGATCCTGAGCCGCGGCCCCTCGATGAGGCCGTCGTCGACAGCCTGCTGAATGCCGAGATCCGCGCCGCCCGCGTCCCTGACGGTGGTGATACCGCAGTCGAGCGTGGCGCCGAGGTTACGGACCGCCTCGAAGAACTGGTAGGAGAACGGCCGCTGCAGGCGCCGCAGGAAGTCGGTCCCCGAACTGGTCACGTGCACGTGACAGTCGAACAGGCCGGGCAGGATCGTGCAGCCGCTCGCGTCGACGCCCTCGTCGCCGTCCAGCCCGGTGCCCACCGCCACGATGCGCCCGTCCTCGAACGCCACGTCACCATCGGCAACCGGGCTCCCTGTGCCGTCGAAGACACGCCCGCCAAAAAGGACAGTCCTGCTCATCCGCTGCTGATCTCCTCTTCTCGGCTCGCCACGAAGTAACTTACATCGGCCGCCATCATCCAGGTCAGGGCGCCGCGACAAGGCTCCGCAGCGCGGTCTCGAGCGCGTCGACGCCGGCGGCGCAGTCATCCGCGCTCGCGAACTCCTCGGGCGCGTGCGATATCCCCGTGGGGTTGCGGACGAACAGCATGGCGGTCGGCACCACCGCCGCGAGCACGCCCGCATCGTGACCGGCGCCGGTCGGCAGCGCGGGAACGCCGCCCAGCGCATCGCCGATCGCCAGCCGCGGTCCCTCGGCAAAACGCACCGTGCCCGACCACGACTCCTCGGTCAGCTCTGCCGTGCAGCCCTGCGCGGCGGCGTGCGCCTCGGCGGCCGCGCCAATCTCAGCCACGAGCGCACGCGTGACCTCGTCCTCCTCGGCGCGAGCGTCCAGCCACACGTCCACGTGGCTCGCGATGACGTTGGTGCCGCCCGGGGTGACCGCGATCCGGCCGACCGTGGCGCGGGTGCCGGCCCGGCCCCGCGCCACCGAGGGGATCTGCGCGATCGTCGCGCCCGCGGCGACCATCGGGTCGCGCCGGTCGGACATCAGGGTGGCGCCGGCGTGATTGCCCTGGCCGGTGAAGCGCAGCCGCCAGCGGCCATGGCCGAGAATGCTGGACGCCACGGCGACGGGCTCGCCGAGGTCGATGAGCCCGCGGCCCTGCTCGACGTGCAACTCCAGGAACAGGCCAATGCGCGACAGCATGGCATCGTCGCGGCCGGCCAGGCCCGGATCGAGCCCGGCCCCGGCCATCGCCTCGGCGAGCGTGCCTCCCGCGGCATCGGTCAGCGCCAGCGCCTGGCCGGGCGCGAGTTCGCCCGTCAGCAGCTTGGAGCCGAGGCAGGGGACGCCGAAGCGGGAGCCTTCTTCTTCGGCGAACACCGCGACCGCCACCGGCCGGGACGGCCGGACGCCGCTGGCGATCAGCCGCTGCACCGCGTCGAGCGCGCTGACGACGCCCAGCGGGCCGTCGAACGCCCCGCCGCCGGGCACCGAATCCAGGTGGCTGCCGGTGACGAGCGCGCCGGGGCCAGGCGGGCCCCACCAGGCCCAGATGTTGCTATTGCGGTCGAGCTCGACGTCGAGGCCGATCCCGGCCGCCCGCGCGACGAACCATTCGCGAAGCTGCCGGTCGGCATCGTCGAACAGGTGCCGCGAGTACCCGCCGCGGGCCGCGTCACGGCCGATGCCGGCGATCTCGGAAAGCCCTGGCAGGCTGGTCGCACCGCTTTCAGTCATAGGGCCATCCTCGCGCGCGCTGGCTGAGGCAGTCACCACGTGTCCGTTCAGAATGAAAACAAGCATTCTCCATAACGGACCAGCGGTCCCCCTTCCCCCCGCATGACCGTCGTTCGCAGCTTGTCGTATCGTCTGACGATTTTCCATGGATTCTCCGCCCTCGCGGTGCTTGGATGTGGATCATGACGACTGCAGTACTGGTGCACGGCGGCTGGCACAGCGCGTCGTGCTGGGACCTGGTCCGGGCCGAACTCACGGCCGACGGCATCAAGTCGGTGGCGCCTCAGCTCCCGATGACATCGACGCTGGACGTCGACGCGGCGGTGGTCAGGGAGACCCTGGACGGCCTCGGTGACGACGCCGTGGTCGTCGCGCACTCGTGGGGCGGCAGCCCGGTCACGCTGGGCGCGTCGGGTGCGCCGAACGTCCGGCACCTGATCTACCTGGCCGCCTTCATGATCGAGGCGGGGAAGCCCGCGCCGGTGGACTTCCGCACGCTGCCGCCGATGCCCGCGTTCGACCTGGGGCCCGAGGTCTGCACGGTGGTTCCCGAGTACGCCTACGACGCCTTCTACCACGACGTCGACCCGCAGGTCGCCGCGGAGTGCACGGCGCAGCTGCGGCCGTTCGCGCGCGAGGGCTGGGACCTGGTGGAGACCTCGCTGCCGGCGGCCTGGACGCTGTACCCGACGACATACATCGTGTGCGCGCAGGACCACGGCGTGAATCCGGACGACCAGCGGGCCATGGCCGCGCAGGCCGACGACATGGTGGTGCTGGACACCAGCCACTCGCCGTTCCTCTCCCAGCCCCGGCAGGTCGCGGACATCATCGCCGAGCGCGTCCGCAAGTACTCCGCCTAGCTACACCTGAGCCGAAAGAGAGACATGACCGAGCAGCCCGCGTACGCCGAGACCGCGATCGGACCGGACATCCCCATCGTCGAGGCGCACCACCACATGTGGCCGACCGACCGGTATAACCGCAAAGACCTCGAGCGCGACATGAGCCAGGGCCACCGCATCGTCAAGACGGTCTTCATCGACTGCTCGGCGAACTACCGCACCGACGGCCCCGACTACCTGAAGCCGGTGGGGGAGACCGAGTGGGCGGTCACCCAGCAGGGGCCCGACGGCATCTGCGCCGGCATCGTCGGCCACGTGAACATGTACCTCGGGTCGCAGGCGGGCGAGGTGCTCGACGCCCACCTCGAGGCGGGCGGCTCCTCCTTCAAGGGCATCCGGCACAACGTGGCGTGGGACCGGCACCCGGACACCAACAACGCGTTGCGCGGCGCCCCCGAATACGCGCTGCTCGACCCGGTCTTCCAGGCCGGCACCGCCGAGGTGGCCAAGCGCGGCCTGATCTTCGAGACCTGGCTGTACTTCAACCAGCTCGGCGACATGAAGAAGCTCGCGCAGGCACAGCCGGACCTGCGCATCGTGCTCAACCATCTCGGCGGGCCGGCGTGCAATGGGCCGTACGCGGCCGACCGGCCGGGCATGCTGGCCGAGTGGCGGCGCCAGATGGCGGACCTGGCCGAGGCGCCCAACGTCTACCTCAAGGTCGGGGGCATCGGCTACAAGTCGTTCGTCGAACAGTCCGTGCTCGACGGGCCGCGGTCCTCTGAGTTCCTCGCCAGGTACTGGAAGCCCGAGATCGACTTCGCCATCGAGGCCTTCGGCCCCGAACGCAGCATGTTCGAGACCAACTACCCGGAGGACAGGCACCTGACCGACTTCGTGGTCTTGTGGAACATCTACAAGCGGATCGCGGACGGCTACAGCCCCGACGAGCGGTCGTGGGTGTTCGAGAAGGCGGCCAGCTCGATTTACGGCATCTGATGCCAGCCACCGCGGTCTTCGTCCACGGCGGCTGGCACGACGGGTGGAGCTGGCACCTGGTGCGCGAGCTGCTGGACACGCGCGGCGTCCCCTCGGTCGCGCTCGACCTCCCGATGACGACGCTCGGCGCCGACGCCGCGGTGCTGAGCGCCGCCCTGGCGGAGGTCGAGGGGGACGCCGTCGTCATCTCCCATTCCTGGGGCGGCAGCGTCGCGACGCTGGGCGCGATCGGCGCGCCGAACGTGAGGCACCTCATTTACCTCTGCGCCACCCTGACCGAGGCCGGCCAGCCGACCCTCTCCCCGGCCCGGGTGCCCGTCGCGGGCCGCGAGACCATGCGGTCCAAGGTCGTCATCGAGACGGAGACGACGACCGTCATCGATCCCGAGGCCAGCCTGGCGGTGTTCTACCCCGACGTGGAGCCGTCGCTGGCCCGGCAGGCCGCAGCCCGGCTGCGGCCCTTCCAGAAGACCGGCTACGCGGTCGTCGAGACGGACGCGGTCGCGGCGTGGCGGACGGTCCCGACGACCTACGTGGTGTGCGCCGACGACCGCATGATCCATCCCGATACCCAGCGCGACATGGCAGCCACCGCGGCCGCGGCAGGCGCGGAGGTCCTCGAGTGGCACTCCAGCCACTCCCCATTCCTGTCGCACCCCGATCTTGTCGCGGACCTGGTCGCCGATATCGCCTTGAATACGGATGCTGATCCCGGTTGACGGCAAGTGTCGGCCGGACTAACGTGCGTCTCAAGTTGTAGGACAAACAGTCAGTCGCACAGTTGACGGTCCTCGGCGAGGTTAGCGTCAGCTTCGACCTATGCACCCGTATTGGGGGGAATCCTCATGCACCGTCTGCACGCCGTTGTGCGACATTCCCGATTGAGATCGGCCCGGCCCCGATTCCGCGTGGCGGCCATCGCGGCTCTGGTGATCGCGGCAGCGGCACTATCCGCATGTTCGTCCGCCGTGACCAGCAGCGGCTCGTCCGCTACGACGTCGTCGGCGGCGGCGCAG
>Ga0335074_10012515_pt1 | contig 11897 bp, 6 predicted proteins | sample Lox_Sample_23_FD_206715 | JGI IMG/M metagenome (GOLD analysis project Ga0335074, IMG submission 206715) | Soil microbial communities from Loxahatchee National Wildlife Refuge, Florida, United States - Lox_Sample_2.3 | ecosystem: Environmental > Terrestrial > Soil > Wetlands | place: USA: Florida...
GGCAGGCCGGACCGTCGTCCTGGTCACCCACCAGCCGCTACCGCCGGCGGCGCGCACCACTCGCCTGCTGGCCCTCGACCAGGGGCGCCTCATCCAGCAGGCGGCGGCGGTGCTCGCATGAGCCCCACCGGCCGTGACCCGCTGCTGCGGCTGCTGCGGCTGGCCCGGCCATGGCGCCGCCAGCTGGTGCTCGCGGTGGTGGCGGGAGCCGCGGCCACCGGCTGCGGCGTCGGCCTGCTCGCGGTATCCGGGTTCCTGCTCGCCCGCGCGTCACAGCACCCCAACATCGTGGCGATCACCGCGGCCATCGTCGCCGTCCGCGCCCTCAGCGTCGGGCGGGGAGTCTCCCGGTACGGTGAGCGCCTGGCCAGTCACGGCGCCGCGCTCCGGATCCTCGCCGACGTCCGGGTGAGCATCTACCGGCGGCTGGAACGGCTGGCCCCGGCCGGGCTGCCCGCGTTCACCTCCGGTGACCTGCTCGCCCGGCTGATCTCCGACGTCGACGCCACGCAAGACCTGTTCATCAAGGGCATCGCGCCGCCGGCCGCCGCGGCGCTCGTGGGCGCCGGAGCGGTCGTGGTGTGCCTGGTCATCCTGGCGCCGGCCGGTGCCGTGCTCGCCGCCGGGCTGCTGACCGCCGGAGTAGGCGTCCCGATCGTGGCGGCCGCGACGGCGCGCCGCGCGGCCAGGCGCGTGGCGCCTGCCCGCGGCCAGCTCGCCGCCGCCCTCGCCGACGCGCTCGCCGGGGCGGCTGAGCTGCACGCGTACGGCGCGGCCGACCAGGCGCTGGCCGCGGTGACCGAGGCCGACGCGGACCTGACCAGGCAGGCCGGCCGGAACGCCGCGGTGTCCGGCCTCAGCACGGGCCTGAGCTCGGCGATCGCCGGGCTGACCCTGTGGGTCGTGCTCCTGCTCGGCGTCGCCGCCACCGGGGACGGCACCCTGACCAGGGTTCCGCTGGCGGTGCTGACGCTGACCGCGCTCGCTTCCTTCGAGGCGGTCACCGCCCTGCCCGCCGCCGCGATGCAGCTCGGCCAGGCCCGGGCGTCGGCGCGCAGGATCGCGGCGGTGCTGGACGCGCCCGTCCCGGTCCGCGAGCCCGCGGCGCCACGGCCGCTGCCCGATGGGCCGCTCCAGGTGACGTTGCGCGGCGTCCAGGTCCGCTACGGGCCCGGCGCGCCGCTCGTCCTCGACGGCGTCGACCTCGACCTGCGGCCAGGGCGACGCATCGCCCTGGTGGGGCCCAACGGCGCGGGAAAGTCGACCGTGGCCAGCGTGCTGCTCCGGTTCACCGACCTGACCGCGGGCAGCGTCACTCTCAACGGGCACGACCTGTCCGGATATGCGTCCGACGACGTCAGGACCAGGATCAGCGGCTGCGCGCAAGACCCGCACATCTTTGACACCACCCTCCGCGACAACCTTCGCCTGGCCCGGCCGGCGGCCACCGACGAGGAACTCGGCGACGCGGCCGCCAGGGCCGGGCTACTCGACTGGATCCGGTCCCTGCCGAAGGGGTGGGACACGCCGGCCGGCGCGCACGGCGCCGCCATGTCCGGAGGGCAGCGCCAGCGGCTGGCCCTCGCCCGCGCGCTGCTCGCCGATCCGGCGCTGCTGATTCTCGACGAACCCACCGCCCACCTCGACCCCGACAGCCGCCGGGCCCTCACCAGGGACCTCCTGCAGGCCACCGCGGGGCGCACGACGCTGCTCATCACCCACGACCTGGACGGCCTCGACCAGGTGGACGAGATCGTCGTTCTGCGGCACGGGAAGGTCGTCAGACGCGGCAGCTACGGCGAACTCAGCCACGCTGCTGACGTGCCCGCCATGCCCGGTATCCCCGGCGAGACCGGACATCGTCCGGTCGGGGTGATGCCGGCCGCACCATGGCCGCCAGATGCTGGCAACGGACACACGAATGACGACGGAGGCCTGCATGGCACTCGAGCCGTTTAGTGAACGATCAACGTTGACATCTGTGACTCAGTGCCCTACTGGTCGCCATTCGAGCCGCCAAAGCCATGCTGGTTCGCGAATAGGTGACTGAGATGAACGGATCGAAGCACAGTCGGGGCGGGCGCCGCGGGTGGGTCCTGTGGGCAGCGCTTGGCGCCGCACTGCTAGTCGGGGGCGGCCTGGGCGCGGGCATCGCGTCCGCTGCGAATTCATCGACCTCTACGACGGCGGCGAGCACCACGACGAGCGGGGCCAGTTCCGGACAGGTCAGCGTCTGCAACGTCACAGCGGTCGCCGACCAGGTCATCCCGTCCGTGGTGACGATCTCGGCCCGCGGCACGGCGGGCGGCGGCACGGGGTCCGGAGAGGTCATCAAGTCAGGCGGCTACATCCTGACGAACAACCACGTCATCGCGATCGCCGCCAACGGCGGGTCGGTGGAGGTGCAGTTCGCCGACGGGCAGACCGCCCCCGCGACGATCGTCGGCCGGGATGTGCAGACCGACCTCGCCGTGCTCAAGGTCGACACCTCGGCCAAACTGAAGGTGATCGCGATCGGTTCGTCGTCGTCGGTCGTCGTCGGCCAGGCGGCCGTGGTGATCGGCGCGCCGCTCGGGTTGTCCGGCACGGTCACCTCCGGCATCATCAGCGCGCTGGACCGCTCCGTCCAGGTCGCCGGGGAAGGCGACACCGCGGCGCTGCTGGTGGGGGCGATCCAGACGGACGCTGCCATCAACCCGGGCAACAGCGGCGGATCCATGGTCAACTGCTCGGGCCAGCTCATCGGGGTACCGTCCGCCGGCGCGACGGTGCCGAGCCCGTCCGGTGAGTCCAGCGGCGGCAGCATCGGGCTCGGGTTCGCCATCCCGGTGAACCTCGCCATGACCATCGCCGATGAGATCATCTCCACCGGCTCGGTGACTCACGCCTACTTCGGCCTCGGGGCGGTGCCGATACCGCCCTCGGCCGCCGCTCAGGCCGGGGTCCCCGAGGGGCTGTACGTCCAGACGGTGGCGCCCGGCGGCCCCGCCGCCACGGCCGGGCTGCGTGTGGGCGACGTGATCACCAAGATCAACGGCGAGCCGGCCACGAGCACGGTCCAGCTGCAGGAGCTGACGCTGACCATGAAACCAGGCTCCACGGTCCAGCTCGAGTACTCGCGCGGCGGCCAGTCGGCCACGGCCACGGTCACGCTGGGCGCCGAGCCGTAAGCCCTCCGGCTATGTCAGCGGGGAGCAGCCCACGTCACGGGTACGTCGGCGCCGCCCTCTTGCGAGATCCGCGCGCCGAAGCGGAGCAGGGCGGGCTGCCGTGGCGAGATCTTGCCCGCGATCAGGGCCTCTCCCTGGCGGAAGGTGGCCGAGCGCTCGATCAGGCTCGGCGGCACGAACGAGAACACCGCCTGCGCGAACGCCGCGTCGGCGAGTGAGTTCAGCCGCATGAGGACAAGGTTGTCGGCCTGGGAGAGGACGTTCTCCGGGATCTTCTGCGGGCGCTGCGTCGACAGCAGCAGGTAGAGCCCGAACTTACGGCCCTCGGCGGCGATCCTGATCGCGTGCTCGGTCGCCACCGCGGAGAGTGGATCTTGCGGCTCAGCCGGGCAGACGTTGTGCGCCTCGTCGATCACGATGAGGACCGGATCGCGTTCCTGGCGCCGGCGCCACAGGTCACCGAGCACCGCCGCGGCGATGAGGGACTGCTCCTCACGGCTGGGCAGCGAGCCCAGGTCGATGACGACACAGCGGACGCTCTGATCGTGAAGCGCGTCGAGGACGGAACCAGACTCGCCGGGAGCCCACACCGAGTACCGGTCCACGCCGAGGTTCTTGATGCGCAGCCCGAGCCGTGCCGCCTCCGGAAGGTCGCTCTTGGCCAGCTCCTCCATGCTAAGCGGGTCCTGGGCGGCGAGCAGCCCCGCCAGCGCGGCGTATTCTTCCCGGTCGGCGATCGGATCCAGACGGAGGGCGGCAGCCTGGGCCGCCGGCTCGACCTCGACCGCGTGCAGCCGGAGGCGTCGCTCGCCCTCGGCGCCAGCGGAGTAAACCGCGACGCCGCGCGCCGCCTGACGGTAGCGCTCTGCCAGCGCCGGGTCCGCGTCGGCGCGCACCTCGCTCAGGCGCGTGAAGTCCGAGTTGGGATCGAAGATCACCATGCGCAGGTCCGTCTCGGTCAGGAGCTGTTCGAGGATCACGCCGAGCGAGTACGTCTTGCCCGATCCGGACTGGCCGCACAGGAACGTGTGCCGGTTGAAACCCGCGGCGTCCGCCACGCAGGGCACCCCGGGGGCAAGTGCCAGCTCGCCCAGGATGAGCTGTGCGTGGGGCCCGGTCTCGCGTTGCTGCCACTCCAGGACCTCAGATCCGGTGGCCGGCCGGATCAGCGCGTCGTGGAACGGCGCGCTGCTGCCGTCCACGATGATTCCCTCGCCCTGTGCGGCACGGATCTGCAGTTCCGTCCGGGTCTCCGGGCCACCACCAGCGGACGGCAGCGTCAGCTCCCCGGCTAGCTGCTGGTGAAGCTCGACGGAGAGCACCTGGCCGAGACGCCGCGTGCCGTCGTCGTCGAGCACCGCGTAACCGCCGGCCTGGAGCTCGAGGCCGTGCAGCGAGGCCTGGAAGCTGAACCGGCGCCCGTCCACCGAGGTGGCGAGCGGGAGCACGGACGCTTCAATCTCCCTGCGCGTTTCGCGGAAGGTGTCCAGTTGCGAACCCACCGCTGATTGCCCGCCCATGTCAGACCATCTCGCTTTCCCTGGAGTCGCCAGCACCGCCGCCACGTTCAGCCGCCCTTCGCCCGCGAGCGTCCCCGGCCGGGTAACCGTCAGATCAGCTCGAGCTGGCGGGCCCGGCGGACCGCCTCGTTGCGGTGCGACGTAGCCAGCTTGCGGTAGATGTTCCTGAGGTGCGTTTTAACCGTATTGATGGATATGTACATCTCGTCGGCGACCTCGGCCGTGTTCAGCATGTCCGAGACGTGCACGAGCACCTCGAGTTCCCGTTCGGTGAGCGGCTCGACCACGAGGATCGGTGTCTGCTCCCCGGCGGTCACCGGAGTCGGCAGCTGCTGGTGGCCCAGGGCCGCGGTCAGCAGGCTCCGGTGGGCATCGGTCAGTTCGGGGTCACGCCGCAGCACCGGCCCGAGCCAGCCGCGCTCCATCGCCAGTGGCAGGCCGAGCTGTTCACGTTCCGCGATCCGCAGCGCGGACTCCAGGCTGCGGCGGCCGCGGGCCGCGTCGTCGGCGGCGTAACTGAGCCTGGCGTCCAGCAGCAGTGCTCGCAGCCGGGCCGGGTTCGGCAGCTGGCTGTCCGCCGCGAGCAGGGGAGCGAGCAGGAGCGGGATGCCGTCGCCGTTCCCTGCGGCCGCCCGCGCCTGCGCGAGCGCGACCGTGGCCTCTGGCGACGGTCCGGCCTGCTCGGCGGCGGCCAGTGCAGCGCTGAAGTCGCCCGCCGCCGTCGACGCCCGTGATTCGACGATGCTCAGCTGCTGGTCCAGCCACACAGGGAGCGGTCCGCCGGACCGTGCCCTGGCGACGATGTCCACGGCCGTCGCGGCCCGGCCCTCAGCCAGGGCGCCGCCCGCCGCGATCAGGTATGCCGCCGCGCTGAGCAGCTTGTCCGGGCACATGCCGAGCGCGGTGTCCGCCCGCTTGAGGAAGCCGCGTGCCTCTCGGAGCTCGTTGCGCTGCAAGTGGACGAGGGCAAGCGCGACGAGCGCCGGGGCGTCCGGGCACTGGTCCTCACCCGTGCCGAGGGTCGCGCCCCCGGCCAGCGTCACGGCCCGGGACAGCCGGCCGCGCAGGGCTTCCACCAGCGCCAGGTGCCCGGCCTGCCCGGGTACCTCGCGCTCATGGCCGTGTGTTTCCCCGGCGCCCAGCCCTGTCTCGAAGAGGCGAGCCGCTTCATCCTGGCGGCCGGACCACAGTGCTACGGTGGCCCGGCCAGCCAGCACGGTCCGCTCGAGCTCTGGATGCAGGGCCAGCTTCCCCTCCGGAACCCGGGCGAGCATCCGCCGGGCACTGCCGGCCGCCGCGGCGGCTCGCGCCAGGTCTCCCTCGCGAAGGGAGGCGGTAAGGCGGACGACGGTGGCGGCCAGCCTCCCCGCGGCCTCCCGGTCAGCCGGCAGCCGGTCGAGCAGGCCGTCCGCGGCGTCGAGCGCGGCGGTGGCCGCTTCGCGGCGGCCGGCGGCCAGCGCCAGGGCCGCCGCCACCACGTACGGCGCCGGCTCTGCCCAAGCACAGTCGGCTGGCATGGCCGCGAACTCGGCCGCCAGCCGATGCCCGCCGCCCCGCTCGGTCAGTAGGCCTATTGCCAGTTCGTCGACGACCAGGTCGGCGGCGAGCGGCCAGTCGGCCGCCCTGGCGGCGTGCCGGACCGCGTCGGCGAGCCGGCCGTCGCGCTGGTGCCACCGGGCCGCCCGCTCATGAAGGACGGCCACTCGCTCCGGATGCTCGAGCCGCAGCTTGAGGCGCAGCATCTCGGCGAACAAGTTGTGGTAGCGGTACCAGCCGGGGGCCAGCGGCTGGACGAACGCGTTCGTGCGGGCCACGGACGCGAGAACGCCCGCGGCATGCTCGTCGCCGGTCAGCTCGACGGCGGCATCGGCGCTGACATGCTCCAGGATGCTCGTGCTCAGCAGGACCTCGCGAACCTCCGGCGGCTGCACGTTGAGGACCTCGTCGACCAGGTAACAGATCAGGGCGCTGTCCTCAGTCAGCAGTTCCTTGACGAACTGGCCGGGGTCGGGATGAGCGCCCAGTGACATCGCCGCCAGGCGCAGGCCTGCCGCCCAGCCCTCGGTTCGCTGCGTCAGGCTCTCCAGCGAGTCCGCGGGCAGGGTACTGCCGTGCTGCGCCAGCAGCAGGCTGGCTTCGGCGGCGCTGAACGCGAGGTCGTCGGCCCGGATCTCGGCCAGCTGCCCGGCTACCCGGTAGCGGTGCAGCGGCAGCAGCGGATCCATGCGCGAGGTCACCACGACGCGCAGGCCGGATCCGGCGTTCCGCAGCATGAAGTCGAGCCCCTTCAGTGTCCTCGGCTCGGTGAGCAGGTGCAGGTCATCGAGGACCAGCGTCAGCGGCAGGTCCTGGGCGGCCAGCAGCGCGGTCAGCCCGAGCAGGAACCCGTCAACCCCAGCCGGCTCCTGCGGAATGGCCTGCAGCGTCTTCGGCACGGCGACACCGGACCTGTGCAGCGCAGCCACGACATAGGACCAGAACGCGCCCGGCCGGTTGTCGAACTCATCAAGGCAGACCCAGGCGACCCGGCCGGCGTCTGCCGCCGCCCACATTGCCACCGCCATTGTTTTCCCCGCACCAGCCGGGCCGGTCACCACGGTCAGCGGGCACCACCGCGTTCCCTCGGCGATCCGCCCGGTGATCCGCGGGCGCTGAACGGCCCAGGCCGGAACATCAGGTGCGGTGATCTTGGACGTCAGAATCGGATCGCCGATGGGCACCGTTGAACGCCTGGTGCTCGTCGACGCACGGTTGGCAGCATATGCGGCCATCATTACCTCCCGCGCGGGCCGGGGCGGCTTGCCGGACGCTATGGGGCACACTTCTGATACCCCCCCTCAATCCCACCCAACGCCTCCAGGCGAACCCGTGCATCATGCGATCGGTATGAAATCATCCCGAACGGGCCCGTGACGTCGCCATCTCTCGCGATTGCCGCATCAGGGGGCTATCCCTTCGAGCAACCCCAGCTCCCGGGACCTGATGACCGCCTGGCTGCGTGAGGAGGCGCCGAGCTTGCGGTAGATCGACATCGCCTGCGACTTGACGGTGTGCGGCGACAGGAACATCTCGGCGCCGATCTCGGGAAACGACAGGTGCGTGGCCAGCAGCGGCAGGACGCGCAGCTCGGCGGTGGTCAGCGAGGATACGCCGGGGACGGCCGGGCCGCTCTCGGCCGACAGCCGGGTCCGCAGCTCCCGGGCTTCGTCCACTAGGGTGCCCAGGCCGGGCCGGCGCTGGAGGATCTCGTCGATCTCCCGCATCAGCGTCCTGGCCCCGGCCATGTCGGCAAGCGCGAGATGCACGTGGACGAGCTGGATCCGGGCCTGCACGGCCAGGTGCGGCATAGCGTAGGTGAGCAATGGCCGCAGCCTCTGCGCGCTGATAAGTTCGCGTCGCGCCGCCGCAAGGTCCCCCCGGTGCATGACGGCGCGGGCGAGCACCGCGCAAGGGAGCAGGGCGTCCAGCCCTGTCCGGCGCACTACGTCGACTGCCTGGCTGGCCATGTTCTCCGCGTGACTCCAGTCACCGCGTGCGATCGCCAGCAGTGATCGCTCGGCAAGCGCCTCCGCCCGGGTCTCGTGCGCGCTCACCTCCGCCGCGAGGCGGGCCGCATCCTCGAGTAGCGCGTCAACGCCGTCGAGGTCACCGGACAGAATGCGCGCGACGGCCTGGCAGAGAACGACCACGGGCGTCATGGCGTTCGCGGCCGCGAACTTCCGCAGCGCCTCGTCCGCGTCGGCGCGCACCTGCTCGATGCCGTGCCTGCACAGGATGACCCGGAGCACCGCGGCCCAGGCCTCGGCGACCGGATCGTCAGGTCGTGACGAGTCCTCGTACTGCCAGCTGTCGACGATGTCCGCCCACCGCTCGGCCTCGGCTGGCCGCCCGGTTTCCGCGGCCACTATAGCGGCGCAGATGGCGACCATCGGGTATCTGGCGACCGCGTCCCGCTCCTCCAGCCACCGCAACCACCGCTGAAGCGTCACGAACCGGCCTTGCCGCTCGGTTGGCAGCCACAGGCTCTCCACCAGGCGGGCGGCCGCGTCGACGTCGCCGGCTGCCATGGCGTACTCCAGCGCCTCCTCGCGGCGGTCGTTGGCCTCGCACCAGGCGGACGCGCGGCGGCGGAGGACCGGCAGCAGGCCGGGTTCCAGCCGTTGCAGCTCGGCCAGCAGCATGTCGCGGAACAGGTGGTGGTAGCGGTACCAGAAGCCGCGCCGGTCCAGCGGCACCAGCAGCAGGTTCGACCGCACCAGCTCGGCCAGCTCGGCCGCGGAGCCAGGCTGACCGAGCACCGCCTCGCACAGCGGCCCGCACATCCGCTCGAGCACCGCCGTCCTGGTCAGGAACTCCCGGTGCCGCGCCGAGATCCGCGCCAGGAACTCCGACTCCATGTACTGGCTCACCAGCCGGTCATCCCCGCCGAACGCGTCCCCAGCGCCCTGGACTGAGCCGCCTTCGCGTAGGTAGAGCGCGGCCAGGTACAGCCCGGCGGCCCACCCTTCTGTCTGCTGGTGCAGCGCCGCCACGTCATCGTCGCCCAGCTCGACGTCGGCCGCGTGCAGCAGCGATGCCGCCTCCTGGCGGCTCAGCGACAGCTCGGCCGGGCCGATCTCCAGGATCCGGCCTTCGACGCGCAGCCGCGCGATGCGCAGCGGCGGGGCGTCGCGGCCCGCCAGCACCAGCCGCGACCCCGGCGGGACGTGATCGGCAAGTACCGACAGCGCGTCCCGGCATTCGGTGTTCCAGAGCAGGTGCGCGTCGTCGAGCACCAGCACCACCGGGACGGTCATCGACCAGAGCGCCGACCCCAGCCGCGGCACCACCGTGCCGGGCACCGAGCTGGCCGGCGAGGCGAGCGCCTCGAACACCCGCTTGTCGACCGGCTGCACCGCGTCCAGCGCCCCCGCCACGTAGCTGAGCAGGACCTTCGGGTCGTTGTCCCGCTCGTCCAGCGACACCCAGGCGAACGCCCCGCCGTCGAGTCCTGCCCACTGTGCGAGCAGCGTCGTCTTGCCGTAGCCGGACGGCGCGACCACCGAGACGATCGGGGGAGAGCCGTCTGCCGCGAGCCGGCCGATCAGCGTGGAGCGCGGGATGGTTCCGGGCCGCGCGGCGGGACGGCGGAGCTTGGAGGTTATAAGGTCGAACCCCGGCTTGGCCGGGTGCCGCGTCGGGCCGGGATACTGCCGCACGCTGTTCGCCTTCATCCCCCCAAAACCGCGCCTTTTCCGACGGCCTACCGCTCTATGCTCGGCTCAAAGCTATTCTCACGTCAAGAGAATTCACCCCGTGCAATTGCGCCCATGGTGGAGCGGGACGTCTCTGCCGGGACCAGCGCAGGCTGTCCGGGCAGAGACAATGGCAACAGCAGACGGCAATTGCCGCACCGTGCACGCTCTAGGGTCGGTCCGCGCCGTAGCGAGCAGGTACGCATGCCGCTCAAGAGGGGGTACGGCATGGGCGTTGCTCAGGAGGTGAGTCGCGGGCTGCCCCGTGATGCCGTGGGCCCGGCCCGGACAATTGCCTTCGGCACGAGCATCGTGGCCCCGTCGGCCTCGGCGGTGACCGTGCTGGTTCTCGTCCTCGCATACGCGGGGTTCGCGTCTCCGCTGGTCGTCCTTATCACGTTCGCCGGCTCGCTGTGCTGCGCGCTTAGCATCGGCGAGTTCGCCGGGCGGCTGCCCTCGGCGGGCTGGGCCTACACCTACAACAGCCGCGGGCTTGGCCCGGCCGCGGGTTTCCTGACCGGGTGGATGATGATCTTCGGTTACGTGCTGTTCGTGCCGGCCGGTGTCGCACTGACCGCCACGTTCGGGTCGCTGCTGGTGGCCAGCACGCTGCACGTGACCGTCAGCCCGTGGATCTTGTTCCTCGTCGTCCTGGCGGCGGCGGGGCTGGTCGCCTATCTGGGCGTCAGCACCTCGTCCGCCGCCGACCTCGTGCTCGTGGCCGGGGAGATGGCGGTCATCGCGGCGCTGGCCATCACCATCCTGGTGAAGACCGGGCCAGCGCACTACTCGCTGGCGGTGTTCTCTCCAGCGTCGTCGCCGAACCAGCGGCTCGCCGACATCACCGATGCGATGATCTACGGCATCACCGCCTTCGCCGGCTTCGAGGCGGCCGCCGCGCTCGGTGAGGAGGCCAGGAACTCCCGCCGCTCCGTTCCCGGCAGCATCGTCGGCATCGTCATCGTGACGGGCGTCTTCTACCTGCTGGTGGTCTGTGCGGAGACGTTCGCCGTCGGCAGGCGGGGCATCGCCGGCTTCGCCGGCCAGGCCAGCCCCCTGGGGTATCTGACCAGCCGGTACTGGTCGCCGTCGGTGCTGTGGACGGTCGACCTCGTGATCGTGCTCACCGGCCTCGGCTTTGTCGTCGCCGCCCTCAACGCCGCGATCAGGATCACCTACACGATGGGACGCGAGCGAGCTCTTCCCGGATCGCTCGCCCGGCTGTCGCGTCGTCGGACTCCGGTGGCCGCCATCGGCTGCCTGGTCGCGCTCACCCTGGCCATCGGGCTGCCGCTGACCTATGCCTACGGCGGCACGGCCACGTTCGGATACCTCGCGGGCATCGGGGGGCTGCCGGTTGTGCTGGTCTACCTCGGGGTGAACATCGCCGTCATCCGGGTGTTCCGCACGGAGTTCCGCACCGATTTCCGGCTGTCACGGCACCTGCTCATCCCGGTGGCGGCCAGCGTGGTGTTCCTGTTCCCGCTCTGGGGGATCCTGTTCCCCGGTAGCTACACGCTGACGAACCTGCTGCCGTTCATCGCCTTCGGCTGGCTGCTCGCTGGCGTCATCGCCGCCGCGGTGCTGCGGGCCCGGCGGCCCGCCACGTTCGCGGCACTGGGGAGAAGCAGGTCCCCCGGGCCGTAACGGGGCGCTCCCTGCCGCGTCGGGGACTGACGGCAGGTCTTCGACCTGCTTCTTGGTGATGCTGAGCCAGATTCCGTCCGCGACGGAGGTGATGGCGCTGACCGGGATGGCGACCTGCGTGCGTCCCCACGGGTGGCCCTCCTTGAGCAGGATGTGGGTCACGGCGCGGTCGGCGCGATTCACCATAAAGCCTTCGACCTGTCCGATCTCACCGTCGACGGCGTGCACGTGCGCGTGCCGCCCCACTTCGGTCTCGCCCATGGGGACGGAGTGGCTGACCATGAGGGGCGGGCCGCCTCCGCCACCGAAGTCGCGGTCCTCGACCA
>Ga0335074_10012517_pt1 | contig 11896 bp, 11 predicted proteins | sample Lox_Sample_23_FD_206715 | JGI IMG/M metagenome (GOLD analysis project Ga0335074, IMG submission 206715) | Soil microbial communities from Loxahatchee National Wildlife Refuge, Florida, United States - Lox_Sample_2.3 | ecosystem: Environmental > Terrestrial > Soil > Wetlands | place: USA...
ACCGTCGCAGCGACAGGCAGCCGCAGCCGATGCAACTTGTCAGCGTCTCCGACATGCGCTGGAGGTCGGCGATCTTCGCATCGATCCTGGCCTGCCAGCTCCGCGCGGCCCGGCTCCACTCGGCGCGTGTCGGGGCGCGGCCCTCGGGTAGCAGCGCCAGGCTGGCCTGAATCTCCCGCAGCTCAAGGCCGAGCTGACGGCCGGCCCTGATAAATGCAACCCGGCGCAGCATGTGCCGCGGATACCGGCGCTGGTTGCCGGCTGTCCTCGTCGCGCTGATGAGGCCAAGCCCCTCGTAATACCGCAAGGCTGATGGCGCAGCGCCGCTGCGAGCCGAGAGCTCAGAGATTGTCAGCACGTCAGGATGCCCGGATGCGGCCACCGCTGAAGGTTATCGCCTTTTGCCGTTGACTTGATGCGCACTTTAAGTTGCAAGCTTTCGACCATGACGAATGCAACTGCCAACGCCAAGCTCTCCTTCGCGGATCTGCCCGACCTGATGGCCGCGATGAGCGGCGACGAGAAACACGACCACTCTGCCGCGTCAACGCTGGATGTCCTCTGGGTGCTGTATGACCAGGTGCTGCGGGTGACCCCGGAAACGGCGCACGACGACGACCGGGACCGGTTCTTGCTGTCCAAGGGGCACTCGCCCAAGGCCTACTATGCGGTGCTCGCCGCTAAAGGCTTCATCGATCTGGCCGCGCTACCTAGCTTCGGGACGTTCAACTCGGTGCTGGGCCACCATCCCGACCGGAATCTGCTCAGCGGCGTGGAGATTGCCAGCGGCTCGCTTGGCCACGGCCTGCCGATCGGCGTGGGCGTCGCGCTCGGACTTGGCGCGCGGAGCCTGGAGAACGCCCGCGTGTTCGTTCTGATCGGAGACGGCGAGCTCGACGAGGGCTCGAACCACGAGGCGATCGCGTTCGCGGGCGCCGTCGGTCTGGACCGGCTGACGGTCATAGTCGTCGACAATTCAAGCTCGTCCTATGGCTGGTCCGGCGGAGCTGAGACCAGGTTCAGCCGGGAAGGCTGGTCCGCCGAACGCGTCAACGGACGAAACCACGCGGCGCTGGCGGAGGCGCTGAGCGCACCGCATCCGGGCAGGCCGCACGTAGTGGTCGCCGTCATCGAGCCCGAGCCGAACTGAAAGCGAGCAAGATCGATGGACACAATGCGCGGCCGATTCGAGCAGGTTACGAGCGAGCTACTCGACAGCAATCCACGTCTTGCGGTGGTGACCGCTGACATCGGGGCTGACGCCTTCGCACCGGCCCGGCGCCGGCATCCCGAACGCGTCATCAACCTGGGCATTCGCGAGCAGTTGCTAATCGGTGTCACCAGCGGGCTGGCACTGACCGGAATGCGGCCGGTCGCCCACACGTTCGCGCCGTTCCTCGTGGAGCGGCCCTTCGAGCAGATCAAGCTCGACATCGTGCACCAGGGCGTGGGCGCCGTGCTCGTGAGCGCAGGGGGGTCGTTTGACTATCCCTTCTACGGTCGCACGCATATGGCACCCGGCGACGTGGCGCTGCTGGACACGCTGCCCGGCTGGACTGTGCACGTTCCAGGCCACCCGGACGAAGCCGAGGCCTTGCTGCGCGACGCCGTCGCCGCAACCGGGCAGGTCTACGTCCGGCTGTCGCTTCCGGCCAACGCCACGCCGTTCCCCCTGCAGCCTGGTGAGTTCACGGTGCTGCGGACCGGCCGGGCAGGCACCGTCATCGCGGTTGGCCCGATGGCCGACGCGGTGCTGGCCGCGACCGCTGGCCTCGACGTGACGGTGCTGTACGCGGCCACAGTCCGGCCATTCGACAGCGCGACGCTGCGGGCAACTCTCGGCACGCCGGAAGTCGTGGTGGTGGAGCCGTATCTGGCCGGCACGACCGTGCCGTTCGTGGCCGAGGCGCTCAGCGATATTCCGCACCGCACGATCGGGCTCGGGGTCGGTCGCAGCGAGCTGAGGCACTACGGCACACCGGCCGAGCACGCTGCGGCGCACGGCCTGGACGCGCCGAGCCTGCGGGCGCGGATCGATGCCTTCCTGTCCCCGTCCCTCACGGAGGCAGCCCGCGGCTGAGTAGAGCCTCGCCGGTCGCTGCCCCGGGAAATGCACAGGTTGCCGTCGCCGCCGCGTTCCCGCGGGAACGCGCTCGCTTGCTGGGCGCAGGCGGGATAGGAGCTGACCGCCTCGCGGTCTTATGGCAGCGGCCGGTGGTCGGGGCGGTGGTCGTCGGGGCGGTGGTCGTCGAGGTCGATAGCGCGGATGATGCGCCCGCTGATCTCGCGCAGCTGCCGGGACTGGGCTTTGGTCAGCGGGTCGAGGATCAGGCGGCGGACCTCCTGGACGTGGCCGGGCGCGGCGTCCGTCACCTTCGCCTGGCCCTGGCCTGTCAGGGTCGCCAGGGTGTAGCGGCCGTCGGCCGGGTCGGGGGTGCGGCGCACCCAGCCGCGCTGCTCCTGCCGGGCGACGACCTGGGACAGGCGCGGCAGCGAAGCCCCCGCCTGCGTAGCGAGCGCGCTCATCCGCAGGGTGCGGTCAGGCGCCTCCGACAGCAGGGCCAGCACCTGGTACTCGAAGTGGCTGATCCCGGCGTCGCGGCGCAGCTGCGCATCGAGCGCGGCCGGCAACTTGTTCATTGTCTTGGCCAGGGCGCGCCAGGCCTGGCTTTCCTCGGCATCGAGCCAGCGAGGCTCCTGCGGGCCGTCCATGAGGCCAGCATAACTTAAATCTTGAAGCGACTCAGAACTACAATGACTTGCATCGTGAAGTGATTCAGAGGTACTGTCAGTTAACACTTTAAGTCAACAGCACCCAGCCAACCGGAAGGAAGCCATCATGACCACCACCGTCAGTCTGAGTTTCGCAGCCCTGGCCATCGACTCCGCCGATCCCGCCGCCCTAGCGGACTTCTGGGGGAAGGCCCTCGGTCGCCCGGTCAGCCCGGGCGCGGTCGCCGGGGACACAGCGGTCGACGTCACCGGGCCCGAGAGCGGGCCGCGGATGATTCTCCACAATCCCCCCGAGCCCGGGACGGCCAAGACCAGCGTCCATCCTGTCCTGATGACCGACCACTACGACGAGGAGATCGAGCGGCTGACCGCCCTGGGCGCAAAGCCGCTCAACGAGATCACGCTCCCGGCTGTCCGCGCGGCCGGTGTGACGTTTCATGTGTCGCAGACCACGTTCGCCGACCCGGAGGGCAACGAGTTCGATCTGGTGATGTGGCAGCAGCAGCCCGAGTAGCTGTCAGGTCCGGGCACTAACTGAGACCCTACGATGATCTTGGAGCGGCGGCTATCTTCGGCGGTGGCCCCGATCCAAGATCGTCAAAACCGGCCGGTCGAACCAGCCACGAGCTATCGGTGCCGCATCGATCAGCTCATTCACCTGTGCATCCTGCCGCAACTAGCCGCATAAGTGCGCGCGCTGCTACCAGCTGCCGGGCAGCTCGCTGCCGTACCAGGTCTCGAGGATGCGGTGCGCGATCGAAACCGGCGGCGGCAGCCTGATGGTCCCGGCGGCGATGGCGGCGGTCAGCTCGTCGCGGCTGTACCAGTTCGCCTCGGCAATCTCGTCGTCATCGACCTGGATATCGGTGTTGGCGGCCGCCGCGCGGAAGCCGAGCATCAGGCTCTGCGGCATCGGCCAGGGCTGGCTGCCGAGGTAGGTAACGGCGCTAACCGTGATGCCGGTCTCCTCCGCGACCTCGCGCGCCACCGCCTGCTCGGCCGACTCCCCCGCCTCGACAAAGCCAGCCAGAATGGACACCCGGCGCTCCGGCCACTGTGCGTTCCTGGCGAGCAGCGCGCGGCCGGCCGGATCGGTGACGAGCACGATCATCGCCGGGTCAACCCGCGGGAAGTGCTCGCTGCCGTCGACCGGGCATCTGCGCGCGTGACCGGATGCAACCGGGTCTGTCGGCGAGCCGCAGCGGGGGCAGTGGGTAAAGGTCTCGTGCCAGTTCGCCAGTGCGACGGCGTGGGTGAGCAGCCCGGCGTCCCGGTCGGACAGCAGCGGGCCCACCTCACGGAGATGGGCCGGCCGGACCGCTGGCGCCGCCTGCTCGGGTAGCGGCCCGGCAACGCCGAAATAGGCAACGCCGTCCGCCTCCACGCCAAGCAGGAACCGCACTCCGTCCGGCGCTTCCCCTGGGGCGACGAAAACCAGCGCGGCGTCCTGGCCGGTGAGCTCGCAGAGCGCCTGGCCACGCTCGACCACGATCACCCTGGTCGCCGGGTCGGCCCAGACCGCCTTGAGCCAGTCCGCGTCAGTGCGCAGATGCGCAGCCCGGTCGACGTCGTCGCGCGCAAGCGCCAGCCCGGTTAGTGTCGGGCCGGTTAGCCTGAGGGCCTGGCTAGCCGGCCCCCTGAAGCCCTGGCTGGCCGGCCCGGTGCTGGCCGGCCCGGTGCTGGCCGGCACGGCGTCCGGGGCGCTCGCCACGCTCACCGTGCGGTCAGCTCGCTGCCCGCCGCGGCCAGCTCGTCCCACAGATATGCCGCCGCCTCGGCGCCTTTGAGCAGCAATCCCATGTCGACCCGCTCATTCGGTGCGTGGATCCGGTCCGCGTTCAGGCCGACGCCGATGAACACTAGGGGCGCCGTCAGGATATCGGCCAGGTCCGCCTCCGGCCCGCTTCCGCCTTCTCTGGTGAAGAGGATCTCCTTGCCGAACGCCCGCTCCATGGCCCGCACGCCCGCCCTGACCGCCGGAGAGTCCAGCGGCGCGAAGCACGGCCTGACGCCGCCGCTTTCGGCGTCCACAGCCGCCTCCATGCCTGGCGGAGTGTTTTCCGCGACGTACTGCCGCAGCCCGGCTACAACGTCGGCCGGATCCTGGTTAGCGACCAGCCTGAAAGACAACTTTGCGTGAGCCCTCGCCGGCACGATGGTCTTGCCGCCCGCTCCGGTATGGCCGCCCCACATACCGTTGACCTCTGCCGTCGGCCGGGCCCAGACGCGCTCGAGGGTTCCGTAGCCAGCCTCTCCGGTCGCGGCGCGACTGTTGCCCGCGTCGGCAAGCCACGCTTTCTCATCGAACGGGAGGCGGCTGATCAGGTCGCGCTCGGTATCCGACAGCGGCAGCACGTTGTCGTAGAAACCAGGCAGCGTCACACGACCGTCGGCGTCGTGCAAGCCGGCCAGCAATTCGGCCATGGCATGCAGCGGATTAGGCACCGCGCCGCCGAACGATCCGGAGTGCAGGTCTCGCTCCGGGCCGCGCAGGCTGATCTCGGCAGCCACGACGCCACGCATGCCGACGCACATCGACGGCACGTCAGCGGCCCACATGCCGGTATCTGTCACGACGACAACGTCGCAGGCCAGCCGGTCTCGCTTGGCGCGCAGCAGATCGGCGAAATAGGGCGAGCCCGCTTCTTCCTCGCCCTCGATCAGCATCTTGATCGTGACTGGCGGCGCGGTCGCCCCCGAGCTGGCGAGGTTCGCACGCAAGCCGAGGCCGTGGAAGAGCACCTGCCCTTTGTCGTCTGAGGCGCCCCGGCCGAACAGCTTCCCGTCGCGCTGGGCCGGCTCGAACGGCGGGCTGTCCCACTCTTCCAGGGGCTCGACGGGCTGGACGTCGTGGTGGCCGTAGACCAGTACCACGGGTGCGGCCGGATCGCCGGACGGCCATTCGGCAAAAACCGCCGGCAGTCCCTCCGAGCCAGACTCGCCAGTCGGCCATACCTCGACGGTCGGAAAGCCCGTTTCCGTCAGGAAAGTCCTGAGCCAGTCCGCTGACCTGCCAACGTCCGGGTGCCGGGCAGGGTCAGCGGAGATGGACGGGATGGCCAGCCACTCGCTTAGCGAGCCGAAGAACTCGGCCGCGTGCTCTTCAATGAACTGGCGAACGTCCATGTGTGCTCCCTTGCAGGCGGAAATTCGGGCGGCCCGGGCAGGGGCCATGATGGGCGTGTTGTCACGATCGTAGTGCGGGTGAGGAGAGCTGATGAGCGACTGGACGGCCGAGAAGGTCCGAGCGGCTGCCGAAGCATGGGTCTGGGTGCCGCCGGACGCGGAGCAGGTGCTGACCAGCGAGTACCAGCTGATCGCCTACCCGGCCCACTATCAGCACCCGACTCAGGTGGCCTGGTCGAGCGCCGCCCGCCCGGTCGAGGAGGTCATCGATGAGGTGCTGGCGCAAGCGCGCGCCTGGGGCCGGGACCGGGTCTACTGGTGGGTCAGGGACGACGCGGCCGGTCCCGCGGAGGCCAGCGCCGGTGAAGCCAGCACTCAGGCCAGCACCGAGGAAGCCCTGCAGCTCCGCGGCGGCAAGGTGGCGGAGACCGTCCAGGTACTCGCCTACGACCTGACCGACACCATCCCGGACCTGAGCCTCGCCGACGGGCCGCAGGCCGAGCTGGTGCGCGATGAGCGCACTCTCCGCGCGAGCCACCTGGTATTCGCGGAGGTGTGGGAGGACCGCCGCGAGCGCACCCCGGCCGCCATCACAGAGGAACTGGCGGGCGTGCTTGAGGCGCAGGAGTCGTGGTCGGACTTCCAGGTCGTAGTCTTCATCGACGGCGAGCCAGCGGCGGGCGGGGGCTGCGGGATCGTCGGGCAAGTGGCGCGCCTGTGGGGTGCCGGGACTCGGCCGGCCTTCCGCGGCCGCGGCGCGTACCGGGCGCTGCTGGCTGCGCGCATCGGGCTGGCGCGTGAGCATGGAGCGACGCTGGCCCTGGTCAAGGGCCGGGTAGAAACATCGGGCCCGATCCTGCGGCGAGCCGGCTTCACTGCGTATGGCGAGGAACGGTCCTACTGCGTGCCTGTCATGGAGGATTAAATGATTGTCGCTTTCTCGGTAACGCCCATCGGCGTCGGCGCGGACGTGGCCGAATATGTCGCCGACGCGGTCAAGGTCGTACGCGCGAGCGGATTGCCGAACCGGACCGATGCCATGTTCACCACGATCGAGGGTGACTGGGACGAAGTGATGGCAGTGGTCAAGAGCGCGTGCGACGCCGTCGCTGCCAGAGCGCCGAGGGTGAGCGTCACGCTGAAGGCGGACATCCGGCCGGGCGTGACAGGCGCCATGGAGTCGAAAATGGCGTCGCTAGAGCGTCATCTCGGCTGAGCCCCGGCAGGCCGGCGACTCCTAGATCGGGTTCTCCGGGTGGTGGGAGTCCCATTCCTGTAGCGCGGCCACGGCGAGCCAGTCGAGACCCCGGCCAACCTCGGCCTCGATGCCATGCGCTAGCGCCGCCATAGCGGCCGCTGCGGCATAGCCGTCGACTTCGTCCGCGTCGTCGCTGGCGCCCTCAAACGCGTGTACCAGCATTTCCTTGGCCGCCGTAGCCTTAGCTGGCCCGTGTCCGTAGGAGTTCGCCAGGTGCGAAATGGCGCGCCGCACCACGCGTTCAGCGATGCCGTCGCTCATGGCAACTCGTCGTTCCGCCACCTGTGTGCCTCCATCGTGTCCGACCGACGCATCTTATTCGCCCGAGGAGAGCCATGCCGAGCCAGGTCGTCCGCCATCCGGTCTTCGCCCGGATGTATGCCCGGCTTAGCGCCGGGATGGAACGGGCCGGAGTGAGCGACCACCGGCGCAGGCTACTGGCCGGGCTCACCGGTTCCGTTCTCGAAGCCGGCGCCGGCAACGGGCTAAATTTCGGGCATTACCCCGCCACCGTGACGGCCGTCCTCGCCGTCGAGCCGGAGCCCCACCTGCGGGCACTGGCCGAACAAAGCGCACGCCTGGCGATGACCGAGATCACGGTGACCGACGGAGTCGCCGAGCACCTGCCGGCCGGTGACCAGCAGTTTGATGCGGTCATCGCCACGCTGATGCTGTGCTCGGTCAGCGATCCCGCTGCGGTGCTGCGGGAGATGCACCGTGTGCTGCGGCCAGGAGGCGAGCTGCGATTCATGGAGCACGTGGCTGCGGACTCGCCTGGCCTCCGCCGCGTACAGCGGATAGCCGACGCTACCTGCTGGCCTGCTTGCTTCGGCGGGTGCCATGCCAGCCGAGATCCGGTATCAGCCATCGCGGCGGCCGGCTTCCGGGTGCGAGAGCTGCAGAAGTACCGGCTGCCCGAGACCGGGTTCCCATGGCCTACGACGCCGCACGTGCGCGGCATCGCGGTGCGTACCTAGCCGTAAGGGAGATCCTCGATCAGGGCGGCCAGGCCGGCACCGTCGAGCAAGTCCGCCGGCCGGACGGTCACGTCATCCCGCACGTAGTAGAACGCGGCGCGCACCTGAGTAAGGGGCACGCCCGCGAGCGCGGCCCAGGCCAGCCGGTACGCCGCAAGCTGCACCGCCACCGCTCGCTTCTCGGCGGCCGTGCCAGGCTGCCGGCCGGTCTTCCAGTCGACGACGTCGTATCCGCCGTCGGATGCGTCGGCGAACACCGCATCAATGCGGCCGCGGACCAGCCGGTCGCCAACTTTCGTCTCGAACGGGACTTCGACCTCGACGGGCCAGCGACTCGCCCACTCGCCGACCTCGAACCGCGCCTGAAGCTCGGCGAGCTCAGGATCTGCTGCCTGGGCGGCCAGGTCATCTGCGGCGCCGGGGAGCTCGCCCGAGTCGATGAGCTGCGCCTGCCCGAATCTCTGCTCAATCCACTGATGGAAGGTTGTGCCCCTGGCGGCCTGCGGCGCTGGCCTGCGCGGCATCGGGCGGCGAACCTGCTGGGCCAGTTCGCCGGGGTCTCTCGCCATGGTCACAAGCGATGAGACCGGGAGCTGCCGGGGCAGGCCGACGAGCACAGCGTGCCCGGCCTGACGGCGCTCGCGCTCGGCTAGCAGCAGGTCAGTGTCCCGTTCCCAGGCGGCCGTCAGCTGCTGGTAACGGCCGGCCCGGACATGGTCTGCCTGGGTTGCTGGCTGGATAGCTGCTGGCTGAGCGGCCCCCGGATGGGCGGCAGCACTCTTCGCAAGCTCGCGGGCGGCGGCGTCCACCAGCGCGCCTGCGTCCCGGATAGCCTCATGCCGCGTGTCAGCAGCCGCCTCCGCTGGCCAGGTCGCCGTTAGTGGGTCGGCAAGCGACGGATTCTGTGCGTCGGGCTCAGGTTCGGGCTGCCATACCTCGACCACGCCGGCCCCGTCCTCGCAGGCCTCCTTCACCTCAGACAGGAACTGCGAGGGTCCGAGCCGGGAGACGCCGTCGGACCACCAGTAGCCCGAGCATGCCAGCAGGTAGGCAGCGCGGGTGGCGGCCACGTACCCGAGCCGGCGCTCTTCGGCCAGGTCGCGCGCCGTGCACGCGTCGCTGAACGCGGTTAGCTCCGGCGTTGTCAGCCCGGAAAGGGCCGGCAGGTCGACGGCGTCGCCGCGCAGGCCGAATGGCAGGAGCCTTGCGTTCTCGGTCCACCGGGTCGTGACCCGCGGCTTGGCCGGGAAGACATGCCGTTGCGGGCCGCCGGCCAGTCCGGGCACGAATACCGCGGCCCACTGCAGGCCTTTGGCCGCGTGCACGGTCGCGAGCTTCACGGAATCGGTCTCGCCGACCCGGCCTGCCTCGAGGCCGAACTCCTCAGACTCGGCCGCGGCGAGGTAGGCCAGGAACGCGCCCAATGTCGGTTCTTGAGTGTCCCCCGCGAAAGCGGCCGCCGCGTCGACGAATGCGTCAAGGTCCGCTCTGGCAGCGGCCGGATCGGTGCCGGGGCGCGACGCAACCTCGATGTCCAGCCCCAGCGTTCGTTCCACTTCGGTGACGAGTTCGGCGAGCGGCCTGGCGACGTGCCCGCGCAGCGTTCGCAGTTCGGCTGCCAGCGCCATCAGCCTTGCGTAGCCGGCGAATGAGTACGCAGCCGGGCTGCCCAGGTCCTCCAGCGCCTCGATGAGGCTGCCAGGATCCCTGGTCAGGTCGCTGACGGCGCCAGCCATCAGATCCTGCTGGCCGGCGGTCCGGGCTGATGCCGCGGCTCGAGCTTCAGGGGCGCCGGCTGACGCTGCGGCTCCGGATTCCGCCGCAACCGCTAGCGCGCGAGCCCGCCGGCCTAGAGCTACCAGGTCGGCCGGACCGATCCGCCACCGCGGTGAGGTGAGCAGCCTGGCGAGGGCACCTGCTGATGTCGGGTCGTGCAGGACCTGAAGTGTCGCGACAATGTCGCAGACCTCGGGCACGGTCAGCAGGCCGCCGAGGCCGACGACCTCAACCGGGATGCCGCGTGCTTCGAGCGCCGCCCGCAGCGCCGGGAACTGGGCGCGCTTCCTGCACAGTACGGCGATGTCACTCGGCCTGACCGTCGAAGGCGCGCCGTCAGGCCACGGATTGCCGTCGGGGGCAACCCCCGGCGCTAGCTCAAGCAACCGCCCTACGTGCTCGGCGATCCAGGCCGCCTCGTCCTGCACTGACTCAAGCAGCGCACATCGCACCAGGCCGCGCTCTGCCCGGCCTTGCGGCGCCACCAGCAGCGGCACGTCGGGAGCCGCGCCGCGGAGATCGCTCTGGATCGCAGCGGCCGCGATCAGTACGTTGCCGGTATTGCGGAAGCTCGTCGACAGCACGCGCACCGGAGCAGGATGGCCGTCCGCCTCCGGGAAGTCAGTCCTGAACCTGCGCAGGTTGCCGGCGCTCGCACCGCGCCAGCCGTAGATCGACTGGCAGGGGTCACCCACGGCCGTGACCGGGTGGCCGCGGCCGAACAGCGAGGAGAGCATTACAAGCTGCGCGTGCGAGGTGTCCTGGTACTCATCGAGCAGCACCACCTGATAGCGGGATCGCTCGGCCTGCCCGACTTGCGGATGGCGGCTGCCGATCCGGGCGGCAAGCGCCATCTGGTCGCCGTAATCGATCACCTCTCTGGCTGCCTTGGCGGCGGCGTAAGCAGCGACAAGCGGCAGCAGCTGATCCCTGGTGCGCTGGGTCTTGAGCACGTCGGTGACGGCCTTCGGCACCCGGCCGCGGAGGTCCCCGGCGCAGTCTTCGAGCCACTGGCCGGTCTGGCGCACGTCGTCGGCACCGCGCAGATGCTCAGACAGTTCGCCCGCCAGCGTGAGCATGGCCGCGGTCACGGTGGCGGGCGTCCAGTCAAGCGCGTCGGTCGGGCCGTCATAAGCGGCCACTACCGCGGCCGCGAGCTGCCACGAAACAGCTGGCGTGATCAGGCGTAACGTCGGCTCAAGGCCCTCGCGCAGAGCGTGATCACTGACGAGCCTGCCCGCGTAGGCATGGTAGGTGCAGATGACGGGGTCGCTTGCGAGCAGGTCGGCGTCGGGGCCTGCCTGCTCGTCCGCTCCGGGCACGGAGCCGGCCAGCGGAAGGCCAGCCCGGCGCAGGCCCGCCAGCCGGATCCGGACGCGGTCGGCTAGCTCCGCGGCCGCCTTCCTGGTGAAAGTGAGCCCCAGCACTCGCTCGGGCCGGACGAACTGGTTGGCCACCAGCCACACCAGCCGGGCGGCCATCGTCTCGCTCTTGCCTGATCCGGCGCCCGCGATAATCGCGAGCGGCCCGAGTCGCGCGCCGATCACGCCAGCCTGCTCGGCCGTCGGCTCCGGGGCGCCGAGCATCCGCGCCAGCTGCGCCGGGCTGTACCTGACGGGCCTGATCGTCACGGAGTCACCTGCCCGCCTCGCTCGTCGACCGGGCAGCTGGACGCGACCGGGCAGACCCGGCAGCCCGGGTTGGCCGTCGCCCTGAAGACTGGTCCGGTCATGCCCGCGGCCACTGTCTCGACCAGCTCGCGCGCCCACTCCGGATCCGGGTCGCTGCGCAGACCGCGCTGCGCCTGCACTCGGACACTGGCCTTGAGCCCGGCCTTCCCCACCTGGATCAGCTCAGCGCCGCCTGGCTCGGCGAGGCCGAACTGCTCGAATGCGCCCAGCAGTACGGCAAGCTGATAGACGCCAAGCTGCGGGTTGCGGTCCAAGTCTGCGTCGGCGGGCCTGCCCGTTCCCGTCTTGAGGTCGACGATGATCGCGGCGCCGTCCTCGTCTCGCTCCAGCCGGTC
>Ga0335074_10012518_pt1 | contig 11896 bp, 13 predicted proteins | sample Lox_Sample_23_FD_206715 | JGI IMG/M metagenome (GOLD analysis project Ga0335074, IMG submission 206715) | Soil microbial communities from Loxahatchee National Wildlife Refuge, Florida, United States - Lox_Sample_2.3 | ecosystem: Environmental > Terrestrial > Soil > Wetlands | place: USA...
ACGCCTTTGTTCATCCGGACCAGGCCAAGGCCCGCAAGGCCATTGCGGTGCCGCTCAACGACGTCGCGCTCGAGGTGCTGAAGCGTCAAACGGGAAAGCATTCCGAACGCGTGTTTACGTACGAAGGCAAGCCTGTGAAGCAGGTGTCGACCAAGGCTTGGTACAACGCGCTCAAGCGCGCGGGTATCGCGGCCTTTCGCTGGCACGATCTGCGGCACACCTGGGCCTCGTGGCACGCGCAGGGCGGCACGCCTCTTTTGGCGCTTCAGGAGCTGGGCGGCTGGGAATGCGAGCGGATGGTGCGGCGCTACGCGCACCTCGCCGCCGAGCATCTCGCCGTCTATGCGAACAAGCTCGGAAATCTAGACACGAATCCGGTCACGCGCCAAAACGCCTGACGCGGATAGGCGCGAATTGACGTGTCTGTAAGTCCGCGAAAAACAAGGACGGAACTGATGGTGGCCAGGGGCGGAATCGAACCACCGACACGCGGATTTTCAGTCCGCTGCTCTACCAACTGAGCTACCTGGCCGCCGTGACGAGGGCGCGTATTAGACCGGCTCGCCCGGCAGCGCGTCAAGCAACGTGACGTCCAAGTCATTGATTTCCGGCCGTCTGTGCGGGTCGCGGGCGTTTCGGCTACTGGAACAGCCGCCGTAAAGCCGCACCTCCGGTATCAGGCTTGCTGCCCAAGTCCCGGGCATGGAGACGGGCAGCCGATCAATGCGTCGCGCCGAGCAGGAACACGGGAGGTTCACATGCCGGCCGCCGATGCTTCACACCTGAACTCATCACGGAACGACTGGTGGGTGCCTGTCGTACGCGGCTTTCTCGCCATCGCGTTCGGCGTCCTGTCGGCCGCCATCCCGCGGGTCACGGTTGTCGTGCTCCTTATGCTCTTCGCGGCGTTCGCACTCCTCGACGGAGTCGTGTCGCTCGTCTCGGTGATTGGCAAGAAGAGCGGGGGATGTCCGCTCTTCGGCGGGCTGCTCAGCGTTGCGATCGGCACTTTGACGATGCTGTTGCCCATTAGTCCTGGGTTCGCCCTCGTCACCCTCATCCCCGTGTGGGCGATCATCCGGGGAGTCCTCGATGTTGTGGCGGCCCTCACGACCCGCGGCGAGCTGGCGAGTCGGCTCGACTCATTGCCGATTGCGAGCGGGATCGTCTCGATCCTGTTCGGGTTCTTCATTGCCGTATCGCCGCTGCTCGGCGTGCCCGCGATCGTCGGACTGATTGCCGGCCTTGCGATCCTTCTCGGCTTCACACTGGGCGCCACAGGCCTGCGGCAGCGAAGCCTGTGGCGCCGTGACCTGCGCTCGCCCGCCGGACAGACCATCTAGTGGTTGGCAAGCACTGCCGGCTACGGAACGGGTTCGTCCGGCTTGGGGGAAGGTGGAGCGTTCGGCCCGGAAAGCAGTATCCACTGCTCGTAACACTGGAGATGCAGGGTGATCACCTGCAATCGAGCATCGGGTGGGAGGTCAATCTCGTATTCGATCTGGTCAGCCTCGATCGGCCGACAGCAAAGATCACAGCGCACGCCGGTACCGTGTCCGGCCCGGGCGCGTTGCGGCTTCTCGGGCGGCAAGCTCGATGCGTGCGCGTCCGCTTCCGCTTCACGCACAACCTTCCTCGCAGCAGCCATCCCACACCTCCCGCGAGCGACCACAGACGTCCGTAACGCGATGCACGAGCGACGGATGACAGACAACTGAAAACCGCGGATGGTTCCGCTCGTCACTATTTCGGATTGTTTCGACACACGACACCGTGTCGTATCGTCAATGGTCACGAGCGATGCTAACAAGACCGTAATGATCGCCCGACCCGTCGATGCAATCGGATTTACCGTCGCCAACTGGCTTCAGTCGTGGCGAAACGACGTCGCGGCGCGCTCAGTCCTGCGGGCGATAGCCTTCGGGCGGCTTCGATCCGACGCCGAACAGGAATTTCTCCATCTCGCTTTCGAGGAACTTGCGCGCCTTGGGCTCGATCGGGGTCAATCGATATTCGTTGATCAGCATCGTCTGATGCTGAAGCCAGCGTGCCCACGCTTCTTTCGAGATGTTCTCGTAGATTCGCTTCCCGAGTTCACCGGGATATGGAGGCCGCTCGAGACCGGGAGCCTCTCGCTTCAAATAGGCGCACTGAACCATTCGGGTCACTTCTCCTCCTCTCGCACAGCCGCACGACTGCCGAGTCCATCCAGCAGTAAGCGTACCGGCGCCGGCAGACCGACGGGCGCCGGCCGACGCGGGTTATACCAAACAAAATCGGTCCCCAGGGCCCCCGGAGGCGGCTCGTCGCGGTCGAACTCCCGCACCCTCCCGGCAGGTGGCGAACATTCGAGGTAAATCGGCGTGATCGTGAGATCGAAGTGGGTGAAGGCGTGCCGCAGAGCCGGGAGTGCCGTGGGATCACGACGGATCTGGCCGAACGTTCGCCGAGCGAACGCGCTCGCCGCGGCACTTTCGCTGAACTCGGGCAAACACCAAAGTCCGCCCCACACGCCGAGCGGCGGGCGGCGCGTCAAGAACACGCTGCCATCCTCGAGCGCCGCAACGAGCATGAACGCATGACGTGACGCACGGGGCGGTCGCGCTCGAGGAGCGGGAATGGATTCCTGGCATCCGGCGAGTCGCGCGCCACAGCCCTCGGCGAGCGGGCACTCGGCGCACCGAGGTTGACGCCGTGTACAGAGCGTCGCGCCGAGGTCCATGATGGCCTGGGTGTAGGTCGCCACCTCCTCGTGAGGTGTGCACTGCTCGGCGCGTTCCCACAGCGGCTCCATCACGGAGGGGCTCGAGGGATCGCCTGCGACGTTGAAGTAGCGCGCGAGCACGCGCTTCGCGTTCCCGTCGAGAATCGCATGCCGCTCGCCACCGCTCAGGGCGAGGATGGCGCCCGCCGTGGAGCGGCCAATGCCGGGCAGGCTCGCCAAGCGCGCGAACTCCGTGGGGAAGCGTCCGCCGAACTCGTCACGGATACGGCCGGCCGCGCGGTGCAGGTTGCGCGCGCGAGCGTAATAGCCGAGCCCCGACCAGAGATGCAGCACCTCATCGAGCGAGGCCGCCGCAAGGGCGGACTCGTCGGGGAAGCGCTGGATGAAGCGCTCGAAGTACGGGATGACCGTCGCGACCTGCGTCTGCTGCAGCATGATCTCGGAGAGCCAGACGCGGTAGGGTGTCCGGTCGTGCTGCCACGGGAGGTCATGCCGCCCGCAGCGCGAATGCCAGGCGATCAGGGCGTGTGCGATGGGCGAGTCCAATCGCGAGGACTCTACGGCAGCGTGCGCGGCGCGGGCAACTTGGGCGGGCTCGGAGGTGGACCGCAGCGTGCAGGATGGAACCGCGCAGCTCGGGGTGGGCCGCCTCGCGATCGAAATTCGAGTGATCACACGCCTAGTGATCGCACAGCGACACGTCGCCGCTCAGCGTGTTGATGCGCAACCTTGCGCCGCCCGACCCGAGCCTCCCCATCAGGCTCTTCCCGGGGCCATACCGGCTCGTGCGCTCCGCCGGCTTGCCGAAGCAGTCGTCAATGTCGCCGCTGAACGTGCGCACCTCGTACTCGTAGCCGTTCTGGGCGCCCGCGCGAACCGTCGCATCGCCGCTCACCGTCTGGGCCTCGACCGTTCCGCCAGAACCCACTCGGCCGGTCACCGTGAGGTCTCCCGAGGTCGTATGCAGGCGCACGCTGCCCGCAGGCGAGAGGTCCGCCGAGATCTCTCCGCTCGTCGTCGTCGCATCCAGATCGCCCGCCGAGTTCTGCAGGCTCACATCGCCGCTCACCGAGCTCACATGGAAGTGTCCGGGCTGCGCGTTGCCGCGCAGCTGGATGTCGCCGCTCACCGATTTCACATCGGCGTCCACGCCGCTCACATCGGCCGTGATGTCGCCGCTCACGGACTGCAGGCGCTGCGTGCCGAGCATGCCCCGGGACGTCACATCGGCGCTCACGGCCGATACGTCGAGCTCGCTCCCACGCGGAACCTCGACGTGCAGCCGCGCCGCACCGCCGGACCCGATCAGGCCCCCGAACAGCGAGATGCCGCCCTCATGGCCGATCACTCGGATGCTGACGTGGCCGCGCTCGCTCGTGACTTCCACCTTGGTCGAATCGCTCCTCGTATCGGCCTTCACGTACACCTCCGGCTTGTCCCATCCGGTGATGTCGATCGCGCCCGAGACGTTGCTCACGTCCACCTCACCGCGAGGATCCGCAGGAACGTGCCGTTCGAACGTCGCGGCACGAGCCGCGGCGACGGCGCCGGCGGCGAGCAATGCGAACCACAGCGAGCACATGCGCATCGTCAAGTCTCCCCGCTGCCGGCGCTCGCTTCCTGAACGGTGGTCAGTACCCGCATCTCGTCCTGGTACGTGTCCACGAGCAGCTCCTGCAGCAACGCGTTGCCGGGCTCGCGCCCGAGCGCAGCCTGAATGTCCCGCATCGACTGGTGGATCGTGGCGAGGCTCGCGAGCACCTTCTGCCGCGACTGCGGCGGCAGCTCCGCCAGACGAGCGTTCAGCGACTTGAGCAGCTCGGCCCGATCTCGCAGATAGCGCGGATCGCTGATGAAGGAGGCCGGCACCACCAGAGACGCTGTCGGGTGGGTTGCGATATCGCCGCCCACGCTCGGTAGCAGCCCGCGACCGATCAAAATGCCCACGCCCACCGCGGCGACGAGCCCCGCGGCAGCGGCGAAATAGCGCGGACGCAGCGCGGGCAGCTGCGGCCAGCGGCGCCTGCCCGCGCCCCCGGCGACCAGTCGCCGCTCGAGCTCCGGCCAGAGGTCGCGCGGCGGCGCAATCTCGAGCGGCAGGTCGCGCAGCGAGGTCACTTTGCGTGCAGCCGGTTGCGGTGAATGGGGCTCGCTCATGGGGAACCCTCCGGGTACAGCTTGCGGCGCAGCAGGGCGCGCGCGCGGTGCAGCTGCGCCTTGCACGTGCCCTCGGCCACACCGAGCATCTCGGAGGCCTCGCCGTGCGAGTAGCCGTAGATTCCGCACAGCACCAGCACATCGCGCGCGCCGTCGGGCAGCGCCCCGACCGCAGCCTCGATCTCACTCACCTCGACGGGTGTATCCAACGTCCACTCCGGCTCCTCCGGCTCCTCGGCATCGGGCAGCGGCTCGACGGTCCATGCCGGGCGCCGGCGCCGCGCGAGCGCCACGTTGACCGCAATGCGGTGCAACCAGGTGCCGAAGGCGCTGCGCGTCTCGAAATTCTTCAAACCCCGCCAGGCGTTGATGAAGGTCTCCTGGGCACAGTCCTCGGCCGCTGCCGGGTCGCGGGTCAGCCGTAGACAGAGCCCGTAAATCCGCCCGATATGCTCGCGATACAACCTCTCGAACGCCCGCATGTCGCCGTTGCGGGCGCGCTGCACAAGCGCCGCCTCCCAGTCGATCCGATCGCTCTGCGCAGCGGAGATCATCCCATCTCCTTAGACTCGACCCGGCCGCGTAGCGTTTACAACGACATGCCCACCATCGGCAAGAATAAGCCCGCCATGGCCAGGGATATGCCGCCATGGGCACGGGGGCGAGTGGAAGACAGTCTAGGCCGAGGCTAGGCCTGGCCGGCCCTGCTGCGGCTCGTGTACCAGTTCATCGAAAACTGCAGCAGTTGTGCGTTGGTGAGCAGGTTCAGCTTGCGCTTGAGGCTCTGGCGATGCGATTCCACGGTCTTGACGCTCACGCCGAGCATGCCGGCCGTCTCGCGCGAGGAGCGGCCGCGGCCGATGAGGCTCAGGACCTGCAGCTCGCGATTGGAGAGCCGCCCGATCGGATCGAAGACGCCCGTGTGCATCGCATCCTCGCCCCCGGGGGCGACGCGCTGGCTCGCGAGCGCATCGCTCATGTACGTGCCGCCGTCGAGCACGCGCCGCAGGGCGATGAGGAGCTGCTCCGAGGCGGCGTGCTTCATGATGTAGCCGCTCGCCCCGCAAGCGAGCAGCCTCCCGGCATAGATCGCCTCGTCGTGCATCGACAGCACGAGCATTGGCAAGTCGGGGCGCTGCGCGTGCACATCGCGCACCAGATCGAGTCCGTCGCCCTGCGAGAGCGAGAGGTCCACGATGACGACATCGGGGTCGAGATCGCGAATGGCGGCGCGCGCCTCACGCTCGCTCTGCGCTTCACCGCACACCGCGAGATCGGGCTCGGGATCAATCATGCGGCGCAGCCCCTGACGGACGATCGGGTGATCGTCAACGATCAGCACGCGTCGCGGAGCGCCTGCCGGCCGCGTGAGCACCGGGGAATGTGCAGCGACACTCATGCCTTGCGGGCGCGACGGGGTGTCTTCGCGCGGCGGCGCACGAGACCGCTCGTGCGCGCGCTCGTGGCGCGCGCGCGAGCGCGCGCGGGTGAGCCTTCGAGCGGGCACGCGCACCGCACCGTCGTGCCGCCGGCGGCCCCCGCGCGCAGCCGCAGCGTTCCGCCCAGCATCTGCGCTCGGTGACGCATGATCTTCAGCCCGAGGCCGTCGGAAGCGTCGCGCCTGGTATCGAGGAGTCCACGCCCGTTGTCCGTGATTCGAAGCTCCAGTCCGTCGCGGCAGGCATTGAGCAGAATCCTGATCCGCGTCGCCCCGCCGTGTCGCATCGCATTGGTCAGCGCTTCCTGGGCGATGCGGTAGAGGTGCGTGGCGGATTTCGGATCGCAGCCAGGCGGCCGCGTGATGCGCGCCTGGAACGTGACGGGAATGCCGTAGCGCTCGGTGGCGCGGGCCGCGAGCGCTTGCAACGCGGCGCAGAGGCCATCGGGCTCGGAGCCGACCGGTGACAGGCCGCGCGCGAGCGCGCGCGTGTTCTCGATCGCGGCATTCACGAGGCCGATGACATCGTCGATGTCCGTGCACGCGGCGGAGCCTTCCTTGCGCAGCTGCGCGCCGATCGCCCGCAGCATCAGCGCGATCCCCGTGAGCTCCTGACCCAGTCCATCGTGCAGATCGCTCCCGATGCGCTGCTGCTCGCGATGGGCAATCTCGATGATCTCCCGCTCCTCGAGCCGCTTGCGGGCACGGACGACAGGCATACGGATGCGCAGCCCCCTGGTACTGCAATCGCTCATTATTGCGCAGGCGCCACAGGCTTGCCGCGAATCACGGTCTGCGATATGTCAAGTCAGCGTCCGGCAGGGGCCCGCACCGGCGCCGCTGCGCTTGCGCGACAAGGCGGCCGTCGAGCCCCTGCGTTGTCTCTGCAAACAGACATATTTCGCCGGAACTTCGGGGCCTTGCGCGCGTCCCTTCATTGAGGAAGAGAGCACTGCTAGGGGTATCGCGTGCAACACCAGATCGGAGCTCGTCCGCGGGTCAGCGTTCCTGAGGTCGGCCTCGTCGTCGCGCGCTGGACCGCGGCCAAGGCGGGGGCCATTTCACGGCTCTGGCCCGCAGCGCCGCGCCGAGTCAACCGCTACCTCGAAGAGCTGCTCATTGCCCATTCACAGGCGCTCGGACGCGTCACCATTTCACGATCGGCGGCAGACTCATGAGGTACGCCTCGGGGTCCGCGTCCGTCGCGAAGCCGAACTTCGTTCCGCGGTCGTAGACCAGATTGAACTCGACGTAGCGGCCGCGCTTGTAGAGCAGGCGCTCCCGCGCCGCATCATCAAAAGGCGTATGCCTGCGGCGAGCGACGATCCGCGGGTACACGGAGAGGAATGCCTCGCCGACACTCTGGATGAACGTGAAGTCGGCCGGCAGGTCTCCGCTCGAGAGATCGTCGAAGAAGATTCCACCCACGCCGCGCGGCTCGCGGCGGTGCGGCAGATAGAAGTAGCGGTCGCACCACTCTTTGAATTCCCGGTAAGCGCCGCGGCGATAAGCCTCGCATGCCTGCTCGAAGGCCTGATGGAACTCCGCCGTGTCCTCCTCGAAGGGAAACGTGGGCGTGAGGTCCGAGCCCCCGCCGAACCAACCCCGATTCGTGCACATGAGCCGCAGATTCATGTGCACCGTGGGCACATAGGGATTCGCCATGTGCGCGACGAGCGAGATGCCCGTCGCGACGAAGCGCCCCTGCGATTCCTCGGCGCCCTGCACCTGCGCGCGGCCTTGCGGTGAGAGCGACCCCCAGACGTAACTCACGTTCACGCCCACTTTCTCGAACACGGCGCCGCGCATCAGGCGGCTCTCGCCGCCCCCTTCCAGGCGATGGCCGGCCGGCTTGCTCCACGAGCGAGCCTCGAACCGCGCCGAGTCCTCGAAGGCCTCGAATGCGGCGCAGATGCGCGCCTGCAAGTCACGGAAATACGCCGCGGCGGTCGGGGCGAATGGCTCGGGGCTCTGGCTGATGTCACCGGCTGGCATGGCGCTCATGATGTGGGGTGCTCGCGGTTCACGCTTCGATCTGCAACGTTGTCGGATCGTGCTCCGATGCTCAATCGGTATAGGTACGCATTCACGCCCCGGGACGTGCCGTGCGCTCGTGCACGTGATCGATCATCCGGGCGACTGCATCCGGGGGCGTGTCCGGCCAGATGCCGTGGCCCAGGTTGAAGATGTGGCCCGGCGCGGGACCCGCCGCGTCGAGAACGGCGTCGACATGCGCGATCAGCGCGTGCGGCGGGGCAAAGAGCGCAGCCGGATCGAGGTTGCCCTGCACGGCTTTGCTCGGACCGAGCACGTGACGAACGGCGCTCAGGGGCGAGCGCCAGTCCACGCCGACCACGTCCACGTCGAGCTCGGCGATCGTCTCGAGCAACGCGGTGCCCTGATTGGCGAAGTAGATGAGCGGCACGTCGAGCGCACGCAGGGCGGCAAAGACGCGCCGCGCGGCGCGCCAGGCGAAGCGCCGATATTCGCGCGTGCCGAGCAATCCCGCCCACGACTCGAACAGCATGAGCGCCTGCGCCCCGGCGCCCGCCTGAGCGGCGAGATAGGCGGCCATCGCGTCCGCGAGTCGATCGAGCAAGCGCTCCGCGGCCTCGGGCTGGCTATAGAGAAACGTGCGTGCCGCCTCGAATTCCTTCGAGGGGCGGCCGCACACGAGATAGCAGAGGAGCGTGAACGGGGCGCCCGCGAACCCGATCACCGGAACGCCTCGCGGCACGCCTTCGCGCACGAGGCGGATCGCCTGCGTGACGAAGGGCACGTCGCGTTCTGGTACGAGCGCGGGCAACGCATCGACCTGCGCGGGGGTGCGGATGGGGCAGCGCACGACGGGACCCGGGTCGAACTCGAGCGGGATGCCCATGCCCTGGAGCGGCGTCATGATGTCGCTGAAGAGGATCGCGGCATCGAGCGGATAGCGCCGTACGGGCTGCAACGTCACCTCCGCCGCGAGCTCGGCGCTGCGCGTCAGGGTCACGAAGTCGACCTTCGCTCGCAGCTCCCGGTACTCGGGCAAATAGCGCCCGGCCTGACGCATGATCCAGACGGGCGTATGCGGCACGGGCTGACGCCGGCACGCTTGCAGGAAGATCGGCACGCTTGGAGCGGCGCTCACGGTGGTCCTCGCACCTCGGGTGAGGCGTTCGTTGACGTCAGGGCTCGAGCCATCGGCACATTTCCGGGGCGAAATAGGTCATGATCAGATCGGCGCCGGCGCGCTTGATGCCGGTCAGCGTTTCGAGCGCGGCGGCGCGCTCGTCGATCCACCCCCGAGCGCTCGCGGCCTTGATGAGGCTGTACTCGCCGGAAACCTGGTACGCGACGACCGGTACGTCGACGCTCTCACGCACGCGACGAATCACATCGAGATAAGGACCCGCAGGCTTCACCATGACGAGATCCGCGCCCTCCTCGACATCGAGCCGCACCTCGCGCAGCGCCTCGCGCGCATTCGCGGGATCCATTTGATACGAACGGCGATCGCCGAAAGCCGGCGTGGAATCGGCGGCCTCGCGGAACGGGCCGTAGAACGCCGAGGCGTACTTGGCCGCATACGAGACGATCGGCGTGTCGGCATGACCGTGACGATCGAGCCGCTCGCGGATCGCGAGCACGCGACCGTCCATCATGTCGCTCGGCGCGACGGCATCGGCCCCGGCCCGCGCGTAGTTGAGCGCGACCTGCGCCAGCGTCTCGACGGAGGCGTCGTTGTCGATCGCACCCGACGGAAGCACATGGCCGCAATGGCCGTGATCGGTCGCGCTGCAGAGGCAGACGTCCGTCCACACGATGAGGCTCGGGACCGCGGCCTTGATGGCGCGGATGGCGAGCGGCACGAGCCCGTTCGGGTCGAGAAAGGCGGACGCACGGGCATCCTTGTGCGCGGGCGCGCTGAAGAGAATCACCGCGGGCACGCCGAGCTCGGCGACGCGCCTCGCCTCGACGACACTCTCGTCCACGGAGAGCTGCGCGACGCCCGGCATGCTCTCGACCGGATGCCGCACGCGCGTGCCCGGCACCAGGAACAGCGGATAGACGAAATCGTCGCGAGTCAGGCGGGTCTCGCGCGCGAGGCGCCGCCAGCTGTCCGACTGGCGCAGGCGCCGGGGTCTTTGAATGGGAAATCCCATGACGATGGCCTCGGATTCAACGGTTCAGCTGTCGATACGTCGTGGCGGCGAGCCCCTCGAGCGTCGGCGGCCGCGCCAGGATCGATTCGAATCCACGCTGGGCGAGCGCTCGACCCGTCGTCGGTCCGAGGGCAATCGGCGACGAGCACGAGAGCAGCCGACCGAAATGATCGCCTCCCAGGGCATGCTCGAGCTCGTCCACGCACGAGGGACTGGTGAAGGTCACGGCACCAATCGCCTCGCGCTCGATGTAGCCGCGACACTCGCCCACGTCGAGGGAAGCGGTGTCCGTGCGATAGGCTTCGACCTGTAATACTTCCGCGCCGAGCTTGCGCAAGCCCGCCGCGAGCGCCGGCAAGGCGCGGGAGCTCGCGGGAAACAGCACGCGCGCACCGCGCTCGATCCGGGGGGCGAGCGCGGCGACCAAACCCTCGGCGCTCGCCTGCTCCGGTACGAGGTCCGGCTCCCAACCGTGCTCGCGCAGCGTCGCCGCCGTGGCCGCGCCGACCGCTGCGATTCGCAGGCGCGTGGGGCGCGCGCGCAGCCGCGTGGTCAGCGGCTCGACGGCGTGACGACTCGTGAACACGACCCAGTTGAGGCGTGCCGCCTCGGCCAGCGCCGCTTCGAGCGGCGCCGTCTCCGTCGGGGGCGCGACCCGAATGACGGGCCACCAGAGCACTTCGAGCCCGAGCGCTTGCAGGCGCGCGCTCAACGGGCCGTCTCGCGGCTCGTCGCGGGTCACGACCACGGTGCGATTCGGCGCGCGACTCATGGCAACGGCACCGCCGCCGGCGAGCGTTGCTGCTCGATGATCCTGAGGGCGCCCTGCGCGAGGAGCTCATCGCCCAGGCGCTCGCCGAGCGCCGCAGCATGGCGATACGCGGCCTCGCCGCCAGCGGTCCCCACAGCGTCGGCCGGAACGAGCCTCGTTTCCCCGCTCACCGTGACGGAGGTCGTCCCATCGAGCGAGCAGACGAGCGCTTGCACGCTCAGGCGCTCGTGCGCGACCGAGCCCAGGGCTCCGAGCGGGATCTGACAGCCGCCTTCGACACGGCGCAGGAGCGCTCGCTCCGCGAGCGTTGCGAGGCGCGTGGCGACATGATCGAGCGGCCCGAGCCAGCGCGCGAAGCGCTCGTCGCCCGTGCGGCCCACCACGGCGATGGCACCCTGAGACACCGCGGGCGTGAACTGCTCGGGCGGCAGATAGGCCGCGATGTGCCGCTCGAGCCCGAGGCGCTTCAGGCCGGCGGCGGCGAGGATGATCGCATCGAACTCGCCGCGGCCGAGCCGTTCGACACGCGTCGGCACGTTGCCGCGCAGCTCGAGGACGGCCAGATCGCGACGCGCCCGAGCGAGGAACGCACGCCGCCGCAAGCTGCTGGTGCCCACGCGCGCGCCGGCCGGCAGCTCCTCCAGGCGCGCGCCGGC
>Ga0335074_10012519_pt1 | contig 11895 bp, 11 predicted proteins | sample Lox_Sample_23_FD_206715 | JGI IMG/M metagenome (GOLD analysis project Ga0335074, IMG submission 206715) | Soil microbial communities from Loxahatchee National Wildlife Refuge, Florida, United States - Lox_Sample_2.3 | ecosystem: Environmental > Terrestrial > Soil > Wetlands | place: USA...
ATCCGGCGGCGGTTTACCCCGCTGTTCAATTGCCCGCCCTCGCGTCCGTTCACTCCACCGGTCCTGCGGCAAGTACGCCGGGCGCGTGCTCCCCTCTCCGGGGCCGTCTGGTCACATACTCGGCCGGCCGGGTGTCAGTCTTGATGACAGCCGGCCGGCGAAGGATGGGACCAGATGAGCGAAAGCGACCGCGGCGGACGTCTGGGTGGCGAGAGCCAAGGGACGTCTAACGCCGACGAGCGCGACTGGCTGGCGGCTCGATTCGAAGAGCACAGGGCACATCTGCGGGCCGTTGCCTACCGGATGCTGGGCTCGCTCGATGACGCCGAGGATGCGGTGCAGGACACCTGGCTGCGGCTGAGCCGCGCGGGCGCGGACGACGTGGCGAATCTCGGTGGCTGGCTGACCACGATCATTGCCAGGGTTTGCCTGAACATGCTCCGCTCCCGCAACGTCAGGCGCGAGGAGTCGCTGGAGGTGCGCCTGCCCGACCCGGTCGTCAGCCTGGTGCCCGAATCACAGCCGGAGGATGAGGCGCTGCTGGCCGACTCGGTAGGCCTCGCGCTGCTCGTCGTGCTCGATGCCCTGACGCCTGCCGAGCGGCTGGCGTTCGTCCTGCACGACATGTTCGGGCTGCCGTTTGAGGAGATCGCCCCGGTCGTCGGCCGGACTCCCGCGGCCGCCAGGCAACTCGCCAGCAGAGCACGGCGCACGGTCTCCGGCGCCGGGCTGGCTGCACCGGACACCGACCTGGCCCGCCAGCGGGCGGTGGTCGATGCGTTCTTCTCCGCTGCCCGCGACGGCGACTTCGACGCCCTGCTCAGGTTGCTTGATCCCGGCGTTGTGCTGCGCATCGATGCCGGTGGCGTGCACGTCGCGGGCTCCATGGAGGTCCATGGCGCTGCGGCCGTTGCGCGGCAGGCGCTCAGCGGCCTGACGAGCCTCCTGCCCGCTGTCCGCCTGATCCCGGCGGTGGTGAACGGCGCCGCCGGAGTAGTCGCCACCCGGCGCGACCGGCCTGTCACCGTGATCGCCTTCACCGTGGCTGACGGCAAGATAGTCGAAATGGACTCGATCGCCGATCCTGAGCGCGTCCGCCGGATCACCGCGGGCACTGGCGTTGTGCCTGGCGTGCCAGGTCGCCCGGGTGAGTCATGAGGTAGCGCCCCGGACGGCCGAGACCACCGGGAATCTCGGCTGGAACGACGATCCTGGGACCGACGGGTACCCGAGGCACCGCAGGCCCGATCCCGGCTGAGCCAGCAATCACTGGCCGAGCATGGTGAACCTGTCAGTCGCGGACGAGACAGAACGGGTGACCTGCCGGATCCGCATAGATCCGCCAGCTGCGCTTGCTGTCGCCGTCGTCAAGCAGCGTGGCTCCGAGCCTGAGGGCTTGTTCCTGGGCCTGAGCGAGATCCTTGACCCCGAGGTCCAGGTGGAACTGCTGCGGCCGAGCGGGATCTGGCCACTGCGGCGGCCGGTGGTCCTCTACGCGCTGGAAAGCGAGCACCAACCCGGAGCCGGTATGGAGGGTCGCCCAGCCATCATTCAGCGACCAGCGCGGATCGGGCTGGTTCACCACGCCGCCGAGAAGTGACTGGTAGAAACCGGCGAGCTCGAATACGTCAGCGCAGTCCAGCACGACGCACTGAACGTTGGCGATCACGACTGCAAACGGTAACTGATCTTCAGCAGTGGTCGCCGGGCGGCGGCACGTCGAGCGTCGGATTCCGGCCGAAGAACCCGGTTGGCTTCAGGGTGAAGCCGCAGCGGGCGACCGGCATGACCGGCCACTCCTCCGGCCGCGGGTAGTGCGTTGGGCCGAACGTATGCCACAGCACGATGTCGGTGCCATCAACATCGCGGTCACCTGCGATGTACGCCGGCAGCCCGGCGCCGCCCGGATGCTGATTCACGAAATCACCCGCCGGGTACCGCTGCGCCGGGTCGTACTGCGTCACCCACAAGTGGCTCGTCGCGAAGGCCGCCCTGCGGGCCACTGACGACGACGGATCGGCGAGCAGCGCCGGCGCTGCCTCGGGGTACAAGGTGTAGCCCACGGGCCGGCCGAACCTGTTGACCTGCTCGGTGCTGACGACTCGCCAGGTCCGCCCGCGGGAGGCGTCGGCAAGCCGTGACGCCTGCGACTCGGTGCGGAGCCTCGTGACGTGCTGCGCGATCGCATTGCCGTACGGGTTGTCCGGTCCGGTCGGCACGCCGCTGTAGTCGATCTCCTCGACCGCGTTGGCCAGGCCGTCCACGGTCATGTCCAGCCGCGCACTGAACAGGTGCTGATGCACCGGCGCCCCGAGGCCAGGCGCGACCTCAGCAGAGTAGGGGTAGTCACCGCCTGGGTAGCCCGCGGTGAACAGCGTCCCGGTGAGCTTGATCTCGCACTCGATCGTGCCGTCGAGGTAGAAGTACCAGTAGAAGCCGTAGTCGTAATTGCCGACCGTGGTGAAGTACGAAACCACCAGGCGGCGCTGGCGCCGCGACTGGCTCGAGCCGCTGAAGATATCGAAATGCTTCCACAGGATTCCGTGATCCTCCTCGTGGACGCAGATCGCGTTGCGGATCACCGTGGGCTCGCCCAGGTCGTCCGCGACAGTGGCGTCGAGGTAGGCAATCTCGCCGAGGCAGTCGCAGCCGAGCTCGAGTGAGTTCGCCCACTTCCCGAGCAGGTACTCGCCGGCATCGAAGTAGGTCTGCCAGTACCGGAACGCCGGGTCGCCATACGGCACGACCATCTCCGGCACCGAAGCACGGTAGATCACTGGTCGTTCCCGCCCGTCGCTGGTGATGCTGATCTGGTGCAGCGTGAGCCCTTCGCGGGCGTCAAAGCCGATCCGCATCGACCAGTTCTGCCAGGTCAGCTTCGTCCCGTCCAGGGTGAAGCTTGGCCCGTCAGGCTGGGTGATCTCGATCGGGCGCAGGTCGGTCCGCAACGGGCCGCGCACCGCAGGGTCGTCGTAGTTACCTGACTCGGCGGGTACCGGCAGCACGAACTCGTCGACGATCTTGAATACCCGTCGCTCAATGAGGTCGAAATAGGCGGCGACACCGTCTACCGGATGCGACCACGCGTAGTCCTGCGGGTCAGCCTGGACGAAGGCGAGCACGCGCACCATTCGCCGCCCATCTTCGTCCGGCAGCCCGAGCGACCCCGCCGTCAGCGGGCACGTCCTGATTTTGGAGACGTCGGTCAGCCCTCGCCTGGCCATCGCCGCACGCCACTGCGGATCTGCCCGGACGGCCTCCTCAGCAACCGCGAAGTCGGAGTTGATGATCGGCATCTGGCCGTCGGTGCGGGTGTCGAGCACCCGGCTGCTGACCACGCCGCCGCCCGTTAGCGATACCACGACGTCGGTTGACTCACCAGATCGCACGTCGATGAGGAAGGCGCGGAGCCGCCGGTCGGGTGCCTGGCCACCCGACCGCGACAACACGTCGTCCTTGTGCGGCTCCTCGAGCCCGTAATAAGCGAACCGCACCGACTCGGGCAGCAGCCCGGCCGCCGCCATGATCTGCCGCCCGGCCAGGTACTCCGCCGCGCTCACCGGGTCGAGCGGGTGGGCAAGGTTCGCGTCCGCCGGCCGCAGTGCCGTGTCAGTCATGACTTGATCTCCGGATTATCTCGGGAACGCGCACGTCGGGCTTCGGGCCGAGGCCAGGGCTCGGCAGTTGTCGGCTACTCGTCAGCCACGATCGAGCCGACGCGGTCGCCGAGACCCCGGTCGCGCCTGGTCAGGATGAAGGCGTAGATGACCGAAAGCACGATGATCACCAGAGCCGCGTACGGGAACCAGTCATAGGGAGCCGGCTGTGGCGGCTTGCACAGGTAGTAGATCGGGATGGCGATCGCGATCATGCCGAGGATCGGCAGTATCGCGTGCCTGAGGATGTTGAACTCCTGCGGCCGGTACCGGCGGTAGTAGAACGGCAGGGCGAGGTTGGACAGGAAGTAGACCACCAGCACCAGGATCGTGCCCATGGTGCCGGACTCGTCGAAGAACGTGAGTCCGTTCATGCTGCCGCTTTCGGCGTGACCGCCGATCAGATGGCCGATCGCCCAGATGATGATGATGACGCTGGCGATGCCGACGAACGTGAAGATGGCATTGCGCGGCACCTGGCGGCCGGCCGAGACGCGGCCGATGACCCGTGGGAGCAGGCCCTCGCGGCCGGCGTTGAAGATGAGGCGCGCCTGGGAGTTGACCGCGGCGATGAGCACGCCCATGGTCGAGGTCAGGCCAGCCAGATAGGCGATGACGGCCAGCGCGGCCAGCGCGGAGTGCGCGACAGTGATGAAGGGGATGGGCGCGGCGCCCAGCTTGGCGCCGTTGTCCAGGAAGCCCGACACGGTCGCGTAGGCGAAGAGCACGTAGGCGACCAGCATGAGCGCCACGGACAGGAACACGGCCCGCGGCACGTTCCTTCTTGGAGCACTGGTTTCCTCGGCCAGCGCGGCCGAGTTTTCCCAGCCGATAAACAAGTACACCGCCAGCGGGAAGCCCGCGGCCAGCCCTGAGAAGCCGTTGGTGATGTTGTGCGGGTCGAACGGCGCGGCGGACAGGTGGGAGCCGTTCTTGATCAGCGAGATTACCGACACCACGACCAGAACCAGAAGCTCGAAGCCGAAGAAGAACCCGGCCAGCTTCGTGGACACCCCGACGCCGCGCAGCATCATTACGACGGCCCCGCCAGTCAGCAGGACCGACCAGATGATCCAGGGCACGTTCCAGCCGAAGTAGTAGTTCAGCGTGAACTCCAGGAACCAGCCCGACACGGCTAGCACCGAGGAGATCGCGATGATGTAGCCGGCCCCGCACAGCAGCGCGGTCGTCACTGCGGAAGTGCCGCCGAACGTCTTGCCGACGAAGGTGATGAACCCGCCGGTCGAGGGATGCGCTCGGGAGAACTGGGACAGCGTGTTACCCAGCAGGGCCACGGCGACGCCGGCCGCGATGATGGTTAGCGGCGCCGCGATCCCGGCAGTGAGGACGATCAAGCCGAACCCGAAGAAGAAACTGTAGGCAGGCCCGATATTGGCCATCGTCGAGGCGGCGATGTCGATCAAGCTGAGCGCGCCGCGGTGCAGCCGCTCTGGCGCCTCGGGCGCCTTAGTCTCGGTGAACGGCACAGACGCCGCATCGCTCATGACCACTCCTTATGCAGGCCGGCACTTGTCAGGGGAGGGTTGCGAGAATTCTCGGGTGTTAAGGCGCTCAGGGCAATAGCGACGGTGATTCGATATCAATACGCAGGACATGGTTTTCTGAAACCGACATTCCGCTTCGCTGCGCGCCGAGGGTCGATAGATGACACGCAAGATCATCAACGTTGCGCTGAACGGCGTCACGGGCCGGATGGGTTACCGGCAGCACCTGGTCCGCTCCCTGCTCAGCATCAGGGAGCAGGGCGGCGTACTGCTGCCCGACGGCACTGCCATCTACCCCGAACCGATCCTTGTCGGGCGCAGCGAAGAGCGGCTCCGCGCGATATCCGAACGGCACGGGCTAGATCGCTGGTCGGCAAACCTTGATGAAGTGCTCGGCGATCCGGCCGTCGATGTCTACTTCGACACCCAGGTCACCAGTGCCCGCGAGCAGAGCCTGGCCAAGGCAATCGCGGCGGGCAAGCACGTGTATACGGAGAAGCCGGTCGCTGCGTCACTGACCGGCGCGCTCCGCCTGGCCAGCGCCGCCCGCGACGCTGGCATTACGAACGGCGTCGTGCAGGACAAGCTCTTCCTGCCTGGCATGATCAAGCTCCGGAGGCTGGTCAAAGCCGGTTTCTTCGGCCGCATCCTTTCTGCCCGGCTCGAGTTCGGCTACTGGGTCTTCGAGGGTGACCTGATCTCCTCGCAGCGTCCGTCCTGGAACTACCGCAAGGAAGATGGCGGCGGGATCGTACTCGACATGTTCCCGCACTGGCAGTACCTGCTTGAGGACCTCCTCGGGCCGGTCACGGCGCTGTACGCCCGGCGCGCTACGCACGTGCCCGGGCGGTGGGACGAATCGGGGGCACCTTACGAGGTGACCGCCGATGACGCCGCATACGCAGTGCTCGAATTCGAAAGCGGCGCATTCGCGTCGGTCAACTCCTCCTGGGCGGTGCGCGTGAACCGCAGGGAACTGGTCGCGCTCCAGGTGGACGGCACGCACGGCAGCGCGGTCGCCGGCCTTCGCAACTGCGCCGTCCAGCACCGCGTCTGCACGCCGATGCCGGTGTGGAACCCTGACCTGCCCGACCCGATCGACTGCCTGGCCCAATGGACTGACGTTCCGGACAACGAGGTCTTCGACAACGGCTTCAAGGCGCACTGGGAGCTGTTCCTGGCGGCAGTTGCGGAAGGCCGGCCGTTCGCATGGGATCTGACCGAGGGTGCCAAGGGCGTCCAGTTGGCTGAGCTAGCGCTGCGTTCGGATGCCGAGGGCTGTCGGGTGCTCGTTCCCCCGCTGGTGAGCTGAGATGGCTGCGCAGATCACGCTGCCAGGCCGTCCGCGCCCGCTGGAGGTTCCCGAGGCCGGCTGGGACCGTTCGTACCTGCCACCGGTGACGCGCAGCGTCTACGCCGCCGCGCACGTGGCCGCCCGCCCGGACGGCACCATCGACTGGGCGTCCACGATGCGGTTCCGCGAGCATCTGTGGGCGCACGGATTCGGCCTCGCGGAAGCGATGGACACGGCCCAGCGCGGCATGGGCCTCAGCTTCGAGCAGGCACGCGAGCTCATTCAGCGGTCAGCGGCTCGTGCCGCTGAGCTCGGCACGGCGATCGTCAGCGGGGCCGGGACTGACCAGCTGCCAGCGGGCCGGCATCCGCTGGCGACCATCGCCCGGGCTTACGCGGACCAGATCGACATGGTGCAGGCATCGGGCTCGGAGGTCATCCTGATGGCCAGCCGCGCCCTGGCCGCCAGCGCGCAATCAGCAGAGGACTACCTGCAGGTCTACGGGCAGTTGGTGAAGCTCGCGGACCGGCCGGTGTTGCTGCACTGGCTCGGCCACGCGTTCGACCCGGCCTTGCGCGGATACTGGGGAAGCGAGCAGTTCGGTGCAGCTGCCGATACCGTCATCGAGCTCATCGAACGAGCAGGTGGCCAGGTCCGCGGAATCAAGCTCTCCGTGCTCGACGCAGCAAATGAGATAGCGCTGCGGCAGCGCCTGCCGCGCGGCGTTCGCCTGTATACGGGGGACGATTTCAATTACGCGGAGCTGATCAAGGGCGACGCCGACGGGCACAGCGACGCGCTGCTTGGCGCCTTCGCCGCCATCACCGCACCAGCCGCCGCAGCTCTGCACGCGCTTGACGCCGGGGACCTGGCTGGCTTCGACAGCGCGATGAACCCGACCGTCGCTCTCAGCCGGCTCATCTTCTGCGAGCCGACCTATGACTACAAGGTCGGTGTGGCGTTCCTGGCCTGGCTGAACGGCCTGCAGCCGCATTTCGCCATGCTGAAGGGCCTGCAGGAGCGGCGGCCGGCACGGCACCTGGTCCGGGTCTTCGAGCTAGCCGCCGAATGCCGGGCGCTGCTGGATCCGGACGTGGCGGTAGGCAGGATGCGCGCCTACCTTGCCGGGACGGGGGCCGCGCTGTGATCGGCGCCGGTCGGCTCTCGCTCAATCAGGCCACAGTGCGCAACCTCACCGCCGGTGAAGCGGTGGAATTGTGCGTCCGGCATGACATTCCGGCAATCGGCCTGTGGCGTGACGCTGTGGCCGAACTCGGCCTCGCGAAAACGGCGGCCACGGTGCGGGCGGCCGGCTTGCACGTCTCAAGCCTGTGCCGGGGCGGTTTCTTCACGCACGCGGATCAACAGGCGCGCGCAGCGGCCGCGGCCGACAACCGGGCTGCCGTCCTTGAAGCTGCAGAGCTTGGGGCTGACGCGCTGATCCTCGTCTCAGGCGGCCTCGCTCCTGGCAGTCGCGACCTCGCCCGTGCCCGGCGGATGATCGCCGACGGGATCGCTGATCTGGTGCCGCTAGCGCAGTCGGCTGGCGTCCTGCTTGGCATCGAGCCGCTGCACCCGATGTTCTGTGCTGACCGGTGCGCCATTTCCCGGCTGGGCGAGGCCGTCGATCTCGCGCTGCGGTTCCCGGCTGACGCAGTCGGGGTAGTGATCGACACCTATCACGTCTGGTGGGACTCGCAGCTTGCCGCTGATGTCGAGCGCGCCGCTGGCCGGATCGCCAGCTACCAGCTGGGCGACTGGACGCTGCCGCTTCCGGCGGACACGCTGCTTGGCCGCGGCCACCTAGGCGACGGCTTCATCGACTTCCGGTCCATCACGGCCAGCGTCCTCGCAGCTGGCTACACCGGATATGCCGAGGTGGAGATCTTCAACCGGGAAATCTGGGACGCGCCTGCGGACGACACCGCGGCGACAGTGCGCAGTCGCTTCGGCGAAATGCTTGGCTGAGGCTCGGCGATTCCTGGCACCGCCTCTACCGTAGATTCCACCCTGCTGACTGGGAGCAGCCTGATGGTGACCAACCGCTCGGTTCCCCCCGATACCGTGCTGCCGCACATCACCTACCGGGACATCGGTCAGGCGTCAGCCTGGCTGACTGCCGCGCTCGGGTTCACCGAGCACTACCGGTACGGGCCACCCGGCGCGCCCAGCGGAGCGCAGATGTATCTGGGTGACGCCTGGATAATGCTGGACGCTGCGGAGCCCGGCCAGAAGACTCCGGCCGAACTTGGTTACGGCACCCAGTCACTGACCGTGTTCGTCACCGATGTCGACGCGCACTACAACAGAGCGAAAGCGGCTGGCGCCACGATCGTGGAAGACCTTCACGAGACCATCTACGGCGAGCGCCAATACGGTGCCCGCGATATCGACGGGCACCACTGGCTCTTCTCTGCCCACGCTCGCGACGTCAGCCCGGCCGAATGGGGGGCAACAATCACATCCAGCCCTGCAGTCACAGCTGCCGCTCGCCAGCGGCCGTCCGGGACTGCGGGTACCTCCTGACCGGACCGCCGCCGTACAATGGCCTTATGCTTCGAGTCATTCTGCTGGTCATCGGCGCAATCATCTTGGTCTCGGTGATCTTGGCCGTGATCGGGACCATTATCGGGTTCGTGATCAAGTTCGCCCTGATCGCCGCCGTGCTGGTGGCGGGCTTCGTGGCGCTCCGTACCATCGGGCGCAAGCGCAGCAGGGCGGCCAGCAGGCGTTTCCGGTAGGGAGAGATCCCACCGGGCGCCGAGCCTCCGGCCGCGCCTGATTTGGTTATGCCCGCCGGTGGGCCCCGGCCTTACCAGGGCTTGCCCTTCCGCTCCTAGGCCCTGCGGCTCAGCAGGTAACTGACGCCGGCGGCGCTCCTAGCGTTATGGACGACTATTCCCAGGTCAGACCGGAATACGGGACGGGAACTTACCGAGCGACACCCTGACGGTTCCGCGGCTCTGCTTTAGCGGCCGTCCCGGAACCATCAGGGTGTCGAGTGCAGCCGTGCCTTACGGGACTGACGAGGCTTCGGCTGCCGCCACAGCGGAGTTGTAGTCCGCCTGAGTAAGGAATCCTTCTGACAGATCGGCGGCCGCGGCCGTCTTGAACGTGGCCACGTAATCGGCGTGCGTGGGGTACAGGCGTTGCAGCGTGGCCGTGCTGAATGGCGTGTAGAAGCCCTCCAGCAGGCACAGGCCCTCGTCCCGGAGGGTCGTGTTGGTGATAGCACCGGTCTGCAGAGTGGTGAAGATGCTCTCCAGCGTGCTCAGCAGCTCAGTCGGGTTCAAACTCTGCTGGCTCGGCTGGCTGAAGTTGATCGCCGAGTACGTCTCCGTCGGAGCCTGGATATCCGGCAGCCGTATCCCGCCCAGGGCGTTCCCGTACCGGTCTCGTTCGACGATGTTGAAGATGGGCGTCGTGGCGATCTCCTTCCCGTGCGCTGGCTGCGCGCCGGTAGTAATCCACTTCTGCAGCGCGGCGAGCGCCGCGTCCTCTAGCTCGTACACGCCCATGTTGTCGGGCTGCGTCGCTCCGTTAGCCACGACGCCGAACACGCACTTCGGGGCCGTCAGCGTCGGGTTCTCGCGCAGGATCGTGTTTGCTTCGTACAGCCCTTCGTGCTCGTCGATGTGCGCGGCGCCGGCTAGTTCCCAGGTGCGCAAGTAGTTGTTATCCGGCTGGCGGGCAAAGGCGAAGCCCAGCTCCTCGATGTCACCTTCGGTCTCGATCTGGATCATCGGCGTCGTGTTGTCGGTTCTGATCAGGGCGGGGAACGGCAGGAAGGACACCAGGCCGGAGCCGATAGGCGCCGCGAGGACCGCGCGGCCGACCGCCAGGAACGCGTTGAACGCGTGGGTGAGCGGCTGTATGGCGTTCACGTAGGTAGCGACACGGAACGCTGACTGAGAGTCGCCGGCCCCGATCACGTCCTTGACCTTCAGCCCGCCGAGCAGCGTGCTGCTCTCGTCCCTGACGGCCTCCGCTGCCTGGGTGAAGATGTCATAGGACTGACCGTCGTTTGTGTCGCCCAGCGCCGCGTAGCGAACCGGATCCCAGGCCTTGAGCTCGTCCATGCCCGCGGTCTGCGCCGTCACACCCACGTAGGCGTAGCCCTCGGATAGAGCCTCTTTGTAAATCTCAGACCAGACCGGATCCTGGTCGCCGCCGGTCGTGTCGTTCAGCCACTCCACCACGACGGTGCCGTTGAACTTCGCAGGATCAGTGGGGTAGCGCACGAGCAGGCGCGTGGTGTACGGAACACCGCTTTGCGCGACCGACACGTTCCACCGGCCGTTCGAGCCCCAGAACCCGCTCTCCCGGTAGATGTTCGTCGTGCCTGACATCTGGTACTCGCGCTGCACGTAGCCGTACCGCGCGATGTTGACCGTCAGCGCACCAGGGAAGTACGCCTTGGTCGTTGTCGAGTCGTAGGGATAGCCGTGGATTCCGCTGGTCGCCGGGATGAGCTTGAGGGCCGGCAGCGGGCCCGCTGCCGCGGATTGCGCCAGCGTAAGGGGCGCGGCAGCCGCTGCCCCAGGAGCAAGCGACAGCGTTAACGCTGTGACCGTGACTGCGAGGATGCCCCACCGGGGGCTTCGATGCCTCATGTCGCCTCCGTCAGCTGAGAATGTGTAGCACTCGAGCACCTCTTTTCGCGCCAAACTGTAGCATTGCCATACCACTTTTCCTAGGGGTTGCCAGACGGGCCGGAGCGGCCGAATAAAATCACGTGTGCAGAGTGCGCGAACGTACCGCGGAATCACCCCGGCGGAGCGGCAGGCCGAGCGCAAGCAGCGGCTGCTTGACGCCGGGCTCGAGTTGTTCGGCACTGTCGGCTACGCGAGCACATCGGTGCGGGCCGTCAGTTCTGCCGCCTCGCTCAACTCGCGCTACTTCTATGAGTCGTTCAGCAGCCGCGAAGATCTTCTGTACAGCGTCTACCAGCGCATCGTCGGCGACATCTTCACGAGGGCGAGCGAGGCGGTCGCAGCAGAAAGCACTATCGAGGGGCAGGCGCGGGCCGGCCTGCTCGCCGCGTGGAACGTGGTCACCGAGGATCGGCGCAAGGCGAGGATCATCGCCCTGGAGGTAGTCGGCGTGAGCGACCGGCTTGAACGACTCCGGCACGACACCCGGCAAGCTCTGGCGCAGTTCACGGCTGACAATGCCCTGCGAATCGCGGGGGACGGTGTCCGGCTCCGGCTCGACCCGGTGCTGACCGCACGCTTCTTGATGGGAGGCGTGGTCGAAGTTCTGCTCGAGTGGATCAACGGCGACCTTGGCGTGTCACCGGAGGACGTTGTCAGGCACTTCACGGCGCTGTTCACCGCGGCGGCCTACGCTGCGGTCGAGCCCGCACCTCAGGCGAAGGCTAGCGATAGCTGACCGGCAGCGTCACCGTGGCTCACTACGGGGCAGCACCTGGCTCGCGGGC
>Ga0335074_10012521_pt1 | contig 11895 bp, 11 predicted proteins | sample Lox_Sample_23_FD_206715 | JGI IMG/M metagenome (GOLD analysis project Ga0335074, IMG submission 206715) | Soil microbial communities from Loxahatchee National Wildlife Refuge, Florida, United States - Lox_Sample_2.3 | ecosystem: Environmental > Terrestrial > Soil > Wetlands | place: USA...
CCGCTATGTGATCGCCTCCGTCGCGGTCGGCATGGTCTTCACTCTGGCGGCGTTTGCCGCCCTGCGGAACGGTCGGCGCTGGGCGGCGTCGCTGCTGTTGGCTCCGGCGATTTGCGGACTGCACTTTTACCGCGATGGCGGCGGTCAGCATTTTCCCGGCGAGGGGTCACTCGACAATAGGGCTGCAGCTTCCGCCAGCGCTTCTGGCCATCGCCGTGGCAGCGGTGGGGTTGCTTGTCCTGCTGCTCAGCCTGGCGGCGACGATCGCGGATCAGCGGTGGTCGGACTGGCGGGAGCAGGAACGGGTTCGCTTGCGACAATTCGCCGAGGCGACGTTCGAGGGCATCGTGTTCGCGCGTGACGGCATGATCGCCGACGTGAACCAGGCAATTTGCCGGATGGCGGATCGCACGGCCGCCGAGCTGGTCGGTCAACCGGTCGGGGCCTTGTTCACCGGCCGCGTAGGCTCCAATCCCGCCTGGGAGGCGGCCGAGCCTATCGAAGTCGAGCTGGTCAGCGGATCCGACGGTCGCCGCCCGGTCGAGTTGTTGCAGCGACGGATCGCCGCGCAGAACGGGGCGGATACGGTGTTCGCGGTCCACGACATCTCGGAACGCAAGACGGCAGAACGGCGGATCAAGCAGCTCGCCTACTATGATCCGCTGACCGGCCTGGCCAACCGAACGCTGTTCACCGACCGCTTGGGGCAGGCGCTCGCGCTGGCCGAGCGGTCGCGCCATGGAGTGGCGCTGATCTGCCTCGACCTCGATCGGTTCAAGTCGGTGAACGACCTGCTCGGGCATCCGGGCGGCGATCGGGTGCTGGTCGAAGCGGGTGCTCGGGTGCGCAGTGCGATCCGGGAGATGGACACTGCCGCACGACTCGGCGGGGACGAGTTCGCGGTTATCCAGCAGGTGGCGTCTCAACGCGAGGCGGTGGTGGTGGCCGAACGGCTGCTGGCCCTCTTGTCCCGCCCGTACGATATCGACGGGCACCATGTGACGATCGGCGCCAGCATCGGGATCGCCCTGTTTCCCGGCGACGGATCCGATTCCACGACGTTGATGAAGAACGCCGATCTCGCTCTTTATCGCGCCAAGCGCGACGGGCGCGGCACGTTCCGCTGCTTCGAGCCGGAGATGGACGCCCACGTGCAGGAACGCCGCGCCCTGGAGGAAGATCTGCGCGCGGCGATCCCGCGCGGCGAGCTGAGGCTGGACTATCAGCCTCTGGTGGAATCGCGCACGCTCGAGATCACCGGGTTCGAGGCATTGCTGCGTTGGACGCATCCCGTCCGCGGCAAGATCCCGCCGGCCGAATTCATTCCGCTTGCCGAGGAAACCGGTCTGATCGTCACGATCGGGCACTGGGTGCTGGAGACAGCCTGCAGGGAGGCCGCTTCCTGGACCAAACCATACCGCATCGCCGTCAACGTCTCGCCCGCTCAATTCAAGGAAGCGGGATTGACCAGGACGATCCGCGAGACGCTTACGCGACATGGGCTCGACCCGGGGCGGCTGGAGCTGGAGATCACCGAAGGCATCCTGATCGAAGATGCCGAGCGGGCGTTGGCTGTGCTGCAAGAGCTGAAGCAGAGCGGCGTCCGCATCGCGCTCGACGATTTCGGAACCGGGTATTCCAGCCTCAGCTATCTGCGGCGATTTCCGTTCGACGCGATCAAGATCGACCGATCGTTCGTGCAGGGGATCGGCAAGGACAGCGAGTCCGAAGCGATCGTCAGCTCGGTGATTGCCATGGGCCGCAACCTGGGATTGGAGGTGACCGCGGAGGGGGTGGAAACTCAGACTCAGCTCGACATCCTGCGCAGCGAGCGCTGCACTCAACTTCAGGGCTTCCTGCTTGGCCGGCCAGCCGCGACCGTGCAGGATGCGGGTGTTGAAACTCCCTCGGAAGTGGCGGCATAGCTCGGTACTGCTGCGACGTCCGCAGTGGCTGGTGGAGGCGCGGGTCTCGAGAGAACATCGTCGTGGCCTGCGCCCCACCGTCATGGCCGGCCATGAGTACTGTAGCTACCGTATTCATGAATACGCATTGCTCTACATGCCAGCTACGGTGATATAGATGATCGCTGCCGACATGGCCGCGTAAAGCGCCACGATCGCCCAGCCTACGATCTGCTTCCACCAACGACTGACATGCTCCCCCATGAGCCCGCGATTGCTCGTCAGCAGGACCAGGAAAACCAGGTCCGGCACCAGCAGCATCGCGGCAATGATCTGAGTGAAGACAGCCATCATGTTGAGCGGCAGGCCTGGCATCAGGACAATGATTGCTCCAAGCAGCAGGCTGCCGAAATAGACTCCGTAAAACCGGGGTGCCTCGGGGATTGTGTGATTCAGGCTGCGCTTCGAACCGAACGTACCGGCGACGGTATAGGCCGACGACAGCGAGATGGTTATGGCAGCGAGCCAGCCCGCATTGAAGAGCCCGATTGCAAACAGATTGCTGCCCAGGCGGCCGGCCACCGGGATCAATGCGGAGATCAGGTCGCTCGGGTTGGAGCTGTTCAGATTGGCGATTTTGCCCACCAGCGCGGCACCGCAGATCATGACGGTCATCGCGAACAGCGGCTGCAATACGGCGCCCAGCGCGATATCCGCACGCCCCAGCCGCAGGTCATTCGCGGTTATTTGCTTGTCGATCGTCGCATTGCTTTGGAAATACAGCATGAACGGCGCGATCGTGTTGCCGATTGTCGCCATGATGAATATCAACATGCCGTTGCTGTCGAGGTCCCACGATATTTTCGGCCGGCTGATGAATGCCTTCGCGATTGCAGCCGGGTCCGGGTGCGACATTATCGCAGCGGCAATGAACACGATGTTGATTGCGCCTACAAACAAAACGAACCGTTCTTTTGGCCAATAGCCGATCAAAAACGTCACCGCGCTGACGAAGACGAAGCTCAGAATGTCGCCGGCCCATAGCGGCAGGCCGACGACCATCAGCCCGGCCGTCATTCCGACGAATTCGGTGATGATGTAGAGAAGGTTTGCCAGCGCTAACGCCGATACGCTGCTGTAGCACCAGAACCGGCCAAAATGCGAAAGCAGCAATTGCCGATATTCGGCCTGGGTGACCGCCGACAGGCGCATCGACATTTCCTGAAAATTATAGCCGACCGGGGCGAGCAGGAAAAGCAGCGGCAGAAACAGGCTTATGCCGAACGTGGCGCCGGTCATGGTGTAGCTAATCATGCCGCCGGCATCGTTGTTGGCCAGCAGCGATATGATGCCGGGTCCCAGGAGAATCCACAGAAGCCATAGCCTGCGTGAGGACCCTGCGCGTCCTCCGGCTATCTTTTCGGCGAAGGACATGCGTTGTTTATTCTGATGTGTCATCGTCTATTGCCGCGCGTTCCGGCTGGCGTGCTGGAACGGAGGGAGATGGCCGGCATAAGGCCTACCAGATGCACACATCTCGTTGGCTCGTCGAGACGGACAGCTTGGAAAAGCGGCCGACTGAGTCCTGCGGAAGTAATTGGAAGTACAGAACGGCGAATGGTCGTGACGATCGCGGCCCGAGTTTGGGGTCGCAACCCGCTGAAAGGCTTACGAATTCGAGATGTGTGAATCTGGTAGGCACAAGGCCGGCCATGACGTTGTGGGCGCGGGTCGTGGCGTTGCGGGGCCGGCGGCGCTGCCCCTCCCCCTCGCCCCTCCCGCAAGGGGAGGAAAATGTTACACGCATCCCTCGTTGCGCAGCAGCGCGGCCACCGCGTCCGCGGGCACATCCCGAGCGGTGAAGGCCTGGCCGATGCCGCGCGCCAGTACGAAGGTCAATACGCCGTCGCGCACCTTCTTGTCGCGGCGCATCCGCCCGATCAAAGCCTCGGTGCTGAAGCGGCGGTTCAGCCGGTGCAGCTCGGCCGGCAACCCGACCGACGCCAGGTGCGACACCACGCGCTCGGCGTCATCCGCCGAGCAATGTCCGAGGCGCGCCGACAGCCTGAATGCCAGGCCGATCCCCACGGCCACCGCCTCGCCGTGCAGCAGGCCGCCCGTGTAACCGATCTCCGCCTCCAGCGCGTGGCCGAAGGTGTGACCAAGGTTGAGCAAGGCGCGACCGTCCGATGGCTTTTCCTCTCGCTCGTCGTCGCCCACCACCGCGGCCTTGAAGGCACAGGCGCGCAGGATCGCCTCGGCCTGGGCATCGCGATCGCCGTTCACCACGGCGCCGCCGTGATGCTCGCACCAAGTGAAGAAGTCGGCATCGCCGATCAGCCCCGCCTTGGCGATCTCGGCGTAGCCCGCGCGCCGTTCCGCGGGTGGCAGGGTGGCCAGCGTGCCGGTGTCGGCCAGCACCATCCGCGGCTGATGGAATGCGCCCACCAGGTTCTTGCCGCGGCCTGTGTTCACACCGGTCTTGCCGCCCACCGAGGAGTCAACCTGCGCCAGCAAGGTGGTGGGCACCTGCACGAAGGGCAGGCCGCGCAAAGTGGTCGCAGCGGCAAAGCCGGCGAGGTCCCCCACCACCCCGCCACCCAAGGCAATGATCGTCGTTCTTCTCTCGACCTGTTGCTCCAGCAGCCGGTCAGCCAGTGTGGCCCATGCCTCGAGGTTCTTCGAAGCCTCCCCGGCCGGGACGGTGATCGAGTCCGTCGCGATGCCGGTCTGTGCCAGACCCGCCAGCAGAGCCGGAAGATGCAGGACGGCCACGACATCGTCGGTCACCACGACGGCACGTCTTTGCGGCAGCACCGGTGCCAGCAGCGCGCCGGCGCGCGCCAACAGGCCGTCGCCGACCACGACCTCATAGCTCGCACTCGGCAGGGTCACGGCCAGCCGCCGCGGCGCGCGCCAGGCCAGCACGGCGTCCAGCACACGCGACGTGGTGGTATCGGGTGGTTCGTCGGTGCAGTCCACGATCACATCCGCCTCGGCATAGATGGGGCCACGCTGGTCAAGCAGACGTTGCAGGATCTCGGAGGGGTCGCCGCCGGCCAACAAGGGCCGGTGGTCGCGTCCGGCAACGCGCCGCGCCAGCGTCGGCAGCCGGCAGCGCAGCCAGACCGAGATGCATCCGCCGCGCACCAGCGCGCGGGTGTCAGGGTCCATGAAAGCGCCGCCGCCGAACGCCAGCACGATCGGCTCTCCTGACAGCAGGCGGCGGATGACCCGGCGCTCGCCGTCACGAAACGCCTGTTCCCCGTAGCGGGCGAAGATTTCGGGAATGGTGCAGCCCGCAGCCAGCTCGATCTCGGTGTCGGCGTCGCGGAACGGCAGACCCAGCCGTGCCGCCAGGCGCCGGCCGATGGAGGTCTTGCCCGCGCCCATCAAGCCCACCAGAACGACGCTGCGGCCGGTCAGCGCATCGGGCAGTGGCGCCGTCTCCTGGAGCGCGGTGTTGCGTGACATGGGGGGCGGAGGCTAGCACATCCGCCGAGCCCGAGGCCAAACACCCGGAGTCGCGACTGAGCCGGAGCCCTTGCTGATGAGCCGCATGTTCCTGATCGTGCTCGCTGCGGGCCTGGTGGTGGTCGTGCTGGCGGCGCTGTTGCTGGCCACCTTTCCGCCCACCCCGGTCGAACACCATGTGGAGCAGACGGTCCCGACCAGTCAGATCAAGGGGCAGTAGGGCGGCAGTTTCGTGGGGCATTCCGCCGACCGGTACATCGAGGCGTTCCTTGAGATGCTGGCGGCGGAGCGTGGGGCGGCGGGGAATACGCTGTCGGCCTACGGCGCGGACCTGGGGGCGTTTGCCGCGTTCGCTGCGTCGCGAGGCGCTGCCACGGCAATGGCGGACGCGGCGATACTGCAAGCTTACATGGCCGGCCTGCAATCAGCCGGACTGTCGGCACGTACGGCGGCACGACAGCTTTCGGCGCTGCGCCAGTTCCATCGCTTCCTGTTGCGCGAGGGAGTGCGGGCGGATGATCCGACCGCGCTGCTCGACACGCCGAAGCTGCCGAAGCCGCTGCCCAAATATCTGACCGAGCAGGAGGTGGATGCGCTGCTGGCCGCCGCCGCGGCGCGTCCGCAGCCGGCCGGCGTACTGGCGCGGGCGGCGCTGGAAATTCTCTATGCCACAGGGATGCGGGTGTCCGAGCTGCTGTCGCTCCGCGCCGGCGCGCTGGCCGGCGATGCGCCGGTGCTGCTGATCCGCGGCAAGGGGGGGAAGGAGCGCATCGTGCCGCTGTCGCCCGCGTCCAAGGAGGCGGCTTCCGTCCTGGTGCGCAGCTTGGGTACCGGCTCGGTCTGGCTGTTCCCCGGCCGCGACCGTCGCCGGGCGATGACACGACAGGGGTTCGCGCTTCTGCTCAAGCAGGTGGCACTTGATGCGGGGCTCGATCCGGCGCGCGTGTCGCCGCACGTGCTGCGGCACTCGTTCGCCTCGCACCTGCTGGCGCATGGGGCGGATCTGCGCAGCCTGCAGATGCTGCTTGGGCACGCAGATATTACGACGACGGAGATCTATACGCATGTGCTGAGCGAGCGGCTGACGCGGCTGGTGGAAGAGCATCACCCGCTGGCGCATTCACATCGGCAGGCAGGCGGGCAATGAGCTGTTCGTGGCGCCTTCTTGTGAGTCGCGAGAACTCGATACCCTTGTCCTGGACGGACCGTTGTTTTCGACACGAAGGACACAAAGGACGCGAAGGTCACGAAGGTTGTTTTGGGCGTGCTGAGATAGCAGCGCCTGCTTTGCCCACCGTGGAATGAACCTCTTCGTGGCCCTCGCGTTCTTTGCGTCCTTCGCGTCGAAAACAGACCGGGATGCGCCTCGGGAGTTGCCCTTTCGGGCACGAGCCTTGCTGGCAGCAAACTTCAAATCAGGCTGTTTGGTCGGGTTGGTCGGCGTCACGCCCGGCTTGGTCATGCATTCGCTTACGTTGTCGTTCCCAGACTGGGCAAAGTGTCTTCAGGTTCAGATAGCGGGCCTCGTCTTCAATCCCGAGCCAGGAAGCCCTCCAGTATCGCCGCCGTCAGAAGCGGCGCCTCGTGGATGGCCCAATGGCCGCATTCCTCCAACACTACTGTCTCCAGCCGGCGCATCCCATTCTGCCATCCGTCGCGCTGCACCCTGGATGCGTCACTGTCCCGAGCCCCGCTCACCAGCAGGGCGTCAACCTCAAGGGCACCAGCGGCGACAGCAAAATCGTCATGCACGAAGGCTTCCAAATAGCCGGCATACGCCTCGGGCCGGCTGCCAGTCGCAGAGGTTTGCGCCATCCTCCGACACCAGGCAGTCGGAAGACGGTGCCCGGTAGACTGCGCTATGATCGCCTGTCGTGCCTCGACGCTGCCCACAGACGAGCGAAAGAAGGCCAAGGCGTCCGCGCCGAAAGGCACCGCTGCCGCCCACAGGGCGGAGAGCCCGGTGATGCGGGTGACCCGGCTTGGAGCGAGGCAGGCGATGCGAAGCGCGATCTTGCCTCCCATCGAGTGCCCAATCAGCGCGAACCGCCGCCAGCCCAATTCATCCGCGACCGCAAGCACGTCCTCGGCCGCAGTCAACAAATCGTAGGGGCCACCTGCGTCGCGGGACTGCGCGTAACCTCGAAGGTCCGGCATCACGAGGCTCCATTTATCGGGATCGATCCCCGCCAGCGTCGGCGCGAACTCTGGCCGCCGCAGAACAGGCCATGCAAGGCTAGTGCTTTGATCGGCCCGCGACCATGCACCTCGTACGCGATCATGTGCCGCTCCCGCCATCGATCCGTGCCCGGTCGGCACCGCCGTAGCGCTCGCCGGCGACCGGATGTTTAGCCAGTATGCCGTCGATCCGCGCGAGCTCCGCAGGTGAAAACGGGACGGATGCGGCCCCCACATTCTCTTCCAGGTACGTCCGCCGCTTCGTGCCGGGAATGGGCACCACGTCGGGCCCCTGATGCAGCAGCCAGGCCAGGGTAAGTTGGCCCGGCGTTATGGATTTCTCTGCGGAGAGTTGCCGAACAGCGTCCGCCAGGGCCATGTTGCGATCGAAATTTTCGCCTTGCAGCCTTGGATCCCGCGTCGCGCGATAATCTCCGGCCATGTGGTCCTCCGCACGCTTCGCCGTGCCAGTCAGGAAGCCGCGTCCCAGCGGGCTATAGGCTACGAATCCGATGCCCAAGGCGCGCAACGTTGGCAGCACCGACCGTTCGACGTCGCGTTCCCACAGCGAGTACTCGCTTTGCACCGCCGCTAGGGGTTGCACGGCATGAGCCCGGCGGATAGTCTGGACACTCGCCTCCGATAGGCCGAAATGACGGACCTTGCCTGCCCCGATCGCCTCCCGGACAGTGCCCGCGACATCCTCGATCGGCACTGAAGGATCAACGCGATGCTGGTACAGCAGGTCGATATAATCGGTCTGCAAGCGCCGCAGCGACGCGTCAATGACGGCCTTGATATGCTCTGGACGGCTGTTCAACCCTGTGCGTAACCCGCCCTCGATGGCATAGCCGAATTTTGTTGCAAGCGTCAGCCGATCCCGGCGGCCCTTGAGCACGCGGCCCAGGAGTTCCTCGTTGGCGAACGGGCCATAGACTTCTGCCGTGTCCAGGAAAGTGCATCCCAGGTCGATCGCGCGCAGGATTGTTTTCTCCGATTCCTGGTCGTCCGGCGTCCCGTAGGCATAGGTCATCCCCATGCAGCCGAGCCCAATCGCAGAGACCTCTAGGGCATCGCCGAGTTTTCGCGTTGGAATCACCGTATAGTCCTCCGTCGTGATCCCGGGATCAGGTCCGGCTGCCAACGCCGCCGAGATGAAGCCTGCCGGGCTGCCACAGAGGTAGAGACGGACGACTGGGCCGACTATGCCGCGATACCGCATGGCCTATACGGCGGATCGATTACAATCCCGCCACGCTAGCGACCATTCGTATATGGAACACCAGGATGCGTGGGAACGAATTCACCGAGTTGGCCGCATTCGCGACCGTCGCCGACCATCGAAGCTTCGCCAGGGCGGCATCGTCATTGCGCATCTCACCGTCCACGCTCAGCCAGAGCATCCGGACTCTCGAACAACGGCTGGGTGTACAACTGCTGAACCGTACGACGCGCAGTGTATCGCTTACGGAAGCAGGGGCGCGGTTACTGGCCCGGCTGGTTCCGGCAGTCGCGGAACTCCAGGCTGCGGTGGACGAGGCACGCTCCACGCGGGGCTCACCGGCCGGTGTGGTACGTGCTCAGGTGCCGTGGCCGGCGTTCTATACGGTGTTGGAGCCGTTGCTCGGTCCGTTCTATCAGGCGCACCCGTCGATCGTGCTTGATCTGACGTTGGAGGATGCCGCGACTGATATCGTAGCCGGCAGCTTTGATGTTGGCATTCGTCTCGGCGAGTTGGTGGAGCAAGACCTCATTGCCATGCCCCTTGGAGGTGGTATCCGCCAGGTCGCCGTCGCTTCTCCGGCCTATGTGGCTGAACACGGCTTGCCGCAAACGCCCGACGAGCTGCTGCGCCATCGCTGCATCAATTGGCGTTGGCCGGGTCACACCGGCCTCTATAACTGGGAGTTCATGCGCGACGGTTCATGGTTCTCCGTCGCGGTGAATGGCCCGCTGATCGTATCGCACCGCGACGCGGCGCTCCGCGCCGCGCTCCAGGGTATCGGCATCGCCTACTGGAATGAAAAGCTGGTTCGACCCCACGTCACCGAGGGCAAGTTGGTGACGATGCTGGAGGCGTTCTCGCCTGTGTTTCCGGGCTGGCACATGATGTATCCTCGCCAACGCCATCTGCCCACGCCAGTGCGCGCCTTCGTCGACTTCATGCGCCGCAATGCGCGCGATTTAGCATGACATGACATGGCGCTCAGCACATTGGCCGCTGCGCCGCTGCGCCAGTTTAGTCAAAGGTGAATGCGATGCAGTCGGCTACTTGACACCGCCGAGCGCCAGACCGCGCACCAGATATCGCTGCAGCCAGATGAACAAGGTTCGACGGCCATGCGCGTTCCTCCTGCGTTGCGGCAGGGGACCAACAGCAGCGCGTTCGCAGCGCGGCGGCAAGCCCCCTGGTGAGCCTTCTAGCGGTCGAAATACCCAGCCCTGACAGCCATGCCGATCAGGTTGACGATCAGTCGCCCGGCGGTGATGCAGGTGATCCCGTTCACGTCGGAGGCTGGGGTGATCTCAACCACGTCCATGCCGACGACCTGGCCCTTTGATACCAGGCCATGGATCAGCTTGCGCGCCTGGCTGAACGTGACGCCGCCGGGGCAGGGCGCCATCACCGCCGGAGCGATCGAGGGATCCATGCCGTCCATATCGACGGTCAGGTAATAGCGCCCGCCGTCAGGGATGCGAGCGAGGATCGCGTCCATGCCAACATCGTGCAGCTCACTCGCGGTGATGAGGTGCGCGCCATATTCATTTGCGGCGTCCACCTCCTGCTGGCGTGCGCTGCCGGTGGCACGCAGGCCGATCTGGAAGATCTCGCCGACATGCGGCATCTCCGAGGCGCGACGGATCGGGCTGGACAAGCCCTCGCGGATGCCGTTCACCTCGTCGCGCCAGTCGATGTGCTGGTCGATCTGGATCAGCGTGATGCGACCGCTTCCATCGAAAGCACGCAGGACAGGGATCGGGATGGCGTGGTCACCGCCTAACACGATCGGCAATGCACCAGCTTGCAGGATCTTGCGTATTGCCTGTTCGGCGCGCGCTACATGGCCGGTTGGGTCGCCGACCTTTGCGGGGATGTCGCCGCAATCGACTGTCCGTATGGATCGGCCGGCATAGAGCGGGCCGCCGATGTCGAAGTCGTAGCGATCCGGGGAGCGGACTATGCGGTCGCTCGTTGCTCTCATGGCGGAGGGGGCGCGACTCTGGTCGTTGCTTAGCTCGCCAAAACTGTAAGCCTGGCCGTAGGGGATGCCTAGGTAGGCGATGTCGGCTTTCAGGTTGTCCAACGAGGTGACGGGCTCGGCGAATAGAAAAGTGCCGGTGGTCGGTTGGCACGGTGCGGTCAGCGATTGGTCCGGCATGTGGGGTTGTCCTTTCCTTGTTCGGTCGGGGGGTCATCTTCTTGTCTTAGGCTCTTGGCAAGATTGTCGTGGGACGTTTGTGCCCTGCTTTCCCAGGGAGGGGGTAGGGCAATTCGACACGAAGGTCGCCAAGGACGCGAAGGTCACGAAGGAAGGTTTGATGATAACACAGGCCGAATCATTGGGATGGCTATCAAGGTGCATCGTCTGCTGGGTCCGGGGCTGCTGGAATCGGCGTACGAGCAGTGCCTGTGCTGGGAGCTGGAGAACGGCGGTTTAATTTATGCGAGGCAAGTACCGCTGCCGCTCACCTATGAGGGTAACCAGATTGCTTGCGCTTATCGCGCCGATATCATCGTCGATCAGCAGACGATCCTGGAGATAAAGTCAGTCGAGGGCATCCTTCCTGTGCATGAGGCGCAGGTGCTGACCTATCATTGACTCAGCGGCTGCAAGTCCGCTCTGCTTATGAACTTCAACTCCGTCAGACTAAAGGATGGGCTACGCCGTTTCGTACGATAGCATTTTTCCTCCTTCGCGACCTTCCAACCTTCGCCGACCTTCGTGTCGAAATAAACGTTTTGTGCCCCCCGCCCTGCGCATTCAGCGCAAACAACCCGCAACGCCCTTGCACACCCGCACCATCCAGGGCACAAGCCACCCTGTCGACGGTCCCGCGCGAGCGGGTCAAAAGGGAACGCCGTGCGCCCCGGCCGGGCCTCTCATCGGGCCCGGGGGCTAGTCGGCGGCTGCCCCCGCAACTGTCAGCGGCGCGCAGCCGATCCGTCCGCCCACACCCCGACCGGGGCTTGAGGCGGGCCACTGAGCCCAGCCAAAGGGCTCGGGAAGGCAGGATCGGCCGCAACGGGAGCCTGATGCGCAAGCACCTGGTCCCGTACACCGCGAGCCAGGAGACCTGCCGTCGTCGCCCGACCAACCGCTGCCGGGCGGGGTGCACC
>Ga0335074_10012522_pt1 | contig 11895 bp, 10 predicted proteins | sample Lox_Sample_23_FD_206715 | JGI IMG/M metagenome (GOLD analysis project Ga0335074, IMG submission 206715) | Soil microbial communities from Loxahatchee National Wildlife Refuge, Florida, United States - Lox_Sample_2.3 | ecosystem: Environmental > Terrestrial > Soil > Wetlands | place: USA...
CCGGCGTGACGCGATCGATTGCCGCCGCGAAGGGCGCGAGTTGCGGAAACGCCGGTGTCTGCGGATCTTGAAAGAGCGCGGTGAGCGCGGTATTGGCAAGGCCCCAGCGTTGGGTCGCGGCCACAACGCCGAGCGCGGTACCGGAGTCGATCTCGTGCGTCTGCGCCGGTTCGCTGAGCATACGCTCGAGTGACTCCTCGGCAGCCGCGCGCGCATTCCATACCGTTCTTCGCTGCGAGCCCATCCGCGTGAGGTCGCGTTTCGACGAATCGGCGAGACCATCGAGCATGAGACGAGAGTATGCGATGCAGCCGTCGATGAGGACGCGCAGCCTTTCTCGCGTGTTCGGAGACTCCCACGTGGGCCACAGCACGTACGAGACCATCGCGAGCGCGCCGCCGGCGATCGTCGCTACGAGACGATTCTCCACCGCCGTATGTTCGGGCGTGCCGAGCAGCGCCAGGATGAAGACGACGTAGGCGGTGACGGCAATGCTGAACGCCGCGTAACTCAGTTGAAACGCCGGATAGCACGCGGCGGCAAAGAAGATCGCGAGCGCGAGATAGACGTGCGGCGTCCCGGGGACGGCGAGTACGATCGCGGTGGCCGCGACCGCCCCGACGATCGTTCCACCGATACGCCCGAATCCGCGCGCGAGCGTCGTGGTGAAGTCGGGACGCAGTACGAGAGCGGCCGTCAACGTGATCCAGTAGCCCCGTGCGATCGGCACCACTTCGGCAAGCACGCCCGCGGTCGCCAAGACGACGGCAAGCCGAACCGCGTGACGGAAGGACGGAGAGTTGAGATGCATCTGGCTGCGCAGGACGCGCAGCGGTTCGTCGAGTTGCGGAAGGAACATCGGGTAGGGCACACGGCGTGGCAGCGCGATCCCGTGCAACGGCACGTCCGCGCTGCGCCAGGCTGCGCGCAACTGGCCGAAGAGCGCGCGCAATGTGGGATCGTCGGGCGGCGCGTCGAGGTTTGCGCGAAGCGCCGTGTCGTCGGGAGCCCGCGCGTCCTCGAGCGCCGCGGAGATCGCCTGCAGTGCCGCTGCGACGGTGGTGCGCGCGGTGCCGAAACGCGGATTGCCGGTACTCGCCAAGAGCGCGAGTGAAGCGCGAATGCGGTTGGCCTCATCGAGAAGCGTTTGAAAGACCGCCGTCGCTGCGCTGCGCCCGAAGGGCTGCGGATCGGCAAGCGTGCTCCCCACTGCCGTAAGCGGCGCACTGGGAGGATTGCGCTCGGCGGCGCTGCTGCTCGCCGCGTAGTCGGCCAGGCCGCGATACGCTGCGGCCAAGGCTTTGCGCTCTTGCGGATAGCGCTGAATCGGCCACAGCACCACCACCAGCAGCGTTTGCAAAAGACCGCCGGCAAACATGGCGAGCGCACATCCCGCGGCAATCGGAGCCGGTTGCGGGAAGTGCTCGAAGATGACGAGCGCGACCACCGCGTTGACGCCGATGGCAGCTGCGCCGGGTCCGAGCGCCGCGATCATCCCGTAGCCGAAGCCCCAAACGGCCAGCGCGAGAACCGTAAGCTCGACGGAGTGCGAGCACAGCTGCGCGACCACGGTGGAAAATGCCATCGCGGCCGACATCTGGAGCATGGTCGCCGCTCGCGTTCGGTAGAGTCCCTGAAGCGATCCGAAGCCCGTGCTCAACGCGCCCATGCCGGCTGCCACGGCGTAGATCGGGACACCGGTGGCGTAACCGGCCAGGATCGCCGTGACGACGCCTAGCCCGGAGCGCACCGAATAGACCGGATCCACGGCATGTGCGTCGATCCGGAATGCGCTGGCGACGATGCGTTGAATGACCAGCCGCTGTCCTAGCTAGCCGCCGACGCTGACCTGGTGCATGCCGAAGAGCGGCGGCACGTAGTGCCCGGCGAGATACGACAGCACGAAGACGACGCAGCCCCACGCCACGATCTCGAGGCCTTTCGAAACCGGATTGCGATCGGTGTTCCGCGCCGCGTAAAAGCCCACGCCGAAGAGTGCGACGACGGCGAGCGCAAGCGCGAGAAGCGTCGATTGCACGAGCGTCAGCGGCAGAAGATAGGCGAGGATCGGCACGAGCGAGCCGGCGGAGAACGACGCGCTCATAGCGATCGGTGCGCGCAGGTTGACGTCTTCGGCTTCGCGGGGATCGATACCGAACTCGTCGCGCATCATCTCGTAGAGATAGATATCCGGATGCTGCGTGAGCCGGCGTACGATCATCTGCGCTTCCTCGGCCGAGAAGCCTTTCATCCGATAATAGGCAACCTGCTCGGCAAACTCGGCCTGTGGATCGGCAGCCATCTCGGCCTTCTCCATCGCGATCGAAGCGAGCACGACTTCACGCTCGGATTTTCCGCCGAGATACTCGCCGACGCCCATCGAGAGCGCGCCCGCGAGCATGGCGAGAAAGCCGCTCACAAAGACGGCTGCGCGTCCTTCCGCAACGCCCACACCGGTAATGATGCCGAGCGTGGTGAGGATGCCGTCCTGAGCGCCGAATACGATCTCACGCACGCTGCGCTGTGCTTCGAGCGTACGCCGCTGCGGCGTGTCGGGAATGCGCGGCTTGATGTTCTGCCAGCCCGGCACGTCGACGACGACCTCGGTGACCTGGGGCGGCGGAATCTCGGAGCGGTCCATGCGCGATGCTTCCCGGCTGCCGTAGCGAATGGCCTCTTTCATGAATGAATTCGGAGCGCCTAACTTTTCGCGCGCCGGCGAGTCGACGCTCGTCCTGGATTGTGGCGACCGCGCCGACGCGCAGCCGCACCTGTGGTCGCTCGCGCGCACCGCGCGATCGTGGGCGCACGTTCGCGAAGCGGTGGTCGGCGCGGGCACGCTTTCACTGCTCTTCGATCGGAACCGAATCGGCTACGACGCGCTGCGCGAGCGGCTCGAGCACGCGTTTCTCGCAGCGGATGACGACGCCGAAACGCCGCGCGTCGTCGAAATTCCCGTGCAGTACGACGGCGAAGATCTCGCCGCGGTCGCGCACGCGTGCGGCCTACGCTGCGACGAGGTGATCGCGCTGCACGCCGGCGGCGCGTATGTCGTGGCGTTCGTGGGGTTTTTGCCCGGGTTCGCATACCTGGATGGTCTGCCGGAGCGCTTGCAGATCCCGCGACGGTCGCAGCCACGCACGCGGGTGCCGGCCGGTTCGGTCGCGATCGCCGGCGCGCAGAGCGGCATCTATCCGTTCGATTCACCGGGCGGCTGGCATATCATCGGACGCACCGGCACGCGAATGTTCGATCCGCAGCGCACGCCTGCGGCGCTCGCGCAGCCCGGCGATCGCGTGCGCTTCGTCATTCAATGAGCCAACGCGCGATTCGCGTCGAGCGGGCGGGTTTGCAGAGCTTGATCGTCGATCGGGGCCGTTTCGGTTTTCGGCACGAAGGCGTGGGCTGGTGCGGCGCGATGGATCCTTACGGTTTCGAGGTCGCCAACGAGCTCGCCGGCAATGCGCCGGGCGCAGCCGCGATCGAGATCGTGCTCGGCGATGTGACGGTCGTCTTTGAATCGCCGGCGCGTTTTGCGCTCACCGGTGCTGATTGCGCCGCGCGGCTCGACGATCTGCCGGTCGCGAATTGGAGCTCGCACGTCGCTCGCACCGGATCGCGTCTGGTTTTGCAGCGGCCGCGTGCATGGATGCGAACCTGCCTCGCCATCGACGGCGGCATCGACGTGCCGCTCGTGCTCGGCTCACGTACGACCGACCTGCTCGCGAAGATGGGCGGCCAAGACGGCCGCGCGTTACGTGCCGGCGATCGTCTTGCCCTGGGTGCTCCGGCAGCGGCGCCGCACTGCGTTGCCGTCGATCCGCCACCGCTCGACTTCGTGTTCCGCACGATCGCGCAGCCGTTCGCCGATCGTCTGTGGGATCGCGAATGGACGGTGGGACACGAGAGCAACCGCATGGGCTGTCGCCTCCGTGGCGACGCGCGCCCGCATGACCGGGGCAGCATGCGGTCGCGCGCCGTCTTTCCGGGCTTCATTCAGCTTCCGCCGTCGGGCGAGCCGATCGTGCTGATGAGCGACGCGCAAACGACCGGCGGATATCCGCTTGCCGGCGTGGTGGTCGAAGCCGACCTCTGGAAGCTGGGGCAGACGCCACTCGGCGCGAAGATTCGCTTCGTGGAGCAGAGATTGTGACGAGCATCGATCTCAACGCGGATCTCGGCGAAGGCTGCGGCGACGACGAGGCGCTGCTCGCAATCGTGACGTCGGCGAATATCGCTTGCGGCGCGCACGCGGGCGACGAGCGGACGATGGAATCGACGGTGCGCAGCGCGCTGCGCCGCGGCGTGACCATCGGTGCGCATCCGTCGTATCCCGACCGCGAGCATTTCGGGCGCGTCGTCATGCAGCGTACGCCGGCGCAAATCTTCGACGACGTGGTGACGCAGACGCGCGCGCTCGCGGCGATTGCGGCGGCACAGGGCGCGCGGCTGCATCACGTCAAGGCACACGGCGCGCTGTATAACGTCGCGGCGCGCGATCGGACGGTCGCCGATGCCATCTCCGAAGCGGTGCGGGCCGTCGATCCGCAACTCGCCGTCGTGGGGCTGGCACGCGGCGAACAGCTCGCGAGCGCCCGTGCATTCGGGTTGCGCGCGATCGCCGAAGTCTTTGCCGATCGCGGATATCGCCCCGACGGAACGCTGGTTCCGCGCGGCGAGCGCGGGGCATTGATTGAGGACGTCGACGTTGCCGTCGCGCAAGCGCTGGCGCTCGCGCGCGAGGGTGCCGGTGAGACGATCTGCCTGCACGGCGATGGTCCGCACGCGCTCGAATTCGCGCGCGCAATCCGTGCCGCGCTCGAGTCGGCGGGGATCGCAGTCAAAGCCGCCGGCGCAACCGCCTAAGGCGTGAAGTCGGCCGGCGGTTCGCTCGCGGGGAATTCGATATTCTGCAGGTCCTCGGCGACGTGCTCGCGTCCGGCGGTTGCGTCGATGTGCACGATGCTCCAGATCGCTTGAGCGCCGACGGGTGCAAAATCGTAGGTTACCGATGCGCTCGTGCCGTTGAACGGCCAGGCGTACGTCAGGCGCACGACGTCGTAGGTCGCGGTATCGATCCATAGCTCGCGTAACGGGTAGCCGAGCGGATCGCGCAAGGCGCGCAAGCGCAGATGATAACACGATCGTGAACCGACGGTCACGATGCCGTCGAGCCGGATCTCATATGCGCGATCGACCGCCGAGACGACGGCAATGGTTTGCAGCGGGTCGGGTGCGAGATTCGGGGGCGACGGCGGCGCCGCGGCGCCCGGGACGGGGGTGCGGCGATAGAATCCGAACGGCGCACCCGCCGGGCCCATCGCATAGCCGCCACGCAGCAAGACGGCCGACGCGCCCGAGCCGGGCGCGAGCGTCTGCGCAAACGTGCGGCCGTCGCTCGAACGGATGATGAACTGCACGTGCGTGCCCGGCGTGCAGCGATCGGCGAGAAACGTCTGATCGCACGCGATCGTAAACGACTCGTAGGGTGGGATCGAGCGTGCGTTCCACACCGCTTGCGCGCGCGTGAATATCGCTTGCGGAGTGGGTGCGTTTGCGGCAACGGCGTGGTACAGTGGAACGGTCATGAAGCTGCCCTTTTATCATGTCGACGTTTTCACGTCGCAGCGTTTCGGCGGCAACCCGCTCGCCGTCTTCCTGGACGCCGACGATCTCGACGGCGAGACGATGCAGAAGATTGCGCGAGAGATGAACCTCTCCGAGTCCACGTTCGTCATGAAGCCGGCCGACGATCGCGCCACGCAACGCGTGCGCATCTTCACGCCCGGCCACGAATTGCCGTTTGCGGGGCATCCGACCATCGGCACGTCGTTCGTCCTGCAGCGCACCGGCCGAGGCGGCGACGAGCTTGCGCTCGAGATGGAGGCGGGCATCATTCCGGTGCGCAGGGAGGGCGACGTCCTCTGGATGACGCCGCCGGCGCCCGAAGCGCTCAGTCCGGCCGTCGATCGTGCGGCGGTTGCGCAGGCACTCGGCCTGCCGGTGGCGAGCGTGGTCATGCCGCCGCAGGTTTTCGGTGGCCGCGGCCCCGCGTTCTTGTGCGTGCTGCTCGACACCGAACAGAACGTCGACTGGGTTATGCTCGACCGTCGAGATCTGGTTGCCGCGACCGGCGAAAGCGTCGGCGAGGGCGACGTGCTCATCTTCAGTTATCAAGGCGGAAAGGCATACTCGCGAATGTACGCCGCGCTGGCGCACAACGTCGGTGAGGATCCGGCGACCGGTTCGTCGGTCGGGCCGCTGTGCGCGGCGCTGGCATGGTGGCGTTTGCTCGATCAGAGCCGTACCGAACTGACCGTGGACCAAGGCGTCGCGATGGGCCGTCCGAGCCGTTTGCTCGCCCGTTTCGTCGTTGAGGGAACGTACGTGCAGCAGCTCACCGTTGGCGGCAGCTGCGTCTATCTGTATGAAAGTACGCTAGAGATCTAGGTTTGCTAGTCGTACTCGGAGAGAAGCGCGAGGTCGAAGCTGTTCCACGGACCGAGCATGGTCACGGTGTTTTCAGCTTCTTTGCGCGACGCACGCGCGATGTAGGCGACGGCTTTGATGCCGAGCGTCGCCGCAGCACGCAATGCGCGCGCGTCTTCTTCACGGCGCACCTCGCCGGCAAAAAGATACGGCGTCTTCATACGAATCGCCGTCTCGACGAGATCGATGACTTTTCCGGGCTCGGGGCCGATCATCTTTTCACCGTTACGCGCGAGTCGCGCCGCGGCGGTCGAGCAGATCCACTCGCCTTCGTCCGAAGAAGCGACGTGCAAAAGCGTGATCGTTCGTTTGAGATTTTCGTTGCGCAGTCGCTCCATCAACGGCACGAGGTTGGGCACGTTGATGCTCGTGGTCGCAAAGATGTCCCGGTTTGGATCGCCCATGTGCCCCATCTTACACGATTGGTGCCGCAGTTCCCAGCGGCATGCTGGCCTTGATCGTCGCCGCGAGCCGCTCGATCGCCGGACGGCGTGGCACGAAGGCGCGATGAACGATGCGAATCGCGCGGGCGGAGTTCGCGCCGATCAACGGACGAAATGCGATCCGCGGAAAGCGCCCTTCGAAATGGGCGCGGGCTAACTCGGGCACGATCGTCATCCCCAGCCCCGCCTCGACGAGGTTGAGCACGGTCTCTAAACTCGTCGCCGAGAGATCGCTGCGCATGCCGCGGCCGCGCGCTTGCCCGCAGAGCGCTCGTGCCTGATCCGAGAGGCAGTGGCCGTCGGCGAGTAGGATCAGCTCTGCCGGATCGAGGTTCTCGACCAAAATCTCCGGCTGCGGCGCGCGCGGATCGTCGCGGGGCAGCGCAAGGCTAAACGGCTCTTCGAAAAGCGGGATCTCGGAAAGGTTGCCGTCGCGATGGTCGGTCGCCAGCAGCGCGGCATCGAGGCGACCCGCTTCGATCGACTCGAGCAAGCGATGCGTCATATCTTCGACGACGACCAGCGGCGCGTTGGGTAGTTGCGCTTGCAGCGGCCCGAGCACGCCGGGTAAGAGATACGGCGCGAGCGTGGGGATGACGCCGAGCCGGATCGCTCCGACCATCGGATCGGCGCGCGTCTGGGCGAGTTCCTCGATACGGGCGACGGCGCCGACCGCGGCCCTGGCCTGTTCGAGGATCGCTTCGCCGGCGGCGGTCACCCGAATCGTGCGGCCGTCCCGCTCGAAGAGCTCGACGCCCAGCTCGGTTTCCAGCTTGCGGATCTGGGCGCTGAGCGTCGGTTGAGCGACGCCGCACTCCTCGGCTGCTCGGCTGAAGCTTCGGCGCCGCTCCAAGGCAAGCGCGTACTGAAGATCCTTGAAATTCATAGAGGTACCAAATGGAAAGTATTCGTTCCATTGGCTTGGGCTTTCGACCTCGTCCCGGTACGATGGGGTTCTACACCGAGATCATGCCCTGATAAAGGAGATCGTATCTTGTCGGAAAGCACGTGTCCGATGCACAAGACGCCGGGCGCCGGCCCGAGCAACCGCGACTGGTGGCCCGAGGCGCTTCGCCTTTCGGTCCTGCGCCAAAACTCTCCGAAATCCGACCCGATGGGTGAGGATTTCAATTACGCCGTGGAGTTTCAGAAGCTCGATCTCGCGGCGGTGAAAAACGATCTGCGCGCGGTTCTGACCGACTCGCAGGATTGGTGGCCGGCCGATTTCGGAAATTACGGCCCGCTCTTCATCCGCATGGCCTGGCATAGTGCAGGCACGTACCGGATCGCGGACGGACGCGGCGGCGCCGGCGGCGGACAGCAACGCTTCGCGCCACTCAACAGCTGGCCCGACAACGTCAATCTCGATAAGGCGCGGCGTTTGCTCTGGCCGGTCAAACAGAAATACGGCAAACAGATTTCGTGGGCAGATCTCCTGATTCTCGCCGGCAACGTTGCGCTCGAAGCGATGGGCTTCAAGACGTTCGGCTTTGCCGGCGGCCGGCCCGACGTGTGGGAACCGGACGAATCGGTCTACTGGGGTCCGGAAAGCACGTGGCTCGCGGACGAACGCTATGCGGGCGAACGGATCCTCGAAAATCCGCTTGCCGCGGTGCAGATGGGACTGATCTACGTCAACCCCGAGGGACCCAACGGTAATCCCGACCCGCTGAAAGCGGCGGTCGACATTCGCGAGACGTTCCGCCGGATGGCGATGAACGACGAAGAAACGGTGGCGCTCATCGCCGGCGGCCACACCTTCGGGAAAACGCACGGCGCGGGCGACCCCTCGAACGTCGGGCCCGATCCCGAAGGGGCCGACATCACGTTGCAAGGTTTGGGGTGGAAGAACGCGTTCGGCACCGGTTTCGGCCCGCATACCATCGGCGGCGGTCCGGAAGTCACGTGGACGACCACGCCGACGAAATGGAGCAACGGCTTCTTCGAGTCGTTGTTCAAGAACGAGTGGGAGCTGACCAAGAGTCCGGCGGGTGCGAAACAATGGGTCGCCAAGAACGGCGCCGCGCCGGTGCCCGACGCGCACGACCCCACCAAACATCACAAACCGACGATGCTGACGACGGATCTCGCGCTGCGCTTCGATCCGATCTATGAGAAGATCTCGCGGCGCTTCTACGAGCACCCGGATCAGCTTGCCGACGCGTTCGCGCGGGCGTGGTTCAAGTTGACGCATCGCGACATGGGCCCACGAGCGCGTTATCTCGGGCCCGAAGTGCCGTCCGAGGAACTGATCTGGCAAGATCCCGTTCCCGCGGTCGATCATCCGCTGGTGGACGCGAGCGACGTCGCCGCACTGAAGAAGCAAATCCTCGACTCGGGGCTCTCGGTATCGGAACTCGTGTCGACGGCGTGGGCATCGGCCTCGACCTTCCGCGGAAGCGATAAGCGCGGGGGCGCGAACGGTGCGCGCATCCGCCTTGCGCCGCAGAAGGACTGGGAAGTCAATCGACCCGCGCAACTTTCCGGTGTGCTCAAGAAGCTCGAGGGCATCGCGCAATCGTTCAACAAGGCGCAATCGGGCGGCAAGAAGATCTCGCTTGCCGATGTGATCGTGCTTGCGGGATGCACCGGTGTGGAGAAAGCGGCGAAGAACGCCGGGTTTGATATCACGGTGCCGTTTTCACCGGGTCGCACGGACGCATCGCAACAGCAAACCGACGTCGAATCGTTCGCCGTGCTCGAACCGATGGCGGACGGATTCCGCAATTACGTCAACGGCAAGTTCGACGCCGACATTCCCGCCGAAATGATGCTCGTCGACAGAGCGCAGCTCTTGACGCTCACCGCGCCGGAGATGACCGTGCTGATCGGCGGAATGCGCGTGCTCGAGACGAACGCCGACGGTTCCAAACACGGCGTCTTCACGAAACGTCCGGGGGCGCTGACCAACGACTTCTTCGTGAACTTGCTCGACATGGCCGGCGAATGGACGGTATCCGAAAAGGGCGGCGGCGTCTACGAGCGCCACAACCGCAAGACCGGTGCGCTAGAATTCACGGCCACGCGCGCCGACCTGATCTTCGGGGCGAACTCGGAACTGCGAGCGCTCGCCGAAGTCTACGGAAGCTCGGATGCCGGGCGCAAGTTCGTCGACGACTTCGCGGCCGCGTGGACGAAGGTGATGAACCTCGACCGGTACGATCTTCGCATGCCGAAAGCGCCGCAGCGCGTGCCGGTCGCGGCAAAGTAGCGAAGACAACACGGCTGCAGAGCTCGGCAGAAACGCTGCCGAGCTCTTTCTTTTGCGCCGGTCCCGCCTTCCTTAGATTGCGGTGACGATCCGGCGGTCGTGTTCGCGCCGTTCCGAGTTGCGGCGGTCCGGATGAACTGCGATGGCAATGGCTCGACGATCACCCTGCCGCCGCTCGGTGCGGCGTTTATCGTGATTGGGCGTGTGCGGCATGCGGCGGGTATTTGACGCCTAGCGCCGGGTTACTTCACCCGAAATCGGGGATCTTTGCGCTAGCGCCAGCCCCAGCCGCCCCAACCCCAGCCAAAGCGCAAGCCGACTCCGTAGTACGGACCGTAGTAGGGGTAGTACGGATAGGGGTAAGCATAACCGTAGTAATGATAGGGCGTGTCGATTTCGTCGGCGAGGAACGTCGAGCCGCTCGGGCGCCCGGTGATCGTCACCGACATGCCCGGCTGGAGGCGAATGCCCGTGGGATTGATGATGGTACCCTGATGGAGCGTGACGTTGTCGACGTAGCCGCGCTTGTCACGGACGTACATCGTGTATCGGCCGGTGAAGCTCGATATGGTTCCCTTGATCGTCTCGACCTTGCTCACGGCGTAGCTCGGCATCGGCTGAGCAAGCGCGACAATCGGAAGGCTGACGAAACTGATGGAAGCGGCCACTGCGGGGAGGAGACGCAGGGCCTTTTTGACCCAGCAAATCATGATGGCACCATCATACCCGGCGTAGCTGAGAAAAGTGTCAATTGAGCGGCCCCTCTCAGGAATCGTTCTGCCTGGTGGCGTAGCCTTTGCGGCGATGCACATACGCCAAGCCAAGACGGTACTCTTGTTCGGTTGCGTCGCGCTGTTCGCGTTGGTTATCGCCGGCTGCGGCGGAGCGCGCACGCGGCACCACCGAGGCGGGCCGGCCGGTCCGCAGAGCATTCCGACGATTGCTGCCTCGCCGGCGACGGTGCAACCCAAGGTCTCGATCGCCGGCATCATCGCGCCGTATCAAAACGTCTCGATCTCGAGCTCGCTCAGCGAGCCCACCGACCGTGTCAACGTCATCCAGGGCGACCGCGTCTACAAGGGCGAGGTGCTTGCCGTTCTCGACACCGCCGACCTCGTCGCGAACTACAATGCCGATTTGCGCAATGCCGAGTCGGCCGACGCCAAGGCGGTGCAAACCAAGTATCAAGCGCAGCTCAACCTTGGACAGGGGAACTACCAAGTCAGTTCCGCGCTTGCGGCGATGCGCAATGCGAAGCTGGTCTACCAGCAGAACGAGCAGCTCTACAAGAGCGGCTACGTCTCGCAGTCGTCACTCGAGGCGGCGCGCGCGACCTACGTTCAGGATCAGCAGACCTATAACACGGCCGTGCTGAACGCGCAGGTCAACGGAAACACGGCACAGGGCTTGCAGGCGGCGACGGTCGCATCAGCGATCGCCGATGCGCAGTCGGCGCACGCGCAGGCCGATCAAATCGAAGCGCAGATCGTGCGCGCGACGATCGTTTCGCCGGTAGACGGTATCGTGGTCAATCGCAATCTCAATCCCGGCGAGTATCCCGGTTCACGCACGATCTTCACGATTCAGCAACTCAATCCGGTTTACGCCGAGCTCAATGCCTCCTCGCAAAACGTCTTTTCGATCCCGCGCGGCGCGCCGGTTTCGCTCAGCGTCTCAGGCGTGGCGAATGCGACGTATACGGGTCACGTGAGCGCCGTGCTCGGGCAGGTGTCGCCCGGGTCGACGAATTTT
>Ga0335074_10012524_pt1 | contig 11894 bp, 12 predicted proteins | sample Lox_Sample_23_FD_206715 | JGI IMG/M metagenome (GOLD analysis project Ga0335074, IMG submission 206715) | Soil microbial communities from Loxahatchee National Wildlife Refuge, Florida, United States - Lox_Sample_2.3 | ecosystem: Environmental > Terrestrial > Soil > Wetlands | place: USA...
CCTGCCCCAAGGAAGGCCCGCACGCTCGCGGCGTTGCCCGGTGCGACCTGGGCCCATAGCGGCGCCCCGCCGGGGACCAGGTGGCGCGCCGCGGTAGCTAGCGAGCGCCCGAGACCGCGGCCGCGACGATCGGCGTCGACCTCGACCGCGACCTCCCAGCGGCCGGCGGCGCCGCGGCCCAGCAGCAGTACCCCGCCATCGGCCTGCCAGGTGCGGATGTCATCGCGATAGCGAAGCGCCCTGGTGATCCGCGGGTGGGCCGGATCCGCCTCGGTCGTCAGCTCGATCGGTGGCGGCCCTGCCAGTGCCGCGGCGCAGACGAGCATGTCGGTCTGGTGCGCTTCCCGGCCTAGACGCGTGGCCAGAGTGTGCAGAAACCGAGGGCTGAGCGCTGCGCTGAGGTCGCCCGGCGGCAGCTGCGCGGCTATCCAGTCAGGGTCGGCGTCGGCGAAGACCACCGAATGCGCGGTAAAGGCAAAGACCCCGGCATCGCGGGCAGATGGCTGCGGAACGATCGTCACGCCGCCGTCGGCGGGCAGGTATTGCCCATTCGCCACTGCCTCGAGTATTGCGGCCAATGCCTGGCGTGCGGTTGCTCGTCCCGCCACAACCATCAGACTTCTAGCCTCATCTAACGGAGCGTAGCCGTTCTTGCCGCAATTCCTGGCTCGATGGTTCTAGGCTGGTCACGCCGCGTAACGAAACGTGCGCGCCTGGTGTCGGGGCCTCGTCAAGCTATCCCGTTCTGGCCGCGGGCCCCATTCCTGGCATGCGTCATGACGCCACGGGGAGTCGTCATGACGCGCTTGCGACCAGGACGGCCATAACGGGGTCTTCCTGTGAGCGAACCGAACCTATGCATCTTGGGGAGTTGTATGAGGATCACAACAAGGAAGCGGGCAGCCGTAGCGTCCGCGGCCCTTGCGCTAGCCGGCATGGTCATGCTGGCTGGGCAGGCGACGGCCGCGTCGGCCGCTCCGCAGGGAAAATACTTCGGCCAGTACACCTGCTCGTCGGGGATTCTCGAACCAGGCTCGTATAGCTCGGTGGTAATCATCGGCAACTGCAGCCTGACCGACCTCGGGACCGTCCAGATCAGCGGTGTACTCCGCGTGGCCCACGACGCCACATTCAACGCCCAGACGAACGGGACGCTCATCGTGGACGGGAACTTCTCGTCGGGCACCAACTCGATCACCGACATCGGCTGCAACACGGCCTTGGTCGGATCGCCGTGCACGACTGACACGGACGACGTCATCATGGGCGACGTCTACTCCGACCACTCGCTGGAGATGGACTTCCAGAACGTGACCGTCGGCGGTTCTTACGAGGTCTACGCGGCGGACGACAGTTACCCGGACAACACCGGCTGCACCATGACCGACCCATCGGGCGAGCCCGACTTCATGACCTTCGAAGCCGGCTCGGTCGCAGGCAACTTCACCTATGACGGCATCTACACCTGCTCGATGAGTCTGCTCCGCGCGCACATCGGCGGCAGCGTCTACGTCCTCAGCAACAGGACCAACGCGACGGTGCCGGGCTTCGCCAATCGGTCGCCCGAGCTCGCAGTTAACGTGATCAGCGGCAAGCTCGTCTGCACGGGGAACAAGCCGAAGCCCACGCTCGGGCACGGCAAGCCGAACATCGCCAGGAAGGGGAAGTTCGGCCAGTGCAAGCACCTGTAGCGGAGCTTGCGACAACGCCGGGGCGCGACGGAGCGGGGCGCGGCGGCCGTGGCCGCCGCGTCCCGCTGACAACGCCGGCTTCCTGACCTTTACCGGTAAGCGGAGATCCCGGTGATTGCCTGGCCCAGGGCCAGGGTGTGGATCTCCTCGGTGCCTTCGTACGTCAGCACCGACTCCAGGTTGTTGGCGTGCCGGATCACGGGGTATTCGAGCGTGACGCCGTTGGCGCCGAGCACTGTCCTGGCCTGTCTGGCGATATCGATGGCGGTCCTGACATTGCTCATCTTGCCGAGGCTGACCTGCTCCGGCGTGATCTTGCCCGCCTCCTTGAGCCGGCCAAGGTGCAGGGCAAGCAACTGTGCGCGCTGCAGGTCGGCCAGCATCCAGGCGAGCTTGCGCTGGGTTAGCTGGAAGCCGCCGATCTTCTGGCCGAACTGCTCCCGAGTCCTCGCGTATTCGGCGGCACTCTCGAAGCAGGTCCTGGCGGCGCCGGTGACACCCCACAGGATGCCGTACCTGGCCTCCGACAGACACGACAGCGGGCCCTTCAGCCCCTGCACGCCAGGAAGAACCGCGCTGCCCGGCAGCTTGACGTCATCGAAATGCAGCTCCGAGGTAACCGAGGCTCGGAGCGAGAGCTTCTTGTGGATATTGCGGGCCGTGAAGCCGCGGGCGCCACGCGGCACGAGGAAACCGCGGATGCCATTGTCGGTGGCCGCCCAGACGACGGCGATGTCGGCGACTGAGCCGTTCGTGATCCACATCTTGGACCCGGCCAGCACCCAATCAGACCCGTTCCGTTTTGCATGGGTTTTCATGCTGGAGGGGTCGGAACCGTGGTCAGGCTCGGTGAGACCGAAGCAGCCAATGGCCTCACCGGCTGCCATCCGGGGCAGCCACTCCTCTTTCTGCTCGTCAGAGCCGTACTTCCAGATCGGGAACATGGCCAGCGAGCCCTGGACCGACACCATGCTGCGCAGGCCGGAGTCGGCCGCCTCGAGCTCGCGGCAGGCGACCCCGTAGGCGATCGCGCCCATCCCGGCACAGCCGTAGCCCTGTAGGTGCATCCCGAGCAGGCCGAGTTTGCCCACCTCAGGCACCAGGTCCTTCGGCAGGGTGCCCGCCTCGAACCAGTCGGCGATGTCGGGAATGATCCGGTCGTCGGCAAACCGCCGCACCGTGTCGCGGACGAGGCGCTCCTCATCGGTCAGCTCGTCGTCGATCCTGAGCAGGTCCGTGGGCGCTGCATCCGTGGTGCGCGGCATGGCGGGGTCCTTCCTGGCTGGCCTCGCCGCTAGCGTATGCGCGCTGGGCCGGGCTTAACGGCGCGGGACCGGATTGGGCATGATGGTGACATGAGCAACCTGGCAGACAAGAAGCTCGAACGGCCACGGAACGGTCGCCTGCTCGCCGGGGTGGGCCGCGGGCATTGCCCAGTACTTCGAGGTAGACGCCACGCTGGTGCGGGTGGCGTTCGCCATAGCGGCATGCTTCGGCGGGATCGGCATCCTGATGTACCTGGCTGGCTGGCTCCTTATTCCTGAGGAGGGCGAGACCGGCTCGATCGTCGAACGGCTCGCGAGCAAGACTGGCAGCCAGCCCTAGGCTCGGCGCGACCGGCCCGGTAGCCAAGATCGCTCTAGTGATGCTGGCCGGACGGTCGCTTTGCCGGCACTGGCTTCCGTCCCCTATGCTGGGGCGGTCCCCGACGGCAGGCGCCACGGGCAAAGGCGGCGATCGTCGAGCCCCCATCGTCTAGCGGCCTAGGACACCGCCCTTTCAAGGCGGCGGCACGGGTTCGAATCCCGTTGGGGGCACTGCTGGTCAGAACAACAACAAGGTCCTGTAGAGCAGCTCGGAGTGCTCGCCACCCTGTCAAGGTGGAGGTCGCGGGTTCAAATCCCGTCAGGACCGCTCAGCGGCCGCCAGTTTCCCGGGAATGGTGCCCGCCAAGGTCAGGTAGCTCAGTTGGTACGAGCGTCCGCCTGAAAAGCGGAAGGTCGGCGGTTCGACCCCGCCCCTGACCACCACCTCTGAGCTGCGGCGATGCCTTGGCCGCCAGGTGCCGATCCGGCTATTGACAGCAACAGTGACAGCAACGGCGTCATCCCAGCGTCTCTCCGAGCTTGCCCAGGGCCTTGCGCTTCTCGGCGAGGGAGACGTGCGCGTAGATCGTCATGGTGACCTCGATGGCCGAGTGGCCGACGATCTCCTGGACGACGTGCGGCGGTGTCCCAAGATCGAGAAGCAGCGTCACGCAGGTATGCCGAAGATCATGAAGTCGAGTCGGCTCTAGCCCAGCCTTGCGCTGAATAGCGGCCCAGCTACGGCGCAGGTTGTCGGGCCCCATCGGAGTTCCCCGCCGGGACGGGAAGACCAGGCCGTGGTCCTGCCAGTCCGGCCATGCGTCAGCTCGTTCGCTAAATTGCCGTCGCTTATGCTCCCTGAGCGCATCGACGCAGACAGGAGGCAACGGCACGGTCCGGGCTGAGTCCTCGGTCTTGGGAGGCACGAGCCGGAGCGACCCGCCGACGCGCTGGAGGGTCCGGACAACTTCGAGCGTCGCCTGGTCCAGGTCGACGTGCTCCCAGCGCAGGCCAAGCAGCTCGCCGCGCCTGAGACCAAGAAACAGCGCCAGGACGTAGAGCGCGGCCAGCCGATGGTCAGCGGCAGATTTCAGCGTTGCCTTTGATTGCGCGACGGTCAGGCCGCGATTGACCCTGTAACGCGGGGCCGGGACCCGGACGAGCTTGCCCACGTTACGCGGGTCAGTTCCTCACGCACTGCGGATTCGAGCGCGTTCCGGAGAACCGCATGGATGGACTGCACCATCCGCGGCGAGAGCTTCGTCTCGCAGCATTCCCGAGGCGACCGCGCACAACAGCGGGACTCGGCCCGCGCAGCATCCCAGCCGTGCTTGCAGCACTGGCATTCCTGACGGACTCGGGCGATGAACATGCGCACGTCTTGCCCGGTGAGCTTGGCGAGCCGCCTCTTGCCCAGTCCGGGGATGAGATGGAGACGGACCACGCCTTCGTAGCCCTGGTAGGTCTTGGGACGGCGGTCCTCGCGGACGACTTGGCGGAGCCAGTAGGCCAGATACTCGCCGACCGTCCAGTTCACCGATGCGACCGGCATGCCGTGGTCCGCCGCACGGACCAGCTCAGTGAGTTTCCGGCGGGCTTCATCATGCGTTTTCCCGTAGCCCTGGACGCGCTTGATCGTGCCAGCAGTGGTGGGTACGTAGGCGGCGAAGCCGTAACGGCCGTCCCTACGGAGCCAGATGCTGCCCTCGCCGTTTGCGCGTCTGCGCCGAGAGCGCCGGTCGGCATCGCCAGGTTCCTGCGGACGACTCATGCCGCCTCCTCCGCTAGCAGTTCGATGCGCTGAGCGAGCGCGGCAGGCGTCACCAATCGGCGGCGTCCTATGCGCACAGTCCGGAGCTGACTCGAGCGGATCAGGTTGTAGACGGACCATCGGCTCACTCGGAGCTGATCTGCGGCCTCCTGAATGGTGAGGAGCCTGCCGACTCGGCCGTCGCTAGCTAGGTTTGTGATCATGCCGCCCTCCAAGTCACCGGGATCCTTTGCGCGGATGCGGCCACCCACTGCCGGGCTAGTGCGAGAGCCGCTGACTGCCTGGCGCGGTCGGTAAGGACGTGCAGGAGGGCGGCTGTACGCGGTATGTGGTCGGGGTCGGCGGGGGTGACGCGCTGCCAGGAGTAGCGGCCGGCCTGAGTTGCCGGAAGATCCGGCAGGCCGAGCATGGCCATGAGCCAGGCCTTGCGTTCCACGCGATGATCGGTCAGGGTTTTGCCGGACCAGCGGCGGGAGACCAGGACGCGACGGCCGGCGTAGCCGAGGTAGGCGCGGCGGTGTGCTTTGCCGCGGCAGTGGCCGGGCCGCATACCGGCCTTCGGGTCCTTGGGGTCGATGCCGTAGCGGAGCCAGTTCGCGCAGCCGGGCGTGCAGGGCTCGTAGCGCAGTGCCTGGACGAGCCGGTCGGTGTGCGCGGCGGCGGCTGTATCGCTCTCTCCGGCGTGGACGGTGCCGAGTTGCTTGGTCAGGTATTTGGTGAGGTAGCCGATGCACTGGCCGGCGTCTTTAGATCCGGCGATGACCCCCTGGGCGTCGAACTTGGGCCCGAACCGGGCGACGTGCAGCGGCTTATCGTGCGGGCCGATGGCGTCGAGGGCGTCGTCCCAGGACGGGAGCAGCTCCCCGGTGGCCGGGTCGAGGTACCGGCCGGACGGTTCGTGCCAGGCCGGCAGCTCGTCATCGCCGTACTGGAACTCGTTCGCGGGTGGCCACCAGACCTGATGGTAGGTGGCGGCGATGATCTGCCGCAGATCGGCGCGGGAGATGGTGCCGCGGATGGCCAGGTGGACGTGCGGGCAAGGCGTTTCTGCGGCTCGATGGTGGCAAAGTACTGGACGTCCCGGCCGGCGTAGCGACGCAGGTTCTGGATGAACCGGTCGAACAGCGCGGCGAAGTGCAGGGCGTCACGGGCGGCCCGCTGGTAGTCGTAGGTGTCCGGGTCGGCCGGGATGCCGTCGGGCCCGACTTTGCCGTAGGTGTCGCAAGCCGCAGCAAGCCAGAAGGCGACTTACCTTGTAGCTAGGTGATGGTGTTGATCTCATGGGACGACCCCCGCCCGGGCCTTGTCGTGCAGGAGCAAGGATTCCATGGACGGCACGCTCCTCTGGGACATCTGCCCACCAACTATTAACTGCCATTAGATCGAATCCACAATGGGGCACCCATACCTGCTCGGTAAGCGGCGTCGCATGCTGCAGCCATCGGCGATGACCGGTGAAGTGCTTTACAGCGAGGTGCGCAATTCCTCGACCTTTGACTTCCACTTGTTCTGAATAACAGGGTCGCTAGTCGCCGCTGCGATCGCCGTAATCACATCCAGTATGTATGCGAGGCCATCTACAGAAGATACTTCGGGCGGGCCCTCAATCTCCCAAAGGAAGCTCCTCCTACCTGCCAAATCTGCCCAGCCAGCACACATGCTTTCCGCGAGAGCCAGCCCCGTCGCGTAACGTTCTAGCCTGAGATAGCAGAGCAGCCTATTCGCAACTACAGTCGTGGCCTGTTCCATTCCGAGTGCCGCCGCATCGTCAAGCAGGCTAAGAGCCTTCTCTGGGTCATCCGGGATCAAGCAAAAGGCCCAGTTATTGAATATCTCGGGGTTGGATGGAGAAAGCGCAGATGCAGCTTCAAACATAGCCGCAGCCGTATCCCGCCGTCCGTCTTCAATCAGCTGGAGGGCAAGCTGGACAAGTGGTGGCCCTGACGGATCAACGGTTCGTCGCTCACCGTCCATCTCGTTGTCAGCCAAGAGTCTAGCAAGTTCCAGCTCGCCGACCCTTCGGGCCGCCATGTCGCCGCGCGCACAGGGGGCAGTCCTTCGGCCATTGATATATAGCCACTCCAGCTTGAGCGAAGACGTGTGCCAAGACTGGAGATAGGTCATGGTGAACCTATCTGCGAGCCACTTCGCCTTGTCCAGAACCGAACTATCAACGCCCGTAACAGGACTCTCTGGCGATAGGCTGCTGGGCGGAATCCACTCGAAAACATCTTCGAGGTCAGCTGAATGAACCCAGTGGCGAATCCAGTTAATTTGCTCCAGATCAACTTCAGCATCGCCATCCTGATCAGTCTGCGGAGGACCAATCAAACTGAGCCACGGCGTGATTCCATGGGAAGCAAGGAACTCGGACTCAGGCTCATCGCTCATCAGGCGAGCAACGGTATGCGAGATCATGATGGCGACCGCAATGGTCGTTGCGAAGCCATAACGGACCAACGACTCGACATCTATTCCACGACGACGAAGCTCGCCAGTCAAATCCGATATACGAGACCGCCGGCCAGCCCGGTCCTGGTGAGACTGCCAGGCAAGCTCTCGTTTCAGTCCTTCCATCAGCGATGGCATGCGCCACTTAGACAGATCGGCTACCTCTGAGTCGATCATGTACATCTCGGCTACATCGAATGGCCGAGCCTGAGGACCTGGACCACGACGAGCGCGGGGCCGCCGCTTGCGGATCGTGACATCAAGACCCACAGATATCTCGTCGATAGAAGCCGGGGCATCATAACGAGCAAGTATGTCGATGCACTCTTCGCCGCACCCACGCACGCCTGGCTCGATATCGAACGCGAAGGGACAGCCGGGCGTCAGTGCCGGTGGCAGGCAGTTGTCACTATATTCGCGAAGAGCCCTTAGAAGAATCTCCCGATCTGGCCCACTAGTAGGCAGCGGCTCGGTCACCGGTAAGCATCCTTCCGCGGAGAGATGGTCACCACGAAAACGCCATCGGTTGTGATCCGATAAAGGATGCGGTGCGAACGACCTAGGCGCGCCGACCGCAGTCCGGCCAGCGCGCCCAGGAGCTTCTTGCCGAGCGCAGGTTCAAGATCGAGGCGCCCAACGATGTCCTCGGCGCGTGCGCGCAGCGGGCCAGGCAGCTGCTCGAGATCTCGCAGGGCGCGCTTACTGAGCCGAGGCATTAGGGTCAGCGCTCCGAACCGGAGCTCTCATCCAGGTCCTCGTCGCCCTCGGCTATCGCGGCCATAGTGTCTGCGTCGGACAGGATGTTGAGACTCTCGATCATGGATTCGTAGTCGTCGTGGCTCACGAGCACTGCTATTGGGCGGCCATGACGCGTAATCACGTACTCCGATCCTGTGGATTCCACGTCATCTAGGACATCGCTAAGCTTGTCACGAAGCTCAGTCGACGGGACGGTGCTCATAGACAGCTCCTCTCTCTGCTGTAAGTGTACGTTTTTCCGTACGGAACGCAAGTAGCATTACGACACTCGCGGTCGCAGAGAGTAATCGGCGCTGCTCACGGCCACGCTTCCCGCGTAGTCTTTATGTGTCCGTGACCTCCCGACTACTTGGCAGCAGTTATCCCTAGGTCGGGAAGTCGTCACGGACGGCCGCGTCGTGGAGTTAAGGGCCCGCTAGATCCGGTTCCTGAGCCGGGCCACCCAGTAGCCGTGACGGACCATGTCCTCTTGATCTTCTGCGTTCACTACGACTCTGAACCGCACCAGTTACAGCAACCTCACCGCACCCACGCCCGTCCTAGCCGGGTCCGGCCGCCGCGGTTCCATGGGCAAGAGCGATCTGGCCCTCACCCGGTCAGAACTGACACGGAAGAGATCACGGTCTGACTGGCCTTGGCGGCGCGGGCGACCACCGGGTGCTGACAGCAACGGTGACAGCAACAGCGGCGATCGATCGCTATCAACGGCGGCGAGCGGCAAGCACGCACGCTGTGACGAGACTTGCGACCTGGCCGTCTGCTCGCCTGAAAAGCGGAAGGTCGGCGGTTCGACCCCGCCCCTGACCACCACCACTCTGACCTGCATCGCGTGCGTTTAATGATCGTCAAAGTGCAGATCATGACGCTCGTAGTCTCATATTTAGGCCGTCTACTGCAAGCGGACGATCGCGCTTCCATGCATAGCCGCAGGTCACAGCCCCCACCTGCATGTACATCGGCCTGGGATCAGCGTTAGCTACGGTGGCCAGCGGCGAGCATTCGCTACCCGGGAGACGCGTTGATCTGGCATCCGGTTCTTGCTGTCACCGAGGGTAAGCGGCCTGAAAGGGACCTGCCATCGCCTGCTTCTCCCTGCCGACTCGGCGCTCGAGGACCTCAGGCGCAAGCCGTCATGTACAGCGCCCATGCCGGCTATTCCGGTGCGGTCCCCCTAGACGACGCTTGCCGGGCCGGTGGTGTGATGGTGTGAGTCGCCGGTGGCTGGGAGGAGTTCGTCGAGCACAATGCCCTGTGGCCCGATCGCGAACTTGCGGACGGTGGGGTCGTGGCGGCTGGCGCGGGTTTTGATGACGGCTATCGTCCGGCCGATCGTGTCGCCGTCGCGCTCGTAGCCGAGCATGACCACGTTGTCGGACAGCTGGGAGGCGGCGGATTCGGAGATGCGTTCGGCGCCGAACAGATACGGGTTTTCCAGAGTCATCAGGACGCTGACGCCTTGCCGGGAAAAGCGCTGCAGAGCCGAGTAAATGAACTCCTGAAAGCGTATTGGATCCCCGGCCGATATCCGCAGGTCCGCGAGGCTGTCGATGAGGATGCGGCGTGCCTTGGTCCGCTCGACGGCGTCCAATAGATCGTAGACCCATTGGTCGATGTAGATGTCGACTGGCGAGCGGTACATGACTTCCACGTTTGGTTCGCGCAGCGACCAGTTGAATCCCCCGAGTACCCGCTGAAGCTGGGTGGGGTTCTCCTGCAGGGTAGCGATCACCCCTGGCTCCCCCTGGCGGGCCCCGTTCATCACAAAATGCAAGCCCATGAGCGTTTTCCCGGAGCCGGAGGGGCCGGCGATCAGGGTTGAGGCGCCCGGCCAGTAGCCGTCGGCCAGCATGTTGTCCAGGGCGGAGATTCCCGACGAGGTCCGGATGTCGCCCAGTGTGTAGTTCTGCTCGATCGGGGCGTCGGCGAGCCGGGGGAAAAGGCGCAACCCGTTTGCGGTGAGCCGGTAGGCGTGTTGGCCAGGGCGGAATGCGCTGCCACGGAGCTTTTTCACCTGAAGGAACCGGGCTTCGCGCTGCCCGATCCGTTCGGAGGTGAGGCTGAGAATGGCATCGGCCACGGCGAACTCGGCCATGGACGCGATCTCGGCATCTTCGTACTCGCCCACCCACAAGCTCGCCGCCGGGAATGCTCCGAGCCGCCCAGCGAGCTCGTGGAGAAACTTGCGGAATTGGCCGTAGTCGGCCGCGAATGCTTGCAGCGCCTTGAAGCTGTCGATCACAATCAGTCCTGGGCGGCGTTCCCTGACGACGCGGTCGAGTTGCTCGGCTACACCTGCGAGCCCACCTTGGCTGGCGGTCGCCCCAAGATCTTCGTAGAAGACCGATGTCCCGATGGCCGCGGTGTCGAAGAAAGCCAGGCTCTGGCCGAACCGCACGATCTTCTCCAGCGGCTCAGACACCGTGGAGAAGTAGATCGCAGGCCGGTCGGACCGCCCGTTCCGGAAGGCGTACTGCTGGGCCAGGATAGTCTTGCCGGCGCCGGGGCGGCCCATGACCAGACTGATGGCATTGGCGGGCAGGCCGCCGCCCAGGACGTCATCGAGCGGTGCGTGCCCGCTCGGCAGCCGGTCACCCATGCAAGGCCTCCTAACCGTCCTCGACCAGGAAGGCGCTCGATCCCAGCAGATCCCTGACCGTGGACACAAGCCGCAGCGGTTCCAGCGGTTTGAGCAAGAACGCATCGGCCCCGGCTTCGATGGCCCGGTCCTGGCATTCCAGTACCGAGACCGCGACGACCGGCACGTCGCGGTGCTGCTTAAAAAAGCGGCACAGGCTGAACCCCGCCCCCCCAGAGATCAGCAACTCGACTACCACCAGCGACGGCGAGTTATCGAGGAAAGACTGCCGGATGGCTTCGTCACCCAGCGCCACTTCCACCTCGAACCCTTCCGTTTTCAAGAAGTACTCCTGAAGCTCGGCGGCATACGGGTCACGCTCGGCGAGCAGGATCAGCAGGCGTGGTGGGTGCCTGCCGGCGGCAGCTGCCGGCAGCCCGGTGTCTATCCGCTCGGCCAGCAGCCGGTGAGCATCGGCTGCGCTCATTCCCTCGGCCATGCGCATCTTGACGAACCGGAGCTGCTCGATCTGGCGGCGGCTGAACAGCCGGTGACCGCTCGCCTTCCGGTCCGGCACTATCAGCGCGTAACGCTCTTCCCAGGTGCGCAGGGTGGCACCGGGCACGCCGACCATCCGCGCCACGGCGCTGATGCTGTAAATCGGCTGGCTGACTTGTCCCTCCACCCGGCTCATCATAGTCGCGTCCGCTCAAAAACCCTTCAATCCAGGCCTGATAGTTCCTCAATCTCTCTTCAATCATTCTTCAGTGGAGTGTTATCCTTGTTCGTATCCCTCCGATCATGAGCGAGGTGCCAGACGCTGAAGAGCCCGGAGCCACCGCGCCTACCGTCCGCAGAGACTGGCGATGACGGTGGCACCTTGACGTCGCGCCTGTCCTCGGTGCCGGGCACATCAATGCGTGGCATCGACGTGATGGCGCCTGTCGCCCGGGCCGTGCCTGAGGACAAGCTCCGCGGCATCCAGGCGATCACCGATGCTGCCTTGTCTCGGCTTGATGACCATGAACTGCTCGCGGAGCTGTTGCAGCGGACCAGGGCCA
>Ga0335074_10012525_pt1 | contig 11894 bp, 10 predicted proteins | sample Lox_Sample_23_FD_206715 | JGI IMG/M metagenome (GOLD analysis project Ga0335074, IMG submission 206715) | Soil microbial communities from Loxahatchee National Wildlife Refuge, Florida, United States - Lox_Sample_2.3 | ecosystem: Environmental > Terrestrial > Soil > Wetlands | place: USA...
GGCGCTCAGTCACCGCCAGCTGCTGCTCGTCGATCAGCGCTCCGAAAGTCTTGCCCTCGCCCGCGCCGACCTGCAGCTTCTCTACGTCACGGACCACGGCCTTCACGAACTGGTCGTAGATCGGCTCGAGCACATAGACCCGTTCGACCGATACACAGGTCTGCCCGGCGTTGAACATCGCGCCCCACACCGCGGCGTGCGCGGCGAGGTCGACGTCGGCGTCCTCGAGGACGACCATCGGGTCCTTGCCGCCCAGCTCCAGGCTGACCGGCGTCAGCCGGCGGGCGGCGCGTTCCATCACTTTGCTGCCGGTGGCACTGGACCCGGTGAACTGCAGATAGTCGACGTTGTCGACGACCGCTTCGGACACCGCACGGGCGCCCTGGGCGAGTTCGAACACCGCCGGGCCGCCGGATTCACGCCAGCCCCGCCGCAACACCTCCGCGGTCAGCGGGGTGCGCTCGGACGGCTTGAGCAGCACCGCGCAGCCGGCGGCCAATGCTCCGATGCCGTCCATCAGCGCGTTGGCCACCGGGTAGTTCCACGGCGCGATGATGCCCACGACGGGCCGCGGCCGGTAGTGCACGGTGATTTTCTTGATCGCCATGAACGGCAGTGCGGCAGGCCGCTTTTCGGGTGCCAGCGCCTTCTCCATCGTCTTGATGTAGTACGACAGGATCATGATCAGCAGCGGGACTTCTTGCGCCGCGTCCACGGCGGATTTGCCGGTTTCCTTGATCAGCAGCTCTTCGATCTCGCCACGATGCTCACCGAGCCACACCGCGAAGCGCGCCAACACCTTGGCGCGGCCGTTGGCGCCGCGCTGCTCCCATTCGCGCTGAGCGGCTCGCAAGCCGGCGGCGATGGCGGGGATGTCAGCCGGATCGGTCCACTGCACCTCGCCCGCGATCGCGCCGGTCGCAGGATTGCGGATGGTGCCGGTACCGGAGAAGTCAGGTTCAGTCGCGGGGGTGGCGGGTGTGATCGTGGTCATAACCGCCATCGTAGACGCCGGCCGCCAGGCCTCGACAGGTGTCAAGTTCGCTGGGCTAGGGCGCTAGCGGCAGCAAGTAGGCGGCCTGGCCGAGATGCTGAGCGCAGTCGTCGATGATGCTGACGATCCGGGCGCTGGCGGTCACCGGCGGATCCCAGTTGCGGTCCACGATGCGCGCCAGGTCCTCGGCGGTGACCCGAGCGACGAATTCGAGCGTCACCTTGTGCAAGGCGTGGTAGTAGCCGGCCAGCAGCTCGGCCGAAGCGCGCACTTTGGCCACCTCGTCAGGACCGTGGCCGTAGCCGGAGTCGTTGCGCGGCAGGTCCAGCCCGAAGCGGTCCACCCACCCGTCGTGGGTCCACACCTGCTCGATGCCGGCGATCGGCGCGAGCTGGATGTCCTGCACCCGCGCGCTGTGCCAGATCAGCCAGACGATGCTGTTGGCGTCGGGGCTCGGCCGGTAGTTGGCCTGTTCTTCGGTGAGCCCCGCGGTGAGCTCGTCGACGTGTTCGATCAGTCGAGTGAACGCGTCGCGCAGCAACTCTCGAACGGCGTCGTCTGGCATAGTCGCGACCCTACGCGTGGCAGACTGCTTCGACGTTGTTGCCGTCCGGGTCACGGACGAAGGCGCCGAAGTAGCCGGGGTGGTATTCCGGCCACAGCCGCGGGGCGTGCAGCGACTCGGCGCCCAACTCGACCGCGGCGTGGTAGAAAGACCGCACCGCATCGTGATTGGCCGCGGCGAAGGCGAAATGCGTCTCCCGGTTCGGCCCCATGCCGGCACCTTCGGCGATCCAGAACACCGGTTTGCCGTCGCGGCCGTACCCGATGGCCTCGCCGAAGTCGGCCTGCCGCGAATACCCCAGCACGCCGAGCACCCGGTCGTAGAACTGCTGAGACCTGGGGTAGTCAACGCAGTTGATTCCAAAATGATCGATCACAGAACTGATCCTGGCATCAGCCACCGACACGGTCGTAGATTATTTAGGGGTACGTCGATGGCCTCTGAACTGCACCGCAATGAAGTTAGACACAGCATTGGACACGAACACTCTGTATCGTGCCTGTTCATGGCGTCCATAGCTCCCCAGGCAAGCAAGCGATTCCCAGACGGGCACAAGGTCCGCTACCGGCATGCCGACGGCAGCGCCGGGGCGCTCACCTTCCCCGACCGCCGCAACGCCGAAAAGTTCGTCAGCCTGATTGACGCGCTCGGTGTGGCCGAAGCGCTGGAACGCGTCGGCAGGACCGCACCGCAGCCGGTAACACCGACCTCGCCCACGGTCGCCGCCACGCTGGAACGCTACGCGGCTACTCGCCCATCTCTGGACACCGCCAACAAGTACCGGATCATTGCTCGCCGCACCATCAACCCCGTTTTGGGCGAGATCCTTATCTCCGAGCTGACGGTCGATGAAGTGCAGTCGTGGCTCAACGGTTTGACTATCGCGGGCCGGTCGATCCAACAAGCCCACATGGTTCTCAAGGCGTCACTGTCGGCTGCTATTGATCGCGGCGAACTGGCAATCAACCCGGCGCGGAAGGCGTCACGCTCGGGCAGCTCAGGGGTGCGCCTCCCCCGCCGTCAACCCGGCAAGCAAGCAGTGTTCCTGTCAATCGAGGAGACGGCCCAAGTGCTAGCAGCAGTGCCCGAACGGCACCGCGTGCTGATCGAGTTCCTACTGGCTACCGGATGCCGGATCGGCGAAGCCCTGGCGCTTACCCCTGCCGACATTGCCGCCGGGACAGTGACGTTCAACAAGTCCTACAGCAGACGGGCCGATGCGGACGGTAACCGTCCATTCGAACTGGGCGCTGCCAAGACTGCAGCCAGTGAGCGGACGATAGCGGTGCCGAGCGACGTGCTGGACAAGCTGGAGCTTTGGGGCGCACTGGTTTTCACCACCGACACGGGCGGTCCGATCAACGCCGACAGCTTCCGCAAGAACGTCTGGATTCCGGCGATGGTCAAGAGCGGGCTACCGAAGCACCGACGGCCTGGACTGCACGACTTGCGGCACACTCACGCCTCGCGACTGATCGATGCAGGGATACCGATCGTTGCCGTCTCGAAGCGCCTGGGGCACTCGAACGTATCGATCACGCTGTCAACCTACGCGCACGTTGCCGGGGACGCTGACGAGCGAATTCTTGCGGCTCTGGCATGACGCGTGCCGCGCTGGAGCGACGTAGGCACCGGTAGGTCGTCGTCCCTCGCGACCGCGCACGCCTTGATGATGTTCTCGATGTCGTCCACGGAGAAACGAAGGTGACGACAGATGCGGCGGGCTGGAAACGCACCGGAGCGCACGCGGTCGCGTAGCCAGTCTTCGCTGTCACATTGGAGCAGCTCGCAGACTTCGGCAACGCTGTATAGGCGCGGCGCTTCGACAGTCACTGCAGTCACGGCTACTAGAGAAGCACACCGCCGAGGGCGTCGAACTGTAGCGAGGTCACGGCCAATTTACACTGCCGCAAAGGGAAATCGCCGCGTCACGTTGTGCCAGTTGTGCCACGAGACAGCCATTGGCACAACTGGCACAACTGCGAAACTGGTTGATGGGCAACAAGATCACAAAAACTTCTACGAGAGCGTCGGACTGGTCGTGGTGGAATGGGAAGGACGAATCGAAGTGGTTTGTCTACTCCGTCGGGACGGCCATCGAATCGGCCAAGGCGGGCGGCAGTGGGGTGCGCACACCTTCCCGCCTTCCCATCTTCCCACCTTCGACGAGTACAACAGAGGGCCGTGGCCCAGAGGAGTTAGCGATGACCAAAGTTCAACTACACAAAGCGAGCGACATGGCTGAGTCACGGCCCGTGCTTTGGAGGCTGGCCCCCGGATACCTAGCCGCCGGCAAGGTGAATCTACTGGTGGGCGCTGAAGGAATTGGGAAGTCTCTCTGGTCAATTCGAGCCATTGCGTCGGTCACAACCGGCATTCCATGGGGTCCGTTCACGATGGAAGACGATCCCGCCGACGCCATCTTGATTGCTACTGAGGACGGCTGGGAAGACACCATCCGACCACGGCTGGAAGTCGCCGGAGCGGACCTCGACCGGTTGCACGTCCTGTGCGCAGAAGAGGACGGCACCGGCACGCCCACCTTTCCCGGCGACATGCCGGTGTTGCAGGACAACGGGATCGCACCGAGCCTAGTTGTCGTGGACGCATGGATCGACACGGTCGCGGGCGGCTTACAGGTGAAGGACGCCCAGAAAGCCCGCGAAGCCGTCGCCCCGTGGAAGAAATACGCCGCCACGACTGGAGCAGCCGTCCTGCTGGTGACCCACACGAATCGCCAAGAGAGCCAGGACATTCGCAATACCTACGGCTTGTCTGGCGCGTTGCGCCAGGTTGCGCGCAGCTCGATGTACGCCCTTGAAGACCCCGACACGAAGGCGCTGTTGGTCGGGCCAGACAAGAACAATCTTGGGGCCAAAGGCGTGGCCCACCGATTCATCAAAACGCCCGTGAATCATTTTGAGCCGACTGCGGGTAACGATGGAACTGTCGCACTTCTGGAGTCCATGGGCGATGACGACAGGTCAATCCAAGACGTGCTGGCCGCCCAGGTTAGCGCGAGTCGACCCGTGGCGAAGACCGAGGAAATCGACCTGTGGTTACAGGTTGAGCTGTGCGACGGTCCTGTACTGGTAGCAGATTTGGAAGCCAAGGCGGCTGCCGAGGGCTACAGCAAGGATCAAGTCCGGAATGCCCGCGATCGAGTCGGAGCAAAGTCCCGCAAGGTGGGCAACGTGTGGGAGCTGAGCCTGTGAGCGCCGAGTGGGCAAGAAGGCGGGAAGACGGGAAGACGGGAAGAGGGGAAGGCGGGAAGATGGGATCGCCACCGCGAGCACGCATTCCCACCGATAGACCGCGCTCCGCCCTGAGCGTCACGGCACGCGCCAACGGTGGCGTGTCCATTGCCCAGGGTCCTGTCTACGTGCTCGTCGGGCCTCGCGAGATTGAGCCGCTAATGGAGGCAATCAAGACGGCCAGATAGCCATCTGACCTCTTGTCCCACGCAGCGCCGAACTTCACTCAGCCACAGAGACATTCAATCGCAATTGCAAGCGTCGGACGAAATGATGCGGGGAGGGAAGGCCGGATTTGTATGGTGTGTCCGGCCGGGCGGTCCCAAAGGGTACCCGCCCAGGCATCGAAACCGTAGCGTGAGGCGATGAGTCAGAACATGGATGGGCAGCAGGGCATCCTTATCTGCATCGGAAACAGGCCCAAGCGGCGCTTTGGCTACGCGTCATTCATCGAGTGGGACAAGACATCGTTCTACATCAAGTCTGAGTACGAGCCGCTTCAATCGATGAAGGTCAGCATCCACGGCCCTGATCCGAGACCCCAGCACCTCGGTAGACAACACTTCCGCCTGGGCGTCGAACGTGGGCGCGTTGTCGAAGCCGCCTTGGCGGCAGGAGGCGGTTGGGCTACCGACCCGGGTGTTGAAACGCCGCTTTACTTTTCCGGACGGCACGTAGGAACAGATGCATTTCACATCGTGCGGTTCTCAAGCGACTGGACGATGTTCGTCAAAGGTGTTCCACTCGCTCCCACGCCGCGCCTAGATCCCCGCGCAACCTTGCATGCAGTCGCGCCCGCACCGCGGCCGTCAGAGGTCACCCATGTCGACCTCTACCTGAGCAACGACAAGCCCTACTGGCCGGATGAGGAGAAAGCACGCGAGCGCAACGCGGGCGTGGGGCCAATCGTCAATGACGCAAACATGCATCTCACTGCGGTCGTTTCCTGCGTATCGGTCAATGTCGAGCCTGATCCCGTTGGCGACCTGACACGAGGCGTCCCCCTGACGGATTGCGTCCGAGGTGTGGCTGCGCGAGTGGACTCGACTGGGCTGCTTTGGATGACCGAGAAGCTCATGCCTAGAAGCAAGCTGCGCACTGACCGACCGCAGCGGCGGCCCCGCAAGTAGCCGCCAACCAGGCAGCGGCCCCGAGTCCCGTACCGTCTCAGAACTAAAGAATTGAGACGCATGGACTCGGGGACCAACGGGCGCAAGAACTCCCAGGTCGAGCTGTCGCAAAAGACGTATCAAAACAATCGTCTCAAATTGACATGTATTGAGACTTTTGAGACGATCAAGGCATGGTTACCTCCACTGCACCCGCCATCGCCGGAACCGTCCTGGGCTACGCCCGCGTCAGCACCGGCCACCAGTCGCTCGATCAGCAGGTCGATGCACTCACCGCTGTCGGCGTGGACGAGCGGCGCATCTACAGCGACAAGCTCTCGGGTACCTCGACCCGCGAGCAACGTGCCGGCCTAGCCGCGCTTCTGGACTATGCCCGCGAGGGCGACGCCATCGTCGTCGTTGGCATCGATCGGTTGGGACGCAATGCCGCCGAAGTAATGACCACCATCCGCGATCTCGGAGGCCGTGGCATCGTGCTCCGGTCATTGCGTGAGGGAATCGACACTTCCAACGCAACGGGCCGGATGGTCGCGGGCGTGTTGGCGAGCCTTGCGGAGCTGGAGTTGGAGTTGGGTCGCGAGCGTCGCTCGGCGGCGAGGGAGGCACGTCGGGCGCGCGGGCAATCCATCGGTCGCCCAAAGCGACTGGACGGCGCGAAGGTCGCGTTGGCTCAGCGGATGCATGCCAGCGGCGAGTCGGCTAGCACTATCGCGTCCGCGCTGGGTGTCAGTCGGGCCACCGTTTACCGCGTCCTCGCCGAGGACATCGACGGCTGATCGAAGACGACCGCCCGCGAGTTTGATTCGTGCAACTTGCCTTACCCGGTTACCGGAGTCACGGTGACGCTGACGCTGCTTGCGCCCGTGTTCGATGCGATGACTAGCTCGGTGGCGTCGGGGGCCGAGACCACTTCTCCGCCAGTGACACTCACGGTGTAGCCGTCGGGGAACTCAACCGTTGGCACCGAGATGGTGGTCTGCGAGCCGGCTGGGAAGTCGCCCGAGCCGTTGACCGCCTCGGTGGAGTAGGTGTACTGGAACACCCCGTTTTCGAACGAGTAGGAGCCTGGGGTGCCCGAGGTCACCTGCGGGTAAGGCTCGGCGATGGTTTGCAGGTCGGTGGTGTTCACGTTGTCCCCGGTGGGCGGCAGGTCGGGGTTGTAGACCAGCGATTGCCCGTTGTTTGCGGTGCCACTGAAGAGGAACTCGTCCCAACCAAGGTCGTGCTGATCGGCGGCATTCATGGGGGCCTCGATCAAGTTTGGCGTAATTGTAGGCAGGGAGCTTGTACCGCCGAACTCGGTCAACAACGCGGGGATGTCCTGTGCCTTCGCGTAAGCGTCGGCGCTGCTCACCATCGAATCAACGTCCGGCAAGCAACTGCCACTTATCTGGAACTCGCAATAGGCGTGGAACGACAGCGCCGTTCCCGGAGCGTCCACGGTACCCAGGTGGATGGGAACTAGCCCTGTGTCAAACAAGACGTTCGGCTCGTAAAGCACCGGTGCGGTCGGATCAACGGCTCGAATCGCGTTAGCTGCCTCGTCGTAGAACGGTGTCAGTTGCTGGCTCTCGAAGAACGGACTCCCCAAGAGTGTCGATAGCAATCCGGAGCCTGGTGACGGCTCGTTCACGATGTCGTAACTCACCATGTTGTCGCCTTTAAGGTCGTTGGCGACGTACTCCACCATTTGTGAGTAGTCATCCTCAAGTCCTGCGCCGTTGGGTGCTTCGGCGTTAGCCCAGAACGAATCCCAGCCCTCATTGGTCTGGGGATCGAAGAAGACGTTGAGCGGGAATGGCAGGGAGGTGCCGCTGCCGCTTTGGGTGACTCCCACGTCGGCCCAACTCGGCTCGGTTGCGTCGCCGCTGCCGTTGGTGCCGTAGGCATCGAAAGTGACGGTGGTCGAAATGTCGTGGCTGGCCAGGGTCTGCACGGTCTGCTGGATGGTGTCGATGTAGGAGCTGTCGAACACACCTGGCTGGGGTTCGATTTGTGCCCAGTCGACGAAGATTCGCACGGAGTTGAACCCATTTTCCTGCAGGAAGGCTGCATCCTGGTCACTGATCGGGTCGCCGTCCTGCAATGTATTGAAGTTCAGCCCGTGGTCGATGACGACCTGACCGTCACTGTTGGTGATCCAGCCGTTAGAGGCAGTCAGCCCTGAAGCACTACTCGACCCGCCGGTCAATGTGCCAAAGTCGCCGTTCAGCCCATGGTTGCCCAGCGAGCCGCCATCGCCGCCGTTCCCGCCGAGCGCGGGCAGAATGCTGGCGTCCGCACCTGCTTCGCTGTCGCCCCCGTTGCCGCCGGTGCCGCCGTCACCAAGCGATGACACTGCGTTTCCTCCATCACCGCCCGCGCCACCGGCCAGGACAGTTGAGCCGTCGCCGCCGTTGCCGCCGTCACCGCCGTTGCCGATGTCAGTGCCGCCGGTTCCGCCTTCACCGCCCGCAGCGCCAGCCCCGCCCTGGCCGCCGTCGCCACCATTGCCGAACAGTCCGGCGTCACCGCCGTTGCCGCCAGCGATACCGGCGTTGCCGCTCTCGTCATAGCCGTTGCCGCCGTCGCCGAACAGCAATCCGCCGGCACCGCCGTTGGGGTCGGTCGCGGTGCCCGCAGCGCCGTTGCCGATGATGTTTTCCCCGAACGCCGTGTTGAGGGCGTTGTCGAATTGCTCCCCGGTCGGGCTGGTGATCCAGGCTTGCTCGGCGTTCTCCAGCGGGGTGGTTATGTACTGCTGGAGCAAGTCTTGAACGCTGACCGCCGCCGGTACCGCGGCACTCACCGCGCTGTCGGCGCTAAATGACGGGTCGACGCTGGCCACCAGTGAGGTCAGGTCCGTTGCCAGGGCCGGGTCAACGCTCGATAGCGAATTGAGGATCGGGTCGAGGATCACGTCTTCGAAGTCCGCGTTGGCCACCGGCACGGAGGTCAGCGGTGTCATCCCGAACGCCAAGAACGCACCGGCTGCGGTGCCTGCGCCGACGACGCGACGACGCCCGCGCCCTGACCTGTGCATCTGGCGGTCGCGATTCACGTTACGTCGAGTCATCCGTCGTCCTTGTCCGTTGAAAGCCGTCTCACCTACCCGGTCCGACATGGACGCTGGTAAGGTTTTCGCCAAGTGGCGAAAACTAAGCTGAGGATTTCTTACTCCGCGATAAGGAAAATGTCAACAACGTCGTCACCACGGCGGGCGGAAGGTCACGGCACACCTGTATGGCCAAGATTGTCGAGCCGAGCCGGCGGTGACAGCGGCGCGCTAGACGCCCTGAACAGTGCGGACACATTCGCCGCCAAACCAATGTCCGCAACCCGGCCTTAACATTGAACGCAATGGTCACTCCAACACCAGCAGATGACGCGAAGCCCGAACCGGCTCGGGTTCCCGGTCGTCCCGCTCGGCTCAGCCTTGAGCAGATCGTCGCCGCAGCGCGGCTAATTCCGCAGGGGGAGTTAACGATGGGGGCTGTAGCCAACGCGCTGGGCGTGAGCCGAAAGTCGTTGCACTACTACGTGCGCGACCGGGAGGGCTTAATCAACTTGGTCGTCGCGGACCTATTCGAGGCCGAACTGGCAGCAGTCAACCTTCCTGGGGATGCTAACTGGCAGAGCGTGTTACGCGCCTGGGCACACGCCATGCGCGACGGGGTCATCAAGGTGGGAGTTCCCGCCACCTACGCCCAACTCCGGGGGCCGAGCGGAGCGGAATCGATGAAATTGGTAGAGCGCGTCCTCAGGTCAATGCTCGACGCCGGCTTCGACGCCGTCCTTGCCCGACGCGCTCTGAGCCTCATCTCCAATGTGGCGTTTTCATCGGCGAACTTCACCGTTCTTGCCCAGAGACATGGGACCTATCCGCACGAATCGGAACTGGGTGCCGCTCTAGCGGAGGCATCCGCAGATGACTTCCCGGCACTGCGCCAAGTGCTCGCCACCGTACAAAGCGAAACGTCCGGCGGTTTCGAGTTCGAATTGGGCATTGCAATTGAAGGGCTAGAGCATGCGTTAGAAGAAGCGCGGCGACGAAGCGACTAGTGCCGCGTCTTGAACGATGCTTCTTCAATTCGGATAAATCCCTCTTGGGGTTGTCGCTCACTCTGCGTAAACCCAAGACATCTGGCTCGCCGCTCCTCTCGACTTGGATCCGCCAGCAACCAGATGGTCTTGGCAGAGGCCTCGATGGCGCAGCGACAGAGGGACGCCACCGCCGCGATGTTCGTACGTTGCTGCTGAAAGGCCGCCCCGTGCGCTTGCGCAGCACCTACCAAGTTGTCCGTCGCCATCATCACCGGGAAGCGGGCCGTTGAGCTGACGACGCGGTTGCCGAGTTCTGGCATGAAACCGAGGTCGTCGAAACCTAGACTGCTTCCTTTGTCCGGGATGAATAGCCGGGGACTCGACTTGCTGGCTCCGTCTGACAGCGCTGGCCGAAGTAGTGCCCACTCGTTGAGCGGCCAGGTTCTTACCGCTCTTTCTGTGATGCGCAGGACCAACTCAAGCTTTTGCGACCAGGCGGCGTCCATGGGCGAACCTTATGCATCCGAGGGCCGGCCGAACGCGCACCCGGTTGTGCCAGTTGTGCCACTGTGAATGACTGCGTCTCGGCGCAGCGTTACGCTGCGATAGTGAGCGCCATCGCGCGAAATAGGCGCGGTGTCCACTGGACACATAAATCACCATTTTCCCTGGTTATTCGTGGCACCTCCGAGCCAAACTCGGACACACTGAGTCCGTTTGACCTGTTCAAACGGTTGATGTAGGAGATTATTTAGATGACCTACGACCTCATCATCCGCAACGGCACCATCGTGGACGGGCTGGGCGGCGAGCCCTACGTCGGTGACGTGGCTGTGCGCGACGGCTCCATCAAGGCCATCGGGTCGGTGAACGGCGACGCCCCCGCGCGGGAGATCGACGCGACGGGCCTGCTGATCACCCCGGGTTTCGTCGATCTGCACACCCACTACGACGGCCAGTCCATCTGGTCGGAGCGGCTGACCCCGTCGTCGGCGCACGGGGTGACCACGGTGGTGATGGGCAACTGCGGCGTCGGCTTCGCGCCGTGCCGGCAGGAAGACCACGACGTCCTCGTCGACGTGATGGCAGGCGTCGAGGACATTCCCGGCGTCGTGATGACCGACGGCCTGCCGTGGACCTGGGAAACCTTCCCCGAATACATGGACGCCCTGGATAGGGGCAAGCGTGACATCGATGTGGCCGCCTACCTGCCGCATTCGCCGCTGCGGGTTTACGTGATGGGCCAGCGCGGCGCCGACCGCGAGCCCGCCACCGCCGAAGACCTCACCAAGATGCGCACACTGGCCAAGGAGGCAATCGAGGCCGGGGCACTGGGCTTCGCGTCATCGCGGTTGACGATTCACAAGACCGAAAGTGGTTCGCCGATACCGAGTTACGACGCCGCCCGCGAGGAGATCGAAGAGATCGCCCGAGGAGTGGTCGACGGCGGCGGTGGCCTGCTGCAGTTCGTGCCCGACATTCCGGCCGGCGGCTACGAACACGTGCTGCAGACGGTTTTCGACGTCGCCGAGGACGTCGGACTGCCGCTCACCTTCACCCTCGTCGTCGCCAACGCCGGCGACCCGACGTGGCCGGATGCCATCACGATGATCGACAAGGCCAATGCTGCCGGTGGTGATATCACCGCCCAGCTGTTGCCGCGGCCCATCGGGCTGATCATCGGCCTACAGCTCAGCGCCAACCCCTTCGTGCTGTACCCCAGCTATCGCGAGATCGCGCACCTGCCGCTGGCCGAGCGGGTGGCCGAAATGCGCAAGCCCGAGGTCCGCGCCCGCATCCTGGCCGACAAGCCCGGCGTCGGTCACCCGATCCTCTACGTGGCACAGATGTGGGACTGGATCTTCCCGCTCGGCGACAACCCCAACTACGAGCCGGACCCCGCGGACAGCATCGGCGCCCGGGCGCGG
>Ga0335074_10012526_pt1 | contig 11893 bp, 13 predicted proteins | sample Lox_Sample_23_FD_206715 | JGI IMG/M metagenome (GOLD analysis project Ga0335074, IMG submission 206715) | Soil microbial communities from Loxahatchee National Wildlife Refuge, Florida, United States - Lox_Sample_2.3 | ecosystem: Environmental > Terrestrial > Soil > Wetlands | place: USA...
CGAGCGCCGCAGGCCGGCTCCGATCAGCAGGGCGAGGATGGCTCGGTCGCGGATACCTTTCAAGGTGCCCAAGTTAGGCAAGGCCAGGAGCGACTCCGCCTGCTCGGCTGTGAGCCAACGGCCTAAACGGACGCCGCTCCTTTTGGCGCCTCGGGCCCTGGCAATGCCGGCGGCCAGATCCGGGGCTATCAGTCCGTTGTCGGCGGCTTCGATGGCCAGGCGGCGGATGGCGGCGAGGCGGACATTGATGCTGGAAGGCGCCAAGCCCTTGTTCTGGAGTTCGGTGCGGTAGCTTTGCACGGTGGCTTTATTAAAGGCGCGTCCGGGATCGGCCTGGAACCAGATGAGAAACTCCTCGAGCGCCTGCGCGTAAGCCCGGCGGGTATGCGGGGAGGCGATGCCATCCAGCACCAGGGAGGTAATCAGGGGCCAACCGGACCGCGCGCCGCCAGTGGTGCTGCGGGCAAGAGAGGCCATTCCCATAACCTGACTGTAAGATGAAACAGAAAGGAAGAGAAGAGACAAACGGTTAGGTAGACCAGTCATTGATAAGCGCTATTATCATAAGTCAGGATTCTCCTTTCCCCGCACAACTGTGCGGGCACATAATAAGTGAGGAGAAACCATCTTCATGCCTGCTAAGTCCTCATGGTTACTGCATATTCCAGAGATTCGGTCCCTGCTCGCAGAAGTTGCCCTGCCGGTGATTGACCGTGCTGCGATTCAGAGCATCTTCGGGTTAGGGCGGAGGCAGGCGATCGAACTGATGCATCAGTTTGATGCCTACCAGGCCGGCCGCACGCTTCTGATTGAGCGGATGCGTTTGATCTCGGAGCTGGATAAGATCGTCGCGAACGGTGAGTACCAGCAGGAGGAAGCCCGGCACGAGAAGCTGACGGCCGCCCTTGCCAGGTTTCAGCGCGCGCGCCGGGCTCAAGAGGTGCGGATCGACGTGGCTCCCGCCGTCTTCGACGCGCGCATGTCGATTCTCCCGGGCGCTGTTCACCTGGCTCCCGGCAAGCTGGAAGTGGAGTTTTCTGGTTGTGAAGATCTACTGAGCAAGCTGTTCACGTTGGCGCAGGCGGCGATCAACGATTTTGACAGCTTTCGGGATTTCAGTGAGGGGGTGGATCGCGGGAGGGGATAAGGCGGCGGATGGACCGCCGCCTGCATCCGCCGCCTGCATCCATGGTTATGCCCTTGGCGGCTCGGGTTCCTGGTTGGTGCCGAACAGGGCGAGGTATAGAAGGGGATGGAATTCACGCAGCGCCGTGCGGCAGACGTCCTGTTCATTCAGTTGCAGGACGGCAGCCAGCCGGGGCAGCTTATCGAGCTCGATCCGGCGAGTTCCGTTCTCCCAGTGCCCAACGGCTACCGATCCGACCCTGAGTGCATCGGCAACTTGCTGCTGGCGAAGATGTAACGCGCTCCGTCGGTGCCGGATTAAATCGGCAAAAGACAGACGATGATTATTCGAGTTTTCCATGGGTTATGATCCTTTTAAGCTGGGCCGCCCGATCGCGCCGGACGGCAAAAACAGATTGCGGCTGAGGAGTAGATTCTTCTAAGAATCGGTCCTGACTGAGGCTACTGAAGCAGGTCTGTCATGGCTGCCATGAGGATGGGCCACTTCTTCGGATCCCGTACGGATGAAAGTACCATCCTCGTTGCTGGTCCGAAGGCGGTAGCTCTTGAGGGCCTTTCCCGAGTGAAGGTCGCAGGTGTAGACCCCTTCCTTGGCTTCCAGTTCCGACCACTGGTGTTCGATCCACTGTTGTAGGTAGTACCGGAACCAGGTCTGGACATAGTGCGCGAACCCGACCGGTCCGGATTCGAAGAACTCGGCCGGCGGCGGCCATAATCCGGATCGTACCCATCCAGAGATCCGTCCATCCTTGCCTTTGACCGCCTGGAGAAAGCCACGGCGAGCAAGGAAGCGCAGATGGCGATCAGCATCAAACTCCAGGTACCGGTTGACGTCAACAGTGCGGATTCGCTTTGATTTCGATAGTTCACGGTCGATGGCCTCCATGACCAGCTTCACTTTCTGGGCGTAGTCCGGGTCGTACCGGGCGGCGGCCACCAGAAACTGCTCCATCAATACGTCATACACTTCTTCCACTTCCATGCCCTTGAAGGCCAGGTGCAGGCTCCTGGCAATCAAGCGGGCCGCATCCAAGTCCAACGTCTTCCCTTTAGACCGGAAGTACGCCAGGAACTTGGCCGAATCCGAGTTCATGCCCTTCCACATGGGCACATGCCCCTGGCAAATCATGTTCAGGTACTTGATCAGGTAGCCATGAAAGGCCTGGGAGAGCTGCAGCAGGAGATCCTGCTTGACGGCGCCGTCGGCGCGGGCGTATTGCTGGCCCAGTTCGGTGAGCTGGGCAGTCGTCAGGATGGTCTCTTCGTCGTTAATGGTCCACGATGCGGAACAGTGGGGCCGTATTTGCTCGATAAACCCCAAGGAAACTGCGATAGACTAGGGTTTGCGGCGCGCGCGCGCGATCGGCCCCCTGTTCCGGCAATCAGCCGTCAGGACACGTGGTGGGTCGCGTCGGCGCTCAGATACCCCGGGCGCGCAGTCAGGCCGATGGCGAACCGTAAATCCAAAGGAACTCCGGCACGCTGCTGCGCGTGCGGCGGAGAGTGGTTCCGGCAGGCTGCCTATTATGCTTTCCTCCGGGAGGAGCATATTCACGTTTGGCCTAGCTGGCCGGAGTTGACAGGCCGAGACAGCATATCACCCATGACGGTGGGGGTATGCTTGTGCGGCATGCCGCTGGAACCGTTGGTGAGTGGGATGCGGGGAGGGACAGCCGGTCGGGAGCGGGCTGATTTTCTAGAGTCGCTGAAGCAGGGACGGAAATGCATTCAGGAGAACCAGGAAGGCCTTCCCGTGCTTGCCGCCGCCAAGGAACAACTGGCCACCGTAAAGGACTTCCAGGTCCTGGAAAAACGCTTCCAGGCTCTGCAGCGGGAACTGGGCCGGCGGCGGCGGTTGGCGCCGGGGAAGGGCAGGTACTGGCGGCAGCCCGAACGGCAGTCCGACTCCGGCGTCAGAGGGACTCTAACCCGGGACCGGCTGGCTCTGATGCTGCAGAAGCGCGGGCTACAATTCCGGGAAGCGCAGCGGGTGGTGCGGGTCATTTTCGATAGTATGACCCGGCGCCTGCGCCAGGGAGAGCGTGTATCCGTAGAGCCATTGGGAAGTTTCTTCCTCAAGCCGCAACCCAAAGAGCGGCGACGCATCCGTTTTGGCCACAAACAGACGCTATTCCGACAGCCCACCAAAGTTGCTTTCAAACCCAGTAAGGCCCTGGCAATGATCCTGGCCAGATCTGCTACCAGAAGGGCAATTTCTGAGCAGGCGGTGAAGCCAAAGGATCCGCGATACGCGTGCGAGAAATGCGGCTCGACCATGTTCGTGGAGAGCGAATTCCGGCAGTATCTCCAGATGCCGTCCTCGACGCCCGGCGAGGACTTGAAATCGAGGACCGAGGGTCTCCCCATAAGAGTGCTCATTTGCCTTTGCGGCCACCCGAAGCGCTTGGATCGAATCCGCCGCCCCCTGAAAGGCGACCTGGCTAGCTTCGAGGAGTCGATGGCGATGGCGATGCGACGGCGGCAAGGGGCCGATGACCAGGTGATCACCGACAAACTAGCTGCCGTCTATGCCGGAAAGGCGCGGCAGCTTGCTCTGGTCGAGCAAGTTTACTGGCTGGAGAGGATGGTCCAGGCGCTCCCGGTCAGCCGCGGCTGCCCGATCACCGCCCCCGACGCGGAAATTACAGGGACGTTGAGTTCCCTTACAGTCCTTCGCACAGAAAGCCGGCAAGACAAGAGGAACGATCTACGACTGTACTGCGACCACTGCGGATCGACGATGTTTACCGAAGGCCGATTCCAGCAGTGGCTAAAGCGGCCGCCATTGCGGCCGGGCGGTGAGGAGGAGTTATCGATACGCGATACCTATATCGAGGGTACGGTCTGGGACCGCGAAACGCGGGTCCAGCATTTGAAGGGGATCAGGGCTCTTGCCTGTATTTGCGGCCATCCGGTTCGTTTGGGCCGTTTGCGCCGGCAAGTACCGGGCGCCCAGCCAAGTTTTGACGAGTCGTTCAAGACGGCTATCCAAACTACATTATGTCCGGGAGTTAACCGACAGGCTCTTAGTGAAGTTTGTCCAAATCGCCATGGTTCGCGTTCTGGCCGAGAGCATTTCGGAGATGGAAAGGGTCGTCTTGGCACTCCCCCGGCCTGCGAAGCAGGGGAAGTGACTGCCATTGGGCGAATCTTGCTATGGCCGCCGCGGGCGGACTACCCAAGGCAAGACCACCTTCAATTACGTCCTCGTCGAAAGTATTCTCACTCCCAAGCTCCTCCGCGCAGAAAATCATCTGTTCGCTGGGCGATCTCCGTCCGCGACCTCTAGCAAGCCGATTGGCTGGCATGGCACTGGCCCACACAAACTCACCTCAGCTTTGTATCGCCATGATTTCGCTGCTCTGAATTGGCCCACTTCGATACTCTGATTTGGCACCTCCCGTTTCTAAACCTGAACAGGATACTGTTGCCGACCTGAAGGGGTGGGGACCGGAGACCGTTGAACCGGAGGCAGAAAGTGGAATTATTCGAACAGATCCGGCGCGAGTATGAACACGGCGTCGGGACAATCAAAGGAGTGGCTCGGAAGTTTAGGGTGCAGCGGCGGATGGGTCGGGATGCGATAGCCAGTGCCGTGGCGCCGCCACGCAAGGTACCGCCACGGGAGAGGCCGAAACTCGGGCCCGGCCATGGCGTTCATTGACGAGATCCTGCAGGCAGACCGCAAGGCGCCGCGGAAGCAGCGCCACACCGCCCGCCGGATCTAGGCGCGGCTGCGGCAAGAGAGCCGGAAGTGACGGTGGCGGAGTGCACGGTGCGGCAGTTGGCACATAGGCGGAAGCGGGAGTGGGGGCTAAATGGCGGGGATACGTTCATCCCGCAGCGCTATCCATTGAGGCCACGAAGCCCAGGTGGACTGGTATGAGACGTGGGCGGCGGGTGCGTCGCCCTCGCGGGAAAAAGCAAATTCCCATTGACATTTAATTAGCATTAGGAGCATAATCGGAACTAGGAGCAGGATAATGAAAATAAGGTGCATGGATGGATTACCTCACCCCTGACGAGGTTGGATCGAGATTCAAGGTGTCGAAATGGACCGTTCGCCGCTGGATCGAAGCAGGTAGACTGCCCGCCACTAGGATCGGCCGCCGCTGGTTAATCCCTCTGGAGTTCATCGAACGCCTCGAGGCAGAACATTCGCGTCCTGACGAGACGCGAGACGACACGTGTTATGTGCTCGCCCGCGGTCCGGCACCCAAGTATGGATACTTCGAGAATCCATGGACTGAACCGGAACTGGATCGGCTCTCTGGATCATTGATTTCAGCGCTGAGAGCCGGGCGCTGGCCGTACGACACGTTCAGGCTCAAAAAAGAAGGCATAAAGGCGATTCTGCGTGGCGAGATAGCTGCTCCACCGGGATTTTGGCGATATCTCGTTGATGGTATCGAACGGTTCCGGGCAGCGGCGCATTCTGTGGGTAAGGAGGACGATCAAACGGACCAAGCGACTACCTGATTCATTGGACAGAATAGCCGCCGATTTAGGCATGCGGCAGTGGTTACAAAAGGACAGCACCAATCCCAACAACTTGAACTCGTGCAGGAAATTCTCTCAATCTTGACGCAGCAGTCAGAAAACGCGAGAACGATGTTCACGCAGGAATTCATCAACACGCTTGCTGAGGCGGTCGCCCAGCAAGTAATCGCACAACTTGCCGCTCAGGGCGGGGTACCTCAACAGCGCCTGTTCGCTATACCCGAGGCCGCCGTTTACCTGGGGAGAACACCAAAGGCAATTGAACACATGATTGCCCGCGGGACACTTCAAGTTACGAAGCTGGATGGCAAACGTCAAATCGACCGATCCGCTCTGGATAAAATCATCTCAGACCGCACATTCTATGAAAACTGACAGGAATAGAGGGCAGGCTCGAATGTCGGCCCTCTATTCTTCTTGCCCGCACATCTCCCCACTATTCCTTATCCTCACCTAGGTATTTCCCCAGCTTGGTCGCCGCTTCTTTGAGATCCACAAAGTCAACGATGTTGTACCGATTGAACACAGCATCCGTTCTGTGGCCGCTGAACTCCCTCGCTACCTTCTGGGTGACACCCGCACGCCGCAGGTTGCGGATCGCACTCCGACGCAGATCGTGAAATAGCAGGCCGGAAACGCCTGCCCGAGTGCATGCATCATCCCAGTCCTTGCGCATGTGGTGATATTGCAGCGCCTTCCCGTCCGGTGCCAGGAACACATGCGTCTCCTTGGATCCGGACTCATCATGCTTCGCCTTCAGCGCTTTCAGTGTCTCCAGCATCTTGCCCTCGAGAATGGGGAGCGTTCGGCCGTCTTTATTCTTGGTCTGGCCTGGCCATAGAGTGATGACCGGAGGCTTTCCATCCAGATCCACATCTGACCATTCCAAGTTCAGCAGTTCGCCTTTGCGGTTGGCCACGTGGAACGCGACGCACGTGATGGGCTTCAGATGTTCGGGCAGCTCCTCCACGACGGCTTTGTATTGCTCCGCGGTGACGAATCCTTTCCGCACGTTGTTCTCGGCGAGCTTCTTGATCGGCGGAATCCTCTCGACCAGTTGAGGCTTGCGCTCGTATCCGAGCTGGTAGGCCCGGCGGAGGAGCGACAGCTCCCGGTTGATGCTGGCCGGCCTCAGACTCGTGCTCGCGGCCGACTTCCGCAAACGATGCTGTCTCCGCCATGCGATCCACCGCTCGATCTGATCGCTATCCATGTCATCCGCTAGCATCTCACCGAAGAACGGGCGTAGGCCGTGTTCCACCTGAGCCTTGGCGTGTGCCAGCGTCTTCTGCCCGTTCTCGCGGTAATCCTGGATCACGAGATTAAGGAGAGTGCCGATTGTGACGTCCTGCGGGCGGGCTGTTCGACGGCGGCGGGTTTGAGCGTCCTCGCCGGCCAATTTCTTTACGGCGGTCTTCGCGTCTTTCAGCCGGTCCGTCTTCGTGCAGGTATCCTTGCCATCGTGCCGGATGTAATAGTTGGGCAGGATCATAACGGTCCCGTCCGATTTCCGCTTCTCCCAGCGATACAACTGATAGCCCTTGACCGGGCTCTCTTCCAAGATTCGCTTCACCGCGGTTTCCCTGTTTGGTCTCCCTGTTCGATCTGACCTTCGAAGAGGTGCACCGAAAGCACAGCTTAGCACAAAAGAGGGAGACCAACGGGGAGACCAATCCGGCCGCCCAGGCGGACCCGCGTCTTTAACTGACTTTATTTCTTGCGGTTAGGTGGTGAGCGCGGTAGGAATCGAACCTACAACCTAGTGATTAAGAGTCACTTGCTCTGCCAATTGAGCTACGCGCCCGCGGAGGGTTTCGGGAAAGCGGCGCGGCCAACGCGCCTATGGGGATTATAGCATCCCAGGCGGCGCCGTCACGCGCGCGGGGCCGGCGCGGTGTCCGGGGCGAGGCCGCCCGAGTCCGCCAGCGCCAGGGCGGCGATCTGGGCAATGTCCAGCAGCTTCGGCGCCGCGGTTCCGGAGGGCGCCGCCGCGCCCAGCGCGTCGCGGAACATGGTCTGGCAGAAAGGGCAGGCGGTGCCGATCACGTCCGCGCCGGTAGCCAGCAGTTCCTCGGCGCGCTCGCGGTTGACGCGCTTGCCTTTCTCTTCTCCCAGAAACATCTGGCCCCCGCCCGCGCCGCAGCAGAAGGAGCGCTCGCGCGCCCGCGGAGGGTCCATCACCTGGCCGGCCAGCCGGGCTACCTGCCGCGGTTCCTCGTAGATATTGCGGTAGCGGCCCAGGTAGCACGGGTCGTGGAAAACAACTTTGGTCTGCGGGAGCGACCGGCTGGCCAGGGGCCCGGCGGCCTGCCCGGCTCCCAGCCGCGCCAGCAGTTCGCTATGGTGCTCGATGGGGAAGGCGCCTCCAAACTCGCGCCAGTCGGTGCCGATGGTGCGCACGCAATGCGGGCAGATGGAAACCATTTTGCCCACCTTGGCGGCCCGCAGCGTTTCGATGTTGGCCTCGGCCACCTGCCCCACGGCCAGGTCGTTGCCCAGACGCCGCGCGGGGTCGCCGGTGCACTTCTCCTTCCGCAGCACGCCGAAAGTCACGCCGGCGTGGCGCAGCACGTGGACCAGCGCCAGGACGATCTCGCGGCCCTGCGGATCGTAGGCCCCCATGCAACCGAGCCACAGGCAATACTCCTGCGAGCCATCGAAATACGGCAGCTCATTTTTTTCGATGAACCGCTGCCGCTCGGACGTGGAGAAGCCCATGGCGTTGCCGGTCCGCTCCAGGTTGAGGAACAGCTTGCCGCCGTAATCGTCCTCCCATTTTCCGGTGTTGACGGCGCCGCGGCGCAGGCCCACGATCAGCGGCAGGTGCTGAATGCCCACGGGGCACTGAAATTCGCAGGCGCCGCAGGTGGTGCATTGAAAGGCCGCCTCTTCGGAAATATGCGGTCCCAGCAGCGGCTCCGCGGCGCGCGGCCCGTGCTCATTGAGATAGCCGCGCAGGCCCAGCACGATTTCCTTGGGGTTGAGAAGCTTGCCCGTATTGTAGGCCGGGCAGTGCTCGGTGCAGCGGCCGCATTCCACACAGGTGTAGGCCTGCAGGGCGTCGATGCGGGTGACGTCCTTGCCGGTGTCCAGGCCGAAATCCTCGTCGCCCGCCAGCGGCGGAATGGCGCTGAAGCCCGCGCGCTTCAGGAACACGGTGAAGGGGCTGAGCGCCAGGTGCAGGTGCTTGGTGTGCGGGATCAGCGGCAGAAATGCCAGCAAAGTGAGCGTGTGCAGCCACCAGTTGTAGCGGGGCGCGGCGCCCTCGTCGCCCAGTCGCATGCCGAACAGGTAAGTCACCATCAGGACGAAGATCAGCAGGGCGATGACACCCGATTCGGCGGAGACTTTTCCCAGCCACACGGGCCGCACCACGAAGCGGCGGATGAACAGGCCGGTGATGGAAACGGCCACCGCCACCGCCCATACCGCGACGAACCAGAAGTAGAAGCGCCCGAAGCCGCGGGCCGGCGTCAGGAGGCGCACGCCGAACCCTTCCGCCACATGGTTGACGGAAATCAGCGCAAAGGCGCAAAAACCCCAGAAGACGAAGGCGTGGGCGATTCCGGCAAGCGGCCTTTGCTCAATCACCTTGCCCTGCGCCATGACTTCCCAAAGAAACTGGCGCAACCGCGGCGCCAGAGGCGCCAGTTGAAAACCTGTGGTTTGACGCGAGCCGCGAACGGCCTCCGCCACCTTGCGCATCCGCCAAAGGAACAGCGCGATCGAAGCTGCTATTAAGAGCAATAGCAGGCCTCGCTCCATCCAGGTTGTATCCGCCATCACCCCATGAATGTAGCACGTGGGAACTGAGGTGCAAGTTCTCGTAGAATAAGGCTTTGGAGGACGCTTGCGAATTGTCGTAGCCGGCGCTGCCGGCTTCATCGGATCCCACCTGTGCGACCGCCTGCTCGAAGAGGGCCACACGGTAGCGGCGCTGGATAATTTTCTAACCGGAAGCCCGGCCAACCTCAGACACCTCGATGGCCATCCGCGCTTTGAGTTTTTCGAGCAGGACATCACCCGGCCTTTCGCAGTGAAAGGCGCGGTGGAGGCGGTGGCCAATCTGGCCTCTCCGGCCAGCCCCAAGGATTACCTGGAGCACCCCATCGAAACCCTGGATGTCGGCTCGCTGGGCACGCGCAACCTGCTCGAACTGGCTCTGCGGAACGGGGCCCGCTTCCTGCTGACGTCCACTTCGGAATGCTACGGCGACCCGCTGGTGCATCCGCAGGTGGAGACCTATTGGGGCCATGTGAACCCGGTGGGGCCGCGCTCCTGCTACGACGAAAGCAAACGTTTTGCCGAAGCGCTGACCATGGCATACCACCGCAAACACGGGCTGCGCACCAACATCGCCCGCATTTTTAACACCTATGGCCCGCGCATGAAACTGGACGACGGCCGCGTGGTGCCGGCCTTTCTGGACCAGGCGCTGCGTGGCGCGCCCATGACCGTTTTCGGCACCGGCGCGCAAACCCGCAGCTTCTGCTACGTGAGCGACCTGGTGGATGGCCTTTATCGCCTGATGCAATCCGAGGAGCGCTACCCGGTGAACCTGGGCAACCCGAGCGAATTGACCATCCTGGAGTTTGCCGAGCGCATCCAGCAGCACACCGGGAGCCGCTCGGAAATCGCTTTCCGGGCGCTGCCGGAGGACGACCCCAAACGCCGCTGCCCCGATATCACCAAAGCGCAGCGTCTGCTGGGCTGGGAGCCGCGGGTGTCCCTGGACGAAGGACTGGGGCCCACGGTGGAATATTTCCGGTCCCTGGCCGCCACCGCGGCCTGATCCCGGCGCACCGGCCCCCTTGCCCAGCCGCTTTGTAATGCCGGCGGCTCCCGAAGCACTAATCACTCAGGATGCCGAAAGAGAGGGATATCTACCGCCGGCAAACCATGGCTTTCCGCCGCAAATTCGGCCGCGACATGGGTCCGGACGATCCATTCTTCTTCGATCCAATGCCGATACGCCCCGCTTCCGCCGCCCCCAGGACGCGGATTACGTGCTGGAGAAACTCGCGGAGATGCTCCGGCAGTCCGGCGCGGATGCGGCCCACGTGTACGCCTTCCACAAGACCGGCGGCCTGCTTCCGCCCGGGACGGTGAAACTGACCCTGCGCGAGATTGCGGAATGGAAAGCGGCGGTCGCCGAGTACCGCCGCCGTCCCAGGTAGCCGCATCCGCACAGGCGATGCAGCGCCATTACGCTACGCTGGCCAGTTCGTTTTCAGGCTCCAGAATTCCGGTCTCGGCAGCCATGCGCAGAGGCGCCTGCCGCAGATGCACCGGGTCCAGGCCGCGAGCCGGGCGGCGATCGTGCCAACCATGTTCTCTGGCCGGGAACACCACCCAGCCGCTGTCAGGGATATAGGCCACCCAGCATCCCGGATGGACCGCACTTCGATACAGCTTCATACCAATTCTCCTTACACCTTATCGGGCCATCAGCCGCAATTCGGACCTCATTGGCGTCCGTTTCGGAAAGCAGCATTTGCCGATGCACCGCTTGTTTTTGCAAGTTACGCAGACAAGCCGTTGAGTCATTCCGAGTCAAAGGTATCTGAAATTGTCGATTTATTCAACGGCAATGATGCGGGGTCCGTTGGGATACCCCTACGCGCGGGGATTTGCGGGTATCGGCAGCCTCGAATTGGGGTGGCGCGCCGGAACGGAGACGGGCCGGACTAAGTCACCTTCTCCAGCCGGAATATTCGCCGGTCAAGTGGAATCCGCCGCCTTTGCCGTTGGTCCACTCATACCGTATCTTCCCGTGGGGCCGCACCTCGAGCCATTGCTGAATGATCCGCGGGTCTCGGTGCGCGGTACACCGCTTCCAGCGGCGCGGCAAAGTGCCTGGTGACTACAATCTGCGTATCGCCTGCGGTTTTCAGCGGCATCTTTATGGATGGGCCACTTTTTCTGCTCAAGGAATGCCCGGACTAAGTGGGAGTCCCTTGCGCAAGGCTACGGAATACGAAAATTCACCACGACTTGCATGGGCGCCGCGACCGGCCGTCCGCCCCGCGTGCCCGGCCGGAATCGCCACGCGCTGACGGCTTCGAGGGCCTTCTCATCCAGCCCCATCCCCAGGCTGTGCACCACCTGCATGTCGCCCGGCACGCCTTCTTCATCGACGATCAGGCGCACCACCACCGAGCCCTGCAATCGGGCCTGGCGGGCTTCGGGAGAATACTGCGGCTCGGCCTTCGAAATCACCCTCGGCGGCGAAAAACCGAGTCCGGCA
>Ga0335074_10012527_pt1 | contig 11893 bp, 19 predicted proteins | sample Lox_Sample_23_FD_206715 | JGI IMG/M metagenome (GOLD analysis project Ga0335074, IMG submission 206715) | Soil microbial communities from Loxahatchee National Wildlife Refuge, Florida, United States - Lox_Sample_2.3 | ecosystem: Environmental > Terrestrial > Soil > Wetlands | place: USA...
GAAGGGTGACTAGCCAAGCGAGCTCAGCTGCCTCAAGCGCTGCGCGGGTCTCGGCCCACGGCGTGGGGGCTGCAGCGGGATCGCTGTAGCGCGGGTCGAGCGTTGTCACGGGCTCCATCATGGGTGTACCTCCTCTATCGTCTGGCGATTACCAGTTCCTCATAGGTCTTACCTACTTCCAGCGCGGCGCCCCGGACCGGACTGCCAGCCCGGACGGTCTCGGTCTCGGCCTGTCCATCGTCGCCGAGATCGTCGAAGCCCACGCGGCCCGCCTCCAGGTTCGTGCCCGGTCCGAAGGCGGCCTGACCGTCACGCCCAGCTTTTCGGCGCACCCGCTGTCCGCCGCCCAGGTGGAGGGGCAGTTCAAGGCTCCCGCGCATTAGGGTGCCCGCGCGTGGCGACCAGGCCAGCGAGGAGCAGTCCGGCCGCCTCATCGGCTGCGACGAACGTCGCCGGCGGCGATCGCCTCAACGATTGCCAAGTGGCGCTGGTCCTCCTAACGAGATCCACCCAGCGATGCCGTCGCGTTGTGCACCCGGGTGAACCGAAGCGGTTTGTGCTCTCCGTTCGCCACGAGGCCGTTGACGAAAGCGAACGGGTCCCACCCCGGGTCCCGGTGCCATTCCAACTCGACCCTGTCCGCCAAAGCGGAAGCCAGTTCTTCGGAGTGCATGCTGGCAATCAGGGCCAACGTCATGTCCATGCCCGCTGCAACGCCAGAAGACGTCCAGCGGTCGCGGTCTTCTACCCAGCGGGCCTTGGCCACCCAGTCCACGTGCGGGCCCTGTTCTTTTGCCCAGCCGAATGCGCGCTTGTTGGAGGTGGCACTGTACCCGTCGAGGAGGCCAGCTGAGGCGAGAACCGCCGAGCCCGTGCAGACCGAAGCCACGATGTCGGCCTGCGCCGCCCAGCCGGCGAGCCAGCTACCGAAGGAGCTGTCGTGTACGAGAGCCCTGGTGCCGATCCCCCCTGGCACGAGAACGATATCAGGGACCTCGGCTTCGCCGTACGTAGTCGCAGCGAACACCGACGGCCCCTGGGAACTACGTACCAGACCGGCAACGGGACCGACCAGGTCTATCTCGAAATACTCGGAGAGGGCCCCGAAGAGCTCGAGCGGGCCGAACACATCGAGCAGCTCGAAGCGGTCGAACAGGACGGCAGTCACACGGCGCCTTTGACGTTTCTCGGTCATGCCCAAGGCCTCTCTCTACGCATTCGCCAATCCTATGTATTCGTCCACCGTCCGACAAGTATTATTGTCAAGGCAGTTCTAATTGTCAAATGAGCCAACCAGGCGAGGAGGTGCCGACATGGCACAAGAACTGGCAACGAGTGCACCGTGCTCGCGGGGTACCTTCACGACTACCGGCTCACGCTCGAGCTCAAGTGCGCCGGCCTCGACGGCAAGGCCATGGCCTTCCGTTCGGTCGAGCCCTCCGACCTCTCGTTGCTCGGCCTCGTGCGCCACCTATCCGACGCCGAACGCTACTGGTTCCGCCAGCTGATGAGCGAGGCTTCGCCCAAGCGTCGAAAAAGGCGCCGCGGCGTGCGAGGCCCTATTTGTCTCCGCCCCGCTCCGCAGTGACACGGCGCCGAGACATCGAGAGGACGTTACGGGCAGGTATCCGCAGTGGTCTGTACCCGGTTGGGACGCGTTTACCCTCCACCAGGACCCTGGCGGCCGAGTTCGGCGTTGCCCGCGGGACCGTCGTTAGTGTATATGCCCAGCTTGCCTCTGAGGGCTGGATACGGACCCGGGCGAGAGGCACAACCATCGTCGCGCCGAATGCCGGACATGCTCTGCACGTCCCCGCCAGCGCCACGCCGGCACAGCGCGTTGCGCGTTTCGACCTTCGTCCTGGTGCTCCTGATGTGACCGAGTTCCCTCTAAATGCCTGGCTCGCTTCCTTGCGCAGGGCACCCGGACGGCGGCCGACGATCTTTGGGTATAGCGACCCCCGCGGGAGCATCGATCTGCGCAACGTGCTGGCCACTTACTTGGCTCGAGCACGTGGCGTTACCGTCGACCCCCGGACATCGCCCGCCCTTACCAGGACGCTGCTGCTGCGGCCGGGCACTACGGCTTGGTCCTGGTAGGTAAGGCTCAGGAGCGCACCAGTTCCTGGCGGGGCTACGTCGGCCCTTCCCACGCCAGCCATCGCCCCGGGCACCCCCACATCTCCTGGCGGCGGGTGTCCTCGTTCCCCGACCACTGGTACTTCTACTTTGCCGACGCCCAATGGGGGCCGGCGTTCATAAAGCTGTGCTCGTACGCGCCGTACGCACTATGGGGTTGTGCCAACGGCTATGAATGGGCCAAGGCCCAGCTGGCCAAGGCGGGGGTCGGCTTCCAGCCCCTCGATAACGGCTTGCGCTCTGTCGAGGGCCCCGCCCTCGCCTGGCGCACCTGCGCCCGCCTCGGCTTGGGCCACCTCCACAGCCTCCTCGGGCGCATGATGGGCGTGGTCCCCAGCCCGCTCACCATCGACGACCGCCGCGCCGGCTTGGACTGGTCGTTCTCTATAGCTCAGCTGGAGGTCTCCGACACGGCCGTTTTCGACCAGTCCCGCCGCGCCCGGGCCTGGTCCGAGGCCGCCATCGGCGCCCATCTTGACCTCGGCCGTCCCGAGCGGGCCAGCTTGGTGGTCAACCGCACCATCGTCAACCGGGGCAAGCGCAAGACCCCCGGGCGCTTTGCCACCGAGGTCATTACCCCCGACGTTGCCCCCGAGCTCCAGTTCCACTACAAGAGCTCCAAGGCCAAGGCCTACCTGAAGGAGGGCAAGGCGCTGCGAGTGGAGACGACCCGATCGTCTGGCCCCGGGCGGCCTTTCCCTCTTCGGTGATGTAGACGGCGCGACTGTGAGGAGAAGGGTGTAGCCAGCCGGCTTCGGTCATGGCGCCGAGCAGGTTGCGTCCGAGAAGGCCCGCTGGGTGGCGGCGCTGCTCGCTCCAATTCCGGCAGCACCGAACGCTGATCTCGCCGGTCTTGGCCGGAGTGAACGCAATAGCGGCGTCTTTGGCGGGCTCGGTGCGAGGGTAGAGCCCCAGGATGAGCCAGCAGCCGTGAAGGAACGTCACCGTCGTCCCGTCGGGCGTGGTGAACGCTGGCGTACGCGGTCTCCGGTGATGTGCGATCAGGTCCCGCGAGTGTCGTGGTCGGCCCGGTTGGCGAGCACTTGGTCCATGTGGTCTTCGGCCCATTGTTTGACGGCATGCATGAGGTGATGCAGTGACAGGCCCAGGTCGGTCAGCTCGTAGGTGACGGTGACCGGCACAGTGGGCATTACGGTTCGGGAAAGGAGGCCGTCGCGTTCGAGCGAGCGCAGGGTTTGGGTGAGCATCTTTTGGCTGACACCGGCGAGGCGTCGCGATAGTTCGGAGTAGCGCATCGCCCGCGGCTCGCTGCTATTGCCGCCGGCCGACGGGTGTGAGCCGCCGCTACCGAGAGCGGCCACGATCAAGGCGACCCACTTATCGGAGATGCGGTCCAGTAGTTGCCGGCTGGGGCAATTGGCGAGGTACGCGTCGTAGTCCTGCTTGGCCTGCGCCCGCTTCTCAGTGACTGTCCGTGCCGGCATGCACCTCAACTTACTACCTCATGGCGGCATACGCACCTTGAGGTGCCTTCTTCCCATCAGAAAGTTACCTCTCTACAGTGATGTGCATGCCGCCCATTGCCAGCAAGTAGGAGCCACACATGACGAGATCCACTTTCCGTGCTGCGGTCGTCCAAACCCCCGAGGGACCCGATTCGATCGAGATCGTCGACGTCCCCCTGACCGAACCCGCGCCTGGCCAGGTGCGTGTCTCGGTCGCCGCGGCCCCAGTCAACCCGGTCGACCTCGGGGTCGTCAACGGCGTGTTCCATGCCCGGGGATTGATCCATCAGCCCGAGCGAACGGGTCTGGGCTGGGAGTTCGCCGGTTCCGTCGATGCCATCGGGCCAGGGGTAGACGTGCCGCTTGGCGTCGAGGTGGCCGGTCTGATCGACGGATTCGACCGTGATTTCGGCACCTACGCCGAATACCTGGTGATCTCGGCCGCCGACATCGCCCCGGTGCCGGACGGCCTCGATTTGATCAGGGCCGCCACCGTGCCGCTGAATGGGCTGGCGGCCATGGAGGTCCTGGATCTGCTTGGTGATGCGCCGGTCGGAGCGAATCGGTTGCTCGTTACTGGGGCGGCCGGGTCACTGGGCGGGTACCTGCTCTCGCTCGCCCCTGGCCAAGGCTGGGATGTGACCGGTCTGGCCCGGACCGGGGACGAAGCGTTCGTTCGTAGCCTCGGTGTCGCGTTCATCGATCAGGCCGAGTCGGGCTGGGATGCCGTCGCTGACGCAGCCGTCCTACAGCAACAAGCGTTGGCCTTGGTTCGCGACGGTGGCAAGTTCGTCGGCGTGCAGCCCGGCAACGAGCCGGCCTCAGAACGAGACATCACCGTCACCGCTATCGTTACCCGCCCGGATGGGTCCCGATTGGCCGGACTGCTTGCCCGCGCTGCCTACGGCCGACTCCCGACCCGTGTCCGTGCGGTCTTGCCGCTCGAACAGGCCGGCGACGCGCATCGCGCAATGGCCAACGGCGGGGTGCGCGGCCGGTTCGTGCTCACGCCCTGATCTGCTGGAGTCGAGGCCTTGCTAATAGTCCGCTTCAGACCAAAGTCGCGCGCAACCTCAATCACTTCGACGGCCGTTGAGACCGTCTTCTCCGCACGTCCCGATGCCTGCAGTGCAACCGCAATATCCCGACAACGGTCACGGCAGGCTAACGGTCGGCGACAGTGTTTAGCCGAAACTCGAGGAGGGGTGCTCAGACCAGGGCGGCGAGATGGGCGAGCTTGGCTGGGTCGGCGGTGGCATCGATGTCGACGACGACATCGCCTCGCGTGGCGAGGACCATGAGGGCATAGAGGCGCCCGGCGACGAAACCAACCACGACGGCAGGGCCGGCGCCCGGGATCTCGACCAGCGTGGTCCACGATCCGAAGTAGCGAAGGAGGTTTCGGGCGACCGGGCGGGCTCCGCGAACGACGACGCCGCTGCGCCGGTCTGCGAGACCGAGATCGACCGTGCCTTCGACGTCGGGTGCGAGCACAGAAAGGAGGCCGTCGAGGTCACCGTTGGCGCAGGCGGCGATGAACTGCTCGGTGACAAGCCGCTGCTCGGCCGGGCCCACTCCGCTCGTAGCGGACCGTTCGGCGCGGATAGCGAGACGAGCCCGGTGGGCAAGCTGGCGGCAAGTTGGTGCCGGTCGCCCGAGGGCGCGGGCCACGGTCTCGAAGGGGAGTCCGAAGACGTCGTGAAGCACGAACGCCACCCGTTCGGGAGGGGAGAGGTGCTCGAGGACGACGAGCAGGGCGAGACGAACCTCGTCATCGAGGGTTACGGAAGGGCGGGACCTGCTGCTCCTTCTCTTCGTGCTCCGCCACATGCTTCGCGACCGTTCCGGGCCGCACCACCCCCGAATAGTGATGGAGGCCATGCCCCGCATTGGTAATAGAGACGGTGCAATCGTAGCCATTGCCGCCCAGCACCTAGCCGCCGGCATCGGGGTTCCAAGATGTCAGCGGTGCTACTACAGCCTCCGGATAGGTCCGCCGTAAGTCCGCTATGTACGTATCCAGCTGCACGTAGGCCCTGCCTGGCGCATAGTACTGCTTAGCCGCGGACTTGATCTCGCCGACATAGATGGTCATTTCGTGGTCCTCTTCTTCGCCCTCTTCGTGAACAGCGACCAGGTCGGCCCGACGGCCACCAACCGCGGCTGGGTCCCGCGACTGCGTGTTGCATCCGGTGTAGAGCCTGTAGCCCTGGACCTCGCTGTCGAGGAAGGCATGCTGATTTACTCGTGGTACGACAGGCACAACGAGTTGGACCACCTCGTGGTCGCTATAAACCCTTGGCAGTACCCCGAGGTTTCGGGCTGGGGTGAAGTGCGCCCCGGGACATCTAACGAGAGCTGGGTAGAGCGCGGTTGGACCTGGTCCGCGAAGGACAACGAGTACATAGCCAAGGAGTACCCAGACGCCGTCGCCTGGCTCTTGCACATCAACGGCGGCATCGTGGTGTCTAGCTATTAGGGAACGACCGCAGACCATTGACCTCGGGTAGTCGTAGAGGTTTCGTGTCTGCTTACTGGTGGCGGCGAACTTGAGGACGTGTGAGAGTACAGCGTCGAGTTCCTGACCAGCCACGATGCCGCACCTTGCACTGGGGACACCTGTGGACATCCTGCCTGATCACGTCGCAGGCATTGGCGACCGCTAGTGTCGCGCGTCTGAAGTCCCTTGACGGGCGTGGGCCAAGATGTCGTCAGTGGTCTTTGTCCAGCTCAACGAGCGGCAGCGGTCGTTCCACCCGTCGATGAAGATAGCGAGCCGCAGCTCAGCTGGGCGGCGGGGGCTCATGGGCCCCTCTTCTTCAGGCGGGCGATGGCCTCGATGTCGTCATAGGGGATGCTCAAGAAGGCGTCCACGGCGTCGGACCAAAACTGTGTGCCGGACCCTTCGCGGACCCGTTCGAAGGCCGGGTCCAGGGGCATGGCGCTGCGGTAAGGCCGGTTCTGGGTCATGGCGTCGAAGGCGTCGCACAACGGGAAGATGCGTGCGCCGAAGGGGATCTCCATCCCCCTTAGGCCGCGGGGGTAACCGGTGCCGTCCCAGCGCTCGTGGTGGCAGTAGACGATCTCTCGGGAACTCGATCCCTTCCAGGATGGAGCGGCCCTTTTCGGGGTGGGCCCGCATGACCTGCCATTCGGCGTCTGTTAGGGCCCCGGGCTTGTTGAGCACGATGTCTGGGACCATGAGCTTGCCGACGTCGTGGAGCAAAAAGCCGTACTCGAACTGAGGGTCGTCGGCGTGCTCGGGTGCCACGACTGCGGTCACCAGCATCCCGTAGCGGCTCACCCGGTGGAGGTGGCCCCCGGTTCACTCATCTTTTGCCTCAACGGCCAGGGCCAGGCCCTCCACGGTCGCCCTGTAGGTGCGCTCCAGCACGCCCAGGGCGTCGGCGAGCTGTTGAGCACGGTCGCGCTCGGCCTGGTAGGTCGAACGGAAATCGAGCGCGAAGGCGTCCAGTTGACGGCGCAGGGCGGTGAGCTCATCAGCTCGGTGGCCGAGGGCAGACAGTGCCCGGGACCGGTCCAAGCTCAGCGCGATCATCTCGGGCAACTCTCCGAGCCTTTGCAGCTCCACGGGCAAAGCGGGATCTTCCGAGGGCAGGCCGGTGACCATCAGGACGCCCAGGATTTCGCCGTCAACCTCCAGGGGTAGGCTGAGATACAGCTCGGCACGGCCGCACAGGCGCTGGTCCGGCCCCCGCACCACGACTGACAGGACCGGTTGGCCGGCTCTGAGCGCCGAGCGTGCAGCTTCGGTCAGGGCCTCTTTGGCCCACGCGCCGGGGTCACCGTTGGTCGTGAGGGCGTCGAGCGCGCCGTCAGCACCCAGGACAAAGATGGCTCCGTCCGTAGCGGCCAGAGCGGCGACCGCCCGGACGAGCAACTGGTGGCACTTGGCGTTGGCACGCGCGGTAGTCGACAGGTCGAGGGGCCTCAGTCCCGCCAGGGGCTTCTCAGCGGCCCGAACGTCAGCCTTCTGCATCCGGCTCCCCTTTTTCGTGTTAGTCGTGTTGGGGGTGGCAGACGGCTGCGCCCGGCACCTGCCCGTTGGCTCGTTCGCCTGCTAGCGCCTGGGGCCGTCGCCGGGGCTGTCTCTGGTAGACCTAAGCTACATTTTGTCGTCCTGTCGCCAACGTCGGCCCGTGCGGCGGTGTTCCCCAGCGCGCCATGGCGACGGGTGCGTGCGTCGCGCCCTCGGTGCTTGTGGGCGACACAACCTCTGGTGCGATAGACACCATCCCGCGCACCGGAGGCGCTCCTTGGGCCCGTGCCCGGCCTTATGAGCCGGGCTCCAATTGGTAGGGTCGCTCCGCTGTGAAGATCCTCCGCTTCGACCCTGAAGTGTCGCTACCCGTCTTAGAGTTCGGCTCGCGGTGCAAGACTGGCGTGCTCACCGGGCCGGAGGCCAGTGCCCAAGTGTCGGTCGTGCACCTCGAGGCCGGCGGCTTGGTGGGTAGGCATGAGGCAACTGCTCGCCGGCTGTTCGCCGTTGTGGCCGGATCGGGATGGATGAGCGGGTGTGACCGACGTCGCCGTGACCTCGGGCCTGGCTACGGCGCATTGTGGGAGCGGGGCGAAGAGCACGAAGCCGGCAGCGACTGCGGCATGACAGCGGTGTGCGTCGAAGGCGACTTCGAAGTCATGGCCGTAGTGGTCACCAAAGACATCGTCGTCAGTGACTACAACCCCGCTTGGCCCCGCTGGTTGGACCAAGTCCGTCAGTATGTGTGGCCTGCGGTCAACGACATTGCCCTAGGGGTCGACCACGTTGGTTCAACCGCCGTGCCGGGGCTAGCAGCGAAGCCCATCATCGACATGGACATAGTGGTGGCCTCCGATGACGACGTGAGGCCCGTCATAGAGCGCCTGGGTGCCATCGGCTACCGCTGGCGGGGCGACCTAGGGGTCGCAGGACGCGAGGCCTTTTCCCTTCCCAGCCAGGTCGACCTTCCCCCTCATCACCTCTACCTGGTGGTCAAGGACAACCGCGCGCACCTCGACCACTGGTTGCTCCGCGACTTACTGCGGGCCGACCCCAAAGCGAGAGAGGAGTACTCGGCCCTCAAACGCCGCAACGTCGAAGCGGCCGAAGGCGACATGGACGTGTACCTGGCTGGCAAGGCTGAACTTGTCGCCAGCCTGCTAAAGAGGGCGAGGGAGGAGCGGGGCTTGCCGGCTGTGGATTATTGGGAGCCCGACGCCCTCAGCTAGCGTTAGCCAGTCAGCTCAGGCAGGGCGAGGGCCTGTGCTGGCGCAGTAGGCCCGAACGCACCAACCTTCGACCTCGCATCGTGTGCTGCACCGAACAACCCTTTACGGAGCGGACCTTTCCTACTTGCGCAAGGGCCGCCGGTGGCGCGTAGCGACGGATATCTTTAGTTTGCAAGAAAGAAACCCTGGTAGACGGAGGTCTCCTGCGGTGTGTACATGTCCCCGCCGTGGCCATAAAAGAAGCGATCAGGACCCCCTGGGCGGGGGTCCTCCTCCATTGTGGCCCGCGGCAGTCCTGGCAGAGCCGTTGTCAAGGCCAGGCCCTCCGGGCGGCTTACAGCCGGCCTTGACGACGGCTCGGTCGCGTGGCACGGTGTCTTTGCTGCACCTGCTGTAAACATCACTGGCTCCACGGAAGCACGTGCGCCCACCTCCGTATGGCCGAGAGATGCCTGTCAAACCGCGACGCAAGCCCACTCTGGCCAGCCCCAAGAGGTTGTGCTTGGTTGGGCGGTAGGTAGCCGAACCGGTGCCGGTGCCGGTTGCGCCCAACCTCAGCGCGGATGGCCGCCCCCCAGGCAAGCGACCGGGAGCGCCGAGGTACGGCGCCCCCTCGTCGGCTTCGAGGACAACGGAGCCAATGGGCACTCCCGGGCGACGGCGAGCCTCAGAAAATCAGTTGAGTGCCTCGCTCCGGTCATGGGAGAGTCACTATCGTGCCGCCGGTCAATGGGTCCCCGCCCCCTGGCATTCTCCGCTGTCGTTCGGCGACCCCCGCCGATGCCGACGCGATCGCGGCCCTGCATGCTGACAGCTGGAGCCGGCACTACCGCGGCGCCTACTCGGACGCTTACCTCGACCGCGATGCGCAAGAGGACCGCCGGTCGGTTTGGCAAGAACGTTTCCGAGTGGAGCCCGAAGACCAGCTCACGATCGTCGCGGAACAGGGGGGTGACCTGGCCGGTTTCGCGCACACCCGCATCGACGCCGACCCCGAGTGGGGTGCCCTGTTGGAGAACCTCCATGTCCGCCACAACCTAAAGAGGCAAGGGGTAGGTCGTGCCCTCATGGCCGAGACTGCGGTCGCCCTCCTCCAGCGCCGCCCCACCAGCCCCCTTTACCTATGGGTGCTCCGACAGAACGTGGCTGCTCAAGCGTTCTACGCCGCACTTGGAGGGCTCGTTGTCGGCGAGGAAGTGGCGGGGCCCTTCCCGGGCGGAGGCACGGCGCCGGCCTACCGAGTGGCGTGGCGAGACCCTCGGCCGCTCGTGGGTTCGCGGCTTTAGGAGCAGCCGCGGTCCCGCGTGAAAAGTATTCTTAGCTAGACAGGAAATTAGCTAAGTGCCATACTAAAGAGGTACTCGACGTAGAGTTCTTGAAGGCCCTGGCCAGTGACAAGCGCATCCAGGTCCTGGAGCGGTTGCGCGACCCCGAGGCCTACTTCCCCCCCAGCGCGAAGGCGACCTGGTCCAAGACGGGGTCCGTTCCCTACTGGTGTTCTCGGCCGGGCGAACCACAACAACGACGAGACGCGGCTCAAAGCCCTGAGCGATGCGGGCACCCGTTCCTCACGTGGTCGGGCGACGGTTCAAGGTGCACGCTCGCGCTTCGACATCCCATGAAGGCGAAAATGTCGGCGAGGGGTGGATTGAGGCGCCCACGGCCGGGCAAATACCAGGTCCCGGAAGCGCGAGAAGGCCGGCCGGGAGGGCACGTTCGGGTACCACGGCGGTACCGCATTGCTAGACCAGGCGGCAGGCTGGTACCAGTGGAGCAGGCTGCCGAGAAGGTCAGCTCTCTCGACAACAGGCCCAGCTTCCGGACTGCCGCGGGGCCTAGTTTGGGGACCGGACCTCGAGGTTGATGCCGCGGTTCGGTCGCTCGTTTGTTGTAGTAGGTGAGGAAGGACCTTATGCGCTGGCACCTGGACGAGAGCTTCCGAAGGCCATCCGGACGAAAGAGCCCGCGTCGGCGATTTCGGAAACCCGTGGCCGTCACCGTAAACCACGACGAGGCCGTAGCCGGTCGTGGTGCTGCGCGCGCGAAGTGTCGGCCGGTGAAACCGGTCGCTCTCATGGCCTATCAGCCGGCTCGCGTAGGCGATCCTGCACCGAGATAGGTCCCTTGTGTTTGGAGGGCTGTGAAGGGTATTAGGTGACCGGCGCCTTCCCTGGCGGCACCGCCGGATGGTCCTATGGACATGATGTCACGGGCCCGCAGGTGGGCAACCGGACCGTGGAGGGCAAGGAAGCCGGCGTGGGATCACTCAGATCTTCGCCCGGCCCGGGGTCTATTATCTGCGCGATGGCAACCAGCTCGCTGGCTGTCTCATGTCTGCGGCGACCAGGGACCGTGAGCCGCGCGGGGCGGGCAGTCAACCGAGTACTGCAATGGCCTCGGGCAGGCGGGGCCAAGGTTACTCCGTCAATGAACGTGCTAACGAAGACGGTGGGGAGGAACCCGTGAAAAGGACCCAGAGGAAGATAGGGCTTCTCGGCGGAATGAGCTGGGAATCGAGCGCCGAGTACTACCGCATCGCCAACGAGATCGTGGCCGAGCGTCTTGGTGGCCTGCACTCTGCGCGCCTGATATTGAGTTCGGTCGACTTCGCCGAGATTGAGCAGCTCCAAGTGGCCGGACGTTGGGCTGAGGCTGGGGAGATGCTTGCCAGCGAGGCAAGGGAGCTCGAGTCAGCTGGCGCCGAACTACTGGTCCTGTGCACGAACACGATGCACAAGGTGGCCGACCAGGTAGAGGCGGCGGTGACGGTCCCTTTGTTACACATAGCAGACGTCACCGCGGCTGCAGTCCACCAAGCGGGGGTGTCAGTCGTGGGCTTGTTGGGCACCGCGTTCACGATGGAGCAGGACTTCTACCGCGACCGCCTCGCCAGCCACGGACTTCGGGTCCTCACTCCCGAGGTCGACGAACGAGCCGAGGTCCACCGGGTCATTTATGAGGAACTATGCCTAGGGCTGGTCCGCGACGAGTCCAGGGTTTACTACCGGGAGGTGATAGGTGCGCTCGTCAAGGAAGGTGCAGAAGGTATTGTGCTCGGT
>Ga0335074_10012528_pt1 | contig 11893 bp, 15 predicted proteins | sample Lox_Sample_23_FD_206715 | JGI IMG/M metagenome (GOLD analysis project Ga0335074, IMG submission 206715) | Soil microbial communities from Loxahatchee National Wildlife Refuge, Florida, United States - Lox_Sample_2.3 | ecosystem: Environmental > Terrestrial > Soil > Wetlands | place: USA...
GCACACAACGGCGCGCAGGTGTGATCGTCATGCGAGTATCGCGTACAATCCGCCGACCATGAGAAGCAGGGAACCACTGATCGTCGCAGATGCATCGCGAGAGATCGAAAACCACTTGAACCGGAGTCTCGACGACGCGGCGATCAGAGCCAGACCGAGCGGCAGCGTATGGCCCAGACCGAACGCAAGCAGCAATGACGCTGCCGTTGCACCGCCATCTTGGGAAGCCTGAAGTCCTAATGCAATTGCGATGGGCGTGCAGCAAGGCGAAAAGATAGCCGACGAGACGAGACCCGCCAGGAACACGCCTCCAAGCGAAAGCGATGCTGGTCGCGCCGGTTTGCAAGCTTCATGCTCTGCCGACATCAGTGCGCGCCCGCCGCAAACAATGAGTGCAAGTGCAAGGGACGCGTAGACAACATGAGTTCCCACGCGCAACAACCCGATCAGCGCACCGGCAAAGGCATAGACCAGGTAACCACCGAGGCATCCCGCCACGAACGCGAGAGCATGGACCCCTTGACGTCGCTCGGTTAGGTATGCGGAAAGAATGAGATAACGCGGTGCAATGCACGGCCCGATACTCGACGCCAAACCCGCGGCAAATGCCGAAACCAGCGCTAATGCGACGCTCACTTCGCGCTCAACCCGGTCCCGGCGATATATTGGATCGCACTCGAGGAGCTCGTATAGCCCGTCAGTTTTGCCAGCGTTGCATTTGCGTGGATACCCGGGCACGCAATCGTGTATCCGGCCACTCCTGCGGACGTGGTGTTCGTAAACGTGTATGGGGCTCCAATCGTCGGAGCCGCAGGGTCGGTAGGGACGGTATTCAGGTAACCCGTTCCGTTAGCGGTGAACAGCGTCGCCGATACATCTCCTGAATTCGGATAGACCTGCTGATCCGCATAGTACAATTCAGCAGCCGTCGCAATCGAACGAAGATTTGATTCGCAAGCCGCAGTCATCGCCTGAGCACGTGCGTTCACGAAATTCGGAATGAGAATCCCAGCCAGTATTGCAATGATCGAAACGACGATCATTAGCTCGATCAGCGTAAATCCTCGCTCGCTCTTCATACTCTGTCCAGTGCCCAAGGCAGCAGATGCTAAGCCGCATCAAGCATTCGCGCTAAGCGCTGCAAGGTGCGCGTCAATAGACGCGACACCTGACGTTGTGAGATTCCGAGGCCGCGTCCAACTTCGGACTGCGTTCGCTCCATAAAAAATATCTCACGAACGATCCGTAGTTCACGTCCCGAGAGGGTGCGTAATGCATGCGTGAGACTCAACCGGTCTTCAAGGCTGTAGGCCTCGGTTTGTGCCTCAGCCTGCGTGAAGATCGCATCGTCTCGCAAATTCCGCGTTTCGTCATCTTGATTTTCTGAACGATTCCCGGAACCGCGCAACGCTCGCAGTTGATCGATGACGAGGGCCGAGACCCCGATCTCGGCGGCCAATGCCGACGTCGTCGGCTCGCGCTCGCTGCGTGCGGAAAGCTCTTCGTAGGCTTGCGCGAAACGGCGCTCGAGTGCCCGGAGCTGCCGCGGCGTCCGTACCAGACGCTCGTGGTCGCGGACGAAGTGCATCAGCTCGCCGACAATGACGAGCCACGCATAAGCTTCGAACGGGGTTTGATACGCCCCGCTGTAGCGTTGCGCGGCTTTTATCAGGCCGATGGCCCCAACTTGCTCTAGGTCAGCTCGGTCGATCGTGCCGCGGTAAAACTTCCGTGCGCCTCTCCGGCAGAGGTAGTGGTGTGCGGCGACGAGCGCGTTTCGATTCGCAAGTGAAGGATCGGCGACGTAACGTTCAACCAAGTGCTGGCGTATTTCCGTTGTCATGATATCGATCCAATCAATCCGTAGAGAGGGAGAAAAATCGAAAAGACGATGAGCCCGACGACGAAGCCGACGATACCGATGAGTACCGGCTCGAGAGTCGCAACGAGCGCCGCAATCGCGGCCTCGACCTCGACGTCGAGGTAATCTGCCGCGGCGTTCAGCATTGTATCGAGCGCACCGCTCTCCTCACCGACGCCTACAAGCGCCAGCGTCAACGGATCGAACAGCAGCGTCTGTTGCAATGCGCGATACATTCCCTCGCCGCGACGAAGGGCGTCGGCGACCCGCACGAGGGCACCGCGATACGTGCTACTTCCGGAGACGGGCGCGACGACATCGATCGCCTTCAACAGACTGACGCCGGAACGTAAGAGGGCACCGAGCATTCGTGTAATTCTGGCGACGACCGCGTAACGGATGATGACGCCTATAATTGGGGCGCCAAGCTTGAAACGATCGAACCACGCGGGCTGCTTCAACTTGACGAAACGGGACAGGCCGCCGGTAATCGCGATCGCAACGCCGAGAATCGGAATGGCTCTTAGCGACCCGAGAACGCTTCCGAGATCGAGCAGCATTCGCGTCGGCCACGGTAGTGGTGCCGAGAAGCGAGCGAACAGTGAAGCGAACATTGGGACGACATGAACCATCAGAAACAGAATCAACGCCAGCGCCGCGACGGTGACGAGCGCGGGATAAATCAGTGCCGCCTGAAGCTTCTTGCGGACGGTATGATCGCGCTCTAGCACGTCCGCAATGCGATCGAGAACGTCGTCGAGAACTCCACCGGCCTCGCCTGCGCCGATCATTGCAGTCTGCAGCGGCGAGAAATCTGCCGGGCGCCTCGCGAAGGCCGCGGATAGCGTACTGCCATGTTCGACGTCTGCGACGACGGCTCGCAGCGCTTCGCGCAAGCTGCGGTCGCTGCAATGCGAGACTGAGACATCGAGTGCGCGACGGAGCGGTACGCCGGCGCGAACCAATACGGAGAGCGCGCGAAACAACGCGAGGACTGCGCGGCGCCGCCGTCCCGCAATCTCGGGTAACGTCATCCGCCGCTTCTCGGTGCCCGCCTTCAACGAGGTGACGAACAGCGAGCGCCGCTGAAGATCGATTGCCGCGGCTCTCACGGAGTCGGCACGCAGGATACCCGCAACGGATTCCCCCTGGCGGCTCCGTGCCTTATATCGAAATACGCTCACGCTCACGGCTGACGCACCTGCGTAAGATCGGCTGGATGCTGTGCCGCCGCCAGCGCCGCCTGCGCTGTGATCTCCCCGCGCTCGACCAACGTGACGAGGTGCATCTCCAGCGTCTGCATACCGGACGCGCGTCCGGTCTGCATCAAAGAACGCAATTGATGCGTCTTACCTTCGCGAATGAGGTTACGCACCGCGTCCGTTGCCACAAGAATCTCAGCAGCTGCGCGGCGTCCCTTCGCCCGTGCGCGTGGTACGAGACGCAATGCCATGACGGCGGCTAGCGTTTGTGCGACCTGGATGCGAATTTGTTCGCGACCATCCACGGGAAAGGCGTCGATCAAACGCTCGAGCGCGCCCGGCGCATCCACCGTGTGAAGTGACGCCAGGACCAGGTGACCTGTTTCGGCGGCACCGAGCGCACTGCGCATCGCTTCGGGATCACGCAGCTCGCCGATAACGATGACGTCCGGGTCGGCACGCAAAATCGACTGGATCGCTTCCGACAGATCGGTCGAACCGGCTCCAATCTCGCATTGCGCAATTACGCAACGATCGTCCCGGTGCGCATATTCGATAGGATCTTCGAGGGTGACAACGTGCCGGGGATGGCTTCGGTTTAGCGTGTCGATCATCGACGCCAGCAACGTCGTCTTCCCGCTGCCGGTCGGGCCAACGACCAAGATCAATCCGGCTTTGCGAAGTGCAAACTGTTCGACGCAAGCGGGAAGATCGAACTCCTCGATTCGTGGCGCAGTGGACGGAAACAGTCGAATCGCACAACGCAGGCCGTCACTCGCGCGAAAGACATGAAGCCGCAACGCACCGAGGTCGGCTCCGCGCGACGCAATGTCACAATGTCCGCGCTCGGCAAGCCGATCTTGAGCGCGTTCATCCAACTGTGTCTTCAAGAAGGCTTCCAATGCCTCGGCATCGATAACATCGTCGCCTCGTCGAACGAGCTGCCCGTCGATGCGCAAGACGATGCCGCTGTGGCTCGCAATGTGGATGTCGGACGCTCCTCGCTCACGCGCAGCGCGGACGACCTCCTGAACTCGCATCGCGCCCAATACAGCCGCGGTCATCCAGCCGCTCCGAGAACGCGGCGTATCTCGTCGCGCGACGTTGCGCCTGATACGATCTTCGCCGACCCATCCGCAGCCAGCGGCTCAAAGCCCGCACGTGCCGCTAGGTTTCGAAGCGCGACGACAGAGGCACCGGCGGTGACCGCGTCTCGAATTTCGTCATTGACCTCAAGTAACTCGAAAAGACCGGTGCGGCCGCGGTAGCCCGCTCGCCCACACGATATGCATCCGACCGGGATGTACGAGCGCGAAACCGCATCGAACGCACGACACTCGACGCACAAGCGCCGCACAAGCCGTTGCGACAGAACGCCGAAAAGCGCGGCTCCGATCGCATGTCGGGCGAGACCGAGTTCCAGGAGCCGGTCGATCGACCGGGGCGCGTCGTTGCTATGAAGCGTGGTAAGAACGAGCTGACCGCTGAGTGCAGCTGAGATCGCAATCGATGCCGTCGCAGCATCGCGCATCTCGCCGATCATGATCACATTGGGATCTTGACGCAAGAACGACCGCAGGACGGCGGCGAAATCAAGACCGGCGCGCGCATTGACATTCACCTGCGCGATGCCGTCGAGCCGCATCTCGACGGGATCCTCAACGGTGCAAACGCTCCGCGTTCGATCCGCAATCTCGCGCACCGAGCTATACAGCGTCGTGGTCTTGCCGCTGCCGGTAGGGCCCGTAACGATAAGAAAGCCGTGCGGTGACGCGATCATTCGCCGGTATCGCGTTAGAATGCCGCAAGACATTCCGAGTTCGTCGAGGCTCGGGCTCTTCGCGTTCACGTCCAAGAGACGAATGACGACCTTCTCCCCGTCGATCGTCGGAATTGACGACACGCGCGCGTCAACCTCACCCTTTGGGGAAGGTATCGCGTATCTGCCGTCCTGGGGCTGGCGGCGGTCGGCAATATCCATTCCTGCCAGCAGTTTGACGCGCGATATGAGCGGGAGGTACAGCGTCGTATCGAGGGTCTCGCAATCGCGCAACAGACCATCGACACGAAGACGAACGCGGCCACCGGATGACGTTGGTTCGAAATGCAGATCCGAAGCATTTGCCGCAAGCGCACGATCTTGCAGGGCTCGAAGCGTGCGTACTGCCGGCGCTTCTTCAACCGCCAATGTGTGTTGCATGACGCCGACGATTCGTGCGGCGTGCCAATTCACGCCTGCGCTTCATTTACTCTAAAATTGCTTAGTAAAAGGGAGATTTCCGCGACGGACGAACGGACGGCGCATGTATCGGGTGTGGTATATCGCCGGTGCACTTGTGCTGTGGCTCATTGTGTATCAAAGCTTCTTTCGTTACGAATACACGATGGTCGACGGCAACGCGGTCAAACGTTACGACCGACTGACGAACACAACATGCGGCATTCCGGATTGCTTACCGCCTACACCCACTCCGGTTCCGAAGCCGACCGTTTTCGATCCCGACCTGTCGTATCACCAGTGGCAACAGCGTTTCAATCACGAGGAACGGCTCGCGGTCCTCATGGTCAAGAAGACCGAATTTGGTCAAGAGCTTGCGCACTCGCCTGATGCAAAGAAGTTCGTGTGGACGTGCGACTGGTCGGATTCCGTCGCCAGCAGCCTCTTCGTCCTCCACGACCCCAAAAGCGATCATCCGCTGCCGATCGATCCAGCGTACATCGAGTCGCTACGCGATCCCAAATATCACGTCGAACTCGTCTGCTTTTGCGACCGTAGCGGTTCGGGATATCGGTGGGAAGTCGATCTCAACAAGAAAACGATTACGTACGTCAACGACGATCCGGCACTCGAGAAAAAATACGGCCTCATCGATTCGAAGTAGTTAAGCCGGATCTTTTTGTTCGATTGCCTCACCGTCGAGAACCAGGACGCCGTTTTGATTCACGACCGTCGTCTTACAGCGTAGGCGACGCCGCTCTACGACGATCTCGACGACCTCGCTTGTCGCCGTGAGCGTGTCGCCCGGGAACACCGGAGCTTTCCAATGCAGCGTCTGAGCCACGGAGATTCCACCGGGACGTTGCAAGAGCGCTCCGTTAACGGCCGAAAGTAAACTCGCCGTCAGCATGCCGTGCGCAATCCGCTTACCAAAACGTGTCGTCTTCGCGTACTCCTCATCGACGTGGACTTCGTATTGGTCGCCGCTAACGGCCGCAAACAGCAAGAGATCGGCATCCGTGATGGTCTTCGAAAACGTTGCCTTATCGCCGACCTTGAATTCCTCAAAGGTCTTCCAGCCGCTCAGCGTTTTGCTCCATCCGTGAATGCGGCGATGCCGGCTTGGCAAACCTGATAGTCCTGATCGGACGTCCCTGACGAGACACCGATCGCGCCGACGACCTGACCGTCGACGACGATCGGGACGCCGCCCTTGATCCCCGTCAGCCGGCTCGAGCGCGCCGCCAAGGCAAGGCGCACCGAGCTCATCGGATCGCCGCCGCCCTCTTCTTCCGTCGGGCGCTTGCTCGTCGCTGCAGAAGCCGCTTTCGTGATTGCAATCTCGACGGACCGCACGCGCGCGCCGTCCATTCGCGAGAACGCCAGGAGATAGCCACCTTCATCTACGACCGCTATGCACTGCGGGATCCCCATGCGGGCTGCTTCCTTCTCTGCCGCGTGCAAGATGACGTGCGAGCCTTTTGTACTCAGCTTGACGTTGTTGCGAATAACGAACGATTCGTCTATCATGGCGCCCGCGATTCGAGAAAGGACCTATGGCTGCCTTGACCCCCGACGTTGCCTTCGAACAAGCTGCGAATGCTGCCGCTGCCCGCTGGGCAGCGCGCCCGGCTTTTGTCACCTACGTGACGCACATGCACGTCGAAGCGCCGTCGGTGCATCAGGTCCTGGATATCGACCGTCTGGTCACCGTCCGCTCCGCCGACGACACTGCGATTCTCAAAGACTTGCCGAACGGCGGGCAATCGCTGGCGCAAGGGTTCCCGATCAGCCCGACGTTTGATGCACTCGCATACTTTCGCCTGAATACGAATGCCAGTTGGCACAAGCGAATTTTCGCCAACATCACGGGTCCGAGTGGCACGGGTTCGATCCTTCCGATCACGTTCAAAGATCCGAAACCCAGCGAGAATCAAGTCATCGTGACGACGCTGCGTTATTACTATCCGAAATTCGCTCCGGACTCGTCGGATGCGCCCGACGGGCACATGCACATTACGATGAAAGCCCTGCCGACGCTCACCAACGGCAACAGTTCCGACTTCTACATCAGCGACGTCGTCATCGACAACGCGACCATGCTACCTCTCTCGGTGACTTACCTCGGGAAAGACGATCGCAAATTCCAAGTCGATTACGAATTTGTGAAGAACAACTGGGTCGTCAAGCACGCGTTCTTCGAGCAAACTGTCTACTCGGTGCTGAAGATCGGCCGCGTGCACTACACGGCGGACGCGACGTTCAGCGACTATCAATTTCCCGACACGTCGCCCGATCCGCGAATCCCAGCCTTGGCAACACCGCAGCCTACGGCCTCACCTTCGGCTTAGATTACCACCATCTGCAGATTCGGACGCGAGCGACCCTTTAGCTCCATAGCCGGGGGAAACTCGGAGAGGGAGAGATTCGAACTCTCGAGACGCTCATCACGTCTGCCCGCTTTCGAGGCGGGTGCCTTCAACCACTCGACCACCTCTCCGCGGTCTGCGCGCAACGAAGAAGTCACGCAGCTGGCGGGCCGACTCTTGTTCGAGAACGCCCCCGATCACCTGCACTCGGTGGTGAACTGCTGCCGAACCAAACACGTCGATGACAGAGCCTGCGGCGCCGCCTTTCGGGTCGCTTGCGCCGTAGACAAGTCGTGAAATGCGTGCCGCGACGATTGCGCCCGCACACATCACACAGGGTTCCTTGCTGACATACAGCGTCGACTCGCCAAGCCGCCATGCGCCCAGACGATGCGACGCTTCGGTGATCGCAAGCATTTCTGCATGCGCGGTCGGATCGGCGCGGCGTTCGCGCTCGTTTTGCGCTTCAACGACGACGTTGCCGCACAGAAGGACTGCACCGACCGGAACGTCACCGGCAGCTTCTGCTTCTGCAGCCAGCTCGAGCGTACGGCGCATGTGCGTCTCGTCGACCGAGTCATGGTGCGGTCGGCGGGAATCGAACCCACAACCCTCAGCTTCGGAGGCTGATACTCTATCCAATTGAGCTACGACCGCGTGCTTGCAGCCGTACGAGTTGGGGCGCTACCCGCGCGGCTCCTGCGGATTCATGCTCTGCTGCGAAGGAACGTGCTTGAACAGATCGAGCTTGTGATCGACGAGTCCGCGATAAAACTTTCGTACGCAATCCGGATGACCGAAAAAGTACGTGCGCGCGTACGCCAGATCGTCGCCCGACGAATCCGGAACATAGTGCGAGATCTCGATTTCTTCCATCTGACCGCGGTCGACCGGGTGGGGGCAGAAATCGCAGGGAATTGTCGACATCACGTACCTCTTTAGCGGCTCTGGAGCTACAACCCCGTGCCACTCAGGCAGGATTCACCGTCTACGGCGTGCCGCCCCCCAACGCAAGCTTGCACGCTCGTGAAAAATCGGCTGCGCGTTGCGCAACCACGTTTGCAAAATTGACTCGGGTAGGATTTGAACCTACGACCTAGGGCTTATGAGTCCCCCGCTCTACCACTGAGCTACCGAGCCGTTTTGCACATGTTCAGTTGTCGTTGTCGTAAATCGCGGTCGGAGGGACTCGAACCCCCAACCTACAAGTTCGTAGCCTGTTGCTCTATCCAATTGAGCTACGACCGCGTGTTGTAGTTTTTTATTTTTTCCGGTCCATCGGAGAGAGAGGGATTCGAACCCTCGATACGGTGTTATCCGTATAACGGTTTAGCAAACCGCCGCCTTCAGCCACTCGGCCACCTCTCCGCGGCGGCGCACTTTGTTCGAAAACCGCGAATAAGGACCTGCCTCAAGCAAGGGCTCGCGCGACGAGATCTTGGCCTATCAGGCCTCGTACCATCTGGGCGACGTCAGCTGCGGCTTCGGGTTTGCGCAAGGCTTCCGCACGTGAAAACAGCCGTTCGAGGTCGTGTGGCTGCGCATCCAAGAGGCGCTCGACGGCGCGCGTCACGTCTTCGCGCGTATACGCACGAAATGCTGCACGTTGCTTCAGGAAGTGGCGCGTGTTGCGCTCTTCTTGTCCGCCGAGCGGCTTTACCAGCACCATCGGAAGGCGCGCGACGAGCGCTTCGGAGATCGTCAAGCCACCGGGCTTCGTGAGCAAGAGATCAGCGGCGTGCATGTAGTCGTAGACGTTCTCTTCGAAACCGCGCACGAGAACAGGATACGGCAGGCGCGACGCCCACTCGCGCAGGCGCGACTCGCGTCGGACGTTTTTTCCGGTGAGGACGACGGCAGCAACGGGATGGGAAACATCTTCGAGGCCGCGGAGCATCATCTCGAGCGGCCCGATCCCAAGGCCGCCTGCCATCACGAGCACCAACCGCCGCGCTCCGAGTGTGCCGAGTCCAAGTGTGAGACGTGCTTGTGTCTTTGACGGCGTTACTCCGAAACGCGGATCGACCGGTATCCCCGTCGTTTGCACCCGTGACGGATTGATACCGCGTGCGATCAATGTATCGCGCATTTGCGGCGTCGCGACCGCATAAGCATCGATGTTGCGATAAATCCAAAAAGGATGCACGACGTAGTCGGTCACGATGCCGAGTACGGGCAGCGTCGGATCGATCGTGGCCTTATAATCGGCCATGATCCCGCAGGGAAACGCGTGCGTGCACACCACGCAGCTTGGCTGCATCGCTCCGATGAGCGCGTGGAGGTTCTGCGCCCCAAGACGGCTCAACCATTTGCGCGAGGAACCCACTTTGCGGGCACGCTCGACGCGATCGTACAGAAATCCGTACATCCACGGTGCGATCTTGACCATGCGGATGTAACCGTCGGCCGCGATCTTCGAAAAGAACGGCACGGCGTGCTGATACGCGTCCACGATGTTCACCTCGACATCGTGGCCGCCAAGCGCCGACCCGACGGCTTTGGCTGCCGATGTGTGACCGACACCCACGCTCGCCGAGAGAAACAGAACCGGACCCGGTCTAGCTACGGCTTCTCCTCCGTCTCGTCTCCGTCGGCTTCTTCAGCCAACGCGAAGAAGTCATCGAGAATCTCTTGTGCGAGTGCCTCGTCCGAGAGCAGATTGCCGGTCGCGTCGGAGACGACGAACTCGTCTTCACCCTCGCTGTAACAGATCGCATACGTCGTCTTGTCCTCGTCCTCGACGAGCCCGACGACCTCGAATTCGATCTCGCGGCCGTCCGTCGTCTCGACGACGAACGTCTCGCGCAATTCGAGCGCTTCGCCGTCGGCGGGTGCACGGGCCTCACCGTTTTCGTTATTGGAGCTTATGGCAAGCCTCCGATCTCAGTGGAGATACCGTTCGACGTTTGCATTGTGTTCCCCGAGCGTCCGCGCAAATGCGTGGTGACCGTTTCCCTTATAGACGTAGTAGTAGTAATCCGTTCGCGCTGGATGCAAAGCTCCCAGCAACGAGGGCAGGCCCGGGTTCGCAATCGGCGTCGGAGGCAGGCCGACGTGCAGATACGTATTGTACGGCGAATCCGTCCTCAAATCGGCACTCGTAATCTCGGTGTGATGATTCGGGAACGCGTACTCGAGCGACGCATCGACCTGAAGCGGCATGCCTTTGCGCAAACGATTGTAGATGACGCCAGCGATCAGAGGGCGCTCGTCGTCTGCCTTTGCCTCACGCTCGACCAGTGATGCAACAGTCACGACTTGGGGAAGCGTGTATCCCAAACGACGCGCTTGCTGTTCGGCATCGCCGGGCAACTCTTTACGGAATTGGTCGACGAGAATACTCGCTGCCTGTTCCGGAGAGGCCGCAAGCGGAAAGAGATAGGTGCTCGGAAAGAGGTAGCCCTCGAGACTCTTTGTCCGCACGCCGCCGAGGACGATCGTCTGATGCTCGAAGTAGGTTTGGTACGCGGATTCCGCACCGAGCTTGTGATCTGCGAGGGCGTCCGCGATCTGCACCGCGGTGAACCCTTCCGGAATCGTCACCCAGGTTGCGACGCGGGCACGACCGATCAGCAGTTCTTGCAAGATTTGATCGACCGTTTGATGGGGCGGAAACACATACTCACCCGCCTCGAGATCGCGGTCGACTCCCCGGACTCGTGCCAAGATCCGAAAGACCATAGGGCCCGAGATCACCTTTCGCCCAGCGAGCAGCGTCGCCACGTCGCCTGATGTTGCTCCGTGTGGAACGATGACGTCCGTCGCAGCGTTCGGCCGGCTCCGATTCCCAAAGATCGCGTACCAGATCGATGCGACCACCACGAGGGCGATCAGCACCGGTATGACGATAAGACGCCTCAACGCGTCGTCCGTCGCGCAAGATAGGTGTCGAGAATCAATGCGGCGGCCAATTTGTCGACGACGTGCTTGCGCTTCTTGCGCGAGACGTCGGCCGCGATCAAGGACTTGGTCGCCTGCGCCGTCGTCATACGTTCGTCGACGCGTTCGATCTGACCAGTCCACCCCCGGGCGAGCTCGGCGACGAACCGATCGATCTTTTCCGACGCCAAGCCCCGCTCGCCGCCCAGGCGTACCGGATCTCCGACGACGATTACCTGGGCGCCGCGCTCCGTTGCCAGCTCGACGATGCGCTTGATGTCGTCGCGCAGCGCCGTACGCTCGATGACGTCGAGCGGCAACGAAAACGTCTCGCTTGGATCGGAAACGGCGACGCCGATGCGTT
>Ga0335074_10012529_pt1 | contig 11892 bp, 11 predicted proteins | sample Lox_Sample_23_FD_206715 | JGI IMG/M metagenome (GOLD analysis project Ga0335074, IMG submission 206715) | Soil microbial communities from Loxahatchee National Wildlife Refuge, Florida, United States - Lox_Sample_2.3 | ecosystem: Environmental > Terrestrial > Soil > Wetlands | place: USA...
TGGTCGGCTGGGGGTTGACGGCCCGCGAGGACGGCTCGGCGAGGAGTCGACGGCGCGCAAGGAGGGGCCGCGCGGAGCGTTGACGGCCGGTGAATTTTTATGCACAATGCGCGCGATTTTATGCATAGCCTGGTATCACACTGCTCGTCCCCACGCCGCCCCGGCCCCGCACGGTGCGGCCCTCGCGCTGCCCGCCGATGCTGAGAAGCGACAGTCCAGGGGCCCCGGCGCGGCGCACCGCGCTCGCCAAGATCATCCGCGAGCAGTCGGTCGGCCGGCAGTCGGAGCTGGTCGCGATGCTGCGCAAGCACGGCCACGCGGCAACGCAGTCGAGCGTCAGCCGCGACCTGCGCGAGCTCGGGGTCGCCAAGCTCGGCGATCGCTATGTGCTGCCCGAGACGGCAGCGCCCATCAAGGAAGATTTCTCGACCCTGAAGCAATTCGTGCGGGCGGTGCAGACCGCCGGCACCAATCTCACCGTGCTTCGAACCACGATCGGCGCCGCCCAGAGCGTCGCGGTCGCGATCGATACCGCCCGCTGGTCCGAGGTCATCGGCACCATCTCGGGCGACGACACGATCTTCATCGCAACCGCCGGCGCGCGCGAGCAGCAGAAGCTCGGCGAGCGCCTGCGCACCATCTTCGGACTCTAAACCATCATGACGCCGACCGTTGAGCGGGCCGCCGAGCCCATTTTGCTGGCATTTTCCGGAGGTCTCGACACCTCCTTCTGCGTGCCGTGGCTGAAGGACACCTACGGCAAGCCGGTGATCACTGTCACCGTCGATACCGGCGGCCTGGATGCCGAGGCGCGCACCGCCCTCGCCGCGCGCTCATCGCAGCTCGGCGCCATCGAGCACCATCTCATCGACGCCCGCGCCGCCTATTTCGACCAGGTGCTCAAGTTCCTGATCATGGGGAACGTGCGCCGCGGCGGCCTGTACCCGCTGTGCGTCGGGGCGGAGCGGGTGCTGCAGGCGCAGACCATCGCGCAGATGGCCCTGTCGCTCGGCACCACCATGGTCGCGCACGGTTGCACGGCCGCCGGGAACGATCAGGTCCGTTTCGAGGTGGCGCTGCGCACGCTCGCCCCCGGCCTCGACATCATTGCGCCGGTGCGTGATCGGGCCTTCAAGCGCCCCGAGCAGCTCAAGTACCTCGAGGAGCACGGCCTGCCGATCCCCCCCTTCGGCGCCGCCTACTCGGTGAACCGAGGGCTGTGGGGCGTCACCATCGGCGGCAAGGAAACACTGACGTCGGCGGGCAGCATCCCGGAGAGCGCCTGGGTGCTGTCGAAGGACGCCTTCACCGAGCCGCGCGCGCAGCAGCGCCACACCGTGGGGTTCGAGAAGGGGATCCCCGTGCGCCTCGATGGCCGGCCGCTGACGCCGGTGGAGGTCATCGAGCAGCTGGAGCGCATCGCAGGCCCCTTCGGGATCGGACGCGGCATTCATCTGGGCGACACCGTCATCGGCACCAAGGGCCGTGTGGCGTTCGAGGCCCCCGCGGCGGAGGTCCTGCTGACGGCGCATCGCGAGCTGGAGAAGCTGGTGCTCACCGGCAAGCAGGCTCGGATCAAGGACTCGGTCGCGCAGCCCTACGGGGATCTGGTGCACGAGGGGCAGCATCTGGATCCGGTATGCCGCGACATCGAGGCGCTGCTGGTCTGCTCGCAGGCGCGCGTCAGCGGCGAAGTGAGCGTGCTGCTGCGGCCGGGGTGTGCATTCATCGAGGGTGTGAGCTCGCCGCATTCCCTGATGGCGGCATCGAAGGGCGTCTACGGCGAGGCGGCGGGCGAATGGACGCCGGTGGATGCGCTCGGCTACTCGAAGATGCTCGCGCTCACCGGCATCTTCTATCAGCGCGCCGCGGGGCCGGGCAGCGCCGCGGGAGAGCCGCAGGGCAGCGCCGCGGCCGGCACGGCCACGCCCGGTGGCGCCGCGGCCGGGCAGACGCGCCGATGATGAGCGCCATGCGCAGCGTGATGGTGGACAAGATCGCCTCGGTGACGCAGGCGCTCGCCCTCACCCACGAGATCCGCATCGCCCCGGACATCCCCTGTGAGGAGGGGGTGGTGCTGGTGGTCGAGATCCTGAACAACAAGTCCACCTACAACACGCTCGAGCTCACCAGCGGGCGCATGGCCAAGGTCGCGCGCGGCGACATCGTGGTCGGCGCCCTCGGGCACCGCAAGGCGCTGTTCGGCTACTCGGGCCACATCCCCGAATCGCTCAAGCCCGGCGATGTGATCCAGATGCTGAACATCGGCGGAGTGCTGGGGGTGTGCGACTCGGCGACCCCGGACAAGGGCCGCCCGTTCGACTGCAAGGTGCTCGGCGCGGTGCTCACCTTCCCCTACCTGGGCGAGCGCATCGGGGTGACGGCGCGCACCGGGCACAAGCGGCTCGACTACGCGGCCCCGCTGGATGCGCGCGGCGTGCCCGTGGTCGCGCTCGCCGGCACCTGCATGGAGGCGGGCAAGACCGCCGCCGCGTGCGCCATCATCGCGCGCATGCGCCACCGCGGACTGATCGTCGATGCGTTCAAGGCGACCGGCGTGTCGCTGCGCCGGGACATCCTCGCGTTCGAGGACTCCGGCGCCAGGCGCACCATGATCTTCACCGACCTGGGCATCGTGACCACCACCGAGCGCTGCGGTCCGGCCTTGACGCGCACCATGCTCACGGAGATGGCGGCCGCGGCGCCCGATGTGATCGTGTTCGAGCTCGGCGATGGGCTGCTCGGCACCTACGGGGTCGAATCGATCCTGCGCCAGCCGGACATCAAGGCGGCGCTCACCACCGTGGTGCTCTCCGCCAACGACCCGGTCGCCGCCTGGGGCGGCGTGCGGCTGCTGCGCGAGCGCTTCGGCATCGAGCCGAGCGTGGTGACCGGTCCGGCGACCGACAACCAAGTGGGGGTGGAGATCATCCGCAGCCAGCTCGGCGTCGAAGCCTTCAATGCCATCAGCTCCCCCGCCGAGCTCGGCGATCACCTGATAGCGCGCCTGCCGCTGCGCAACGTCGGCGACGCGAGGGTGGTCGGATCGTGAGCGCAGCGCCTGAGGCGCCCGCGCGCACGCCGGCGATGGTGCTCGGAGGCACCGGTTACGTGGCCGGGGAGCTGCTGCGGCTGATCGCGGCGCACCCGCGGCTCGAGCTGGCGGGGGTTCTGTCCGACGGGCAGCCCGGTACGCCCGTGGCCGCCGCGTTCCCGCACTTGCGCAGCGTCTACCCGGCGCTGCGGTTCGCGGACTCGAGCGAGATCGAGTCGCTGCTGCGGCGCACGCCCAGCTCGGCGCTGTTCTGCGCCGCGCCGCACGGGGTCGCGGCCGCCCTCATCGACCGTCTGCTGGGCGCGGCCGAAGCCGGCGGCTCGCACGCGCATTGCGTCGACATCTCGGCCGACTTTCGCTATGCGACCGCGGCCGCCTACGAGGCCGTGTACAAGCACGCGCACGGCGCGCCGGCGCGCATCGGGCAATTCACCTGCGCCCTTCCCGAGCACCTTGCGAGCGCGCCCACGCCGCACATCTCCCATCCAGGCTGCTTCGCGACGGCCGCACTGCTGGCGAGCGTGCCGCTCCTCGCGCTCGGCTGGGTCGAGCCGCAGCTCTATCTATCGGGCGTCACCGGCAGCACCGGATCGGGCCGCAAGCCCGTCGAGGGTACGCACCACCCGCTGCGCCATGGCGACCTGTATGCCTACGGCGCGCTGGCGCATCGGCATGCGCCGGAGATCGCCGCCGGCGCGCGGCGCGCCAGCGGCGTCGATGCGCAAATCAGCTTCGTGCCGCACTCCGGCCCGTTCGCGCGCGGCATTCACATGACGGTGCAGGCGGCGCTCAAGAGACCCCTGTCGAGCGCCGAGGCGCAGGCGGGGCTCGCCGAGTTCTACCGCGGCCGCCCGTTCGTGCGCGTGGTGGAAGCGCCGCCGCGCGTCAAGGATGTGGCCACGAGCAACTACGCCCACCTGCACGCCGCGACCGACGGCGCAACCATCGCCGTCATGTGCGTGCTCGACAACCTCAACAAGGGCGCCGCGGGCGGCGGCATGCAATGGATGAACCGCTTGCTCGGCTTCGAGGAGGCGCTCGGGCTCGGCGCACCCGCGCCGGGCTGGACCTGACTCGCACCTGGAACAGAAGACCATGACCCATCACAGCGCGGCCGATGCCGCACATGCCGTCCAGCGCAGCCACCTCGCGCAGGTCTTTGCGCAATATCCCATCGAGATCCAGCACGGCGAAGGCGTCTGGCTGTACGCGCGCGGCGGACGCAAGATCCTGGATTTCTACGGCGGGCACGCGGTCGCCGGCCTGGGCTACGGACACCCGCGCTGGGTCGCCGCGCTCGAGCGGCAAGCGCGCCAGATGAGCTTTCAGACCAACGCGCTGCCGATGGCGGTGCGCGAGCGCGCGGCGGCACGCCTGGTGAAGTTTGCGAATCTTGCGCTCGACACGGTGTTCTTCATCAATTCCGGCGCCGAGGCGAACGAGAACGCGCTCAAGCTCGCCTTCAAGATCACCGGGCGCGGCAAGGCCGTCGCGCTCGAGCACGGCTGGCACGGCAGAACCGCGGCCGCGGGCGCGGTCACCTGGGGAGCGCTCGAGAAGTGGTACGGCTTTCCGCGCCGGCCGTTCGACGTGAGCTTCGCGCCGCGCGATCGGCCGGCGGCGCTCGAGGAGCACATCGATCGGCACACCGCGGCGGTGATCGTCGAGCCGATCCAGGGCCTCGGCGGCGCCCATGACGTCGGCAAGCCGATGCTCAAGGCGCTGCGCCAGCGCTGCGACGAGGTGGGCGCCTGCCTGATCTTCGACGAGGTCCAGTGCGGCATGGGGCGCACCGGGGCGCCGTTCGGCGCGAACCATCACGGCGTCACGCCCGACATGCTCACCTGCGCGAAGGCGCTCGGCAACGGCTTCCCGATCTCCGCGCTCATGCTGTCGCGGCGCATCGCCGCACAGGTCAAGTACGACGACATGGGCACGACGTTCGGGGGCGGGCCCATGGCCTGCGCGGCCGCCGAGGCGGTGATCGAGGCCATCGAGTCGGAGTCGCTGCTCGCGAACGTGCGCCAGGTGTCGGACTACATCCGCGCCCACTGCACGATCGGGCCGGTGCAGAGCGTGCGCGGGGCGGGTTTCCTGCTCGGCCTATCGACCTCGCGTCCGGCGAAGGAGGTGCAGGCGGCGCTGCTCGAGAGGGACATTCTCACGGGCGGCAGCGCCGATCCGCACATCCTGCGGCTCCTGCCCGCGTACATCCTGAACGAAGGCCACGTCGACCGGCTGCGCGACGCGCTGGCGAAGATCCCGGCGTGAAGCGCTTCCTGGACCTCGCCGACTTCGAGCGCGCCGAGATCCTCGATCTCTTGGCGCTCGCCCAATCGCTCAAGGACTCCCCGCCCGGCCCGGTGCTCGCGGGCAAGGTGCTGGGCCTCGTGTTCCTGAACCCCTCGCTGCGCACCTTGGCGTCCTTTCAGACGGCGATGGCGCGCCTCGGCGGCGCCGCGTTCGTGATCACGCCCGGCCAGGGAACCTGGCAGCTCGAGACGCGGCCGCACGCGGTCATGGACGGCGCAGCCGCGGAGCACATTCGCGAGGGCATTCCGGTGCTCGCCTCGTACGCCGATGCGCTCGGGCTGCGCGCCTTCGCCGACGGCAAGAATCTCGCGGACGATCTGAACGAGTCGCTGTTCCGCACCATCGATGAGCTGTGCGATGCGCCGCTGATCAATCTGGAGTCCGCCGTCAATCATCCCTGTCAGGCGCTTGCCGACTGGCGCACGCTGGATGAGCTCGGCGTGCCCGAGCGGGCGAAGTTCGTGCTCAGCTGGGCCCCTCATCCGCGCGCCCTGCCGCTCGCGGTTCCGGCGGCCGTCGTGCACATGGCGGCGATGCGCGGCATGGAGGTGGTGGTGGCGCGGCCGGAAGGATTCGCGCTGCCGCAAGCGATCATGGACAAGGCGCGCGCCGCCGCGGCCGCCTCCGGCGGGTCGCTCAGCGAGACGGCGGATCGCGCCGCGGCGCTCAAGGGCGCGCACGTGCTGTATGCCAAGGAGTGGGGCAGCACCGCGCATTACGGGGATGCTCAGGCGGATGCGCAGCTGCGAGCCGGGCTCAAGGACTGGTGCGTGCGCGAGCAGTGGTTCTGCGCCGCGGCGCCCGGCGCCGCCTTCATGCACTGTCTGCCGGTGCGGCGCAACGTCGCCGTCGCCGACGAGGTGCTCGACGGCCCGCGCGCCGCGGTGAAGCGCGCGGCCTTGAATCGTCTGACGGTGCAGACGGCGGTGCTGTACCGCATGCTGGCCCCGACCCATCAAGCAGCGGAGAATCATCGATGATGATGAATCGGCCCGATCCCTCCATCGCCGTGCGTGCGCTGAAGAGCGCGGCGCCCTACATCCGCATGTACAAGAACAAGGTGTTCGTCATCAAGGCGGGCGGCGCCGTGTTCGGCGAGGAAGCCTCGACGCGCGCGCTCATCGAGCAGGTCGCGATCCTGCACCAGGTCGGCATCAGGACCGTGCTGGTGCACGGCGGCGGCCCGCAGCTCGACCATGTGCAGGCGACGCTCGGAATCGAGACCCGCATGGTGAACGGGCGGCGCGTCACCGATCAGAAATCGATCGAGGTCACCGCCATGGTGCTGAGCGGCCTCATCAACACGCGCATCCTCGCCATCTGCCGCGCGCTCGACCTCGAGGCGGTCGGACTGTCGGGCGTCGATGCGGGCCTCATCCGCGCCCACAAGCGCGCTCCGGTGCCCCTGTCGGGAGGGTCCGACGAGACCATCGACTACGGCTTCGTGGGCGACATCGATTCGGTCAACGTGGCGGTCATCGAGAGGCTGCTCGACGGCGGCTTCATGCCGGTGGTGAGCCCGCTGTCGAGCGACTCGAGCGGCACCTTGCTCAACATCAACGCCGACACCGTGGCGGCCGCGATCGGCGGCGCGCTCGCCGCCGAGAAGCTGGTGCTGTGCACGGGCGCGCCGGGCATCCTCGAGCGGTCCACCGATACCAGCACGCTCATCTCCTACACCGACATCAAGGGCCTCAACCGGCTGCGCGATGCGGGCAGCCTCACCGACGGCATGCTGCCCAAGGCGACCGCGATCGAGAGCGCGATCCGCAGCGGGGTGCGCCGGGTACACGTCATCACCTACAAATCACCGGACAGCCTGCTGGCGGAGATCTTCACCAATGAAGGGACCGGGACGCTGGTGGTGCCCGATCTGACGGCGCTCAGCCCCGCCGAGCAGCAGAGCCCCGCGCTCGCATGACGCGCCTGTGGGACAAGGGAGCTCCGCTCGATGCGCGCGTGCTCGAGTACACCGCCGCGCAGGACCATGCTCTCGACGAGCGGCTGGTGCGCTACGACATCGAGGCCTCGATTGCGCACGCCGACATGCTCGCGCAGCAGGGCCTTCTGTCGGACACCGACCACGAGGCGATTCGCACCGCCCTGCGCGCCATCGGCGAGGAGCACGCCGAGGGCCGCTGGCACGTCACGCTCGCCCAGGAGGACTGCCAGACCGCGATCGAGAACCTGCTCACCGAGCGCATCGGCGCCGCCGGCGGCCGGCTGCACGCGGGCCGCTCGCGCAACGACCAGGTGCTCGCCGCCCTGCGGCTGTATCTGCGCGATGCGACCCGCGAGCTGCACGCCGGCGCGATCGGCGTGGCCGAGGCGCTCGATGCGCTGGCCGCGCGCCAGGGCTCGGTGGCGCTGCCCGGCTACACCCACATGCAGCAGGCCATGCCGAGCAGCGTCGCGCTCTGGGCGCTCGGCTTCGCCGCCGAGATCCGCGACGACGCGGAGGGGCTGCGGCTGGCGGAGCGGCGCTCGGGAAAGAATCCGCTCGGCTCCGCGGCCGGCTATGGCACGCCGCATCTGAACGTGAGCCGCGAGGCGACCCGCCAGAGCCTGAATTTTCGCGTGACCCACGAGCCGGTCACGGCGGTGCAGCTGTCGCGCGGCAAGGCCGAAGCGCACCTGCTGTTCGAGATCACCCTGCTCACGCAGGACATCGGCCGCCTCGCCTCCGACCTGCTGCTGTTCCACACGCAGGAATTCGGCTTCGTGAGCCTGCCCGAGCAGTTCACCACGGGCTCCTCCATCATGCCGCAGAAGCGCAATCCGGACGTGTTCGAGCTGATGCGCGGCCGCAGCGCCGTGGCGCAGGCGGCGCTCAACGAGGTCCTCGCCGTCACGCAGAAGCTGAGCTCGGGCTATCATCGCGACTTGCAGCTCATCAAGCCACCGCTGTTCCGGGCCATCGATTCCTGCGGGCAGACGCTCGGCATCCTGCCGAGCGCGCTCGACGGCGTCCGCTTCAGGCCCGAGCGCATCCATCTCGATCCCGGCGTGCATGCGGCCGGCGCCGCGAACGCGCTGGTGGCGAAGGAGAACATCCCCTTCCGCGACGCCTACCGGCAGATCGCCGCGACGCTCGACAAGCTGAAATGAGCCTCTGGCACGAATGAGCATCTGGCACGGCACGCCCTCGCTGGAGGCGATCAATGCGGCCGGCGCGCGCACCATGACGCGGCATCTGGGCATCGTCTTCACGGAGGTCGGCGAGGATTTCATCCGCGCCGCGATGCCGGTGGATGAGCGCACGCACCAGCCCTATGGCCTGTTGCACGGCGGCGCCTCGGTGTCGCTCGCCGAGACGGTCGGGAGCACGGCGGCGAGCCTGTGCATCGATCCGCAGCGCTTCGCATGCGTCGGCCAGGACATCAACGCCAACCACCTGCGCCCGGTGCGCAGCGGCCAGGTGACCGGTACCGCGCGGCCGGTGCACATCGGCCGGCGCAGCCACGTATGGGCCATCGAGATCGAGAGCGAGGCTGGCCTGCTGGTGTGCGTATCGCGGCTCACCATGGCCATCCTGGAGCGCGAGAGGCTCCTCGGTCGTTAGGCTCGAGCCGTGAAATCGCGCTGGCAATTGCCACACCGAATGCGTATCGTTCGCGCCATGAAACCAACCACCCGGCAGATGATTGCGCGTGCCTGCGCGAGCGCCCTACTGATCTCGATCGCTCCGTTCGCCGGTGCGCAAAATACCCCCCGGCCTCCCGCGGGGGCGGGCCCCGGCGCTCCACCGCCGCCTGCCCCGGCGCTCAGCAACGATCAGGCCAGCTATCTGTTCGGCCTCACCCTGGGCGAGTCGCTTCATGGTCTCGGCCTCGGCACCGAGGTGCTGCCCGATGCCGTCGAGCGCGGCGTGAAGGACGCCATGGCCGGCAAGAAATCCACGCCGGACGAGCGCCAGCAGCTGCAGCAATACGCGCGCACCGCGATGATCGCCTCCGCCAACCGCAACAAGAGCGCCGCGGAAGAATTCCTGGCCAAGAACGGCAAGGAGAAGGGCGTCAAGACCACCGCCTCCGGGCTCGAGTACAAGATCCTCAAGGCGGGCGATCCCAAGGTGCCGCTCATCGAGCCGACCGACGAAGTGACCGTCAACTACCGCGGCAAGCTGATCGACGGCACCGAGTTCGACAGCTCCTACGCGCACGGCCAGCCGGCGACCTTTCCGGCGAACGGCGTCATCAAGGGGTGGCAGGAAGCGCTGGTCATGATGAAGCCCGGCGCGAGCTGGGAGCTGTTCATTCCGCCCGAGCTTGCCTACGGGCCGAGCCCGCGGCCGGGCATTCCGGCAAATTCGCTCCTCATCTTCACGGTCGATGTGCTGAACGCGAAGCCCCGTGCCGCTCCCGCGGCGCGCCCGGCACCGCCGCCGCCCCCGGCGCAGCACTAGACTAGAACTGGACTAGAGCCGGACAGTGGTGGCGGGCGAGTCCTAGCCGAGCCCAAGGCGCCAAGCGAGCCGCTCAGCGGGCGAGGGCGAGGGCGTTGGTGAGATCGCCGAGCGGCGGCTCGCCGTGCTCGGCAAGCGCTCGATCGCGGCGCGTGATCCCCGGCAGCGTCTCGAGATCGAAGCGCCGGATGATCAACCGCAGCACCGAGCCCGTGTCATAGGGCGTATGGTCGACCGTGCCCCGCCGGGCGAGCGGGGAGATGACGATCGCGGGAATGCGAGCGCCCGGCCCGAGCAGATCGCCGCGCGGCGGCGCGACCTGATCCCAGGCGCCGCCGAACTCATCGTAGGTGATGACGATCACCATGTGCTGCCACTGTGGGCCGGCGCGCAGCTTCGCGACCAGCTCCGCGATGTGCGCATCGCCATCCGTGAGGTCGGCATAGCCGGGGTGCTGGTTGAGATTTCCCTGCGGCTTGTAGAACACCACCGGCGGCAATCGCCCGGCGGCAATGTCGGCGAGCAGCTGGGTGTAATCCTTCAGGTGCTGCGCGCGGCGCGCGGCCTGCGTCGCGGGATCGAAGCTCGCGTAGTAATTGAAGGGCTGATGGTGCGGCTGGAAGTCCGGACCGGCCGCCGGCGCCTCGGGCGCATAGATCACGCGGCGCGCCTTGCCGGCGGGTTGCCTGCCGTCGGCAACCGCGGCATCCCAGGCGCCCGCGTACCAGGCCCAGCGGATGCCGCGCGCGTCCAGCCGGTCGCCGATGTTGGGCGCGGTCTGCGGCGGCAAGGTGGTCGCCTTCGCGGGATTGGCATACAGCCCGCCCGGGTCCTGCGCGGCCGGCGGATTGCCGCTCGGCTGATAGGGCGGCTGCATGGTGTTCACGGCGTAGAACTTGTCGTCGCCGAAGTAGCCGGCCGGCGTGATGTTGCCGCTCTTCTCGAACCGGGGCGGCCCGTCGAGCGCCGATGCCGGCGCTCCCGCCGCGATCTTCAGCCGCGGCAGATAGCGACCCGCCGCATCGCGCTCGAGGATGGCGATCGATGGCCGCGCGGCGGCGGTGTCCGCGTGCGGGTACTGCGGCGCGCAGGCGCAGATCAAGTACTGATGGTTGAGGAACGATCCGCCGAAGGCGCCCTGGAAGAAGTGGTCGGCGAGCACGTACTCACGGGCAAGCGCATAGAGCGCCGAGCCGCTGTAATCGTAGTGCCCCAGGGTGAGGGCGCCGGAATCGCTCCAGGCGACGTAGCCATCGTTCTTGCCGCCGTCGATCTGCATCTGATGCTCGAAGAACCGATGCCAGAGATCGCGCGTGACGACCGCGGTCGAGAGCGTGACCCCGGACTGCGGCGTGAAGGCGTGCTCGATGGAGAACGGGGCGTTCGGCAACCCCATGCTCTGCGACTGCGTGACCACGGGCACGTAGCCCGGGGCCGTCACTCCGCCCCACACCGGCGGCAGCACCGGCAGCACGCTGCCGTCGCGGTCGCGCTGGGGCGCGTAGGCGGGAAGCGCGTGGCCGTCGCGATCGACGACGGCGCCGAGACCGAGGGCGCCGGGAAAATTACCGTACAGGCTGTCGAAGGCGCGATTCTCGGCGTAGATCACGACGATAATGTCGACCTTGGCACGCAGTGCCGCGGTGGTTCGATCCGCCTGCGCGGCGCGCGTGATCACGTGCGCCGAGCACGCGCATGCGAGCGCAGCGGCGCACAGAGCGCCCGCGCGCCAGGCGCGGAGCGCCCTGCCAAGAACTGCCGTCATGCCGCAAGTATAGCCGCACTGGCGCAGCGCCTGGGGAAGCGGGCTTGCGCGCGAGCCCGCCTCAGTGAGAGCCGCCGCCGCGACGACCGCTGCGGCTCGGAGCGCCCAGGCGGCTCAGAACGTCCAGGTGATGCCCACCAGGAACGCCGAGGGATCGCCGTACTGCGAGTCGATGCGCTCGTATTCGGCGCGAAAGCCGAGATCCTGCCAGCGCGCCTGAACGCCCGCGCCCCAGGCGAACTTGGTGTCCGTCTGATCGAGGCGGTACGAGAACGGAGCCGCGCAAGCCGAGTAAGGCGGTGGGCAGTAGCCGCCGGGGTACGCATAGGTGTTGATGTCGCTCTGCAGTCGCGC